>Ga0075419_10000104_pt1 | contig 45341 bp, 39 predicted proteins | sample SoiMetdeltSBSDD3_FD_76900 | JGI IMG/M metagenome (GOLD analysis project Ga0075419, IMG submission 76900) | Bulk soil microbial communities from a Populus tree surrounding site in Tennessee, USA - Soil MetaG P. deltoides SBSDD3 | ecosystem: Environmental > Terrestrial > Soil > Tree plantation... | reverse complement strand
TTCGTCGGGCTGCTCCTACACCGGGCCGGCTACCGGGTGGTATTCGCCGACGTCGTCGACGAACTCATCAACGCCCTCAACACCACCCCCAGCTACCACGTCAAAAACGTCGGGCTCGACTCGTCCGAGGAGCGCGTCGACAACTACCGGGCGATCAACAGCCGCGACGACGAACCGGCCGTGATCGACGAGATCGCCTCGGCCGACGTGGTCACCACGGCGGTCGGCCCGACGGTGCTGAGGTTCGTCGCCCCGGTGATCGCCGCCGGGCTGCGCAAGCGGCCCGACGGCGCCACCCGCCTGGCCGTCATGGCCTGCGAGAACGCCATCAACGCGACCGACGTGCTGCTGGAGCACATCCGCTCGCAGGTCCCGGACGCGGAGTGGCCGGCGGTGGCGGCCAGGGCCGTGTTCGCGAACACCGCGGTCGACCGCATCGTGCCCGCCCAGTCGGCCGAGGAGGGCCTGGACGTCACCGTCGAGACCTACTTCGAGTGGGCCATCGAGCGCCCCCCGTTCGGCGGCGACGAGCCGCCCATCCCCGACGCCACCTGGGTCGACGACCTGGCGCCCTACATCGAGCGGAAGCTGTTCACCGTCAACACCGGCCACGCCACCACCGCCTACCACGGCTTCACCCGGGGCATCAGGAAGCTGAGCGACGCCCTGGCCGACGACGTGGTGCGGGCCGCCGTCGAGGGGGTGCTGGGCGAGACCAAGCAGCTGCTGGTGGCCAAGCACGACTTCAGCGACGAGGCCCAGCAGGCCTACGTGGACAAGATCCTGCAGCGGTTCGCGAACCCGTACCTGCCGGACACCGTGGACCGGGTCGGCCGGCAGCCGCTGCGCAAGCTGTCACGCTCCGAGCGGCTCATCGGACCGGCCGCCGAGCTGGCCGAGCGGGGCATCCGGCCACGGCACCTGGTGGCCACGGTGGAGGCCGCGCTGTCCTTCGACGTCCCCGACGACCCGGAGAGCGTGGAGTTGCAGCAGCTCCTGCGGACCCTGACGGCGGAGGAGGCGACCGAGCGGATCACCGGTCTCAAGCCGGCCGACCCGCTGTACGCCGACGTGCTGGCGGTGCTGGAGCGCAGGGTCGGCCGAGGGGCCTAGTTGGGACCGTCGAGCCCCAGGCTCGCCGTCCTGACCAGCGGCGGCGACGCGCAGGGCATGAACCCGGCCGTCCGGGCCGTGGTCCGCACCGCGCTCAACCACGGCGCGGAGATCTTCGCCGTGTACGAGGGCTACCAGGGCCTGGTCGACGGGGGCGACCGCATCCGCGCGGTGACCTGGGACGACGTCAGCAACGTCCTGAACCGCGGCGGCACCGTGATCGGCACCGCCCGCTCGGTGGCGTTCCGGCAGCGCGAGGGCCGGCGCCGCGCCGCCCAGCATCTCGCGCAGCGGGGCATCGACCGGCTGGTCGTGATCGGCGGCGACGGCAGCCTGTCCGGGGCCGACCTCCTCCGCCAGGAATGGCCGTCGCTGATCGAGGAGCTGGCGGCCGCCGGCACGATCGACGCCGGGACCGCCGAGCGCCACCCGGCGCTGATGATCGCGGGCCTGGTCGGCTCGATCGACAACGACATGCTCGGCACCGACATGACCATCGGGGCCGACTCGGCCCTGCACCGCATCGTCGAGGCCGTCGACGCGATCGGCTCCACCGCCGAGAGCCACCAGCGCAGCTTCGTGGTCGAGGTGATGGGCCGGCACTGCGGCTACCTGGCGCTGATGAGCGCCATCGCCGGGCACGCCGCCTACGTGCTGATCCCCGAGTGGCCGCCCGACCCGGGCTGGGAGCGGGAGCTGTGCGAGACCATCAAGAACGGCCGCGCGGCCGGCCGGCGCCACAGTATCGTGGTGGTCGCCGAGGGCGCCCACGACTCCGCCAACCAGCCGATCAGCAGCGAGCACGTCCGCCGGGTGCTCGAGGAGCGGCTGGGCGAGGACGTCCGGCTGACCATCCTCGGGCACGTGCAGCGCGGCGGCGCCCCCAGCGCCTTCGACCGGTCGATGAGTTCCATCCTGGGCCACGCCGCCGTCGAGGAGGTCCTGGCGGCCACGCCCGAGAGCGTCCCGCGGCTGATCGGGCTGCGGGACAACCGGGTGGCCAAGGTGCCCCTGATGGAGTGCGTCGCCTCGACCCGCGAGCTGGCCGAGCGGATCGCGGCCAGGGACCACGACACCGCCCTGATGATGCGCGGGAACGGCTACACCGAGCTGATCCACGTCTTCCGGTCCATCTCCGGCGCCCTGCCCAGCGCCCGGACCAGGCGCCGGGCGACCAGGATCGCCCTGCTCAACGTGGGCGGGCTGGCCCCGGGCATGAACGCCGTCGCCGGGGCCGCGGTGCGGCTCGGCCTGGACCGCGGGTACACCATGCTCGGCATCGACGGCAGCTTCCGCGGCCTGATGGACGGGGACGTGCGCGAGCTGGAGTGGGGCGACGTCGAGGGCTGGAGCAGCCTCGGGGGCGCGGAGCTGGGGATCAGCCGGCACGTCCCGACCGTCAAGGACCTGTACGCCATCGGCCGGGGCCTGGAGGACCAGCGGGTCGACGGGCTGCTGATCGTCGGTGGCTGGGACGCGTTCGAGGCCGCCCACACCATGCACCGCGAGCGTGAGCGGTATCCCGCCTTCGACATCCCGACGATCTGCCTGCCGGCCACCGTCGACAACAACATCCCCGGCTCGGAGCTGTCGGTGGGGGCCGACAGCGCGCTCAACCTGATCGTCGACTCCATCGACCGCCTGCGCCAGGCCGGCTCCGCGTCCCGTCGCTGCTTCGTCGTGCAGACGATGGGCGGGTTCTGCGGCTACCTGGCCCTGCTGGGCGGCCTGTCCGGGGGGGCGGTGCGGGTGTACCTGCACGAGGAGGGCATCACGGTCAAGGAGCTGGCGTCCGACGTCGAACGGATGGTCGAGAGCTTCCGGGTCGGGCAGCGGCTGTTCATCACCGTGCTGAACGAGCGGGCGAGCCCGATGTACACCAGCGAGTTCCTGTGCCGGCTGTTCGAGCAGGAGAGCCAGGGCCTGTTCGACGCCCGCGAGGTGGTCCTCGGCCAGACCCAACAGGGCGGCGCGCCGTCGCCGTTCGACCGGATCCTCGGCACCCGCCTGGCCGCCCACTCCATCGACTGGCTCAGCTACCAGATCGACAGCGCCAGCACCGGCGGCGCGGTGATCGGCCTGCACGAGGGCAAGGTCCGGGTGCTGCCGCTGCGGGACGCCGGGGAGCTGGCCGACTGGGAGCACCGGCGCCCGCGGCAGCAGTGGTGGATGCAGCTGCGCCCGATCATCGACGTGCTGGCCAGCCGGCTCGCGGCCAGCCCGACCGGCAGGTTCGCCGGCCGGGATGCATAGGTCGCCGCGAAGGCGGCTCCAGGCGTTTCAGGCCCGCCGCAGCTCGAATGAGACCACCTTGCCGACGCCGGAGGCGATCGAGTCGTCGTCGCGGACCTCGATCCGGACGATGTCGTCGCCGGCGTCGACGGTCAGCTCCACCGGGGCGTGGGTGTGACGGATGGCGCTGGCCACCAGCTCGCTGGCCATCCGGCCGGCGTCGTCGACCAGGCCGACCGGGCCGGCCTGGGTCACCGCCTCGACGGCGAACGCACCGGCCCTGCCCGGCGCCTGGGGGCCGGCGTCCAGCCAGGCCCGGCGGCGGCGCTCCGGGCCCTGGCCCAGCACCCGGTGGGCCGGGAGCCCGCCGGCCACCGAGGGCGGGCAGGTCGGGCACTCCAGCAGCTGGCCCGGCTCGACCGCCCGCTGGACATGGCGCATGTGCTGGCAGTCGAGGCGCACCCAGCGGCCGGGGTCGCCGGTGACCTCGGAGGCCAGGCGGGCCGCCTTCTGGGTTCCGGTGTCGGGCACGACGGGGAAGAGCTTGTCAGCCAACGGTGATCCCACCCATCCGGGGGAAGTAGTGCCTACCAACTACCTTACGGCCGGACCGGGGGCTGGGAGAAGACCTCAACCGGGTTGATCGCGTGCCCATGGCAGAAATTCAACGCTGCTCGGATGTGTGGGGGTTCGACGTCGTCGCGCAACCTCCTTTGGCGCTGCACCGGTTCTCCAGCGGGAATCCGGGTAAACGTGTGGAGCCGGACGGATTGGGACGGAGGTCGCGGATGGACGTGGAGCTTGACGGCAGGACGGCCCTGGTCACCGGGGCGGCCAGCGGGATCGGCGAGGCCTGCGCCCGCCGGCTGGCCGCCGCCGGGGCCAAGGTGACCGTGGTCGACCTGGACCGCGAGGGCGCCGAGCGGGTCGCGGGCGAGCTCGGCGGCACCCCGGTGGCCGCCGACCTCACCGACCCGGCCAGCTTCGACGGTCCCGACCTGACCGCCGACGTGCTGGTCAACAACGCCGGCTTCCAGCACGTGGCCCCCGTGGAGGAGTTCCCGCCCGAGCGGTTCGCGGCCATGCTGGCGCTGATGGTGGAGGCGCCGTTCCGCCTGGCCCGGGCGGTCCTGCCCGGCATGTACGAGCGGGGCTGGGGCCGGGTGGTCAACATCTCCTCGGTCCACGGTCTGCGGGCGTCCCCCTACAAGAGCGCCTACGTCGCCGCCAAGCACGGCCTGGAGGGACTGTCCAAGGTGATCGCCCTGGAGGGCGGCCCCCGCGGGGTCACCTCCAACTGCATCTGCCCGGCCTACGTGCGCACCCCGCTGGTCGAGCACCAGATCGCCGACCAGGCCCGCATCCACGGCATCTCCGAGGCCGAGGTGGTCGAGAAGGTCATGCTCACCGAGCCGGTGATCAAGCGCCTGCTGGAGCCCGACGAGGTCGCCGACGCCGTGCTGTTCCTCTGCTCGGACGCCGCCGCCTTCGTCAACGGCACCTCCCTGGTCCTCGACGGCGGCTGGACCGCCCGCTGAGGCAGGCTCGGCCGCCCCGCCGACGCAGGCAGGCTTCGCCGCCGCTCGCGTAGGCCGCCGGGCGGACGAGCCCAGTGGACCGGAGGCCGAGCCGACCATGGGTCGGTCGGGTGCCTTGACGAGTTCTGCCGACCTCCACTACCCTCCACGGCTCGGAATCGCCGGAGGAGAGCGCGCCCCCACGACGCCCCTCCAGGCAAGCGCCCCAACAACGGGAGCGCGACCGTGCGCCGCGTGGTGGCGTACGGGACTGACCGGCCCGTCCCGTCGGGCCACCCACTGTGCAGGAGGAGGTTCTTTCCTTGGCACGCATGCATGCACCTCACTTAGCCCGGACGGCCCGCCTGAGCGCCGTCACCGGCCTCGGAGCGGCGGTCCTCGTCTCGGCGTTCGCGCTGCCGGCGATGGCCGAGCCCGTCGACGCCGTCCAGCGCACCCCCGCCAAGATCGTCGCCGTCAAGACCGACAGCAAGCACAAGACGGTCGTGGTCAAGCGCGGGGACAACCTGAGCAAGATCGCCAAGCGGGCCAAGCTGGCCAGCTGGCGGCCGATCTGGGACCTGAACAAGAAGATCGGCCACCCCAACCTCATCTACCCCGGGCAGAAGCTCCTGATCCCCGCCAAGGGCGAGAAGGTCAAGCACCGCCCGCTCCCGGCGCTGGCCGTGACCCGCGTCGTCTCCCAGGAGCGGTCGGCCGCGCCCGCGTCCAGCTCCCGGCGCCCGACCGTCAGGCGGTCGGTCTCGACCTCCTCGGTCGGCGGCAGCGTCTGGGACCGCCTGGCCCAGTGCGAGTCGGGCGGCAACTGGGGCACCAACACCGGCAACGGCTACGCGGGCGGCCTCCAGTTCTCCCAGGGGACCTGGGCCGCCAACGGCGGCAGCGGCTCGGCCCACAACGCCAGCCGCGCCGAGCAGATCCGGGTCGCCGAGCGCGTCCGGGCCTCCCAGGGATGGGGCGCCTGGCCGGCCTGCTCGAGCAAGCTCGGCCTGCGGTAGCCATCACCTAAGCAACACACCACATCGTGGGGACGGTGCGGCGCGTGGTCCTTCGGGGCTGCGCGCCGCACCGGCGTCTCTGGTAGTACGGTTGGACCCATGACTCAGCAGGCGTCCCTGCTCGCCTCCCGCGTCGGTGCCGGCCGGGCCGACGGCGGGCGCCGTCGGCGCACGGTCGACCCGGCCCACACCGGGCAGGTGGTGGCCGAGGTCATGCTGGCCGAGCCGGCCACCTTCGTGGCCGCCTGCCGGGCGGCCCGTGAGGCCCAGCCGGGCTGGGCCGCGACCCCGGCGCCGGTGCGGGGCCGGGTGGTCAAGCACCTGGGCCGTCTGGTCGAGGAGAACCGGGAGGCCCTGGCCCGGCTGGTCACCCGCGAGATCGGCAAGCCCCTGGCCGAGGCCCGCGGCGAGGTCCAGGAGATCGTCGACACCTGCGACTTCTTCGCCGGCGAGGGCCGACGGCTCTACGGCCAGACGGTGCCGAGCGAGATGCCGGACAAGCAGCTGTTCACCTTCCGCCAGCCGGTCGGGGTGGCGGCGGTCATCACCGCCGGCAACTTCCCGGTGGCGGTGCCCTCCTGGTACCTGGTCCCGGCGCTGCTGTGCGGCAACGCGGTCGTCTGGAAGCCGGCCGAGTGCGCCCCGGCCACCGCCGAGGCCCTGGCCCAGCTGTGCTGGCACGCCGGCCTGCCCGACGGCGTGCTCAACCTGGTCCAGGCCGAGGGGCCGGCCACCTTCGAGGGGCTGGAGGCGGCCCTGGACGCCGGCCTGGTCGACAAGGTCGGCTTCACCGGCTCGACCGAGGTCGGCCGGCGCATCGGCGAGCTGTGCGGCCGCCACCTGCAGGTGCCCTGCCTGGAGCTGGGCGGCAAGAACCCGCTGGTGGTCATGCCCGACGCCGACCTCGACCTGGCCGTGGAGGGCGCCCTGTTCAGCGGCTTCGGCACCGCCGGGCAGCGCTGCACCTCGCTGGGCACGGTGATCGCCCACCGCGCCGTCCACGACGAGTTCCTGGCCCGGTTCACCGCCGCCGTGGAGCGGGCGGTCATCGGCGACCCGTTCCGGGAGGTCCTGTACGGGCCCATGATCGACCGGCGCTTCTTCGACCGGTTCCTGGGCTGGCTGGAGCTGGTCCGGCCCCGCCACCGGGTGCAGGGGTCGACCGGGACCGGGCGGATCACCGCGGCCAACCCGCGCCGGGGCTTCGTCGGCGACCCCGACGACGGCCTGTACTGCCACCCGATGGTCGTCTCCGGGGTCACCGCCGACGACGAGCTGTACCGGCGCGAGACCTTCGGCCCGATCGTCGGGGTGGCCGCCTGCGACTCCCTGGAGGAGGCGCTCGCCCTGGCCAACGGCCACGGCTACGGCCTCTCGGCGGCGATCTACACCCGCGACCCGGCGACCGCCTTCCGCTTCCGCGCGGGCGTGTCCGCCGGGATGGTCAGCGTCAACAACTCGACCTCGGGGGCCGAGGCCCACCTGCCGTTCGGGGGCAACGGCCGCTCGGGCAACGGCAGCCGCCAGTCCGGCATCTGGGTGCTCGACCAGTTCACCCGCTGGCAGGCGCTGAACTGGGACTACGCCGGCCGACTGCAGAAGGCCCAGATGGACGTGGCCGAGCCCACCCCCGACCGGGATTTCCGTCTGTGACAGGCCCCCTGGAGGGGCTGGTGGTGGCCGACTTCTCCCGGGTGCTGGCCGGGCCGTTCGCGACCATGCTGCTGGGCGACCTGGGGGCCGACGTGGTCAAGGTCGAGCACCCCGACGGCGGCGACGAGACCCGGGCCTGGGGGCCGCCCTGGTACGGCGGGCACAGCACCTACTACCTGGCCGTCAACCGCAACAAGCGCAGCGTCGCCCTCGACCTCAAGACCGACGCCGGCCGGGAGGCCGCCCGCGCCCTGGCCGGCCGGGCCGACGTGCTGGTCGAGAACTTCAAGGCCGGGACCCTGGAGCGCCTCGGGCTCGGGTTCGAGGAGGTCGCGCGGGACAACCCTGGCCTCGTCTGGTGCTCCATCTCCGGCTTCGGCCGGGGGGCAGGCGCCGACCTGCCCGGCTACGACTTCCTGGTCCAGGCGATGAGCGGGCTGATGAGCATCACCGGCCCGGCCGGCGGCGAGCCGACCAAGGTCGGAGTGGCCCTGGTCGACGTGCTCACCGGTCTGTACGCGTTCGGCGGCGTCCTGGCCGCCCTGGCCGCGCGGGACCGGACCGGGCGCGGCCAGCGGGTCGAGGTCAGCCTGCTCGGCTCGGCCCTGGCCAGCCTGGTCAACCAGGCCTCGTCATACCTGTGCACGGGCCGGCCGCCGCGGGCCATGGGCAACCGGCACCCGAGCATCACCCCGTACGAGACCCTGGCCACCGCCGACCGGCCGCTGGTGCTGGCCGTCGGCAACGACGGCCAGTTCGCCCGCCTCTGCCGCGTGCTCGGGCTGCCCGGGGCGGCCGCCGACGCCCGGTTCGCCACCAACGCCGACCGGGTCGCCAACCGAGACGACCTGGCCGAGCTGCTCGAGCGGGCCCTGGCCGCCCGCGGGGCGGCCGACTGGGTGGCCGCCCTGGCCGAGGCCGGGGTGCCCTGCGGCCTGGTCAACGACGTCGGCGAGGCGTTCGCGCTGGCCGAGCGGCTCGGCCTGGGCCCGGTGGCCGCCGCCGGCGGGATTCCCCAGGTGGCCGACCCGATCCGCCTGTCCTCCACCCCCGCCTCCTACCGGCTGGCCCCGCCCGCCCTCGGCGAGCACACCGCCGAGGTGCTGGGCTGGCTGGGCGCTCCCCCGACCGACGACCGGGGAGCAGTCACCCCGCCGTAGCGTTCTTTACGGTTTCTGGGGCCGTATCGCCTGGATGCCCGAAACGCCTGGAGGGTAGAGAGGGGTGGCGGCTGCTGCGTGCCGCCACTCGGCATGTATGGGAGGCGGTCGTTCGGGTGAGCGTGGCCGAGGCGGACACAGGGAGCAGGCCGGGTGGGCTGCAGCGGCGGGTCGTGCTGCTGGCCGAGAGCGCCGTCCTGACCCTCGTGCTCGGGCAGCTGCTGGGCCCGGGCGACCGGCTCAGCCGTCTCGACTCGCTGCGCGACCTGGCCGACCGCCGGGCCCTCGAGGGCGCCGACCTCGTGCTGCTCGACCTGCCCGACGAGTACCGGGCCGTCGCCGTCAGGAACGTCCGGCGGCGCTACAAGGGACCGCTGGCCGTGCTGGCCGGCGAAGCTGAGGACCCCGACACTTCGGGCCTCGATGACGCCTGCATGCTCCTTCACCGTCCCTTCTCGATCGACCAGTTGCGGGCCGTTCTGGCCATGGGTGCCGCCGACGGCTGGGAGCCCGCCCGGGCGGTCCGGCCCGGGCCGCGCCCGGCCGCGGCCCGGGCCGCCGCCCTGGCCCAGGCCGTGATGGCCGGGGCCGCGGCCATGATGGCCAGGATCGCCTGGCGTCGGCCGGCGATCCTGGGCCGCCAGGCGCCAGATGGCCGACCCGACCGCATCGAGCGGGCACAACGGCTGCTAGTGGCCTTCATCGAGGGCTGGCGGGCCCGGCGCCAGATCCGGCTGGCCGGGTTCTGGATCCTCGCCCTGCTCGCCTTCGGGGTCGCCTTCGCCGTGGCCCAGCGCGGGTGCGGCCCCACCTGCGACGCCCTCGGCACTGGCACCTCCCCCGCCCCGACGATCACGGCGGCCGGCGGCCGGTCCCCGGCGACCACCAGTCCCAGGCACGCCCCCCGGCCGACCAGGACCGCCTCTGTCGGCCCCCAGGGGACCGGCGTCTACCAGGGCATCTCCAGGTCCAACCCGGCCGCCGCCCCGACGAGCAGGGGGCCGGCCACCACGACCACCCGCAGACCCCGCTCGGGTGGCGTCGCCCCGGCCCCCCCGACGACCACGCATGCCACCGGCCCGTCGTCGACCACCCCGACCACCGCGCCACCGACCACCCCGACCACCGCGCCGCCGACGACCGTCACCGAGCCGCCCGCGGCGCCGTAGCGGCCGCCGCCGCTACGGCGAGGGAATGACGACGCCTACGTCGATTGACGCTGGGAACACATGACCGGCCGCTCACAATCGGTAGGGTCTGACTTACGGCAGTGGGGGTATCACCCTGACGGCCAGCTCGGCCAGTCCAGCACCCAGGCGACGACCGCTCGCCACCGGCGGTCAGGCCCGGCGAACCGCCGCGGCCGCGGAGGAGGAGACAGGTGACCGAGGCAGCATCGGACCAGCCGATCCGACTGGGCCCGGCGGCCGCGAAGGTACTGCGGTCGATCTGGCACCAGAAGGAGCTGCTGGTCCTCGGCCTGGTGCTCGGCGTGGCCCTCGGCTGGCTCGCCCTGCCCAAGGTGCTGAGCTCCAGGTCGACCTACGACGCCACCGTCCGCGTGCGGGTGCTCCAGCCGCCCACCGACGCCATCGTGAAGATCCCCCCGGCGATTGGTGGTGGGGGCGACGAGGACCCGGCCGGGGCCTCGCCGGACGTGCTCAAGGACGTCGCCATCGCCGACAGCGTGCTCACGCAGCTCAAGAACGACAGGAAGCTCAAGGTACCGGACTCGCTGACCGAGACGCTGCTGCTCGAGCGCCTCACCATCGCCCCGCTGGCGGGGACCGGCTACGTCGACCTCTCCTTCAGCGACCTCGACCGTAGGCTGGCCAGCGAGGTCGTGCGTCGCTACGCCAACCAGTTCGTCAGCAACCGCAACAAGGTCGAGGCCAAGCGGCTGAAGAATGCGGTCACGAGCCTGGAGGCGTACGCCGAGACGCTACCCAAGCCGAGTCTCCCTGGCGGCTCTGACCCGGCCCAGGAGGTGCGCGACCAGATCCGCGCCGCCAAGGTCAGCCAGGCCGTCACCGGCGCTCCGACCTCGGTCGCCAGCCAGGTGACCGTGACCACCAACGGCCCCCCGCTGAGCCGCCCGGTCACTCTGGCCCTGGGGCTGCTGCTGGGGGTGTGCCTCGGGGCCGGGGCGGGCCTGCTGGTCGAGACGGCCTTCCGCAAGGTGGTCACCCCCGCCGACGCCGAGGACGCCTCCGGGCTGCCATTCATCGCCGGGGTTCGCAAGGGCGGGACCAGGCGCACGGGGCTCCCGGTGATCGACCGCCCCTTCAGCCCGGCGGCCGAGGACTACCGCCGGGTCGCCGCCGCCCTCGAGCGTCAGGGGTTGGGCAGCGACATCTGCGTGCTGGCCATCGCCTCCGCCGAGCCCGGCGACGGCCGCACCATGCTGGCCGCCAACCTGGCCCATTCTCTGGCCCGCCAGGGCCGAGAGGTCGTCCTGGTCTCCAGCGACCTGCGCCGGCCGCAGCTGGAGCGGCTGCTCGGGCTCGGGCAGGGACCGGGCCTGGCCGAGACCCTGCAGGACGACCCTATCCCGGCCGTCGCCATGCTGGTCTCGATCAACGATCACCTGCTGGTCCTGCCAGCCGGCATGCCGAGCAGGCATCCGGGCGAGCTGCTGGCCTCCAAGCGCCTCCATGAGACGGTCCAGACGCTGCGGCAGATGGGCATCATCATCCTGGATACGCCGCCTGCCCGGAACTCGGCCGACGCCATCACCCTGTCAAGTGTGGCCGACGCCACCCTGTTCGTGGCCAAGTCCGGCGCCACCCGCATGCGGTCGGTGCTCGAGGCGGCCAGCGGCCTGCGGCGCGACCGGATCCGCCAGCTCGGCGTGGTCCTGGTCGGGACCAGCAGCCCGATCCTGCGCTCGGCGTCGATGCGTACCGACTTCCGCGACCACCCCGACACCGAGTTCGAGGAGCTGGAGCCGCCGGCCCCACCACGGCCCGTGCAGTTCAATCCGCGGCCGGCGGCGTCGGGCCCCGAGCCGGCCGCAGCCAAGGACGACCAGCGCAACCCGGAGGTCACCGACCTCAACAAGGCCGCCGAGCGCAACCGGAGGGCGGCCGAATAACATTCAAGACCCCTCCCACCGGCCACCCGTGCCGCTTCTGCGCGGCTCCGGTGTCACGAGTCGTCTGCGACCTGGGGGCCTCGCCGCTGTGTGAGAGCTTCCTCACCGGCGATCAGCTCAACCAGATGGAGCGCTTCCACCCGCTGCGGGCCCAGGTCTGCGAGCGGTGCTGGCTGGTGCAGCTGGAGCGGTACGTCCTGCCGGAGGCGATCTTCACCGAGTACGCCTACTTCTCCTCGTACTCAGACTCCTGGGTCCGCCACGCCCGCGACTACACCGAGCTGGCCATCGAACGGCTCGAGCTGGGCCCCCACAGCCTGGTGGTGGAGCTGGCCAGCAACGACGGCTACCTGCTGCAGCACTTCGTGGCCCGCGGGGTGCCGGTGCTGGGAATCGAACCGGCGCTCAACGTGGCCGAGGTCGCCACCGAGCGCGGCGTCCCCACCCTGACCCGGTTCTTCGACGCGGCCCTGGCCGACGAGCTGGTCGGCCAGGGCCGCCAGGCCGACCTGGTGGTGGCCAACAACGTCCTGGCCCATGTGCCGGACCTCAACAGCTTTGTGGCCGGGATCATCCGCCTGCTCAAGCCGGGCGGGGTGGTGACCGTCGAGTTCCCCCACCTGGCCCGGCTGATGGAGGGCAACCAGTTCGACACCATCTACCACGAGCACTTCTCCTACTTCTCGTTCGGGACGGCCACACGGATCTTCGCCAGGCACGGCATGACCCTGGTCGACGTCGAGGAGCTGCCCACCCACGGCGGCTCGCTGCGGATCTGGGGCCGACACGCCCTCGCCGGCGACGGCACGGTCAGCCAGCGGGTGACCGAGCTGGCCGCCAGGGAGCTGGCCGCCGGCCTGGAGACCCCGGCGCCGTACGCCGCGTTCGGCAAGCGGGTGGTCGAGACCAAGCGCAAGCTGCTCGAGTTCCTGATCGCGGCCAAGCGCGACGGGGCCAGCATCGCCGGCTACGGCGCCCCCGGCAAGGGCAACACCCTGCTCAACTACTGTGGGATCCGCACCGACTTCCTCGACTACACCGTCGACCGCAACCCCTACAAACAGGGCCGCTACACCCCCGGCACCCACATCCCCATCCACCCGCCGGAGCGGCTGGCCGAGACGCGACCGGACTACATCCTGATCCTGCCCTGGAACCTGAAGGACGAGATCATCGAGCAGCTCGCCTACACCCGGGAGTGGGGGGCGCGCTTCGTCGTCCCCATCCCGGAGGTGACGATGTACGGCCAGGACCTGGCACGGCAAGGGGGACCGCGATGAAGAACGAGGCCCTGTCCAACGACTTCGTGCTCGACGGCGACGGCGGGTCCGCTGCCCGAGTCGGGCCGGCCGGCCTGGGCCGTCTGGCGGCGGTGAGCCCGTGCTCGGCCTGAGCCTGGCCCGGGATCCTCGGCGACCGCTACGGGTGCTGGCCGTCGGTGCCCACGCCGACGACATCGAGATCGGCTGCGGCGGCACGATGCTCAGACTGGTCGCCGAGCACCCCGGCCTGGCCGTCCACTGGCTGGTGCTGAGCGGGCTCGGCGAGCGGGCCCAGGAGGCGGCCGACAGCGCGGCCGCGTTCTGTGACGGCGCCGGCGTGACCCGGGTCGCCGTGGAGCGGTTCCGGGACGGCTTCCTCCCGTATGTGGGCGGGGAGGTCAAGGAGCGCTTCGAGCGGCTGAAGGCCGAGGTCGACCCGGACCTGATCCTCACCCACCGGCTCGAGGACCGTCACCAGGACCACCGCCTGGTCGCCGAGCTGACCTGGAACACCTTCCGGGGCCACCTGATCCTCGAGTACGAGATCCCCAAGTACGAGGGCGACCTCGGCCACCCCAACCTGTTCGTGCCCCTGGAGGCCGAGCACTGCCAGCGCAAGATCGAGCTGCTGCGCAAGTGCTTCCCCAGCCAGGCCGGCCGGTCCTGGTTCAGCGACGACACCTTCTGGGCCCTGCTGCGCCTGCGCGGGGTCGAGTCCGGCGGGCCGGGCCGGTTCGCCGAGGCCTTCACCGCCCGCAAGCTCGTCCTCTGAACGCTACGGGGCGGCCCCGGCCAGCAGGCCGGCCTCCTCGAGGGCGGCCGCCACCTCGGCCAGCAGGGCCAGGGGGAGGCCCGAGCGCTCGGCCACGTCCAGCAGGCTCATGTGCCCGTCGGACTGGTTGAGCACCCACAGCATGGCCATCTGGCGCTCCTCGGCGTCGCTGCGCCCGCCGATCTGCCCGTACAGCCCGCGCCGGCCGAGCTGCGGCTCCCCCTTGGGGCTCAGGTTCACGTACCGTCGGTCGGCCTCCAGCACCTGGACCACCTCCCAGCAGACCTCCAGGCTCTCCTGGAGCTGGGCCGGGCCGACCAGGTCCAGGTCGTCGGCCGAGGTGTGGTACTCGGGGTAGGCGGCGTACGGGGTGCGGCTGAGGCAGCCGACGGGCAGGTCGAAGCCGGGCGAGCAGTACTGGCGCTCGTCGTAGCCGTAGGGGGTGAAGTCGACCACCCGGTGGGGGCGGCCGGAGCGGCCCAGCACGTGGGCCACGGCCCGGTCGATGTCGGCGTCGCCGCGGCGGCTGCGCTTGTAGGTGAAGCCGCCGGGGTCGCCGACGCAGGCCAGGACCAGGCCGTGGCGGATCCGGCCGACCCGGTCCTCGTTGCGGGCCAGCCAGGTGACGGAGCCGATCGTCCCCGGGGTGAACAGGAACCGGTAGCGGTAGCGGGGCCGGCGCTCGGCGAGCCGCCGGGCCAGCCCGGTGGCCACGGCGATCCCCGACAGGTTGTCGTTGGCCAGCGACGGGTGGCAGACGTGGCAGCTGACCAGCACCTCCTCGTCGGTCTGGCCCTCGACCAGGTGCTCGCCGTAGGTGAGGTGGCCGTCGGCCAGGGTGGTGTCGACGCAGACCTCGTAGTCGCCGTCGGGCAGGCTGTCGACCAGGCGCTGGCTGGCGCAGAAGCCCCAGCGCTCGGCGTAGTAGGAGGTCCGCCAGGGCACCCAGTCGGGATGGTCGGGGAGCGTGAACAGGTGCTGCCTGAGCTCGGCCAGCGGCATGGTGGCCCGCACCGGCACGCTGTAGCCGAGCAGGTGCAGGCTGCTCGCCTGGAAGTCGATGACCCGCTCGCCGGCCGCGTCGGCCACCCAGGCGCCGCGGACGTTCCACTCGCGCGGCACCGTCCAGTCCAGCACCTGGGTGCCGGTGGGGACCTCGGAGACCTGAAGGCCGCCGAGCTCGCGGTCGACGATCTCCAGGGTGCGGCGGACCCCGTCGCCGGTGATGCTGCGGCAGATCGGGTACAGCTCGGCGACCAGCTTGTACAGCTCCTCACCGCCGGTCATGAGCTCAGCCGGGCCCCGCGCGGCGGGCCAGGCGGGCCATGGCCGCCCCGACCCCGTCGATCTGCTCGTCGGCCATGGGCGTCCACAGCGGCAGGGTCAGCACCCGGGCGGCCGCCCGGTCGGTCTGGGGCAGGCCGCCGTTGGCCGGGCCGACCCACCGGTAGGCCCGCTGGCGGTGGACGGGCGGGCTGTAGTAGCGGCGGGTCTGGATGCCCTCGGCGGCCAGCGCGGCCGCGGCCGCGGCGGCGTCCATGCCGAAGACGTCCGGGTCGATGAGGATGGTGAAGTCCTTGTAGGTGCTGCGGTCGCCCTCGGCCACGGCCGGGAAGTCGATCCCAGGCACGTCGGCCAGGACCTTACGGTACCGCTCGGCCAGCTGGTTGCGCCGGGCGATCCGCTCCTCCAGGTCCTCGAAGGAGGCCAGGGCGGTGGCGGCGTGTAGCTCCGACATGCGGGCGTTGAGGCCGATAAAGCGGGTGTCGTAGTCGCCCGGGTTGCCGTAGTCGCGGCCGACCCGGCAGCGCTCGGCCAGGCTGTCGTCGTTGGTGGCGATGATCCCGCCCTCGCCGGCGATCAGCACCTTGGTCGGCGACAGGCTGAACACCTCGGCGTCGCCGAACCCGCCGACCATGGCCTGGCCGCGCCGCGACCCGAAGGCGTGGGCGGCGTCGAAGAACAGCCGGATGCCATTGTCGCGGGCCAGCCGCCCCAGCGTCTCGACGTCGCAGGGGGTGCCGTAGGTGTGGGTGGCCAGGATGGCCGAGGTCCGGACCCCGGCCGACCGGGCCACCGCGCCCGGGTCGAGCAGCAGGTCGTCGGGGCGGATGTCGGCGAACACCGGCCGCAGCCCGTTCCAGGCGACCGCATGGGCGCTGGCCGAGAAGGTGAACGACGGCAGGACCACGTCGCCGGACAGGCCGCTGGCCCGCAGCGACAGCATCAGCCCGGCGGTGCAGGAGGCCACGGCCACGCAGTGGCGCACCCCCAGGTACTCGGCGGCCCGCCGCTCCAGCCGGCGCACGTACGGGCCGTTGGTGAGGACCCCGCTGGCCAGGATGACGCCGACCGCCTCGGCCACCGAGGCCGGGTCGGCGATGGCCGGCCGGGCCAGCGGGAGCACGTCGGGGAAGACGGGGTGGCCGCCGTCGATGGCCGGACGGTCGTCGGAAGGCGTCGTCATGGGCATCGTGGTCAGGCTCCCTTGGTCGGGTCGGTGAGGTCGGCGAACCAGCGGACGGTGGCGGCCACCCCGTCGCGGACTGGCACCAGCGGGCGGTAGCCGAGCAGCCGCCCGGCCTTGTCGACGGCGGCCTGGGAGTCGCGGACGTCGCCGGGGCGGGCCGGGACGAGCACCGGCTCTACCCGCTGGTCGAGCAGGCCGTTGACCAGCTCGACCAGCTGGAGGACGGAGATGCGGTCGCCGCAGCCGACGTTCATGGCCTCGCCCACCGCCTCGGGGCCGGCGGCGGCGGCCAGCCGGCAGGCGTGGACGGCGTTGTCGACGAAGGTGAAGTCGCGGGTCTGGCGGCCGTCGCCGGTGACCTCGGCCGGCCGGCCGGCCAGCATGCTGGTCACGAACCGGGGCACCACCGCCGCGTACTGGGATTCCGGGTCCTGACGGGGCCCGAACACGTTGAAGAAGCGCAGGCACACCGTCTCCAGCGGGTACACGCGGGCGAAGGAGCGGCAGTAGGCCTCCCCGGCCAGCTTGGCCGCGGCGTACGGCGAGCGTGGGGAGACGGGCATGTCCTCGTGCTTGGGCAGCACCGGGGTGTCGCCGTAGACCGACGAGGAGGAGGCGTACACCAGGCGCCGGACCTCGGCGTCGACGGCGGCCAGGAGCAGGTTCAGGGTGCCGTCGACGTTGACCTCGTGGGAGGCGCGCGGGTCGGCCACCGAGCGGGCCACCGACGGCAGGGCGGCCAGGTGGTAGACGACCTCGGCCCCGGTCACGGCCTTGGCCACCGTGGCCTGGTCGCGGACGTCGCCCTCCAGTACCTCGACGTCCCCGGCCACGCCCTCCAGGTTCTCGGGCCGGCCGGTGGAGAAGTCGTCCAGCACCCGCACGCTGTGGCCGTCGCCGGCCAGCGACCGCACGAGGCTGGACCCGATGAACCCGGCGCCGCCGGTGACCAGGACGCTCACTGGCGGGCCCTCCGCTTCACCGACGTCTCGCATGCGCCCGCCCTGCTCACGGCTGCTCCGTCGACTGGGGGGTGTCGGGCGCGGCCACGGCGTCGCGCCACAGCCGCCCGCCGGCGGCGGTGCCGATCACGAGGGCGACCCCGAGCATGGTCCCGGCCGCAGCCAGTGACACCTGGTCGGAGGCGTAGCCGGCCCCGGCGCTGACCGCCCCCAGGGTCCACATGGCCAGGGTGGAGCGGTCCCGGTTGCCGCGGCTGCGGCCGAGCAGGTCGTAGGAGTGACGGCGGTCGCCAGTGGCCAGCCCCTGGGAGCCGACCAGGCGCCGGACCACGGTGAACGTCAGCTCGAAGGCGAACACGCCAAGGCAGAGGGCGGCGGCCAGCAGCCCGTGCCAGCCGTGGCCGATGGTGGCCTGGGCGGCCAGCACGGTCAGCAGGGCGCCGAGGCCGTAGGCGCCGCCGTTGCCGAGGAACACCCGGGCCGGCGGGAGGTTCCAGGCCAGGAACCCCACCAGGGCTCCGGCGACCACCAGGGCCAGGAGCGGGTCGGCGCCGTTGGCGGCGATGACCGCGGCCAGCCCAACGCTGGCGATGGCTCCCAGGCCGCCGGCCAGGCCGTCCTGGCCGTCGATCAGGTTGACGGCGTTGGCCATCAGCAGCAGGAGCACGACCACCCCGACCCGGGCGGCCATGCCCAACTGCCCGAGGGGCAGGCCAGCGGCGATCGGCACCCCGGCCACGGCCAGGGCCACCAGCCGGACCGAGGCCGGCTGGGGGCGCGCGTCGTCGACCAGGCCGATGGCCGTGGCCATGACCACCCCGGCGACGGCCAGCAGGGGCAGGTCGGCGCCGGCCACCAGCAGGGCCCCGCCGACGGCGGCGACCACCCCGAGCCCGCCCAGCACCGGGATGGGCACGCTGTGGATCTTCAGGTGCTCCACCCCAGGCGGCCCCTCCCCTGGCGGCGGGGCGGCCGGGGGACGGTCGACCAGCCCGGTGGCCAGACCGAGCCGGCGGGCGGCCCAGGTCAGGACGAGGGCGAGGGCGATGGCGACGAAGAACGGCACGACCGGATCCAGACGATGCTCGGGGTTCCCTGATGGACGGTGAGCTGGCCGGCCTCCCGGAAGCCGACCTTGGCGTAGAAGCGGTTGGCGCCCTTGTTGGCCGCGCCGACCACGACCTTGATGTCATCGACACCCCGGCCGGCCAGCCCGGCCAGGACGCCGTCGGCCAGGGCCCGGCCGGTCCCGCCGGCCCGGTGGCCGGGGGCGACCGCGATCGACAGCAGCTCGGCGTCGGGCAGCCGGCCGTCGCCGGCGACCCCGTTGGCCGGGTAGCGGACGGTCTCCAGCAGCCGGCGGGCCACACGCGGGCGGACCAGGCGGGGCGCGGCGGCCAGGGCGGCCGCCGGACCGTGGCCGCGGGCGAAGCGGCGGTAGAAGCCGCCCACCGAGGCCACCCCGGCGGCGAAGCCGACGACCCCGTCGACCCCCTCGGCCACCAGGACCACCGCCTCCGGGTCGGTGGCGACGGCCCGGTACAGCCGGGCCAGGAACCGGGGGCCGAGGGTGGGCAGGAAGGCGTCGGGCATCCCGTCGGCGTGCAGCCAGGCCATGGCGGCCGCGTCGGCTGCCGCAGCCGGCCGGATCACCAGAACGTCCGGCCCCGGCGTTCCGGGGGGGCCGTGGCGGGAGCTCGCTCCCCCCACATGGATCGGGGACCGCGGCAGCATCCGCCCACGGGACCGCCGCGTGAACAGGGCCTTGTAGTGCTCCACCACGCGGTCGGCCACCTGGGCCTCGCCGAAGCGCTCGAGGGCGCGGCCGCGGGCGGCGGTGGCCAGCCGCCGAGCCAGGGCGGGGTCGGCGGCAAGGCGCGAGATGGCCGTGGCCAGGGCGTCGGGGTCGCGGGGCGGGACCAGCAGGGCCTCGCGGTCGGCCCGGGCCACCTCCCGGCAGCCGCGGATATCGGTCAGGACCAGCGCCTTGCCCATGGCCGCGGCCTCGATGGCCGACCGGGGCATGCCCTCGCGCCAGGAGGCGAGCACGAACACGTCCATCACGGCCAGCAGGTCACGGACGTCGTCGCGCCAGCCGGTGACCAGCACGTCCCCGGCGGCGCGGGCCAGCTCGGCCTGGCCGATGGCGTCGGCCTTGTCGAGATCCGGGGCGCCGACGGCCACAAACCGCACCCGCGGGTCGGCCTGGCGCACGGCCCGGGCGGCCGCGAACAGCTCCCGGTAGCCCTTCTCGGCCACCAGCCGCCCCACCGCCCCCACGACCAGCGCGTCGGCGGGCAGGCCGAGCTCACGCCGCAGGGCCGCGACCCGCTCGGGTGGGACCAGGGACGGGTCGAAGTGGGTGAGGTCGGTGCCGTTGCCGAGCAGGTGGCTGCGGCCTCCGCGGGCCAGCCGGAGCCGCCGGGCCCAGCGCAGGTCCTCCTCGCTCTGGTACAGCTCCAGGTCCGAGCAGCGGCCGGCCAGCCACTCCAGGCCGAGCACGGCCGCCCGCTTGCCCAGCCGGTCCTCGGGGGTGGCGTACAGGCCGTGCACGGTGTTGACGACCAACGGCACCCCGGCCAGGCGGGCCGCCACCCGGCCGAGCACGCCCGGCTTGGGGTTGTGGGTGTGGACCAGGTCGAAGCGCTCGCGCCGCAGCAGCGCCACCAGCTCGGCCAGGGCACGGACGTCGGCCAGCGGGTCCCAGGAGCGGGTGGCGTTGCGCCAGGGCACGAAGCGGATCCCGGCCGCCTCCAGGGCGGCCGCGTGCGGGCCGGGGGCGCTGATCCCGGTGACCTCGTGGCCCTCGGCGGCCAGCCGCCGCAGCTGGCCCAGCAGCAGGTAGCGCAGGGTCAGGTCGGTGGTGGTCAGGTGGGCGACCCTCAGCGGCGCCGCCGCTGCGCCCACCGCCGCCTCGTGTGCGCCCGCCGGGCTCATGCCCGCCTCCAGGGGCCGCGGCCCAGCAGCCGGTAGGCGAGGGCCTCGCCGTCCAGCCGGCCCCTGACCTTGGCCTTGAAGAAGGCCATGCCGTCGCTGGCCAGGACCGGGGTCCGGCCCAGCCGCCACGGGTCGAAGGCGCCGGCCCGGTTGCTGCGCCAGGCGTCCAGGGCGGCCGAGTCGAACAGCTGACGGGCGACCCGGTCGGCGGTGGGCGAGGCCACCGCCCACGGGTAGGCGAAGTGGCGGCAGGCCACCTCCAGGCGGTCCTCGACCAGCTCCTGGGAGCGGGCCATCTCGTCGCGGCAGACCTGCTCGGAGGCGTGCGACAGGTCGGTGTGGCCGTGGGTGTGGGCCCCGACGGTGACCAGCCCGGTGGCGACGGCCTCGGCCAGCTGGGCCCAGGTGAGCGCCTCGGGGTCGTCGGGGCCGGGCCCCTCCCCGGCGACCAGGCCGGTGGCCAGGTACAGCAGGGCCGGGACCCGGTAGCGGACCAGCAGCGGCAGCACGGAGTCGAAGAAGTCGCGGTAGCCGTCGTCGACGGTCACCACCACCCCGCCGCCGGCCCGGCCGTCCAGGGCCTGGTCGAGGGTGAGCACCCGCTCGTGCTCGGCCAGGTCGGCCAGCTGGCGCTCGAACAGGGCCGGCGGGGTGTCGATCTCGCCGCCCAGGCCGGCCACCCGGTGGTACAGCAGGATGACGACGTCGCCGGGTCGCCGCCGGGTCACGATCCCGCCGGGGAGCACGACCGCCTTGACGGCCTTACGCGCGAGCGAGCTGCCGGCCGGCATCGACCCTCCTCTGCTGGTCGGCGGCCGGGGATGCGGCCGGACCATGGCGACGGCGGCCCGGGACGGCCAGCAGCACGAAGAAGAACGGCAGCAGCTGGACCCGTTCGCGGGCCAGGATCCCAAAGTTGGCGATGCTGGCGAACGCCACCACGAACCCGGCCATGTACACGACCACGAAGGCCACGTAGGGCCGGCGGCGGAGATGGCGCACGGCCTGCCAGATGGTCGCGCTCCTGGCCACCGTGAGGCACAGCAGCAGCGTGCTCTCCAGCGCGGTCACGGCCGCCTGGGCGTTGTGGGCCTCGAACGGGAAGGGGCGGAACAGGATGGTCACGGTGGCGTACGGCAGTCCCAGCAGCGAGGTGCTCGTCGAGGGAGCCTGGAAGCCCGACCCTCCCCCGCTGGTGCGGCGCGCGCTCTCGGCCAGCACCGAGTTCACGCCCTCGGCGGGATCGATGCCCTTGTCCAGCAGATACCGCTGGATCTGGCCGAGCAGGACAACGGCCACCCCCAGCAGGACGGCGAGACCGAACAGCTTCATGACCGCGCCCAGCACGCCAAGCCGGCGCGGCGGCCTGGCCAGCAGGTAGGCCACCAGCAGGCCGAGGGCAGCCATCCCGCCGACATGCGGCCGCACCAGCGTGGCCAGCCACAGGCCGGTCCCGGCGAGCACCAGTCCGCCCCAGGTCCGGCCGGTGAGCAGCCGGGCGGTGCCCTTGGCGACCAGGCCGAGCGCGAACAGCATCCAGGCCTCCTTGCCGATGCTGGAGGGCCAGTACAGCATCGAAGGCAGGAAGAACAGCAGCCGGGCGTAGCTGCGCCGGTTGCCGTCGGGCACCGCGATGGTGAACGCCTGGTACAGCAGGAACATGCCCCAGAAGGCGAGCCAGGAGTAGAGCAGGAAGCCCGCGTAGATGCTGGGACCGGTGACCGTGTAGATAACGCCGGTGAAGAAGCGGATGAAGTCGGTGCCGCTGAGCGAGGAGAGCCCGGTGTCGAAGTTGCCGGCGGCGAACCGCCGGGCCAGGTCCGCCCCGACCTGGTGGTACTGGATGGCGTCGGCGACGCCCCCGTAGACGTGGATGGCAACCCAGTAGCGCACCAGCGAGCCAGACAGCTTGAGGACGAGGGCGAGCATGAGCAACTGGGCGAGGCGGGCGTCGCGCTCGCGACGGGCCTGGCGGAGGAAGGCGGGCCACGACGCGGCCAGCAGGATGGGGACCAGGAAGAGGATCACCCACAGGCCGCTCATGCGCGTCGAGACCAGCACGAGCAGGCCGAGCACGGTGACGGCGCCGCCCAGCAGCACGCTGCCGATGCCGACCGCGACCCTTGTCTCGGACGAGGGCATCCGCTGTGCCATCAGAACACCTCGAGGTCGCCGAGCGACAACCCCCAGGCGCCGACGCGGGTGGGGTCCGGCCGGATGCCAGGGCGGCGCGGGTTGACGACCAGGTCAATGCCGGCCGGGGCCGGCAGGAAGCCGCTCCAGGCGGCGGCCCGGGCCAGCGGCGAGCGGGCTGGCGCGTGGAAGGTCAGGTGGTCGACCGGCGCCGCCGCGGCCACCCGCCGCAGCAGCCGCCGGGCGGTCGCCAGGTCGCCGCCGGCCAGGACCTCGACCACGGTCGACTCCCACAGGCGGCCACGGCGGCGGACGCGGAAGACCGCCAGCCCGGCCAGCTCACCGTCGCGCTCCTCGGTCACCACCCGGTAGTCGAGCAGCGGCGCCAGGCCGTAGCGCCAGCGCAGGTAGTCGGCGTCGACCGGGGTGGCGAGAGCGGCCGGCGGGGTCGGCTCCCGCCGGAGCAGCGGGGCCAGGTCCACTCCCCGGTCCAGGACCGCCGCGGCGGGCGCGGCCAGGACGTGCGGCGCCGGGCCCGCCCGGCGGCCGAGCAGCCGCAGCGGCCGGCGCGGCCGGACCGCAACCGGGAGCCGCCCGACCTCGGACCAGCCCATCTTCAGGTACCCGGGCCCGCTCTTGGCGTTGGGGGTGTTGAAGACCAGGTCGACGTGGCCGTCGATCACCTCAAGCAACGCCAGGGTGAGTCGGGTGAAGATGCCCATGCCCTGGTAGTCCGGGTGGGTGGCGGTGTCGACGGCTCGCGCCGCCTCGAGCCGGTCACCGAAGGCCGTGAACCGCCAGCGCATGAACGCCCGCAGGCCCACCAGCCTGCCCTCGTGCTCGGCAACCAGCATGAACGAGGGGCCGAACGGGTTCTCGAGGTGCTTCCAGCGGAACAGCTCGGGCTGGCGCCGGCCGGCCGGGCCACCGCCCAGCGACGCCTCGAGCAGGTCCAGCACACGGGGAAGGTCGTCAGCGGCGAACGGGCGCACCATCAGCCCGCGCCTCACCGCATGCTGACGCACATCGTCCCCCCAAGCGTCACAAAGGCTACGAAGGTTTGGACAACAGTCTCGGGCGCGGAGGACGATGCGCCCACGTGCAAGCGAGGGATGGGCACTACGTCGGTCCGACCTAGGCTGCCGTACGTTGCCCCGACGGTCGGCGGATCATGGCTGCCGCGACGGCCAGCGCGACGGCGAGCTCCAGCAGCGCCAGCGGCAGCGCCTGGGCCACCGTCTCCGCCCGGCCGACGATCCGTGAGGCGATGGCGACGAGCAGCAGATGGGCGGTCAGCGCCGACCACGGCAGCCATCGCCGGCCCAGCCCATCCAGTGGGCTGCGATGGCGCGGGTCCAGCAGGCGGGCCAGCGGCTCGACGGCCAGGAGCCCCAGGCAGGCCAGCCCGCCGACGACCGAGCCGGGGCGGCCGGCGCCGCCGGTGGCCACCGTCCACACCAGCAGGCCGGCGGCGGCCAGGGCGCCGCCGACGCCCAACGAGGGCGGATGAGCCAGCGTCGCGGCGTCCACCTGTCCGGCGTCGTCCCTGCGACGGGGGAGCCCCGGCGGCCATGGCCAGCCGAGCAGGGTCATGGGCAGGGTGACGCCAAGGACGACCAGGGCTCCCTCGACGTCGGGTACGCAGGCGTACACGCCGGCGGCCGAGATGGCCAGCAGCGGCGGCGCCAGCCCACGCCCTCGCCAGCGCCGGTCGAAGCCGGCCAGGACGGCGCCGGCCAGCACGGCCGCCCCGGCCATCCCCGGCCACGAGAGTGCGGGTGCGACCGGCGTGGCGCCGGTGGCCGCGATCCCGGCGGCGCCAGCGGCGGCGAGCGCCAGGCCGACCACCGGCACCTCCGAGCCGGGGCGGAAGCGCCGGCACCAGGTCCAGATGGCCAGGCACACGACCGTCGCGGCCAGACCGAGCAGGAGGCCGACGCCGAGCTCGTCGTACCTACCGGCGAGGAGGCGTCCCATCGCAGTCAGGCGAGCAGGCCGGCGTAGACCTGCTCCACTCGGCGGACCGCCTTGCGGATGTCGAAGTCGAGGGCCCGTGCTCTCGCCGCCGTTCCCATCCTGGCCCGCAGCTGCGGGTCGCCGAGCAGGCACCGCAGCCCCTCGGCCAGGGCGGCCGGGTCGCGCGGCGGGACCAGCAGGCCTTGAGCGCCGTCGGTGACCACCTCGGGCACGCCGCCCACCCTGGTCACCACCGCCGGGCGCCCGAGAGCCATCGCCTCGAGCAGGGCGATGGGCAGTCCTTCGAAGGTGGAGGACAGTGTGAACACGTCGAAGGTGGCCGCCAGGCGCCAGGCGTCGCTTCGGAAACCGGCGAACACCACCGTCTCCTCCAGGCCCAGCTCGGCGGCCAGGTGCCGTGTCGCGGCCTCCAGCGGGCCCTGGCCGACCAGCAGCAGGCGCACCCCGGGCACGGCCCGCCGGACGTGAGCGGTGGCCCGGAGCAGGGTGGCGTGGTCCTTGGCGGCCTTGAAGTTGGCCACAGTGCCGATGACCGGAGCGTCCTCGGGGATCCCGAGCTCGCCGCGGAGACCGTCGGGCTCGCCGACGACCACGGCCGGGTCCACCCCGTGGTGGAGGGTCTCGACCGCCGGCATGGGGAGCAGGCGCAGCGGCCGCGGGTACCGGATCGAGGCGGCCACCATGTCGGAGACGGCGAACACGTGGTCGTTGCGCGGGAAGGTGGCCAGGTTGGCGGCGAAGGTGGCCCGATGGTAGCGGCTCCAGAGGTTGTGCTCGGTGTAGACGACCCGCGTGCCGCGTCCAGCGACCAGCCTCGCCCCGGACGCCGCCACCGGCGAGTGGGCGTGCACCAGCTGGATCCGCTGGCGGCGCAGCAGCGCCCGCAGCCGGCCGACCCAGCCGGCGCCGTGGGCGCCGTCGAGGCAGTGGACCGGGAACCCGGCTCCGGTGAGCTCCGGGACCAGGCTGTCCTTCCACGGCAGCAGATAGGCGAACTGGTACCGGTAGCGCTCCTGGTCCAGGTAGGGCGCGGCGCTGACCAGGAGTTGCTCGGCGCCGCCGCGGCCCAGGCCCTTGATCACGACCAGGACGTCACCCATCAGGAACCGACCAGCTCCCGGTAGAGGTCGCGGTAGGCTCGGGCGACCCCGGCGATGCCGTAGCGCTCCCGGCAGCGGGCCTGGGCGGCCCGGCCCATGCGGGACCGCAGCGACTGGTCGGCGAGCAGGCGGTCGAGGGCGGCGCGGAGACGCCCGTGGTCGCCGGGCGGGGCCAGCAGCCCGGTTACGCCGTCCTCGACGACCTCGGGCACGCCGGTCAGGCTGACCGCGACCACGGGCAGCGCACTCACGCCGGCCTCGATGACGCAGGCGGGCATGCCCTCGTTGCTGCCGACCGCCCGGCTGGCGAACAGCAGCAGGTTGCTGGCGGCCAGCAGGTCGCCGACGTCGTCGCGGCTGCCGAGCACCCGGGCCTGCCGATCCAGCCCCTGGCGTCGGATGGCCGACTCGACCTCGCCCGCCAACGGCCCCCCGCCCACGAACAGATGGATGACCTCCGCCCGACGTCGCAGCAGCGGGGCGGTGACGGCCAGGTGGCCGAGCGGGTCCTTCTCGGGGCTGAGCGCGCCCAGCGACAGCACGACGGTGGCCTCGGGGGGGATGCCGAAGGCCGCCCGGGTGGCGTCCCGGCCCTGCCGCGGCTCCAGCCGTCGGGGGTCGACGCCGTTGGGGATGGTCAGGACCCGGTCGTCGGGGAGCTGGAAGGCGTCGAGGGTCTCGTCACGGACGGAGTCTGCGACGGCCACGATCCTGTCGGCCCGCTGCATCAGCTGCCCATACAGCAACCTGCGGGGGCCGCCGGAGAGCCAGCCCGAGAGCGACCCGATCCGCCGGTAGACGATCGGTGGACGGCGGGTCGTGGCGGTCAGGACGGCGTATTTCAGAGACTCCCCGCCGTGGGCCGTGATCAGGTCCGGCCGCCAGTCGGCGACCAGCCGCCGCAGCGTCCAGGCGGTGCCCAGGTGCAACGGCAGCCGACGCGGCCTGGGCCGGCCGTTCAGCGCGGTCACCGGCGCGCCGAAGGGCACCTCCCACGGCGGGCCACCGCGGAGCACGGCCACGCGTTGACGCAGATCGGGTGCGTCGAGGGCCGCGACCAGGTCCGAGGTGAACACCTCGGCGCCACGCCGCTGCCCGGTCGCCACCAGATGAAGGATACGCATTCGGGTCGAGAACCTCCCTGGCAAGCTATACGCCTTCCGGCCTGGGCTCACAGCACTCCGACGCCGTAGGCCGAACTACGGTAGGCGGACGAGCGCCGGGGCCGACGGTCGGGATACGTTGCCGTTCGGCGGATGCGATCGGGCTCCGTCGACCGGCGCGGCGGCCCACGGAGGATGAGGAGCGGATTGTGATGCGCGACGGCCACCCAAGGGTGAGCATCGGGCTGCCGGTCTACAACGGGGAGGTGTACCTGAGCGGCGCACTGGACACGCTGCTCGGGCAGACCTTCACGGACCTGGAGCTGATCATCTCCGACAACGCGTCCACCGACCGGACGCCGGAGATCTGCCACACCTACGCGGCCAGGGACCATCGCGTCCGCTACATCCGCCACGAGGTCAACCGGGGCGTGCCCTGGAACCACAACTTCGCCCTCGGCCAGGCCACCGGGGAGTATTTCCGCTGGGCTTCCCACGACGACCTCTGCGCCCCCGACTTCGTCGCCCGCTGCGTGAAGGAGCTGGACGCCGACCCCGGCCTGGTCCTGTGCCACACCCGGACCGTCGTGCTGGACGGAGAGGGAGCGGTTCTCTCCCACAACGGCGGCAGCCCCTGGATCGGGTCGCCGCTGGTCCACGAGCGCTTCCGGGACCTGGTCGGGCTCGGGCACCGGTACTGGCAGCCGCTCCTGACCTTCGGCGTGATGCGGCGGGAGGCGGCGGTGGTCGCGGGCGGCCTCGGGAGCCACATCGGCGGGGACCGGACGTTCCTGGCCAGGCTGGCCCTGCAGGGCCGGTTCCTGGAGGTCGACGAGGACCTGTTCTTCTACCGGGAGCACGACGGCCAGGCCAGCTCGCCGAGCCGTGGCCGGGCCGCCCGCAACGCCTGGTGGGACCCGTCCAAGTCGGGCCGGATCGTGCTGCCCTACTTCCGCCTGGGCTTGGAGTACGCGCGCGTGGTCCGCAACGCACCCATCTCCGGCCGCGAGCGACGCCGCTGCTACGTCGTGCTGCTGCGCTGGCCGTTCCACTACTGGAAGCATCTGGCCGTCGACCTGAAGCACGCGGGCGAGGACGTCGCGGCCCGCGCCAGGATGACGCTGCGCCCAGGAGGCCCGCGGCCGGTCTAAGGGGGTCGAGCCAGAGCGTACCGACGCACGGAGGTGGGGATGCATTTCGAGATCCTGCGGTTCTGGGACCTCGCCCCTACGCTCGTGCACGCGTGGGACCGGCTGGCCGCCGGGCGCGGGATGCACGCCGACCTCTACAGCAGCCATGCCTGGCTGGTGGCCTGGGTGCAGGCGATGGGCGCGGAGGTGGCCGGCGCCCTGCGCATCCCGGCCGTCCTCGGTCCCGACCGGCCGGTCGCCCTGCTCCCGCTGATCGCGCGCTCCCCGCACCGCTGGGAGTGGGCGGGCCGGGGCGGCTCAAGGATGCGCTACCGGCCGGTGCTGGCGGCCGAGCAGCCGCCGACCGAGGTGCTGGGCCTGCTGGTGGAGGGGATCGCCCGCGCCGGCGTCGACGACCTGACGCTGCACCGGCTCCCGGCCCGGGATCCGGCCACCGACGGGCTGGTGGCCGCGCTGCGCCAGGCCGGCTTCCACACCTCCTGGCGCCGGACGTCCAGTGACTGCCTGGCCGTGGTCTCCGGCGGCTGGGACGAGCATCGTCGCCGCCTCGCCGGCTATGAACGGCAGGTCAAGCGGCTGGTCAAGCGGCTGGTCCCGCTCTGGGAGGTGAGCGTCGACGAGTACGGCCCGGCCACGGGCGCCCCGGTGCTCGACGGCTTCGAGGCCTACGCCGCCGTCTACGACCGCAGCTGGAAACGGCCCATGCCGTCGCCGATGCACACCCTGGAGCAGGAGCTCGTCCGCCGCACGGCCTCACTGGGCTGGCCAAGGGTGTACGTGCTCCGGCTCGACGGCCAACCGGCGGCTGCCGAGGTCTGGTTCCGCCTCGGGCAGGTCGCGACCTCCCTCGGGACGGCCTACGACCAGCGTATGGCCGCGCTCGGCCCGGGGTCGATCATCGCCTGGTGGGCCCAGGAGCGCCTGTTCGCCGAGGCTGTTCCCGGCCTGATCGACCACCTGCCCGGCTACGGTCCCCAGAAGGACCAGCTGGGCCCCGACCGGTCGCCCATCGTGGAGGTGGAGGCGGCCCGCCGGACGGTCGTGTCCGGGGTCACCTTCCCGGTTCGACGGCGGGTCCGCTACGTCGCACCACGGGTGGCGGGGCGGGTCCGGCGCCGGGTCGGGCGGCTCGGGCGCCTGGCCGGGGCCGCCCATTGGCGCCGGGCGGGGCCGGCCCGGGCCGTGGAGATCGCGCCCGGCCCGCGTCCCCTCCCCGCCGAGCCGCTGGGCCTCGACCAGGCGACGCGACGGTTCCTGGCCGTGGTCGGAGGGCACCCGAATCCCACGGCGATGACCAGGGACTGGCACCAGGCGGACACCTGGTGGCGGGTCGGCGCCGAACCGGTCGCGCTGGTCCGCCTGGGCAGCCCTGGAGACCGGCGGGTGGTCCGTGAGGTGGTGCTCCTCCGGGACGACTGCGCCCCGTTGACGGAGGTTCTCGCCGGGCTGGGCGCCGCTCTTGGGACGCCTCTGGCCGCCGACCTCCCGGCCGGGCACGCCCACCGCGGGAGCCACACGAACCGGCCGCCGATCGCGGTGCGACGCGCCGTACTCGACTGGCCACGACAGGGGCTGAGCAGTCCGGCCTGAGTCAGCGGCGCCCCGAGCCGGCCAGCGCGCGTCGGTAGAACCCGGCCATTTCCTCCACCACGTTGTCGATGGTGAACCGTTCCATGAACCGCCGATGGGCGCGACCCGCGCGCTCGGCCGCCCCGGCCGGGTCGTCGAGGGTGGCCGAGATCGCCGCGGCCAGCTGTTCCGCGTCCCCGGGCCGGACCAGGCGGACCAGGTCGTCGCCGCCGACGGCGTCCTCCAGGGTGGGCAGGTCGCTGGCCACGACCGGCGTCTTCATCGCCATGGCCTCGATCAGGACATTGCTCAGCCCTTCCCAGCGCGAGGGGATGGCGACCACGTCGGCGGCGCAGAGCAGGTCGGCGACGTCGTCGCGAGGGCCGAGGAACGCCACCCGTCCGTCCAGGCCGAGCCGGGTCGCGGTGGCCAGCAGGAGCGGGGTCTGGTTGCCGTCCCTGCCCGCCAGCAGCAGCCGCGCGTCCGGATGGCTGGCGAGCACGCCGGTCAGCGCCTCCAGCAACACGTCGAGGCCCTTCTGGTGCTCCTGGCGGGCCGCCGCCAGCACCAGCGGAGCCCCGCCGGCCACGCCGAGCCCGGCCCGGGCGCGCGCGCGACGCTCAGGGTCGCGCCGTCCCAGCCGCTCGGGGTCGCGGCCCCGGGGGATGACCTCGATGCGGTCGCGCGGCACGTGCAGCCGCCGCGCCATGACGTCGGCGACATGGCTGGTGATGGCGTGGAAGCGGACCACCCGGCGGGCCGTGGCGGCGTCCAGCAGCTGGGCCCCCCGGACCTTCCAGCGGGGGACGCCGGGAACCACCGCCTGCTGGGCCCCGTAGGAGACGTTGACCAGGCTGGACACCACCGGGACCCGGGCCAGGCCGGCGGCGATTCGGCCGGCCACGTCGGCCTCGAACAGCGTCGTGTGCACCAGGTCCGGCTGCCGGGAAGCGACCAGCCGGCGGGACCGGCGCACCCAGCCCACGCGCCCGCCTCGTCCGGCCAGGGAGTACAGCCGCGCCCCGGCGGCCTCCAGCTCGGCCTGCACCCCGGGCCGGTCATGAAGAAAGGCGACCTCCAGCTCGATCCCGCGGTCGACGTAGCCCGGGGCCATCGACGCGAGCGAACGCTCGGCGCCGGCCGCCGTCAGGCTGTCGATCACGTACAGGATCCGCACACCCGAAGCGTACGGGCTGCGGCCCCGGACGGCGGATCGACAGCGGTCGTATTTCCGGTTACGGCATGCGCATGCTGCGGCGGCGACGCCGGCCAGGCATGATCCGCTTGGCCGCCGTTCCGTATGGTTCGTCCAGGGAGGATCGGGAGAGCGTGAGCGAGGGACAGCAGCATGCCGGTGGGCACGTTGTGGTCACCGGGGTGGCCGGGTTCATCGGCTCCCACCTGGCCGAGGCCCTGGTCGACCGGGGCCACGAGGTGGTCGGGGTCGACTGCTTCACACCGGCGTACTCGCCGGCCAGCAAGCGCCGCAACCTCCAGCGGCTGCTCGGCCATCCCGCCTTCCGGCTGGTCGAGGGGGACCTGGTGACCCTTGCCCTGGATGCCTGGCTGGAGGGGGCGGGAGTGGTGTTCCACCAGGCCGCCCAGCCAGGGGTGCGCAGCTCCTGGGGGCGGGATTTCGCCATCTACGTCCACCACAACGTGCTGGCCACCCAGTGCCTGCTGGAAGCCTGCGCCCGCACCGGGGTGCCGCGTCTGGTGGCCGCGTCCTCCTCCAGCGTCTACGGCGACGCCCCGGTCCACCCGACGACCGAGGAGTCGATCACCCGGCCGGTGTCCCCCTACGGGGTCACCAAACTGGCCAGCGAGCACCTGTGCCTGGCCTACGGCCGGCCGGGGGTGGCCGCCCTCTCGGTGGCCACGCTGCGCTACTTCACCGTCTACGGCCCCCGGCAGCGCCCCGACATGGCCTTCCACCGCTTCCTCCGCGCCGCCTACGCCGGCGAGCCGATCACCGTCTTCGGCGACGGCGAGCAGACCCGCGACTTCACCTACGTCGAGGACGCGGTCCGGGCCAACCTGCTGGCCATGCGGGCCCCGATCCACGCCGAGGCCATCAACGTCGGGGGCGGCCGGCAGGTGACCCTCAACCAGACGCTGGAGCTGGTCGGCCAGTGCACCGGCCGGCGGCTGCGGATCGAGCGGGCGCCGGCCCAGGCCGGCGACGCTCGCCACACCGGGTCGGACGGGACCAGGGCCGAGGCCCTGCTCGGCTACCGGCCGGACGTGTCGCTCGAGCAGGGACTGGCCGAACAGGCCGCCTGGGTGGCGGCCGAGCTCGGGCTGGCCCACCCCCCGCGCCGGCCGATGAGCGTGGCCAGGGACTGACATGGGCTACGAGACCACCACCCTGGGCCGCGCCGACGTCGACCCGCAGTTCGCCCGGGCCTGGGACGAGCTGGCCGCCGGGCGCGGGCTGCAGGCGGACGTGTACGACAGCCATGCCTGGCTGGCGGCCTGGTGGGACACGGCCGGCCGGGGGCGGGCCGACGCCGTGCGGATCCCGGCGGTGCTGGATGGGGACCGGCCGCGCGGCCTGCTGCCCCTGGCGGTCGTGTCGGGTGCCCGCTGGGAGTTCGCCGGCGCCGGCGGCGGGCGCATGCGCTACCGGCCGGTGCTCGGCTCCGAGCGGCCCGACGGGGAGGTGCTCGGCCTGCTGGCCGACGAGGTCGGTCGGGTCGGCGTCCGCGACCTGACCCTGCCGCGGCTCCCGGGGCGCGACCCGGCGACCGGGATGCTGGCGGCCGCCCTGCGCCAGGCCGGCTTCCGCGTGTACCTGCGCGAGAAGTCGAGTGACTGCCTGGCCCTGGTCGAGGGCGGCTGGGAGCAGCACCGGCGCCGCTTCGCCGGCTACGAGCGGTCGGTCAAGCGGTTCACGAACCGGCTGCGGCCGCTGTGGGACCTGACCCTGGACGAGTACGGCCCGGCCACGGGCGCGTCGGTCCTGGACGGCTACCGGGTGTACGCCGACGTGCTCGCCCGGAGCTGGAAGGCGTCCTCGCCGGCCGCCAGGCTGGCCCGGCACCGGCTGGAGCTGCTGCGCCGCGGCGAGACGATGGGCTGGCCGCGGGTGTACGTGCTGCGGGTGGCCGGCCAGGCCGTGGCCGCCCACATCTGGTACCGCCTTGGGCCCGTCGCCGCCTGGCTGGAGACCGCCTACGACCAGCGACTGGCCGCGATCGGCCCCGGCTCGATCCTGATGTGGTGGTCGCAGGAGCGGATCTTCGCCGAGTCGCCGCCCCGCCTGGTCGACCTCATCCCCGGCCACAACCCGCAGAAGGACCGGCTCGGCCCCGACCGCACCCCGATGGTCCTGCTGGAGGCGGTACGGCCGACGCGGGTGTCGGGGATCACCTTCCCGGTGCGCCGCCAGGCCCGCTACCTGGCGCCGGCGGTGACGGCCCGGGTGCGGCGCCGGCTGCGCCGCCTGCGGGACGCCGCACCGGCCCGCCGGCCCGGGCGCGTGCCCACGGTCGAGATCGCCCCCGGGCCCGCCGGGCCGCCCATTGCCCACCTGGAGCCGGACGCCTCGGCCCGGCGCTTCCTGGCCGCGGTCACCGGCCACCACAGCCCGGACGCGATGGCCGAACGGTGGGCGCCCGGGGACGGCTGGTGGCGGGTGGGGCCGCGCCCGGTCGCGCTGGCCCGGGTGGGCGCCGCCCCCGGGCCTGGCCTGGCCCGGCCGGTCCGCGAGGTCGTGCTGTTCGGCGGCGGCTGGGACGGCCACGAGGGCGTCGGCGCGGTGCTGGCCGCCCTGGCGGCCGGGCTCGCCGGTCCGGTGCGCGCCGCCCTGGCCGCCGACGGCCTGCCCGAGGTCGCCACCGGTACGCCGTCCGAACCCACCCTGATCTCCCGGGCCCTGCTGCCCTGGCCGGACCGGGATGCCCAACCCTGGGCCGCGGGCCGGCCAGGGGACCGGTGAGGCGACCGATGGACATGGCCACCGACACCAGGCAGCGGGCCCGGCCCGTCGACCGCGCCCGCGGGGTCGTCAAGGCGGCGGTCGTGGCCAGGGGGACCGACGTCACCGAGGCCAGCGCCGCCCGGTCCTGTCTGGTCGTGGCCCCGCACCCCGACGACGAGACGCTGGGCTGCGGGGTCACCATCATGCGCAAGCTGGAGGCGGGCACGCCGGTCAGGGTGGTGATCGCCACCGACGGCCGGCGCTCCAGCAGCTCCAAGGTGGTGTCGCCCGAGCAGCTGGTCGAGATCCGCCGGGCCGAGGTGCTTGAGGCCGCCGGGCGTCTGGGCCTCGACCGCCGCGACGTCGTGTTCCTGGACTTCGAGGACCAGCGCCTTGAGGGTCAGCTGGCCTCGCTGGCGGGGCGGCTCGGCGCCCTCATCGAGGACTTCCAGCCCGATGAGCTGCTGGTCGCCTCGGTACTCGACCGCCATGCCGACCACCACGCCGTCGGCCAGGCGGCCCGACAGCTGCTGTCGGCCGGTGGCCTGGGCTGCCGGGTGGCCGAGTACCCGATGGGCTTCTGGCGGACCATGCCCTGGCGGTCCCGTCCGCGGGGCCTGCACCGCGCCGCCGGGTCCTTCGTGGGCGGCGCCGCGACCATCGCCCGCCTGCGCCCGGAGCTGGTCCGCACCGAGGGCTACCTGGAGCGCAAGCGCCATGTGCTGGACGCCTACGCCAGCCAGCTGACCAACCTCACCGGCGAGGCCGAGTGGTGGACGCTCGACGGCCCTTTCCTTGCCCAGTTCCTCGGCCGCCACGAGGTGTTCCTGCCCGTCACGCGATGGTGAGCGGAGAACGCACCTCCGGCTCGACGGTCCGGCCGAGGCGCCCGCTCCATCCGTCCCGGCACGCCCGCCAGTTGACGCACAGATACCGCCAGGAACGGCGCGGATCCCTGGGCGCGTTCAGCAGCGGCTTGGCCAGCCCGACCAGGAGGGTCACGCGGATGGCGGCGTCGTGGCGTCCCGACAGCAGCAGGATGTGGATCAGGTTGCGCAGCCCGTAGTAGCGGCGCCAGGTCAGCTCCGCCAGCCGTCTGGACGGCGCCCCGCTCACCCCAAGGCGGCCCCACCGCAGCCGAAGCCTCCGCAGGCGCTCGCCCTCCACGTACAGCGACCAGCCCGAGCGGCGCAGCCGCAGCCCGTATTCAAGCTCTTCAAACCCAAAGAACAGCTCGGCCTTGAACGGGCCCACTGCCCTGACCGCACGCACGCTGTAGAAGGGGAACTGCCCGCTGCCGATGTAGTCGACCGGCACCGGGCCGGTCAGCTCGTCGTCACGGATCCGGACGAGCTGGCCACGGCGCCAGTCGAACCTCGCTCCGACCAGTCCGATCGCGCCCAGGCGAGGGTCCTGGCGGCGCATCCGCCGGGCGAACTCCAGGAGCTCGGCCAGCTGCCCGGGACCCTCGGTGGGGTTGTCGTCGTCCAGCAGCACGACCCAGTCGTCATCGGCGGCGGTCGCCAGCAGGCGCCCCATGGCCAGCGCGACCGCCCCGGCGGGGCCGAGGTTGTCCGGCGCCGGAAGGTAGACGGCCTCATGCCCGGCCGCCCGGTAGCGCTCGACCAGCAGCTCCGCGTCGGGGGTGGGGCTGTTGTCGACCACCGTCAGGAGGTCGAGGGGCCGTTGCTGGTCGGCAAGCCGGCCGAGCATCACCTCCAGCTCGTGGGGCCGCCGGAAGGTGACGAGCACGCCGAGCAGCCGTCCGCCCCGGCTCACAGGCGCGTCATCCTGGCGTTCCACCTGGCGACGAGGGAGCCGGGCTCGTCGGCACGCCGCAGCACCAGGCTGCCGTGGACCGGGTCGCTGACTCTGATCTCGGAGCCGGGGACGATGCCGCGGCTCAGCCAGAACTCGTTGCCGCGGTAGCGGCAACTCTTGAGCTCGAACAGCTCCAGGTTGCTTGGCCCGTCCTCGCCCTGGTACAGCCAGCCGAAGGCGGCCTTGCGGGCGCCCGCGAACGAGCAGCCGGTGAAGCTCGTCGGCCTGGAGACCGGGACGGCCGGGTGATGGCGGTCGACGACCACCAGGTACTCGGAGCGGCCGGCGCCGTCGACGGTGAGGTTGGCGAAGGTGAGCGGCCCCGGTGCCTCGGCGTTGGAGATGGCGTGGACGACCACGCCGGCATAGGCGTTGCCGTACAGGCTCAGGTCCCGGTAGACATACGGGTTCTGGTAGGCGCCGTGGGAGATGCCGGCGACGGCGTTGTGGTAGCCGACGAAGTCCCGGATGGTGTGCACCAGGGCGGTGTTCTGCCAGGTGAAGATCCCGTGCTCGTCGTTGTTGTGGGCAACGCAGCCCTCGAAGGTCCACACCCCCTCGGAGCCCTCCGGCCAGAGAAAGCCGGCCGCGTCGGTGGCGCCCTGCACCCCGACGGCGACGCAGCCGCGCGCGACGTTGCCGCGGCCCCGGCTGAGGGCGAAGCCGGCGAGCCGGTAGCCGCGTTCCGGCGGGTCGTGCTTGACCAGGGAGGCGACGCAGCGGTCGTAGACGATGCCGTCACTGGGAGGCCCGGCCGAGCGGGTGTCGGGCGCCTGGTCCCACCAGTAGGCGTCCTCGAAGGTGTCGTGGCTGACACAGTCACGGAACGTGACCCCGTTGGAGAGGTGGGCCACGAAGGCGTGGCTGCCGGTGTCCCGGATGACCACCCCCTCGACCAGGGAGCCGCGCGAGCCGTTGCCGCACATGTGGAAGTGGATGCCGTACCGGCCCGGGACGAAGGTGGTGGCGGACTCGTCCGGCTGGCGCGGACCCATGTGCCGGATCGCGGTCGACCGCAGCGCCTGGGGGCGCCTGGAGCGGATGAAGATGTGGGCGCGGCCGTCGGCCGTTCCCTCGATGCCGACGTTCCGGGTCAGGTTGAGGACCTCGGCGGTGAGGTGGCTGCCGGGCCGCGCAGGGACGCTGGGGTGCTGGTGGCGCAGCGGACGCGACAGCGTGACCGTGCGGCCGCTGAGCGCCTTCACCTGGACACGCTCGAAGGTCTCCTCGTCGCGGTCCTCCTCACCCTGGGGCGCGGTCGGGGTGACGACCAGCTCGTCGCCGACCCGCCAGCCGACCGGGTCGGCCTGCAGGGTGATGGTGGTCGCACCGGCCGACAGCCCACCGCCGGCCCGGGTCCAGGCGAGCCTTGGCGTGCCGGCCAGGTCGAGGCGGCCGGCGTCCATCACCCAGAGGCCGATGTCGTGCTCGAGGACGTCCATGCCGCCGCCCACGAACCGATGCTCGCGGACGCCGGTGAACACCAGCCGGTGGCTGACCTCCGCCGAGGCCGGGCGCATCATCAGCTGCCCCCGGACGACCACGTTGCCGGAGACCGTGAGCTCGTGGCTGGAGTGGGGATCGAAGCTGAGGTGGCCGCCGGGCATGACCGCCACCCCCCCGACGCTGGCGTCGGTGTCCAGCACGATCGACCTGGTGACCACCGCCGTCTGTCCCGGCCCGGGGACGCCGTGCGACCAGGAACCGGGGTCGCTCCAACGATTCCCGCGGACCGGCGACCGCGCCGAGGCCCCGGTCGACTGCCCCGGCGCCGGCACCGTGGTCGTCGTCGGCCCCGAGGACGGGGCCTGGTCGCCGCCGCGTCCGAGGTACCAGACGCCGCCGGCGATCCCGCTGGCACCGACCGCACCTCCGAGGATCAGGAAGCCGCGTCGGCTGAGGCCTCCCACTAGCGGTGCTCCACCTGGAGCTCGGCACTGACGTGGATGGGGGTCAGGCGCATGACCCCGCGAGGCGTGGGGTCGAGGTCGGGCCCGGAGACGTCGAAGTGGGTGACCGGGTGCCAGGTGAGCAGGTCGCGGCCGTCGGCGTCGAGGATGGAGCCCCACAGGTAGAACCGGCCCCTGGGCAGCGGGAGGTTGGGGATGGTCAGGCGAGCCTCGGTCTCGCCCGAGGTGAGAAACAGGTCCCTGCGTACCAGGAAGAACGGGCTGGCGGGGCCGTCGCTGACACCGATGCACAGGCTGGTCGACCGGGGCGTGTCGGACTCCAGCACCAGCGTGACCTCGAACGGGGCCTGGGAGGACGCCGGGGTGCCGTGCTCGCCTGCGGCCACGGCCTTGAGCACGCGGATCGGGCCGATGGGCGAGGCGCCCTGCTCGGCCCGCTCCTCGACCGCCCCCCGGTAGGCGGCCAGGACCTCCCGGACCGGACCGTCGGCCACGGCGACGCCCTCGTGGAGCCAGAAGCCGCGCTCGCAGGCCGCCTCCACGGCGCTGAGGTCGTGGGAGACGAACACCAGCGTCGTGCCCTGGGCGATGACGTCGCTCATGCGCTGCAGGCACTTCTGCTGGAAGCTGGCGTCACCCACGGCCAGCACCTCGTCGACCAGCAGGACGTCGGGCTCGAGGAAGGCAGCGACGGCGAACCCGAGTCGCATCTGCATACCGCTCGAGTAGAACTTGACCTGGCGGTCCACCGCGCTCTCGATCTCCGCGAAGTGGACGATGCTGTCGAAGCGCTTGGCGACCTCCTTGCGGGGAAGGCCCAGCAGGGAGCCGTACAGGTAGATGTTCTCGCCGCCGGTCAGGTCCGGGTGGATGCCCGCCCGCACCTCGATGAGGGCGCCGACACGCCCGGCGACCTCCAGCCGGCCGGCGTACGGGTACATCACCCGGGTCAGGATCTTGAGCAGGGTGGACTTGCCCGACCCGTTGGCGCCGATCAGCCCCACCGACTCGCCCGGCCGCACCACCAGGTCGATGTCCTGGAGCGCCCAGCGCCACCGCTTGGAGGAATGCTCCCGGCGTAGCAGGTTGCTCAGCCGCTCCAGCTCGTCGCGCAGCAGCATGCGCGTCCGGTCGGTGCGGAACCGCTTCCAGAGGTGGCGTGCCTCGATGCTGCCGTCAGGCGACATCCGCGAACCCCGTTTCCAGGCGCTTGAACGCCCCGTACCCGACCAGCAGGTAGACCACAGCCGAGATCGCCGCGATGGTCAGGAGCTGCAGATCTGGCTGCTGGCCGTAGAGGATCGTGTCCCGGTAGCCGTCGATCACCGCCCCCAGCGGGTTGAGGGCGACATAGAGTGGCTGCAGGGCAGCGGGAACCAGCTGGTCGAGCGAGAAGGCGACCGGGGTGGCGAACAGCCCGAGCTGCAGGATGATGGGCAGCACGTGACGGATGTCCCGGAGGTACACCATGACCGCCGAGATGATCAGCGTGATGCCGAGGGTGAAGGCGACCTGGATGGCCAGCAGGACCGGAAACCAGTAGGACTGGGCCGCGGGCGCGACGCCGAAGATCGGGAACAGCAGGCACAGGACGAGGCCGGAGATCAACCCGTCAACGGAGGCGACGGCCACGCTGGCGATCGGGAAGACCTCGCGCGGGCAGTACACCTTGTTCTGGAGGCTGGCGTTGTTGATGATGCTCTGGCCCCCCTGGGACACCGAGGTGGAGAAGAAGGCCCACGGCACCAGGCCCATATAGGAGAACAGGGGGTAGGGGATGTCCCCCGTCGAGACGTTGGCCACCCGGGGGAAGACCAGCGAGAAGGCCACCATGAGCAGCAGCGGGGTGACGACCGCCCAGCTGAACCCGAGCACCGCCTGCTTGTAGCGCGCCCGCAGGTCGCGCTCGGCCAGGCTGAGGACGAGCTCCCGGCGTGCCAGGAGCTCGCGCAGCGAGGGGATCAGCCGGACGCGGCGCCGGAACCGGAGCTCGGGAGGCGGTTCGGCGACCGTCGCCGACGGCCTAGGTCGAGCCGACATCGAACCTGGCGCTCCTTCCCCCCGTCACGGAGCCGAACGGCTTTCTCGTCGTCCAGTACGCATTGTAGAGATGGGAGCCGATCGCCCCGGCCATGGCGATGGTCACCTCAGGGTTCCAGCGCACGGCGTCCTCACCTCGCCCGGGATCGAGCAGTCGACCCCCGACCTGAAGCCGATGCCGCCGCCCGCCCTCGAGCCTCATAGCTTGACGACATTCGGGCGGGTCTGGGAGCCGAACGCGTTGCGGGCGTCGAACAGCAGCGGCGCAACCCTGGCCAGCCAGTCGAGGTCGTAGGTGCTGTGGGGGGTGAGGAGCGCGACCAGGTCGGCCCCGACGACCGCCCGCGCGGTCAGCCCGGTCCGGGCGAGCCGGCGGCCGTCCAGGGTGACCTCCTTCACGAACGGGTCGTGGAAGGCCAGCTTGGTCCCCTGCCGAGCCAGCACGCTCATCACCTGGAAGGACGGCGACTCGCGGACGTCGCCGACGTCTGGCTTGTAGGCCACCCCGAGCACCAGCACCTTCGCCCCCTTGAGGGGTTTGGCGTGCTCGTTGAGGGCCTCGCCGATCCGACGGGCGACCCAGTTCGGCATGTGGGCGTTGACGTCCTGGGCCTGCTCCAGGATCCGGAACTGGTGGCCGACGTCGCGCCGTACCTGCCAGGCCAGGTAGGCGGGGTCAAGGGGAATGCAGTGGCCGCCCACCCCCGGGCCGGGTGTGAAGGCCATGAAGCCGAACGGCTTGGTGGCGGCGGCCTCGATCACCTCCCACACGTCGATACCGAGCTCGTGGCAGACCATCGCCATCTCGTTGACCAGGGCGATGTTGACGTGCCGGAAGGTGTTCTCGAGGAGCTTCGCCAGCTCGGCGGCCCTGGCCGAGGACACGGTCACGACCTTCTCGATCATCTGCTCGTAGAACAGGGCCGCCACCGCGGTCGCCTCCGAGGTGGTGCCGCCCACGATCCTGGGGGTGTTGCCGAAGTGGAACTCGAGGTTGCCCGGGTCGATCCGCTCGGGCGAGTAGGCGAGCAGGAAGTCGCGGCCGACCCGCCGCCCGGACGCCTCCAGCAGGGGACCTACCAGGTCGCTGGTGGTGCCCGGGTAGGTGCTCGACTCGAGGATCACCAGGCGTCCGCCGACCAGGCGCCGGGCGACGTCGCGGCAGGCCTGCTCCACGTACGACAGGTCGGGCGTGTGGTCGCGGACCGGGGTGGGGACGCAGATGCAGATCACGTCGGCGGCGGCCAGGCAGTCCGCGTCGGCGGTGAAGTGCAGACGGCCAGTGGCCACGCCGCGCCGGAAGGCGGCCTCGTCCACGCCCGGGACCACCAGCTCGCTGGAGGCCAGGGCGTTCACGCGGGTGGCGTCGACGTCGACGCCGGTCACCTCGAAGCCGGCCTCGGCGGCGGCGCAGCCCAGTGACAGGCCGACGTAGCCCTGGCCGACCACGGCAACCGTGGCATCACGGGCCAGCAGGCGGCGGCGCAGCGACGACGTGGATCTCATGGCTCGGGTTCCCTTAGACGGTGGCGGAGTCGCGTGCGATCCGACGGGACGGGTGCATCGGACCGGCTGCCATGGCCTTCATACGGCTGGCCAGCTCGGCCGGCGACCCTTCCAGGCTCAGGTACTCGAGCTCGGCCAGGGCGCGGTGGACCACTGCCCGGCCGGGCACCGGCGGCCGTGAGACCACGATCGCCGGGTGGCCGCTCGGCAGTTGCTCCTCCTCGGGGGCGACGATGTCCTCGACGATCTTCTCGCCGGGGCGGACGCCGGTGATCACGATCCGGACGTCGCGGCCCGGGATCCGGCCCGAGAGCCTGATAAGCCGCTCGGCCACGTCCAGGATCCGCACCGGCTCGCCCATGTCGAGGGTGAACACCTCACCGCCGGTCGACAGGGCGGCGGCCTGGAGGACCAACTGGACGGCCTCCTGCACGCTCATGAAGTACCGGGTCATGCGGGGGTCGGTGACCGTGACCGGCCCGCCGTGGGCGATCTGGCGGAAGAAGGTCGGGATCACGCTTCCGCGGCTGCCCAGGACGTTGCCGAACCGGACGGCGCAGAGCACCGACTGGCCGTGGTCCTGGAGGCTGCGGACGACCTGCTCGGCCAGCCACTTGGAGGTGCCCATGACGCTGACCGGGTTGATCGCCTTGTCGGTGGAGATGAGCACGAAGTGCCCGACCCCGTTGGCCACGGCGGCGTCGGCCAGGTTGGCCGTGCCGAGGACGTTGGTGGCCAGCGCCTCGGCGGGATGCCCCTCCAGCACCGGTACGTGCTTGTGGGCGGCGGCGTGGAAGACGATCTCCGGCCGGTGCTTCACGAACACGCTGAACACGCGCTCCCGGTCCCGGATGTCGGCCAGCACGGTCTCCAGCCCCATCCCGGTCCCGGCGAGGTCGGTCACGCCGGTGGCCTGCCGCAGCTCCTCCCGGTACTCCTCAAGCGACATGACCACGTCGTGCAGATGGGTCTCGTCGTGGTCGAGCAGAACCAGTGAGGCCGGACCGAAGTTGGCCACCTGGCGGGCGATCTCGGATCCGATCGACCCGCCGGCGCCGGTGACCAGCACCCGCCGGTTGCGCAGCATGGCCTTGACCGCGTCGAGGTCGGTGTCGACCTGCTGGCGGCCGAGCAGGTCCTCGATGCGCAGGTCGCGGATGTCGCGGGCGGTGACCTTGCCGCCGACAGTCTCGCGGACGCTCGGCAGGACCTTGAGGGTGGTGAGGGCCCGCTCGCAGAGGCCGGCCACCTCCCGCACCAGCTCGCTGGTGGCCGAGGGGATCGCGAGCAGCACCACATCGGCCTTCAACTCCTTGACCAGCCGCGGGATGGCCGCCCGCGGGCCGTACACCGGCACCCCGTGCAGGCGCCGGCCGACCTTGCGCCGGTCGTCGTCGACCAGGCCGACCGGGTGCCAGCCGAGCGAGGGGCTGCGCAGCAGGTCCTTGAGGATCATGGAGCCGGCCGCGCCGGCGCCGACGATCAGCACGCTGGGCTGCTCGGCGTCCCGTACCGGTCGTCCGGTGGCGAACAGCCGGCTCTGGAAGCGGAGGGCGCCGGTGCCGAGCATGGTCAGGACCGCCCCGAAGATGGTCACCGACAGGGGCAGGGCCCTGAGGCCACCAGTGGCCAGCCCGACGAGCACGCTGGCGCTCACGACCCCGATGCCGCTGGCGCAGCCGGCCAGGACCACCCGCCTGGCCTCCTGCACGCTGGCGTAGCGCCACACCTGGCCGTACAGCCCGGCCAGTTGGTGGACCACGAGGTGGACGGTGAGGGCAATGAACAGGAACCGCCAGAAGCTCGACCAGTAGCGGTCCGGCACCGAACCGTCGAAGCGCAGGGCCAGGGTCAGCAGATAGGAGAAGGAGGCCACGCCGAGATCGAGCGCAGCCAGCGGGGCGTCACGACGCAGGCATTCGGTGAGCCCTCCCCCCCGTTGCCGGGCCAGGGGCTCAGCCGTGCCTGTCAGCAGGGCTTCCTGGTCCACGACGGCAGTCTAGTGCCCACGGTGGCCGACCAGATGCGGCACGATCCGTATTCGCCGCTACAGCACTGCGGTACGTCAATTGCGGACCTTGGGCTACCGGCGAGGCTCACCGGGCTCGCCGTCCATCCGTTGCCCGGATGGGCGATGCGCTGGTAGCGGGACCGGTCAGGTCGTCGCGTCGACCTCGGGGCTGTGCTCCATTGATGACGTCGGCACCGTCCGGGTTGAGGTTGCCTGGCGGGTCGTTGGAGATGGCGGCCAGGTGGCCCACCGTGTCGAAGCCGCGCAGGTCCGGTGGCCTGGACGCCTCGGACGTCGGCGGCGGGTGGGGACGGCCTGGGAGCTGCGGGCCGACGCAGGCCGCCGCTGCCGTAGCCGGGCTGCGCTCGATGAGCGAGCCTCCCTCATCTCCTTGAAGCTGGCTGAGCCGGAAGAGTCCGCCGATGCTATCCAAGGCCCTGCCGTAGGAGCGTGATTCCCGACTACGGCGCGGCTGACCGAGCAAGGGGGGAGCACCCGATGTCCATGAGTGAAGGCCCACGTCCGTCATGGATCCCCGGCCATGCCCGCAGGCACGAGCGCACCGGCGAACTGGACGCCCGCTGGATGCCGGCCTGCCAGTGCGGCTGGGCCTTCTACGCCAGCGTCAGGACCCTGCGCATCGCCGACCGGACCCACGGGTTCCACCTGGACCGGGTGCACTCCAGCCGCCACAACGCCGCGTCCTAGGCACGGCCATGCCGTGCTCGCCGCCGCCACCGCCGTTCCGAACGGTTCCCCTGGCCCTCGGGACGGCGGTGGCCGCCGCGAAACGCGGTAACCTGCTGGGATGGCCAGGGATCGCTCGGTGTTCGTGCACGCCCTCGCGCTCTGCGAGAGCGACGACGTCGGGCCCCGCACCCGCGTCTGGGCCTTCGCCCACATCCTGGCCGGGACCCGGGTCGGGGCCGACTGCAACGTCGGCGACCACGCCTTCGTGGAGGGCGGGGCGGTGGTCGGCGACGGGGTCACGATCAAGAACGGCGTGCTGCTGTGGTCGGGGGTGACGGTCGAGGACGGGGTGTTCCTCGGCCCGGGGGCGGTCTTCACCAACGACGCCGACCCCCGCGCCCCCTACCCCAAGGGCCCGGCCGGCTGGCGGGCGACCCTGGTACGGCATGGAGCCACGGTGGGCGCCAACGCCACCGTCCTGTCCGGGCTGACCATCGGCCGCTGGGCCATGGTCGGCGCCGGGGCCGTGGTCACCGCCGACGTCCCCGACCACGCCCTGGTCGTCGGCAACCCGGCCCGCCAGGCCGGCTGGGCCTGCGAGTGCGGCCGGACCCTGCCCGGGGGGCTGGCCTGCGCCTGCGGCCGCTCCTACCGGCTGACCGAGGCCGGTACCCTGGAGGAACGAAGTTCGGCAGCCGGCCACGACGGGTAGGGCAGCAGCCATGGACACCCAGCCACAGTGGACCCAGCAGCCGGGAGCCGGCCAGGGCCCGCCCGGGTGGCCCCCGCCGCCCCAGCGGCGGTCGCGGGTCCGGCTGGTCGCCGCGATCCTGCTCGTCCTGGTCCTGTTCGTGGCCGTGGCCGGACTGAGCGGGCTGCGGCTGTGGTCGTCGTTCCCCAACCCGTTCGCCACCAGGCAGGTCGACCGCAGCCAGCCGGTGCTGCTCAAGGCGATCGAGGACCTGGCCGTCTACAAGGCGGCCAGCGGCAGCTTCCAGGTGGTGGTGGACCTGGAGGAGAGCTCGCGGGGCATCCCGCTGCTCATCAAGGGCCAGCGCACCCTGTTCGTGGCCGGCGGCAGCGTCGACGCCGAGGTCGACTTCTCCGGTCTGAAGGGCGACGCCATCAAGGTCTCCCCCGACGGCCAGCGGGTCGAGATCACCCTGCCCAGGGCCCGCCTGACCCCGGCCCGGGTCGACCCGGACCAGAGCCGGGTGTTCTCCAGGGAGCGGGGCCTGCTCGACCGGCTGGGCTCGGTGCTGTCGGACAACCCGACCAGCGAGCGCGAGCTGTACCGGCTGGCCCAGGCCAAGATGCAGGCCGCGGCCGCCCAGAGCGACCTGGTCGCGGTGGCCGAGCGCAACACCCGGGCGATGCTGGAGGGCATGCTGCGCTCGCTCGGCTACCGCGAGGTCACCGTGACCTTCCGCGACCCTCCGAGCTAGCCCCCCGGGCCCGGTGCAGGCGGCCGCGGATGGCCGCGCTCGCCTTGGCCACCGCCTCGCGGCGGGCGTGGGCGAAGTAGTCGGTGGCCAGCAGCAGCCCGGCCGTCCAGGCGCGAGCCTCCTCGGGAACCACCTGGCCCCGCATCATGGCCCCGCCTCCTCGTGTCGCGCCGGTCCAGGTTGCCAGCTTTCAGTGACGGTCGACAAGGCCGGCTCCCAGCAGCTGGGCCATGGCGCGCATGACGTTGAGGTCGGTCTCGTCGAAGGCGTGGGCGTCGGGCGCGTCGACCGACAGCATGCCCAGGTCCTGGTCGGCGCAGAACACCGCGACGCTGATGAAGGAGCGGTAGCCGGCGCCCGGGCGCGGCTCGGCCCCCCGCGGAAGCTCCTCGGCGCGGACGTCGTCGACCAGCAGGTAGTCGTGGAAGCGGACCAGCAGCAGCGCCTCCTGGCCGCGGCGGTCGCCCGGCCTGTCGGTGAACACCGTGGTCGGCGGGTCGCCCCGGCCGAACCAGGCCGCGGCCCGCATCTCGCCCCGCTCCAGCTGGAAGAACACCGCCCTGGCCCGCTCGCCGTCGCACAGGCTGGCCGCCGCCTCCACCACCAGCTGCTTGAGCTGGCCGCGGAGCGAGTCGCGCTCGGCCCTGCCCGAGGTCTGGTGGACCCGGCCGACGACCTCGGCGATCGGGGTGACCACGTCGCCGACGACCAGCCGGAGCTTGGCGTCGGTCTCGATGGCCAGCGTCTCGGCCGAGCGCGCCTCGGTCTCCTG
>Ga0075419_10000101_pt1 | contig 45474 bp, 43 predicted proteins | sample SoiMetdeltSBSDD3_FD_76900 | JGI IMG/M metagenome (GOLD analysis project Ga0075419, IMG submission 76900) | Bulk soil microbial communities from a Populus tree surrounding site in Tennessee, USA - Soil MetaG P. deltoides SBSDD3 | ecosystem: Environmental > Terrestrial > Soil > Tree plantation... | reverse complement strand
GCCAGTGCGCCGCCTCGGCGGGTGTCCACGGCGAGGAAGAACCCGGCCGGGTCGAACCAGGGTTGCGCCAGCCGGTCCGCGAGGTCGTCGGGTCCCCACGCGCCCTGCTCCGGGTGGCCGGCGAACGCCCGGGCGTTGACCGCCAGCCAGGCATCGTCGTCCCCGCCCGGCTCGAACGTCCGTACCTCGATCCCGTCCGGCAGCACCGGCTCCGGCAGCTCCGGCGCCGTCTCCCCGTCCCGCGCCAGCTTGAACAGCTCTCGCGCCGGCACGAACCCGTTCCGCGCGGCGAACGCGTCCACGCCGTCGATCCGGCCGTGCGCCCAGACCCGCGGCTCCGGCCCGGGCAGGTCCAGCAGCGCCCGCACCAGCGCCGTACCGATGCCGCGCCGGCGGGCACCCGGTGCCACCACCACCTCGGCCGAGCCGTCCGTCCCGCGGTACGCGTACCCGGCCAGGTCCCCGCGCTCGTCGCGGACCAGCAGGTGCCGGTCCCCGTCCGGGCGTCCGGTCAGCCGGAGCAAGGTCTGCTCGTTCAGCGGGGCCACCCCGTCGTACGACGCCGCGGCCGTCGCGAGGCGCTCGACGTCCCGGGCGGTGCCGGGCGGCAGGGGAGAGGCGACGACATCCGGTTCCACCGGCCATACGCTAATGCGCTCGCCGCCGGTGACCGCACTGCTACGGGGTGATTCTTCACGACCCGCCCGTCCGATGTTCACGAAACGCAGGGTCTATGACGGCACGATCCGGTCAGGTAACTTGCGCGTGTTCGGCACCGAAATGCGCGTCCCATCGACTGCGCGTCCACCAGAAGGACCAGAAGGAGCACCATGGCCATCACCGGACGACACCGGACCAGGCTCCGGGCCGCAGCGCTCACCGTCGCGATCGCGGCCGTGACCCTCGGCCTCACCATCAGCGCGTCGCAGGCCGCGTCGACCGACGCTGCCGCCGAGAAGCCGCAGCCCACGCACACGCAGGTCCAGCTGCTGGCGCTGAACGACTTCCACGGCAACCTGGCGCCGAACAGCCCGACAAGCTCGTCCGGCAACATCAACGGCACCCCGGCCGGTGGCGCCGAGTACCTCGCCACCCACCTCAAGCAGCTGCGCGCCGCCGCGAAGGCCAGGGGCGAGGAGTCCGTCACGGTGGCCGCCGGCGATCTGATCGGCGCGTCGCCGCTGCTCTCCGCCGCGTTCCACGACGAGCCGACCATCGAGGCGCTCAGCCAGATGGGCCTGGACGCCACCTCGGTCGGCAACCACGAGTTCGACGAGGGCTGGCAGGAGCTGCTCCGGATGCAGCACGGCGGCTGCCTGCCCGACGGTGACGGCCAGAACAACCAGAACTCCTGCCCGGACGCGGCGAACCCGTTCGACGGCGCCAAGTTCAGGTACCTGTCCGCGAACGTGTTCTTCGAGAACACCAACCGGACCCTGCTGCCGCCGTACACGATCAAGACCTTCCAGGGCGGCAAGAGGGTCGGCTTCATCGGTATGACGCTGGAGGACACGCCGAACATCGTCACCAAGTCCGGTGTCGAGGGCCTGACGTTCAAGGACGAGGTGGACACCGCGAACGCGCTGGTGCCGGAGCTGAAGCGCAAGGGCGCCGAGGCGATCGTCGTGCTGCTGCATGAGGGTGGCTTCCCGGCCGACCCGCGGGCGTTCAACGCCTGCCCGGGCATCTCCGGCCCGATCGTCGCGATCAACGCCGGCCTGAGCCCCGAGATCGACACGATCATCTCCGGCCACACCCACCAGGGCTACAACTGCACGCTGTCCGACCCGGACGGCGACCCGAGGCTGGTCACCAGCGCCTCCTCCTTCGGCCGGCTGGTCACCGAGGTCCAGCTCAGCATCGACAACGCCACCGGCGACGTCGACCGCGCGAACACCACGGCGAACAACCTGATCGTCACCCAGAACGTGCCGAAGGACCCGGACACCACCGCTCTGCTCTCCAAGTACCAGACCCTGGTCGCACCGATCGCGAACAAGGTGATCGGGCACCTGACCACGCCGTCGGTGGTGCGTACGCCGGACGACTCGCTCGAGTCACCGCTCGGCAACCTGATCGCCGACGCCCAGCTCGCCGACCCGACCACCGTGACCGACGGCAAAACCCCGGTGGCCGCGTTCATGAACCCGGGCGGCATCCGCGCCGACCTGGTCTCGACCAACGGGGAGGTCACCTTCGGGGCGGCCTTCACCGTGCAGCCGTTCAACAACTTCCTGGTCTCGATGGACATGACCGGAACGCAGATCAAGGCCCTGCTCGAGCAGCAGTTCTCCGGCGTGAACGGACCGGAGCCGGCCAGGTTCAAGGTGCTGCAGGTCGCCGGCATCACCTACACCTGGAACCCCGCGGCGCCGGCCGGCTCCAAGGTCGTCGCCGGAAGCATCCAGATCGGCGGGCAGCCGCTGGTCGACGGCACGACGTACCGGATCGTCACGAACAACTTCCTGTCCGACGGCGGTGACGGCTTCCCCGCCTTCACCACCGCGACGAACAAGTTCTTCGGCGGCCTGGACATCGACGCCTTCGCCAACTACCTGACCGCGCACGACCCGTACACCCCGGTCGCCACTGACCGCATCGACATCGGCTCCTGACGCACAACCGGCTCACGCCTCCTGCCGCGGTCCAGCAGGAGGCGTGAGCCGACCCCGGCTGTTCTTCGCGTGGTTCACCACGCGAGGTGCGGGTTGTCCCCGGCTGTGCGCGGGGCGAACCCACCATTCAGCGGGTTAGCCACGCGAATGTACGGGGCGATCGGTCAGGCTGTGGCGGGGGCGGACTGGCGCTGTAGCAGGAGGCGTGAGCCGACCCCGGCTTTCGCGTGGTTCACCACGCGAGGTGCGGGTTGTCCCCGGCTGTGCGCGGGGCGAACCCACCATTCGGCGGGTTAGCCACGCGGATGTGCGGGCGGTTGGTCAGGCTGTGGCGGGGGCGGACTGGCGCTGTAGCAGGAGGCGTGAGCCGACCCCGGCTTTCGCGTGGTTCACCAGGCGAGGTGCGGGTTGTCCCCGGCTGTGCGCGGGGCGAACCCACCCTTCGGCGGGTTAGCCACGCGAATGTACGGGCGGTTGGTCAGGCTGTAGCGGGGGCGGACTGGCGCTGTAGCAGGAGGCGTGAGCCGACCTCGGCGCTCTTCGCGTGGTTCACCATGCGAGGTGCGGGTTGTCCCCCGCTGTGCAGGGGGCGAACCCACCATTCAGCGGGTTAACTACGCGAATGTACGGGCGGTCGGTCAGGCTGTGGCGGGGGCGGACTCGCGCTCCTTGGCGGGTGGTGGGGTGACGAAGCGGTAGCCGACATTGCGGACGGTACCGATCAGCTGCTCGTGCTCGGGGCCGAGCTTGGCGCGTAGCCGCCGGACGTGCACGTCGACGGTCCGGGTGCCGCCGAAGTAGTCGTACCCCCAGACCTCCTGCAGCAGCTGCTCCCGGGTGAACACCCGGCCGGGGTGCTGCGCCAGGAACTTGAACAGCTCGAACTCCTTGTAGGTCAGGTCGAGCGGCCGTCCGTTCAGCTTCGCGGTGTACGACGCCTCGTCGATGACCACGTCGCCGCTCCGGATCAGCTGCGTGTCCGGCTCGGCGTCCCGGGCAGCGGCGAGCCGGCCGGTGACCAGCCGCAGCCGGGCCTCGATCTCGGCCGGGCCGGCGGTGTCCAGCAGCACGTCGTCGGCACCCCAGTCCGCGTTCACCGCAGTCAGCCCGCCCTCGGTGACGACCAGCAGCAGCGGGACGTCGACGCCGGTGGTCCGGATCAGCCGGGACACGCCGCGCATCGTGACCAGGTCGCGGCGGGCGTCCAGCATCACCGCGTCCGCGTCCGGCGCGTCCACCAGCGCAGAGACCTCCGCGGGCAGGATCCGCACCTGGTGGTGCAGCAGCGCAAGGGACGGGAGCACCTCGGCCGAGGCCTGGAGCGCGTTCGTGAGCAGCAGCAGGGCGCTCATCGCGACCTCCCTAGCCGGTCGGGCGGGCCGGTGGATCGCACTGCCCGCTGTGATGCACGACAGGCCCGGGGCTTCTTTGCCCGGGGCCCGCGATGCCTGACTCAGCGGTGACAGGATACTTCAGTACGACGTGGGGCCGGGCGCGGGACAAGGCGGTTATGAGATGGCGAGTGTGACGGTGCGGTACTGGGCCGCCGCGCGGACGGCGGCCGGGACCGCTTCTGAGACCCGGGACGGGCAGACGCTCGCGGACGTCGTACGGCAGGCGTCGGCCGGCCGGCCCGAGCTTGCCCGGGTGCTCGGGATCTGCTCTTTCCTGGTCGACAGCACCCGCGCGGACCTGGCGACACCGCTCGCCGATGGTGCGGTGGTGGACGCGCTTCCGCCTTTCGCCGGCGGCTGAGCACCGCTGGCACCGGACGACGCTCGACGCTGGCACCGGACGACGCTGGCACCACTGTGTCACTGAGCCCTTGCGCAACGTGAGGATCTCTCACAACACTGCTGGAGGCGACCGCTACCACCCGGTAACCCCGTCCCCGGTCGCGAAGGAGTCCCGATGCGCGTCTCCAGCACCCTCCCCGCCCTCGCCCTCGTCGCCGCCGGCCTCGCTCTGCCCGCCACCCCCGCCGCGGCCGACGGCCCTGGGGTCGGCACGCCCACCGTCGTCAGCCTGGGCGACTCGGCCATCTCCGGCGAAGCCGGCCGCTGGGCCGGCAACACGAACAAGTCGCCGAGCCGGACCGACGCGCTCGGCCCCACGGCGTACTTCGACAATGCCGGCAACACCGGCGAGCAGATCCCCGGCTGCCACCGCTCGAAAGCCGCCGAGGTGCACCTCGGCGGCGGCGTCGCGAGCAAGAACCTGGCATGCTCGGGCGCCCGCACAACCACCTCGGCGTACGACCCGGAGAGCAACTTCAAGCCGGGCATCGACTTCTACGACGACGGCGCCGGGCACATCGGCCAGGCCAAGGCGCTGCAGCAGTACGCCGCCACGCACAACGTCAAGGCGGTCACGTTACGGATCGGCGCGAACAACTACCACTTCGCCGACATCGTCCAGACCTGCGTGATCGACTGGCTCACGTCACCGTCGTGGTGGAAGAACTACTGCCGCGACGACTCCAACATCGCGCCACTGTTCACGCCGTCGAACATCGCCACCCAGACGGCGAACATCAAGACCGCGATCCTCAACGTCCGCACCGCGATGTCGAGTGCCGGGTACGCCGACTCGTCGTACTCGATCCTGGTCAGCACCTACTGGAACCCGATTCCGCGCGGGTCCGGCTTCCGGTACCCCGAGACCGGGTACACCCGGCAGGCGATCGGCGGCTGCGGGGTGTGGAACTCCGACGCGGACTGGGCCAACGACACCGTGGTCCCGTCGATCAACGGCTCGGTGAAGAACGCGGCCGCGGCCTCCGGCCTCAGCAACGTCAAGGTGCTGGACATGCAGACCCTGATGGACGGGCACCGACTGTGCGAGAAGACTGTCGGCCTGCTCGAGGAGAAGGGTCTGACGTCCTGGACCCAGGCTGGCGCGGTCGACACGTCCGAGTGGTTCCAGCAGATCCGTACCGCGACCGCGATCTTCCCGCCGTACCAGCTGCAGGAGGACGCGCACGCGAACTACTGGGGCCAGCTCGCGATGCGCAACTGTCTCCGCCAGGCCTACAACGGCGGCACCGCCCGCGCCGGCAAGTGCGTCTCCACCGGCGGCCTCTCCTCCCGCGGCGAGCCAAACGTGGCGCTGAACTAGTCGTCCGTTCGTCGGGCCCTGGTGACCCGGCGTGTCGTCATTCGTCGGGCCCTTGTGACCACGTGAGGGCCCGACGTCAGTCCGACGGTGGGCGGCGCAGCGACTTGAGGTTGCCGCGGCGGCGCTTGGAGTCCAGCCGGCGGCGTACCGAGGTCTTGCTCGGCGTGGTCGGGCGCCGTTTCGCGGGCGGCGGCGCCAGCGCGTCACGCAACGTGGCGGCCAGCCTGGCCCGCGCGGCCTCGCGGTTGCGCCATTGCGAACGGTGCTCGGACGCGGTCACAGTGAGGACGCCGTCGGTCAGGCGGGCCGCCAGCCGTTCCAGGGCCCGCGCGCGAAGGATCGGGCCAAGCGCGGTCGTGTTCGCCACGTCGAGGCTGAGCTCGACCCGGGAGTCGGTCGTGTTCACCGACTGGCCGCCGGGACCGCTGGACCTGGAGAACCGCCAGCGCAGCTCGGACTCGGGGATCACCACCGAGCCGCGTACCGGTAGGCCGTCCATGGTCATATTCAACGCGACCGGCCCGGTCATCCGCGAACACGCGACGGTCGCCAGGCCGGACCTGCAGGCCTTGCTGGAGAAGGTCGTCCCGCGGCTGGCCTGACCATCTGGCGAACCGAGCGCCGGGCGGGTCGTGGGTGCCGCCGTACGCTTGGTGACCGTGGAGCTCGGACTGGTCGCACTCGGCGTCGCCCTGATGGTCGGCGTCGTGCTGAGCGTGCTCAAGCACCAGTACGACGGCCGCTTCCGCTCTTCGCGAGGGTCATCGCGAGGGTCATCGCGAGGGTCATCGCGAGGGTCTTCGCGAGGCCGCGAGCAACACGCACCGGCGACGACGGAGGCAGGCGTGCTCGAGTTCGGCGAACCGCTGGGCGAACGGGCCACGCTGGTGCAGTTCTCGTCCGCGTTCTGCGCGCCGTGCCGGGCCACGCACCGGGTGCTCGCGGACGTCGCCGGGATGGTGGACGGCGTCCGGCACATCGAGATCGACGCGGAGACCCACCTGGACCTGGTCCGCCGGCTCGACATCATGCGCACGCCGACCGTGCTGGTGCTGGACGCCGACGGCGAGCTGGTGACCCGGGCAAGCGGGCAGCCGCGCAAGGTCGATGTGATCGCGGCGGTCGGCCGGGCGGTCGAGGCCAAGGCGGCCCGGTCCGAATTGTGAGCCGCTGTCCCAGATCATGAGACACGCGATGGCGAGCCGGAAGCGTCCTCCGTACTCTCGTCACGTGGCCTACACGACCTTGCTGACGAAGCGCCGGGCAGTGGACAACTGCCGGATGCGCTCGTCCCTGTGTCGTATGCCCTGACCCGGGTGGCGTACCGAGTCCCTGACACCGGCAGCTGAGCCCGGTCCAGGCACGTCATCCGCCCGCCGGTCAGCGGCGCACCCGCTCGAGGTCTCTCCCGTCGGAGAAGCCCGTGTCCACATCGAAAGTCGACCCACGCGGTCTGCGCTTCGCGGCGGCACTGACCACGATCGTCCTGGCCGCGACCCTGGTGACCGGCAGTCCGTGGCCGCTGGCCTTCCAGGCCGTGGTGTTCGCGGTCTCGGTCGCGTTCGGCGTCCAGGCCTCGCCGTACGGGACGGTCTTCAAGCGGTTCGTCCGGCCGCGGCTCGGACCACCCGCTGAGCTCGAGGACCCGCGCCCGCCGCGGTTCGCACAGCTGGTCGGGCTGGTCTTCGCCCTGGCGGGGCTGGCCGGTTACCTGACCGGGGCGACCGTCGTCGGCGTCGTCGCCACCGCGTTGGCCTTGGTCGCCGCGTTCGTCAACGCCGCCGTCGGGTTGTGCCTCGGCTGCGAGGCCTACCTGTTGTTCCACCGCATCCGCCCTTCCCGCACGCCCGCAACCACCACCACCTGACCACCATCACTAGAGGAGCATCGTGAGCAGAGCAGACGCTCTCGTCTCGGCCGACTGGGTCGAGCAGAACAAGGACAACGTCGTCCTGGTCGAGGTCGACGAGGACGTCTCGGCGTACGACGCCGGGCACATCGCCGGCGCGATCAAGCTGGACTGGAAGGACGACCTCCAGGACCCGGTACGACGCGACTTCGTCAGCAAGGAGCAGTTCGAGGCGCTGCTGTCCGAGCGCGGCGTCGGCAACGACGACACGATCGTGCTGTACGGCGGCAACAACAACTGGTTCGCGGCGTACGCGTACTGGTACTTCAAGCTGTACGGCCACGATGACGTGAAGCTGCTGGACGGCGGCCGGAAGAAGTGGGAGCTGGACAGCCGCGAGCTCACCGACGACGTGGTCAAGCGCGACCCGACGACGTACACGGCAAAGGCGCCGGACCTGAACATCCGCGCATTCCGCGACGAGGTGGTCGAGAACATCGGCGTGAAGAACCTGGTCGACGTGCGCAGCCCCGACGAGTACGCCGGCCGGCTGCTGGCCCCGGCGCACCTGCCGCAGGAGCAGGCACAGCGGGCCGGGCACATCCCGACCGCGGCGAACATCCCGTGGAGCAAGGCGGCGAACGACGACGGCACCTTCCGCAGCGACGACGAGCTGAAGAAGCTGTACGAACAGGCGGGTGTCGACTTCGGCAAGGACACCATCGCGTACTGCCGGATCGGTGAGCGCAGCGCGCACACCTGGTTCGTGCTGCACGAGATCCTCGAGCAGCCGAACGTGAAGAACTACGACGGATCGTGGACCGAGTACGGCTCGCTGGTGGGCGTACCGGTCGTCATCGGCGACGAGCCCGGGGAGAAGTGATATGTGCGGAGCAACCACAGGCGGCCTGTCGCTCGACGGCGTCGACGTGAAGAAGGAAGCGGTCATCCAGGGCCAGGTGCTGCGGGACGAGCTGCCGGTCGGCACCGCCTACGTGCGGCTGCTCGACTCGACCGGTGAGTTCACCGCGGAGGTGCCGACCTCGGCGACCGGGCACTTCCGGTTCTTCGCGGCCCCTGGCACCTGGACGCTGCGGACGCTGGCCCCGAAGGCGCAGCCGGTCGACCGCCAGGTGGTGGCGCAGTACGGCGAGGTGGCGGAGGTCGCGGTAGCGGTCTGATCCCACTGGAACGGCGGGCCCGGAATCGAGGGCCTGAGCGGCGTAACCAGCCGCTCAGGCCCTCGTTTTGTTGATACGGCAGTAAAGCGTCGCTTCGGCGAACGGGGGTTTCAGTTCGGGGTCGCGGGACATGGGTCAGGTCTCGATCGGCTGCGCACTGCAACGAAGCGGCAGCACGAACGGGCCCCCCGGAACGGCTTCCGAGGGCCCGTTCGTTGTCGTCGCCAACGGGCCGCCGGACGAGTGCATCGCTTCGCGGTTACGGGGATCCGTCCCGACTCTCACTCAGCTGTCAAGGACCAGGGTGACCGGGCCGTCGTTGGTCAGGTCGACGGACATCGAGGCGCCGAACCGGCCGCGTTCGACCCGGGCCCCGAGCCGTTCCAGGCTCGCGCAGAACGCGTCGTACAGGGGCTCGGAGACCGGTCCGGGAGCCGCAGCGGACCAGGACGGGCGCCGGCCCTTGCGGGTGTCGGCGTACAGGGTGAACTGGCTGATCACCAGCAGCGGTGCGCCGAGATCCGAGCACGCCTTCTCGTCGCGGAGGATCCGCAGCGTCCAGATCTTCGCCGCCAGCCGGTCCGCGATCTGCGCGGTGTCGTCATGCGTCACCCCGAGCAGCACCACCAGCCCGGGCTCGTCGATCGCGCCGACCACCGCGCCGTCGACCGTCACCGCCGCCTGGCTCACCCGCTGCACGACCGCACGCATCCGGCAAGCCTAGGATGCGGTCATGACGTCCACGTTGATCACCGTCGCCCCGACCGGTGCCGAGTCGGCCAAGTCCGACGTACCGGCGCTGCCGACCACCCTGGAGGAACTGGTCGAGACAGCGAAACGCTGCGAAGCGGCCGGCGCGGCGATGATCCACGTGCACATCCGCGATGCCGACCACCGGCCCACGCTGGACCTGGGCCTGCTCCGCGACACCGTCACCGGGCTGCGCGAGAACACCGCGCTGGTCGTTCAGCTCTCCACAGGAGGCGCTGTCACCGACCCGTTCGACCACCGGCTCCGGGTCCTCGACGCCGCGCCCGACTCGTGCTCGCTGACCATGGGCACGGTGAACTTCGGCGACGACGTGTTCATGAACCCGTGGCCGTTCGTCACCGAGCTGTACCGGCTCACCCAGGAGCGCGAGGTGGTCCCGGAGTTCGAGCTGTTCGACCTCGGTCACGTCTTCGCGCTGCACCGCCTGCTGGACAAGTTCGGCCTGCCGTACGGCGGCAAGGTGCACTGCGACCTCGTGATGGGCGTCCCCGGTGGCATGCCTGGTACGACCGACGCACTCGTTGCCGCGGTCAACGGTCTTCCGGATGCGGTGACGTCCTGGTCGGCCACCGGAGTCGGCCGTACGACGCTGCCGGTTGCCCTGGCCGCGTTGTCGAAGGGCGGGCACCTGCGGGTCGGGATGGAGGACACGCTGACGCTCGCGAAGGGCAAACCGGTCACGCACAACGCCGAGCTGGTCGAGCGTGCTGCCGCGCTCGCCACCCTCGCCCAGCGACCGCCGATGTCACCGGACGAGGCGCGGGACCTGCTCAACGTCAAACGCTGAGTGGACTGACCTCATCAGGCGGTGCCGGCGGACCCCTCGGCGGATACGCTCGGTGAGGCGTCTGGGCCTGACGGCGGAAGGGTGGAGATGACGACCAACGATCCACGCGATGGCTATGGTCAACCGCCCGAGGGTGAGCATCGCGAGCCGAACCGCCTCGCCGACCGCGCCCAGTTCGCTCCGGAAGAGGGCGGACGCGCTGGGGGTCAGCGGACCCCGCAGCAGCAGGGTCGTCCCGGTCCGACCGGCCGGCTCGCCGACGCGGCGGGTAGGGCCGCGGGCGCCGCGGATCGGATCATCGACATGGCGGACCCGACCAGCGGCGGGCAGTCCGGCGGAGTGGACAGCGAGATGATGCAGGCGGCCACAAAGGCGTTGTCCGCCCTACGCCGTCCCGGTTCTGGGCCGGTCCCACGAGGCAGCGGCGAGGTGGCCCAGGACAGCGAGACCGCTCCCGCACCGGGACTCGGCCACGGTGAGCGCCCGCGCGGGCAGCACCGGCAGGCCCCGGCCAAGCGAACCGATCGGCGTGACCGCGACCGCTGAGCGGCGAGCCGAGCCGGGTGGCCTTCTGCGTGACTAGCGTCAGGGCTGAACCGGCGACACGACGGGAGGCGTAGTGCGGTACGACGATGTGCTGGTGCGATGCCGGCAGGCGATCGCGTGGCATCCGGTGTCAGCGGCATGAGCCTGGACGGAAGGTACCGGGACGACCGGCGCCGCGAAGAGGACGACCTCGAGGACACCCGGCGCCGTGACGAGCTCGGCGACCGGCTCGAGCAGGATGACCTTGACCGGATCGACGACGACGAGCTCGACCAGCACCTCGAGGAGGAAGACCTCGGGGAACAGCTCTACGACGATGATCTCGAGCAGGCGTTCGACGAGGATGAGCGAGTTGAGCTCGTCCGGGACGATCGCGAGGAGCAGCGCGAGGAGGACGAGCGCCGTCGGCACAAGGAGCAGCAGGCCAAGCAGCGCGAAGCCGGCGAGCAACAGTCCGATGCCGAGAACGCCGTCGACGCTGTAGGTGTCCCGGCCGGTGCGGCGTTAACCGCGGAGGTTGGCGACCGGTCGGACGCCGAGGCGCTGGTCAATGCCGAGAACCGGGACCGGATGTACCGGCCCGAGGCCGCACGGAGCGACGTCGAACGGCTGGCGCAGCAGGACTTCGACGCGGAACCGGAGGCCGGTCCGGCGGTGTCCGAGGCCGACCGGTCGGCAGACGGGATCGGCGACCCGCAGGTCGAGGCTCGTCGGGACGAGGTCACGCTCGACGAGGAGCGCCTCCGCGACCTTCAGAACGACCCGTCGACCGCGACCGACCGGCCCGTCCTGCCCGGTCAGGAACCGGCCAACGCTGCGAACCGCGGCCAGGCGCCGGCCGGCGAGCGCTGGCCGGCGCCGAGTCCCGACGCCCGGCGGGACCTTCCCGGCCCAGAGAACGACGCGCGAGAGGCCGGCGAACCGGACCGCGGCGACCTGCAGCGCCAGGCGGAACAGCACGATCGGGACGCCCGGCCCGGACACAACGACATGGGTCAGGGTGCAGACCGCGACCCGAATCGGGACCCGGCACACCGGACCGGCCGGGACCGGACCGGTGACCCACGGGCGGCACAGGCTCAGCAGGCACCGCAGGACCGGGATCCCCGGCACAACAACCCCCGGCTCGATCGCGCGCAGGGCGGGGCGGCGGCCGCCGCGGCAGCGCACGGCGGCAACCCGCCCGGGCCTCCGGGTGGACCGCCGCGCGACCCGCGCGCTGGCGGCGCCGCGCCGGCCGATCGCCAACAGCAGGTGGACCGCCGCCAGCAACAGCAGCGCCATCCGGGTAGGTCCGCGACGAAGACGGCCGCGGACCTGGCCCAACGAGCGTCGACCAAGGCGGACGCCGTCATCGCGATGGCGGATCCGACCATTGGCGCCTCCCCGCGGCAGTCCCGGGCGCCGGGTCAGGGCAAGGGACTCGAACATCTCAAGCAGATGATGCACGGAGGCCAGAAGCGTGCCGGGCTGGCCGCGATACCGCCGACCAAGACACCCGAGGCCCGAGCCCACAAGGGCCAGACCGCGGGCGCGTTCATCAAGCAGCTGCGCGAGGGCCGCGGTGGCGGAGGTCGGCAGCAGGCGCAGGACGGCGGCCGGGAGCGAACCAACCGCTAGCGTTCGTGCCGGGTCAGTAGACGATCGCCTGGACGCCGTCGGCGAGGATCTCCTCGGTGAACGCCGGGGAGCCGGCGATCCGGACGCCGTCCACCAGGTCGGACTGCTCCAGTGAGCGGCGCTTGGCGCACTGGGTGCAGACGGTGAGCCGGCCGCCCGCGATCACCGCGGCGAGGAGGTCGGTCAGCGGTGCGGCGTGCGGTAGCTCGAACTCGTCGGCCTTGCCCGGTACGGCGAACCAGACAGAGTCGCCGGTCAGCCAGAGCGACACCTCGGCGCCGGAGGCGATCGCCGTACCGGCGACGGTGAAGGCCTGGTTGGCGCGTTCCGGCGCCTCGGCGCCGGCGGTCAGCTTGATCACCAGAGTGCGTGACATCACCCCACAGTACGGCGGCCGGCGACGGCCCGGCCGCTAGACTCGGGCCGTGCTGGACGTGATCTTCACCGGCCTGCTCGTCGCGGTCTGCGTCTTCATGGCGTGGTTCTCGGCGTACGTGGTCTATCGCCTCTACAAGGGCCGTGCTTAGTGGCCTTCGAGATCCCGCAGAACCTGCACCCGGACCTGATGCCGCTGGCGTGGCTGCTCGGTCGCTGGGAGGGCCGCGGGCACGGTGACTACCCGACGATCGAGAAGTTCGAGTTCGGGCAGCAGATCGACTTCTCGCAGAACGGCAAGCCCTACCTGCACTACGTGAGCCAGACGTACGTGGTCGGCGAGGACGGCACGAAGGAGCGCCCGCTGGCCGTCGAGACAGGGTTCTGGCGGCCGCGGCCGGACAAGAAGCTCGAGGTGGTGCTCGCGCACCCCACCGGCATCGCCGAGATCTGGTACGGCGAGACCGACACGGCGAAGATCGAGCTGCGCACCGACGTGGTGGCGCGGACCGAGACGGCCAAGGAGGTCACCGCCGGGCACCGGCTCTACGGTCTGGTCCGCGGCGAGCTGATGTGGGCGTACGACATGGCCGCCGAGGGCCAGCCGCTGCAGCCGCACATCTGGGCCACGCTCGAGCGAGTCTGACCCGAGCGCGGCACCTCGTCTCAGCCAGGCACCAAGCCGCCGAACACTCCTGACCGGCCAGGTACGCTCGATCGCATGAGCTACCGCAGCCCGCTGCTGGACACCACCCCCGGAGCCGTCGAGGCGGACGGCGCAGACGCCGGGGTCGCCGCACACTACGGATCCGATCTGCGCGAGCAGCGGATGCTTGCCGCTGGCAACGGTTTCGTCGACCTGTCGCACCGCGACGTGCTCACGATCACCGGACCCGACCGGCTGAGTTGGCTGCACGCCCTCACCACCCAGCACGTCGACGGCCTGGCCGCGGGTACGTCGACGACGGCGCTGATCCTGTCCCCGACCGGTCATGTCGAGTATGTGATGTACGGGGTGGACGACGGCGAGACGTTCTGGCTGCACACCGAGCCCGGCACCGGCGCGGCGCTGCTGGAGTGGTTGCGGTCGATGGTGTTCATGTCCCGGGTCGAGCTCGCCGACGCCACCACGTCGTACGCGATCGTCTGGCGGCCCGGCCCCGCGACCGGCGCGGGGATCGTGCGGGCCGGTGCGGACTCGCTCGGCGGGCACGAGGTCTTCCTGCCGCGTGACGAGCTTGGCGCGCTGGACGGCCCGGCGGCCGGGGTGTGGGCGTACGAGGCGCTGCGGATCGCCGCCGGAGCACCGCGCCTCGGCCTGGACTCCGACGCCCGGGCGATCCCGAACGAGCTCGGCTGGCTCGGCGTCGCCGTACACCTGGACAAGGGCTGCTACCGCGGCCAGGAGACGGTCGCCCGGGTGCACAACCTCGGCCGGCCGCCACGTCGGCTGGTCCGGCTGCACCTGGACGGCTCGGTCGACCATCTCCCGGCCCATGGGGACCCGGTCCAGTACGACGGCAAGCAGGTCGGGTTCGTCGGCTCCGCCGCCCGGCACCACGAGCTCGGCCCGGTCGCGCTCGCGCTGGTGAAGCGCTCGGTGCCGGCCGAGGTCGAGCTGGTCGCCGTCGGAACGGACGACGGCCCTGCGGTCGTCGCGAGCCAGGAGCCGCTGGTCGATCCCGAGGTCGGGCTGCACGTCCGCGCCCGGATTTAGGTTCTGAGGTCAGCAACAACCTATGCTGACGCCCGTGACTGAGCCTGTTGTCGTCGCCGATGTCGTCCGGTCCGGGTTCGTCGAGGGCCACCACCGCGGGTCGGTCGTGGTGACCGCGCCCGGCGGAGCGGTCGAGTGGTCGCTCGGCATCGTCGACCAGCCGATGTTCCCGCGGTCGTCGAACAAGCCGATGCAAGCCGTCGGCATGCTCCGCAACGGGCTCGACCTGGACGGTGACCTGCTCGCGCTCACCGGTGCTTCGCACTCGGGCGAGGACTTCCACCTCGCCGGCGTACGACGCATCCTGGCCGGTGCCGGCCTGGACGAGTCCGCGCTGCAGACCCCGCCGGACTACCCGATCGACGAGGCCGCCCGGGACGAGTGGGTCCGGGCCGGCCGGGCCAAGGCCTCGATCACGATGAACTGTTCCGGCAAGCACGCCGCGATGCTCGCCACCTGCGTGGCGGCCGGCTGGCCGGTCGAGAGCTACCGCTCGCCGGACCACCCGGTACAGCAGGCGATCCGTACCGCGATCGAGGACGCCGCCGGCGAGAAGGTCGCGGCCGTCGCGGTGGACGGCTGCGGTGCACCACTGCTGGCGATCAGCCTGGCCGGACTGGCCCGCGCGTTCGGCCTGTTCGCCGCCGCGGCGCCCGGCACGCTGGAGGGCCGGGTGGCGGACGCGTTCCGCGCGTACCCCGAGTACGCCAGTGGCTCGCGCCGCGACGAGGCCGCGCTGATGCGCGCCGTACCTGGGCTGTTCTGCAAGGCCGGGGCCGAGGGCGCGTACGCCGTGGGGCTCCCGGACGGCCGCGGTGTCGCAGTCAAGATCGACGACGGTACGCCGCGCGCCCGCGCCGTCGTGATGGCCGCGACGCTGAAGCGGATCGGCCTCGCCTACGACATCCTCGACCACCAGTCCGAGTGGCCACTCCTCGGCGGCGGTCAGCCGGTCGGCTCCGTCCGCCCCTCCGCCGCCCTCCTCCCGTGACACTCGAAAAGTGGGAGTGACGGAGTTCACCGTGGGTTTGCTTGCAAAGTGCTTGCTCTAGCAAGCAGGATGGGGGTGTGGCCAAACTTGGAGACCGGGTCGTCGGGTCGGTGGGGGAGTACCTCGCCGAGCAGCGCAAGCAGGCGAAGCTGTCGTTGCGCCAGCTGTCCGACATCGCCGGGGTCTCCAACCCGTACCTGAGCCAGATCGAGCGAGGTCTGCGCAAGCCGTCCGCCGAGGTGCTGCAGCAGCTGGCGAAGGCGTTGCGGATCTCGGCCGAGACGCTCTACGTGCGCGCCGGGATCCTCGACCCGGACGACGACCGGGACTCATCCGAGCGGGGCGCGACCAACGTGGTCGACGCGATCCTGCTCGACCCGGCGCTGAACGAGCGCCAGAAGCGGGTCCTGCTCGACGTCTACGCGTCCTTCGTGCGCGAGTCCGAGGTCGCCGAGGCCACACCGCAAGCCACGTCGGCCGCGAACGAGCGGGCCGTCAAGAAGCCAGCCACCCCCGCAGCCGAAACGAAGTAGCCGAGACGAACACCTCACCCGGGCCGTGCTGGCCTGGTTTGACCAAGGAGAGATCTGTAGATGGCAACCCTCACCAAGTCCACCGCCACCCCGCTGTACGCGATCGCCGGTGCCGGCGACCTGGCCGTGGAGAAGATCCGCGAGGCCGGCGACGACCTGACCGCCCGGGTCGTGGCGCTGAAGGAGCAGCCGAAGTCCGTGCAGGCCGAGCTGACCAAGCGTCAGGCCGAGCTGACCAAGCAGCTCGAGAAGCGGCAGGCCGAGCTCAGCAAGCGGTTCGAGGCACTCACCGCGGACGCCAAGACCGTCCCGGCCCAGCTGCGTGAGCTGCCGGCCACCGTGCAGGCGCGGGTGAGCGACGTCGTCGGCCAGGCCGAGGCGACGTACGACGATCTGGCCGGCCGCGGCAAGACCCTGGTCACCCGGATCCGCAAGCAGGCCGCGACCGAGGACGCCACCGCACAGGCGAAGACCACGGTGCGCAAGGCCAAGGCGACCCGTACGTCGGCCCGCAAGGCCACCGACAACGCCACCCGGAACGCGAAGGCGACCACCACCAGCGCCCGCAAGACGGCGTCGAGCGCCGCCAAGGCCGCCGGCGCCGCCGCCTCGAAGGTCGGCGACTGACCCTAGGTATCACACACCGCAACGGCCCGTTCCCCGTCCGGGGAGCGGGTCGTTCGGCTGCTCAGCGAGCCTGCAGGCACTGGTACCAAGTACCCTCGTAGCCATGTTGTCGGCCCAAGCCATCCTCGTGAACCTGCCGGACTTCAACACTCCGGGCGGGATCTTCTCCGCGATCGTGCTCGCGGTGAAGCTGGTGGCGCTCGTCGACGCGTCGCTGCGGCCGCGCAGCGCGTACATCTCCGCCGACAAGCTGACCAAGCCCGGGTGGTTGCTGATCCTGGGCACCTTCACGCTGTCGCACTTCTTCCAGCCACAGCTCAGCCTGATCGGGCTGATCGGCATCGTGGCGGCGGTCGTCTACCTGGTCGACGCCCGGCCGGCCCTGCGCCGCGCCTCCGGTGGTCGCGGCAAGGGCGGTGGCGCGTTCCGGCGTCGCCGCGGCCCGCGCCCGCTCTGACCAACCGGGCCAGTCAGGCCGGGTCAGGATCGGTAGACGACGACCTTGTCGCCGACGTTGACCTGGTCGAACAGCCAGGCGATCTTCGTCCGGTCCCGGACGTTGACGCAGCCGTGCGAGGCGCCGTTGTAGCCCCGGGCGGCGAAGTCCGAGGAGTAGTGCACGGCCTGGCCGCCGCTGAAGAACATCGCGTACGGCATGTCCGAGTCGTACAGCTTGGAGTGGTGGTCGCGGCTCTTCCAGCCCACGCTGAACAGGCCTTCGCGGGTCTGGGTCGCCTTCGCGCCGAACCGCACGTCGGTCCGCAGCACGATCTTCCCGTCCACCACGTAGCGCAGCTTGCGGCTGGACTTGTCGATGCACATCACCCGGCCGGTCATGCACCGCGGGTCGAGCTTCGCGCCCGCGTCCGAGATCGCCTTCGGCGGCGGCGGGTAGAGCTCGGTCCTGGTCGGCTGGTGGGTGGAGGCGGTCAGCTTGTCCCAGGTGTACTGGTCGACGTACCCCAGGCCGGGGATGTCATTGCGGCGCTGGAACGTCCGGACGGCGTTGCGGGTCATGGTGCCGAACGAGTCGTCGAGGTACCTCTTGTCCAGCACGTCGAGCTGCACGAGCCGGGCCTCGAGCTCGCGGACCCGGGGCCCGCTGTCATCGTTGCGCCACAGTGCCTTGGGGTAGATCGGCAGCTCGCCGGAGACCGTGAACGGCACCGTCTTGACCTCGGCCGCGGCGGGCGCGGCGGGCGCCGTCGCCGGACGGGTCGCCCCGGCCGGACCGGCACCTGACAGGCCGAGCGCGAGCGTCGTACCGGCGGCGATCGCCACGACCGAACGCATCAGGCGCTGCAAGCGCATGTGTCCTCCTCCTCGCTGACGCCCACCCCGTGGTGCCGTCGTCCGTTCATGAGACGACAGCCGCGGTGCCGCGGGTTGTCCCGAAACGCGTCCAGTGACCGGACCGTTATCGCGGATCTGCCCGACGATAGATAGCTGATCGCTCAAAGTCACCCCCCGTGAGTGTCCGACGACAGCGAGCGAGGCTGTCGTCCGGGCGGCACAGCATACTGCGGCGGGACGGGACAGCCCACCTGCAGTCAGCCGAGGAGGAAGTCGATGGCGATGATCGCGTCGGTGGCGAGGGCGATGTCATCGGGCAACATGGTGACCGCCGTGGGATCGGCGAGTGCGTCGCTCGAGAGCGTAGTCATTTCGCCGAACCACCCGCGGAAGTTGTCCACAGGCGAGGACTGGACGGGTGCGATGAAGCTGGAGCTACGGATGGCGGACATCACCACGGTCGAGGTCGATGCCGTGGTCAACGCGGCGAACAGCCGGATGCGCGGTGGCGGCGGGGTCGACGGTGCGATCCACCGGGCGGGTGGTCCGCGGATCCTTGCCGAGTGCATCGAGCGGTACCCCGACGGCATGGCGACCGGCCAGGCCGGTGCGACCACCGCAGGCGACCTGCCCGCGTCGTACGTGATCCACGTGGTCGGGCCGAACTGGAACGCGGGCCAGCAGGACCCGGACCTGCTCGCGTCCTGCTACCGCGAAGCGCTGCGGGTCGCGGACGAGCTCGGGGTGCGCACGATCGCGCTGCCGGCGGTGTCGGCCGGCATCTACGGCTGGCCCGCCGACTCGGCGGCCGAGATCGCGGTCCGGACGCTGCGCGGAACACCGTCGTCGGTCCAGCACGCGATCTTCTGCCTGTTCGGCCAGCGCATGCTCGAGGCGTTCACCCGCGCACTGGACGCATGACAGCGGCGGCCGCCGGTACGACGACCGCCGCCGCCGAGCAACCTCACGAACGGTAGACGATCACCTTCGTACCGACCGGGGTCCGGCGGTAGATGTAGTCGATCGCCGACTTGCTGCGGACGTTCACGCACCCGTGCGAGCAGCCGTTGTAGCCGCGCGCCGCGAAGTCCGACGAGTAGTGCACGGCCTGGCCACCGCTGAAGAACATCGCCCACGGCATCGGCGTGTTGTACTGCCGGGACACGTGGTAGCGCGACTTGCGGTACACCTTGAACTGGCCGTTGCGGGTCGCGGTGCCGCTGCAGCCGAACCGTGCGTCGGCGCTCCTCAGCACCTTGCCGTTCAGCATCAGGTGGACCTTGCGCGTGGTCTTGTTCACGCACAGGGCCCGGCCGGTCATGCAGCGGCGGTCGATCCGTAGCTTGCCGGGCACGATCCGCGGGTAGATCGGCGTCATCGCGTTCGGGTCCTTCGCGACGACCGCGGTCGGCGCCTGCGCACCCGCCGGGGCCACGGCCTGCGCCGGGGTCGCGGCGAGCAGTCCGGCCGTCACGGCCACCACGGCCGTCGTACCGGCAGCAAGCCTGGTCAGAATCCTCATAGCTGAAAGGGCCCCTGTTCGTCACTGTGATCTCGCTGTGTGCTGGCTGGCAGACGCGCAGCCACCCCGACAGGCGCAACGCGCGCGGGCGGCGGGTTGGCTACGCGGACGAATCATTCCAGTCGAGTGGGGCGACCCGGGCCCAGACTCACCGGGTCTTGCGGCCCAGCTTGGCGCGGTCGGTCTGCGACAGGACGACCTTGCGCATCCGGATCGCCGCCGGGGTGACCTCCACGCACTCGTCCTCGCGGCAGAACTCCAGCGCCTGCTCCAGTGACAGCACCTTCGGCGGCACCAGCCGCTCCAGCTCCTCGCCGGTGGAGGAGCGGACGTTGGTGAGCTTCTTCTCCTTGGTGATGTTCACGTCCATGTCGTCCGACCGCGAGTTCTCGCCGACGATCATGCCTTCGTACACCTCGGTGGTCGGTGCCACGAAGAGGATGCCGCGCTCCTGCAGGTTGAACATCGCGTACGACGTGGCGGCGCCGGCCCGGTCCGCGACCAGCGAACCGTTCGGCCGGGTCCGCAGCTCGCCCGCCCACGGCTCGTACCCCTCGAAGACGTGGTGGGCGATCCCGGTGCCGCGGGTGTCGGTGAGGAAGTCGGTGCGGAACCCGATCAACCCGCGGGCGGGGACCAGGAACTCCATCCGCACCCAGCCGGTGCCATGGTTGGTCATCTGCTCCATCCGGCCCTTGCGGACCGCGAGCAGCTGGGTCACGGTGCCGAGGTAGTCCTCCGGGCAGTCGATGGTCAGCCGCTCGACCGGCTCGTGCAGCTTTCCGTCGATCTCCCGGGTGACCACCTGCGGCTTGCCGACGGTGAGCTCGTATCCCTCGCGCCGCATCTGCTCGACCAGGATGGCCAGCGCGAGCTCGCCGCGGCCCTGCACCTCCCAGGTGTCCGGACGCTCGGTCGGCAGCACCCGGATCGAGACGTTGCCGACCAGCTCCTTGTCCAGCCGGTCCTTGACCAGCCGGGCAGTCACCTTCGCGCCCTTCACCCGGCCGGCCATCGGCGAGGTGTTGGTGCCGATCGTCATCGAGATTGCCGGTTCGTCGACGGTGATCAGCGGCAGCGGCTGCGGGTCCTCGAGGTCGGCCAGGGTCTCGCCGATGGTGATGTCCGGGATGCCGGCGATGGCGACGATGTCGCCTGGTCCGGCACGCTCGCCGGGCACCCGCTCGAGGGCCTCGGTGACCAGCAGCTCGGTGACCTTGACCCGCTCCACCGAGCCGTCGCGGCGGCACCAGGCCACCTGCTGGCCCTTGCGCAGCTCGCCCTCGTGCACCCGCAGCAACGCGATCCGGCCGAGGAACGGCGACGCGTCCAGGTTGGTCACGTGTGCCTGCAGCGGTGCGTCCGCGGTGTACGTCGGGGCGGGCACGTGCTCGAGGATCGTCTCGAACAGCGGCTCGAGGTTCGGCGAGTCCGGCTGGGCGCCGTCCTTGGGCTGGTCCAGCGAGGCGCGGCCGGCCTTGGCGGAGGCGTACACGACCGGGAAGTCCAGCGCGTCAGCGGCTGCGTTGTCTGTATCCAGCAAGTCCAGGAACAGCTCGTAGGTCTCGTCCACGACCTCGGCGATCCGGGCGTCCGGCCGGTCCACCTTGTTCACCACCAGGATCACCGGCATCTTCCGCGCCAGCGCCTTGCGCAGCACGAACCTTGTCTGCGGCAACGGTCCCTCGGAAGCGTCCACCAGCAGCACGACCGCGTCCACCATCGACAGCCCGCGCTCGACCTCGCCGCCGAAGTCGGCGTGGCCGGGGGTGTCGATGATGTTGATGGTGATCGCTTCGCCGCTGGCCATGGTGTGCCGGACCGCGGTGTTCTTGGCGAGGATCGTGATGCCCTTCTCGCGCTCGAGGTCGCCGGAGTCCATCGCCCGCTCGTCGACGTGCTGGTGCTCGCCGAAGGCGCCGGACTGCCACAGCATCGCGTCGACCAGCGTGGTCTTGCCGTGGTCGACGTGGGCCACGATCGCCACGTTGCGCAGGTCGTTACGGGTGGGCATGCCGAAGTGCTCCAGAGCTCGGGGTTTACGCCGCGACCGTTCTCAGCGCAGCCGATCAATGGTACGGCGCAGGTGCCGCCCGCACCGAATTGCGTCCGGGGAACCCGGTGCGGAATCCGCGCCGGCGGTACGGGTTTGGCGGGCCGGGCTCGAGCGTTTGCGTCCAGTGAACCCTTGGGGGGACGCTGAGGGGGTGGCTAGCACGGTGCGCAGGGTGGCGATGGTGAGTCTGCATACGTCGCCGCTCGACCAACCGGGCACAGGCGACGCCGGCGGCATGAACGTGTACGTGGTGGAGCTGTCGCGGCGGCTCGCCGGCCTCGGCATCGAGGTCGAGATCTTCACCCGGGCGACCTCGTCAGCACTGCCGCCACGGGTAGAGCTGACCCCGGGCGTCACGGTCCGCAACGTCGCCGCCGGACCGTTCGAGGGGCTGAGCAAGAACGACCTGCCGCCGCAGCTGTGCACGTTCGCCCGGTCGCTGCTGCGGGCCGAGGCGGCGCACGAGCCCGGGCACTACGACGTCGTCCACTCGCACTACTGGTTGTCCGGCCAGGTCGGGCTGCTGGCCCGGGACCGCTGGGCGGTGCCGCTGGTGCACACCATGCACACGATGGCCAAGGTGAAGAACGCGTCCCTGGCCGAGGACGACCAGCCGGAGCCGCCCGCCCGGCTGATCGGCGAGGAGCAGGTCGTCGAGGCAGCCGACCGGCTGGTCGCGAACACCGACGACGAGGCCAAACAGCTGATCGACCTGTACGACGCCGACCCGGCCAAGGTCGCCGTCGTCCATCCCGGCGTCGACCTGGACGCATTCCGGCCCGGCGACGTGGCCGCCGCACGGGACGCGGTCGGAGTGCCGCGCGATGCCGTCGTACTCACCTTCGTCGGGCGGATCCAGCCGCTGAAGGCGCCGGACATCCTGATCCGCGCCGCCGAGCGGTTCATCTCGGCCGACCCGTCGCTGCGTGACCGGCTCGTGGTCGCGATCGTCGGCGGCCCGTCCGGCAACGGCCTGGAACATCCCGAGTGCCACGCCGAGCTGGCCCGCCGCCTCGGTGTGGACGACATCACCCGGTTCGTCAAGCCGGTGCAGCAGGACGTGCTCGCCGACTGGTACCGGGCGTCCACCGTGGTCTGCGTGCCGTCGTACTCGGAGTCATTCGGCCTGGTCGCGCTGGAGGCGCAGGCGGCCGGTACTCCGGTGGTGGCCGCGGCGGTGGGCGGGCTGACGACGGCGGTCCGCGACGGGGTCTCCGGCCTGCTGGTCGACGGTCACCGGCCGGAAGATTTCGCGGACGCGCTCGGCGAGGTCGCGTTCGAGCCCGGGCTGCGGGACCGGATGAGCCGTGGCGCGCTCGAGCACGCCCGCGGGTTCGGCTGGGAGGTCACCGCGGAGCGGACCCTGCAGGTCTACCGTGAGTCGATGGACGCGCTGCGGCTGGAGGTCTTGTCGTGAGGGTGGCGGCGGCGGACGTGATCCGTCAGGTGCTGACCGAGAACGCGCTGGAGTTCACCGAGTCCGAGCCCGGTGTGTTCACCGTCGAGCTGCCCGGCGAACGCAAGCTCAAGACCGGCGTGACGCTGGCGATCCGGGACCAGGCGCTCGGCATCCACGCGTTCGTGGCGCGGCACCCGGACGAGAACCACGAGGGTGTCTACCGCTGGCTGCTGGAGCGCAACCTCAAGATGTACGGCGTGGCCTTCGCGGTCGACCACCTCGGCGACATCTACCTGAACGGCAAGGTCGCACTGCAGTCGGTCACGCCGACCGAGGTCGACCGGCTGCTCGGTGCCGTGCTGGAGTACGCCGACTCGTCGTTCAACACGATCCTCGAGCTGGGATTCGCGTCCTCGATCCGCAAGGAGTACGAGTGGCGCCTGGCCCGCGGCGAGTCGACCCGGAACCTCGAGGCGTTCAAGGGCTGGCTCGACTCCGGGGACGCACCGGCGCCTAGGTAGGCTCGCGGCCATGACCTACCGCTTGATCCTGCTGCGCCACGGCCACAGCGACTGGAACGCGAAGAACCTGTTCACCGGCTGGGTGGACGTCGACCTGAACGAGCAGGGCGTCGATGAGGCGCACCGCGGTGGCGAGCTGCTGCGCGAGCGGGACCTGCTGCCGGATGTGCTGCACACCTCGGTACTACGCCGTGCGATCCGCACGGCCGAGATCTCGCTCGCGGTCGCGGACCGGTCCTGGATCGACGTACGACGCTCGTGGCGGCTGAACGAGCGGCACTACGGCGCACTGCAGGGCAAGGACAAGAAGCAGACGCTGGAGGAGTTCGGCGAGGAGCAGTTCATGCTCTGGCGACGCTCGTACGACACCCCGCCGCCGCCGATCGAGCGCGGGTCCGAGTTCGACCAGTCCGCCGACCCGCGGTACACCGGCCTGCCGAGCGAGCTGCTGCCGTCCTCGGAGTGCCTGAAGGACGTGCTGGAGCGTGTCCTGCCGTACTGGTACGACGCGATCGTGCCCGACCTGCGACAGGGCGAGACGGTGCTCGTGGTCGCGCACGGCAACTCGCTGCGCGCACTGGTCAAGCACCTCGACCAGCTGGACGAGGACACCGTCGTCGCGCTGAACATCCCGACCGGCATCCCGCTCTACTACGAGCTGGACGACGACTTCCGCCCGCTGGTCAAGGGCGGCGAGTACCTCGACCCCAAGGCCGCCGAAGCCTCCATCGAGGCGGTCAAGAACCAGGGCCGGTAACGCCTACACGACGACTGGACCCGAGTTTCAGGATCGGTCGCCTGTTCGGCTGCGGGCCGGTGGGCGGGTGCCTGAAACTCGGGTCCAGTCGTCGTGCGAGGTCGGTGGCGTTAGCCGGGGGGTCGGGGTTAGCCGGCGGCGGGGGTGGCGGCGCCGGCGCCGGAGCCGGCCGCGGTGCCGCCGACGGCGACCGGGAGCTCTCCGGTGACCAGGTAGACCACTCTGCGGGCCATCGAGACCGCGTGATCGGCGATCCGCTCGTAGTAGCGGCCCAGCAGCGCGATGTCGACCGCGACCTCCACCCCGTGCGGCCAGGAGTCGTCCATCATCAGCCGGAACTGGTTGGTGCGGAGCCTGTCCATCTCGTCGTCGGTGGCCTCGAGCCGGTGCGCGGCCGCGACGTTGCGGGACTGGATCAGGTCGCCGGCGTCGTTCACCATCCTCTGCGCGACTCTGCCCATGTCCTGGATCACGTCGTGCAGCTCCGCCGGGATCGCGGACGCGGGGTAACGCATCCGGGCGATCTTCGCGACGTGCGCGGCCAGGTCGCCCATCCGCTCCAGGTCGGCCACCATCCTCAGCGCGGCGACCAGCATCCGCAGCTCGTTCGCGACCGGGGCCTGCCGCACCATCAGCTCGAAGACCTTGTCCTCCACGCCCTCGCCGCCCGCGTCGAGCTGGACATCCGCGGCGATGACCTCCTCGGCCACCTTGATGTCGGCCTCGAGCAACGCCGTGGTCGAGCGTCGTACGGCGGTCGACACCGTCCTGGTCATCCGCTCCAGCTCGACCAGGATGTCGTCCAGCTGCTCGTGGTAGGTGTCGCGCATCGTGTCGTGCTCCCGGTCTCGAGTGAGGTCTGCCCGTCAGTGCCCCGGCACGCATGAACTTACCCCCGTGCCAGGCCCAGGGTGGACGGTAGGCCGTCCAGGTTGCCGGTCGGGGACGCGTGGTGAACGTCCGGTGAACAGTTCGGTCGTGCGCGGTCGCCTCATACTTGACCTGGCGGTCGCGCAATGGTTGCCCGCGTACCATCGTGGCCGTGGACCCCACGCTGGCTGCGGTGCTGGGCGGCGTCGTCGGCGCGGCCCTGGCCGCGCTGGCCGTGGGAGCAGTTCTCTACAGCGAGCGCGCCCAGCAGGCGGTACCGGAATCGCCTGACCCGGTGGTGCCGCCCGGCGTGGCGACCGTGCTGTCCGTGCTGCGCAGCTCGGCAGTCGTGATGGGTCCCGAGGACCAGGTGCTCCAGGCCAGTGCACCGGCACACGTGCTCGGCATCGTCCGGGCCAACCGGCTGGTGGTCGACGACCTGCTCAGCATGGTCCGGCAGGTCCGCCGCGACGGTGAGATCCGGCAACGGGACCTGGAGATCGTGCGCGGCCGGCTCGGCGCCACCCAGTACGTCAGTGCCCGGGTCGCGCCGCTCGGCAGCCGGCTGGTGCTGGTGCTGGTCGAGGACCGGACCCGGGAGCGGCGGATCGACGCCATCCGCAAGGACTTCGTGGTGAACGTGAGCCACGAGCTGAAGACACCGATCGGCGCGCTCACGCTGCTCGCCGACGCCGTCGCGGACGCCGCCGACGACCCGGAGGCGGTGCAGCGGTTCTCCGGCCGGATGCGGGTCGAGGCCAGCCGGCTCGGGCGGCTGGTGAAGGAGATCATCGAGCTGTCCCGGCTGCAGGGCGACGACCCGCTGGAGAACCCCGGCCCGGTCGACGTCGGCGAGGTGATCGAGCAGGCGGTGGACCGCTGCCGGGTGGACGCGCAAACCCGCGGGATCAGCATCGTGGTCAAGACCGACCCTGCGCTGGAGGTGCTGGGCAGCGAGGACCAGCTGGTGATCGCGGTCGGCAACCTGGTCGAGAACGCGGTCAACTACAGCCCCGATCGCACCCGGGTCGCGGTTGCGGCACATGTCGACGGCGACCTGGTCGAGATCACCGTGAGCGACCAGGGCGTCGGCATCCCGAACGCGGACCTGGAGCGCGTCTTCGAGCGGTTCTACCGGGTGGACCGGGCTCGCAGCCGGGAGACCGGCGGCACCGGCCTCGGTCTGTCCATCGTCAAGCACATCGCGTCCATCCATGGCGGCGACGTCCGGGTGTGGAGCGTCGAGGGCCAGGGCTCGACGTTCACGGTCCGGCTACCGCTGCGGTTCGAGCCCGAGGCCGAGCAGGCCGCGGGCCCGGCCGTTACCGGCTTCACCACCACCCTGCCCCCGACACCGTCTGTCCACAAGGAGGCTGCTTCGTGACCCGAGTGCTGGTCGTCGAAGACGAGGAGAGCTACAGCGACGCGCTGTCGTACGTGCTCCGCAAGGAAGGCTTCGAGGTCGCGGTCGCCGACACCGGCCCCGCCGCGCTGGAGGAGTTCGACCGGGCGGGCGCCGACATCGTGCTGCTGGATCTGATGCTGCCCGGGCTGCCCGGCACCGAGGTGTGCCGCGCGTTGCGCAGCCGCTCGAACGTCCCGGTGATCATCGTCAGCGCCAAGGACACCGAGGTGGACAAGGTCGTCGGCCTCGAGCTCGGCGCGGACGACTACGTCACGAAGCCGTACAGCCCGCGCGAGCTGCTGGCCCGGATCCGCGCGGTGCTGCGCCGCGGCCAGGACGTCGAGCTGCTGCCCGACACGCTCGAGGCGGGGCCGGTCCGGATGGACGTCGAACGGCACGTGGTGACGGTGTCGGGCGCGGAGATCCGGCTGCCGCTGAAGGAGTTCGAGCTGCTCGAGATGCTGCTCCGGAACACCGGCCGGGTACTCACCCGTGGCCAGTTGATCGACCGAATCTGGGGCGCGGACTACGTCGGCGACACCAAGACCCTCGACGTCCACGTCAAGCGGTTGCGCTCCAAGCTGGAGAAGGACCCGAGCAATCCCGCCCACCTGGTCACCGTCCGCGGTCTCGGCTACAAGTTCGAAGCCTGACCGTTCATCGGGCCCTTGTGACCCGGCGTGTCGCCGTTCATCGGGCCCTCGTGACCGTCACTCCTCGGTTTCGGGCCTCGGGGACGGTGAGTAGTGGTCCTCGGCGAGGACCGGGACGTAGAGGGTGATCGGTCCGGCCTCGCCGAACGACAGCGTCATCTTGAGCATCCGGCCCGGCTTGGCACCGTTCACGGTGATCGCCTTGCCGCGGGTACCGAACGGCACCGCCTGCCCGGCCGGCAGCGGCAGCTCCTGCGGGCCGGCCACGGTCACGCCCTCGGCCGCCGGGTCCACGGTCACCGACGCGAGCCGGTCGTCGGAGGTGCCGTCGTTCACCAGTACGCCGTACAGGACGCCCTTGCCCTCGGCATCGGCCATCACCAGTACGTTCCGTGCAGCGATCGGCCCGGAGTCACCGTTCGCCCCTTCGGCGGCCTGGTACTGCTGCTGGGTCTGGGCACCGAAGCTGGCGGCGCAACCGGCTGTGACGGTCAGGGCAAGCAGCAGCGCCGCCGCGGCCGCCACGATCGACCGGGCCCGCGACGTCATCGAGATGCGCACTCCGACTCCCTCGGATCAGCGGTGGATGCCCGAACCAACAGATCCCGGCGCAGCACAGCGTAGCGAGCGGTCCCGCCGCGACCGCCTCCGACACCCATACCCGCGTATGCGCATGGCACGCTGGTCAGGGTTTGTCAAGCCCAGAAGTGGCGTCTGACCTGCGCAAACGCTCCGTGAGCGGCCGTTCCGTCGTGGTAGACTTGAGGCGGAAAGGGGCACGTGACACATGACGTTTACAGTCGGCGAGACGGTTGTTTACCCGAACCATGGTGCGGCCGTTATCGAGGACATCGAAACCCGTCAGATCAAAGGTGAGGACAAGACCTATCTGGTCTTGAGGATCATCGCCCAGAACGACCTGGTAGTCCGCGTGCCCGCCTGCAACCTCGACCTTGTCGGGGTTCGCGACGTGGTGGACCAGCAGGGTCTGGAGCGGGTCTTCGACGTCCTGCGCGCACCGCACACCGAGGAGCCGACCAACTGGTCGCGCCGCTACAAGGCGAACCTGGAGAAGCTGCACTCCGGCAACGTGCTGAAGGTTGCCGAGGTGGTCCGGGACCTGTGGCGTCGCGAGCGGGACCGCGGCCTGTCCGCCGGCGAGAAGCGGATGCTGGCGAAGGCGCGGCAGATCCTGGTGTCCGAGCTCGCGCTCGCCGAGAACACCAACGAGGACAAGGCCGAGGCCATCCTCGACGAGGTTCTCGCCTCCTGACCGTGCCGCGCCCGAGCGACGTAGGGTCCGTTGAGCACGGCCGCGATCATCCCTGCCGCCGGACTCGGTGTCAGGCTCGGCGGGGACGTTCCGAAAGCGCTACGACAGGTCGGCGGTGAGCCGCTGCTGGTCCATGCGGTGCGTGGACTGTGCGAGGCTCCCGTCGACCTGTCCTTTCTGGTGGTCGCGGTCCCGGCCGGTGCCGAGGGCGAGATCCACGCCCTGCTGGACGCGCATCGCGGGAAGGCCGAGTTGGTCTGCGTCGCCGGCGGCGCAGACCGTACCGAATCCGTCCGGGCCGCGCTCGACGCGATTCCGGACCGGCCTTTCGACTGCGTGCTGGTGCACGACGCGGCCCGGCCGTTCGTCCCGGCCGCGGTGGTCGAGCGGGTGGTGGCCGCGGTTCAGGCCGGAGCCGACGCCGTCGTACCGGTGCTGCCGGTGACCGACACGATCAAGCGGGTCGACGACGACGGCCAGGTGGTGGACACACCCGACCGGTCCGCCCTGGTGGCGGTCCAGACCCCACAGGGGTTCCGGCTCGACGTGCTGCGCCGGGCTCACGCGGAGGCGGCCGGCGCTGCGACCGACGACGCTGCGCTGGTGGAGCGGCTCGGGCTGCCGGTTGACACCGTCGAAGGCTCGCAGGACTCTCTCAAGGTCACCCGGCCGCGGGACCTGCTGGTCGCCGAGGCCATCCTCGCCGATCGTCACCGTTCCGGACGGAGCCGCCAGTGATACCCCGCGTCGGTACCGGCGTCGACGTACATCCGCTGGAGTGGGACCGCCCGATGTGGCTCGCGTGTCTGCGCTGGCCGGACGAGCCGCGTGGCCCGGTCGGGCACTCCGACGGCGATGCCGCCGCGCACGCGGCCTGCGATGCGCTGCTGACCGCGGCGGGCCTGGGCGACCTCGGTTCCAACTTCGGTACGACGGACCCGCGGTGGGCGGGTGCCTCGGGCGCGACGATGCTCGGTGAGGCGGCCCGCCGGGTCCGCGCGGCCGGGTTCGAGATCGGCAACGTGTCGGTCCAGGTGATCTGCAACAGACCCCGGCTCGGGCGGCGCCGCGAGCTGGCCGAGGCAGCGATGAGCGCGGCGTGCGGTGCCCAGGTCTCGGTCTCCGCGACCACCACCGACGGCCTGGGCCTGACCGGCCGGGGTGAGGGGATCGCCGCGATCGCCACCGCGATCGTCGCCCGGCAGTGACCACACAGGTCGGCTGGTCCCGGGTCGTGCCCGGCGCCGAGCGGTTGCTCTCGGCAACCGAGCTGACCCGGATGCGGTCCTTCCGGTACGACGCGGACCGGGCCCGGTTCCGCAGCTCGCACGTGCTGGCCCGGCTGGTCGTCGCCGAGCTGACCGGCACCGCGCCGGACCAGGTCGTGATCCAGCAGACCTGTACGACGTGCGGAGGACCGCACGGCCGGCCGGAGACAGGGCCGGGCGGGCCCTATGTCAGCTGGTCCAGCGCCGGCGACCGGGTGGTCGCGGCCGCGACCTACGACGGACCGGTCGGCGTGGACGTCGAGTCCGTCGCGGCCGTCGCCCGCGCCGAGGCCGGCGAGCTGTCCCCGGCCGAGCGGGAACGCGGCCCCTGGGCGCCGCAGCGCCGGGCGGTCACCTGGGTCCGGAAGGAGTCGTTGCTCAAGGCAACGGGTGACGGTCTCACCGTCCCGCTTGCGGAGCTCGTGGTCAGTGCGCCCGGCCAGCCGGCGCGGCTCGAGTCCTGGCCGGGCGGGCCCGGCGTACGGTTGGCCGATCTCGACCTCGGCGCCGGCTATGCCGGCTGCGTGGCCGTACTGGGCACCGACGAGCTGCGGGTCGAGGTCCGCGAGCTCAGCGCCTGACCCGGCCGAGACCGCCGTTGCGGCCCGGGACGGCCGGCAGCTCGGGCCGGTCCAGCCAGGCGGTGAAGACCGACCCCAGGTCGCCGTACGAGCCGGCCAGCTCGCAGAAGCCGGCGCTGGTCACCGAACCATGTCGGTACCGGCCGGTCCAGTCCCGCAGCAGGTCGAAGAACGCGTTGTCGCCGAGCCGGAGCCGGATCGCGTGCAGCGTGATCGCGCCGCGCTTGTACAGCCGGTCGTCGAACATGTCGTCCGGACCCGGGTCGGAGATCACCAGGTCCTGTGGCAGGCCCGCGAGCCGGGCGTGCGCCTGCGCGACCTGCTGCTGCGCGCTCGGGCCGCTGGAGCCCTCCGACCACAGCCACTCGGCGTAGCAGGCGAAGCCCTCGTTCAGCCAGATGTCGCGCCACGACGACGGGGTCAGGCTGTTGCCGAACCACTGGTGCGCGAGCTCGTGCGCGACCAGCCGCTCCGCGCCGCGCCGGCCGTCCACGTGGTTGCTGCCGAACACCGAGACGCCCTGCGCCTCCAGCGGGATCTCCAGCGGGTCGTCGGTGACCACCACGGTGTAGGCACCGAACGGGTATGGCCCGAACAGCTTCACGAACAGCTTCATCATGTCCCGCTGCCGGCCGAAGTCGGACCGGAACCGGCTGTGCAGCCGGCTCGGCACCGCAGCCCGGATCGCCACCGGGTTCGCGGCCAGCTCCAGCTCGTCGTACCGGCCGATCTGTACGGTCGCCAGGTACGTCGCCATCGGCGCGGTCTGCTCGTACACCCAGCTGGTCTGGCTGGCCCGGGTCCGGCGCGACGTGAGCCGGCCGTTCGCCACCACGTGGTACGGCGAGTCGGTGCTGAGCGCGATCCGGTACGTCGCCTTGTCGCCCGGGTGGTCGTTGCATGGGAACCAGCTCGGCGCTCCGCAGGGCTGCCCCGCGACCAGCACGCCCTCGGTGAGCTCCTCCCAGCCGACGTCGCCCCAGGTGCTGTCCACCGGCTGGGGGTTCCCGGAGTACTGCACCTCGACGGTGAACTCGGCTCCGGCCGGCAGGTCCAAGGTGGGCCAGATGTGCAGCTTCTCGCCGCGCTGGGCGTACCGGGCCGGGCGGCGTCCGTCCACGGCCACCTTGCCGACCCGCAGCCCGGCGAGGTCCAGGCTCACCCGGGGGAGCGGCTGGACCGCCGTCGCCGTGATCCGGGCCCGGCCGGACAGCCGGTTGCTGTTCACGCGGTAGTCCAGCTCGAGGTCGTAGTGCCGGACCCGGTAACCGCGGTCGCCGCGGCGCGGGACGTACGGGTCGACACCGGACTCGGGCTGGCCCCGCCTGATCGGGCCCCGCCTCACCGAGCCCCGCCTGCCCACGGCGCGATCGGGTTGCCGGCCCAGCGGGTACCGGGCGGCACGGTCTCACCCCGCATCACCAGCGACACCGGACCCACGGTCGCGTCGGCGCCCACCGCCGCGGCCGGCAGCACGATGCTGTGCGGGCCGAGGGTGGCGCCGGGGCCGAAGGTCACGCCGTGCATGCTCATCACCCTGTCATGGAAGAGATGAGTCTGCAGGACGCATCCGCGGTTCACCGCCGCTCCGTCGCCGAGCTCGACCAGGTCGGCCTCGGGCAGCCAGTAGGTCTCCAGCCAGACGCCGCGACCGATCTTCGCGCCGAGCGTGCGCAGCCACAGGTTCAGCACCGGCGTTCCGGTCGCGGCGTCGGCGAACCACGGTGCGGCGACCAGCTCGACGAAGGTGTCGACCACCTCGTTGCGCCACACGAACGAGCTCCACAGCGGGTACTCGACCGCTTTCGTCCGCCCGACGATCAGCCACTTGGCGACGGTCGCGGAGGCGCCCGCGACGGCACCGGCGGCCAGGACCACCGCACCGGACAGCAGCAGGGCCGGCCACGGACCGAGCGCGACCAGCAACGCGTCCAGCGTGAGCAGCACGCCGAGCGCGATCGCCACCGTGCAGATCATGGGCACGAACCGGCACAGCTCGACGATCGCCCGGGCCACCTTGAGCCGCGGCGGCGGGTCGAACGTCAGCCGGTGGTCGCTGCCGACCGCCCGGCGGCGCAGCTTGACCGGCGGGCTGCCCAGCCAGGAGGTGCCGGCCTTGGACTTCTTCGGCGCCGCGGAAAGCACCGCGACCAGGCCGTTCTTCGGAACCGCGCGGCCGGGCGCGGTCATCCCGGAGTTGCCCAGGAAGGCTCGCTTGCCGACCTTCGCGGACCCGACCCGGAGCCAGCCGCCGCCGAGCTCGTAGGACGCGATCATGGTGTCGTCGGCGAGGAACGCGCCGTCGCCGACCGTGGTCATCTTCGGCAGCAGCAGCACGGTGGACGCCTCGACGTCCCGGCCGACGGTGGCGCCCAGCGCGCGCAGCCACCACGGCGTCAGCAGGCTGGCGTACAGCGGGAACAGGTAGGTCCGGGCCGCGTCCAGCAGCCGTTCGGTGGCCCACACCTGCCAGCCGATCCGGCTCCGCACCGGGTAGAACCCCTCGCGGATGCCGATACCTAGCAGCCGGACGCCGGCCAGCGTGAGCAGCGCCAGGGTGACGAAGGACAGCAGTGTCACCGCGGGCGCGACCCAGAGCGCTCGGACTGCCGCGTCGCCGAGCGAGTCGGCCGGCCCGACAGCGGCCCAGAGCACCAGGACACCGGGGATCGCGGCGAGCACCGGCAGGAACGACATCGCCGCGGACGCGACGCCGTACGCGACCACCCACCGGGTGTTGCGCTTCGGCCGCTCCTCGGGCCAGGGCCGGCGGGCCTTGCCGAGCCGGTGCGCGGGGGAGCCGGTCCAGCGCTCACCGGCCGGCACCTCGCCGTGTACGGCGGATCCGGCCGCGATCTCCGCACCGCGACCGATCCTTGCCCCGGGCAACAGGGTGCTGCGGGACCCGACCGCCGCCTCGGCGCCGATGTGGACGGCACCGAGCCGCAGCACGTCACCGTCCAGCCAGTAGCCCGACAGGTCCACCTCCGGCTCGATCGACGCACCCCGGCCGACGGTGAGCATCCCGGTCACCGGTGGCAACGTGTGCAGGTCGGCGCCGCGGCCGATCTTCGCGCCGAGCGCGCGGGCGTAGTACGCGATCCACGGCGCGCCGGCCAGGTTCGCCGCACCGGCCGCGTCGGCCAGGTTCTCCGCCGTCCAGAGCCGCAGGTGGACGGCGCCGCCGCGCGGGTAGCTGCCCGGCCGGACGCCGTACAGCAGGATCCTCGCGCCGACCACCGCGATCGTCATCCGGCCAGCGGGCGTGATCAGCACCAGCCAGCCGGCCGCGACCCACCACCAGGACACCGTCGGCAGCCACGGGTAGCTGCCGGTCAGTGCGAGCAGGCCGTTGAGGGTCAGGCCCCAGGTCAGGAACCTGGCCCCGACCACGGTCTGCAGCAGTAGCGCCAGGTTGGTCTGGATCCACTGGGCAGAGCGCGGCGTCGGTCGGACCGGGTCCCTGGTCACGGTGTGCGCGGCGGCGTCGAACTCGTCCAGCCGTTCGGCCAGCGCGCCGAGCCGCGGGTACCCGTAGACGTCCGCGACGGTCACCTCCGGGTACCGCTCGCGCAGTTGGGAGACCAGCTGTGCGGCGGACAGGCTGCCGCCACCGTGCAGGAAGAAGTCGTCGTCCGGACCGGTGACCGGCGCACCGAGCACCCGGGTCCAGCGGTCGGCGAGCCAGCCCGCCGTACCGTCCAGCTCGACCGCCGCGGTTGCGTCCGGGTCCGGCCCGACCGGCCACGGCAGTGCGTCCCGGTCCACTTTCCCGGAGGTGCGCGTCGGCAGCGTGTCCACCACCGCGAGCAGCGGCACCAGTGCCGCCGGCAGCGCTTCCCGCAACCGCGCTGTCGCCGCCGCCGTGTCGAAGGTCGCGTCCGAAGAACCCTGCGCTACGGCGCCGCCGTTCTCGGACGCAACCAGGTAGCCGACCAGGACCTGCGTGCCGGCGGCGGTGGTCTTCACCGCGGCCGCGGCGCCGGTGACGCCCGGCAGCGCCTGCAGGGCGGCGTCCACCTCGCCGAGCTCGATCCGGCGGCCGCCGAGCTTGACCTGCTCGTCCGCCCGGCCCTGGAAGACGAGGCCCGCGGCCTCGTGCCGGACCAGGTCGCCGCTGCGGTACGCGCGTTCCCAGCCCAGCGACGGCATCGGCGCGAACTTCTCCGCGTCCTTGACCGGGTCCAGGTACCGGGCCAGCCCCACCCCGCCGATGATCAGCTCGCCCACCTCGCCCTCGACCACCTCGTTGCCCGCGGCATCGACCACGGCGAGGTCCCAGCCGTCCAGCGGCAGCCCGATCCGCACCGGTCCCTCGCCGGTCAGCCGGGCACCGCACGCGACCACCGTCGCCTCGGTGGGTCCGTACGTGTTCCACACCTCGCGGCCATCGACCGCGAGCCGCTCGGCCAGCTCCGGCGGGCACGCCTCGCCGCCGAAGATCAGCAGCCGGACCTGGTCCAGTGCGTCCGCCGGCCACAGCGCGGCCAGCGTCGGCACCGTGGACACCACCGTGATGCCCTGCGCGACCAGCCACGGCCCGAGGTCCATCCCGGTCCGCACCAGCGCCCGCGGCGCCGGAACCAGGCAGGCGCCGTGCCGCCAGGCCAGCCACATCTCCTCGCAGGACGCATCGAACGCCACCGACAACCCGGCCAGCACCCGGTCGTCCGGACCGATCGGCTCGCCGGCCAGGAACCAGCGGGCTTCGGCGTCCACGAACGCCGCCGCCGACCGGTGCGTCACCGCCACCCCCTTCGGCACCCCGGTCGACCCGGACGTGAAGATCACCCACGCGTCGTCCTTCGCTGCCGGGTCCGCCGCGATCCCGGGCGCCTCCGGCGGACGTACGGCGGTGATGGTCGGGCCGTCAGTCAGGACAGCGGCGACGGCGGCCTCGGTGAACACCAGGTCCGCGCGTTCGTCGGGGTCGTCGGCGTCGACGGGTACGTAGGCCGCGCCCGCGAACAAGGTCGCCAGGATCGCGACGTACAGGTCATTGGTCCCGGAAGACAGCCGGACGCCGACCTTGTCACCCGGGCCGATGCCGGTCGCCGCCAGCTCCGCCGCGAGCGCCGCGACGGCGGCAAGCAACTCGTCGTACGACAGGGTGGTGCTGCCGTCGTCCAGCGCCGGCTCCGCGCCGTACCGCTCGGCCGTCACCCGCAGGACGTCTACCAGCGTGCGCGCTTCGGGGGCGCGGCCGGCGCGCAGCAGTGTCACGCCCGGATCTTAGGACGGCCAGATGAACGGGCTTACTGAACCAGGTTCACCGGCGCGGCGAACGTGTTGCAGGCCTTGGTCTCGCCGATGTTGAACCCGTTCACGATCCAGAAGCCCTGGCTGGTCGCCTTGCCGTGCGTGCGCTCCTCCTCCGGGGTGCTGGCGGAGTCGCCGAAGCTGTTGCTGGCCTGGTAGGCGAACTCCCGCCGCCGATTGGTCAGCGGGTAGCTCTTGTCCACCGCCCTGCTGAACACGCCCGCGAAGCAGGAAGCCTGCAGCTCGTTGCGGCGGGAGCTGTCCAGCTTCTCGTCCGGGTGGTCCTGCAGGTACGACATCCGCGCGTAGAAGAGCCCGCTCACACCCTGGATGTGGTGGCCGTACTCGTGGGCGATCGTCATCAGGTAGGCCAGGTCCTCCTTGGCCCCGAACGCCTTCATCATCTGCTGCACGTCGGTGTACATCACGTTGTTGCCGTAGCAGTAGAACGCGAGCACCCGGCCGGACAGCGGTGCGAAGTTCCCGCACGGCGTCGAGACCGGCTTGTCGAACACCACCAGGCCCGGGTCCGGCTGCTTGAAGCCGGCCTTGTCCAGCGTCGGCCGCCAGCCGTCGTTCAGGCACTTGAACAGCTTCTGGAAGTAGCGCTTCTGCGCCGGGAGGTTTCCGTTACCGAGCCGCTCGGCCGGGCAGTTCATCTCGTCGAGGCGCCCGGCGCCGTACATCGGGCTGTTCAGCAGCACGTCCTCCGCGCTGCCCTGCTCGATCCGCGTGGTCGGGGTCGGCACGATGGACGGGCCGGTCACCCGCGGCTGGTCCGGGTCGTCGGCGGTCGGCGAGTCACCGAGGAAGGCGCCGGCCAGCACGATCAGGCCGATCATGATCAGGATCACGGCGCCGAGGCCGAACAGGAGGAACCTCAGGCAGCCCGACGACCGTTGTCGCGGGGGCGGGCCGAAGCCGTTGAACTGCGGGTAGCCACCGCCGTACGGCTGGCCCCACTGGCCGGGCTGACCGGGAGGCCGCTGTTGCTGCGGCCAGGGAGTCGACTGCGGAGGCGGCAGCACACGGGGCTGACCCTGGCCATACCCGTACGGCGAGCTCACATGTACTCCCGATCATTTGACGAACCCGTCCGAGACTACCCTCGGGGCATGTCACTCACGCGCCGTGCGCCGGCGGCCGCCTCGATCGTTGCCTTCCTCACCCTGATCGTCGGTGGTACCACCGCGTCGTATGCAGCCATCGCGGAGACCGTACCCGCCGTGGACCGGGTGACGTCGTACTCCGCGGACGTCTCGCTGGACGGCTCCGGTGTGCTGCACGTCAAGGAGACGGTGGCGCTGGCAGCGGCCGGGGACACGGTCAGCAGGGTGCTGCAGACCCGGGTCCGGGCCGACTCCGAGCGGGACCGCGTGTGGGAGCTGAAGAACATCTCCGCGACGGTTGACAACCAGAACGCGGACGTCGAGACCGAGGACGTCGACGACGGTACCCGCTTGACCGTGAACACCGGGCCCGGCGACGCGACGATCGTGTACAGCTACGACGTCGAGGGCACGGTCGCCGAGTCGGCCGAGGGGCTCGAGGTCAGCTGGCCGCTGGCCCAGGGCTTCGACAGCGCGCTGCCGAAGGCGGCCATCAGCGCGACGATCCCGTTCGCGACCTGGGTGACCTGCGTCGCCGGCCGGCCGGGGTCGAGCATGCCGTGTACGACGGCGCAGCTCGGCGAGTCCGCGGCGATCGAGATCGAGCAGCTGGTGGTGCCCGCCGGCGGCCGGGTGACCTTCCTGGCCGGGCTGAGCTCGCAGGCGACGGTACAGCCGAACGCCGAGTTCGCGGACCGCTGGACGCTGCACCGTGCGTTCACCGCCGATGCCACCACGATCGGGCTGGCCTCGCTGCTGCTCGGGCTGGGCGTGCTCGGCGCGGCCGCGCTGTGGCTGCTCCGCGGCCGGGACGCGGCCAAGGTGTCCGACGCCGCCGGCGCTCCCTCGCGGCCGGTGCTGGACGGCACCGACGGTCCGCAGTTCGCCGCGCCGGACGGCATCCGCCCCGGTCAGGTCGGCACGGTCGCGGACGAGTCCGCGGACCTGGTCGACATCACCGCGACGCTGCTGGACCTTGCCGTCCGCAACTACCTGACCATCACCGAGCTGCCGCGCGCGGGCGAGTTCGGCAGGCTGGACTGGACCCTGACCCGGCGGCACGAGGGCGGTCCCGAGCTGCTGCCGTACGAGAAAGCCCTGCTGGACGCCGTCTTCGCCGACGGTCATTCGGTGACGGTCTCGTCGCTCGGCCCGTCGCTGCGGCCGCGGCTGGACGCCGTCCGCGAGAACCTGTACGCCGACGTCGTCACGCAGGGCTGGTTCGTGCAGCGCCCGGACGCGGTCCGCAACCGCTGGACCACCGCCGGACTGGTCCTGGTCGGCGCCGGCGCCGTGCTGACCGTGGTGCTGGCGCTCGTCTCGAAGTTCGGCCTGGTCGGGCTCGCCGTGATGCTGGCCGGCGTCGCGCTCGCCGTCTCCGGCCAGGAGGCCCCGGCCCGGACCGCGCGCGGCGCCCAGGTGCTCGGCCGGATCGCCGGGCTGCGCTCGTACCTCGACCGGGAGACCTCCGCGGACCTGCCGCCCGAGCACCGGCTCGAGTTCGCGTCGCGCTGCCTGCCGTACGCCGCGGTGCTGGGCCTGACCGAGAAGTGGGCTCTGGAGATCGCGAACACCGACGACGACGATGACCCGGACGCCGGCATCGGCTGGTACGAAGGCCCGGAGAACTGGCACCTGTCGAACATCGGCGAATCGCTGTCGAACTTCGTCACCGCCTTGAACGGCACCCTCACCAGCGGCCGCCGCCTCTTCGCCGACTGACCCGGTCGGTCCTCGCAGGTGCGGTGGATGCAGGACGAGTGCCTCAGGCTGCGGGACTGACGAATGATGGTCGTCTTGGTGGCGTAGAAACACGTGGAACCGGCTGGGGTGCACGGGAACCCCAGCCGGCTCCGGACTTACGGGCGGTACGTCAGGTGCAGGTCAGGACACCATCGTGTCCGAGACTGCCCAGGTGATGCAGCTGCCGGACGTGTGGTACGTGAAGCCGCGGAACGCCCAGAAGCCGTTGTTCTGGTACGAGCCGTGGTCGCGCGGGCGGCCGGCCGAGTCGCCCATGTGGTAGATCGTCCACTTCCACTGGTCGTAGAACGCGCCGCCCATCGGGAAGTAGCGCCGGTCCGCGCCCAGGTACCCACCGCCGAAGCAGGTGGCCTGCAGCTCACGGCGACGGCTCTCCTCGAGCTTGTCGGCCGAGGTGCTGAAGGTGTAGCGCTGCCGGTTCCAGGACGCGCCCAGGATGCCGGACAGGTACTGGACGTGGTGGCCGTACTCGTGCGCAATGGTCTGCGCGACGAAGGTCCGGGTCCACAGCGAGTTCTGCGCATTCCAGGTGCGGTAGACGGTCCATGGGATCCAGATCTGGCCGCCGTTCGCCGAGCAGTAGTACGCGAGGCCGCTGATCGGGCCGCAAGCGGTGTTGTACGAGCTCTGGTAGTAGTACAGCTTCGGGATCCGGAACGGGAGCCCGGCCTTCTTGAGGTTGCCGGACCACGCGGTGTTCAGGCAGGACAGGAAGTTCGCGTGGTACGCCTGGATGCCGGCCAGCGTGTTCAGCGCGTAGCGCGGCGAGGCGCAGCGCGAGATGCCGATCGGGCCGCCGTACTTGTACAGGCGGTTGTAGCGCACGGTGTTGTACCAGCTGCTGGCCGCCGCCGCGGTCGTCGCCGTGCCGCTGACGGGGACGTTGGCCGGCTCCTGCGTACTGGCCGCAGTCTTTACGACGGTGGCGGTCCTGGCGTCGGGTGCGACCGGCGCGGGGCCGGCTTGGGCTGCGCCCGGAAGAGCGACCACGGCGCAGCTCGCCATGGCCACCGCGGACACCAGTCCGCGCTTCATCGTCGACCGGCCGACGGCAAACCGCGGCCGGGAAGTGCGAAGGTGGTTCGTCATTCTCTCCACTCTCAGATCGGTGTGCTTGCGGTGCAGGAGTCTGTCACCCGACAGGTTCAGCTGGTGGCCTTGGTCGAGGCCGTGAACGTGTTGCACCCGCTGGGCCGGAGAGTGTTGTAGCCGCGCAGCGACCAGTAGTTGTGGTACGTCCGCGAGCCGTGGTCACGAATCTTGCTGTACTCGTCGCCCGAGTGCGACACGACGTACCGCCACATCGTCAGCATCGAGCCACGCATCGGGAACCAGGTCCGGTCGGCGCCGAGATAGATCGCCCCGAAGCACGAGGCCTGCAGCTCGCGCCGGCGGCTCTCCAGCAGCTTCGCCGACTGGCTCGGCAGCTGCCGGGTCCGGGTCCAGGAGGCATCCAGGATCCCCGACAACCACTGGACGTGGTGACCGTACTCGTGCGCGATCGTGTTCGCCATCAGGGCCCGCGCCCAGGTCTGGTTGGTGCGGTAGTTCTGCACGTCCGGAGGCCATGGCATGTAGATCGCGCCGTTGCAGTAGTACGGCCGGGTGGTCGGCCCGCACGGCGTCTTGATGGTGCCGCCGTACACGACCAGCTTCGGCGGCTTCCACTGGTAGCCGGACCGCTTGATGCTCGGGTACCAGGACTTGTTCAGGCACGGCAGGATCCGGTTGTAGTACGCCCTGACGGTCGCGAACGACGTGGGCCGGAAACCGGGTTCGCGGCACCGCGACGCCAGCACCCGGCCGGACTTGTAGAGCACGTTCTGGGTGACGACCTGGTGCGGCGTGAGCACCGGCTTCGGCTTCGGTTTGGGCTTCGGCGGCGGCGTCGGCTTGGCCGTCGGCGTGGGTGTCGGCGTCGGGGTAGGACTCGGCGTCGGGGTGGGAGTCGGTGTCGACGCGGGCGGAGCGGTCAGCGGTTCCTCGTCGTCAGCGCTGCTCAGCCCGAGCGCGACACCGCCGCCGACCACGAGTACGGCGAACGCGGCCAGGATCGCGATCAGCGCCTTCGACGTACCCCGCTTCGGCGCGGTCCCGAACGCACCACGCGGCAGCTGGATCGGCGGACCGGCCGGCGATTGACCGGGCCGGATCGGCGGCGGGAACCAGCCGGGCTGTGGGCCGTCAGGCTGGTTGGAGCCGTACGGCGGCCGGCCAGGCCCGGCCGGATCGCCGGCCGGGTACGCCGACTGCCACGGGTTCGGCTGCTGCCCGCCCGGCTCCTCGGACTCGTTCCACGCACGCTGCCACGCATCGGCGCCGGCCGGGCCGGCCGCTGCACCACCCGCCGGGAACACACTGCCCGGCCAAGCGCCCGGACCGCCTGGCTGCCCACCGGGCTGGCCACCGGGCTGGCCGCGGTCCTGGCCACCGAATTGGCCGCCGGATGCCGGTCCGCCCCACGGCGGCCCGCTCGGCGGCTGTCCACCTGGCGGCTGTCCACCGGGTGTCGGTCCAGCGGAGGTCGGTCCGCTGGAGGCCGGGCCGTTGGAAGTCGGTCCACCCGGCGCTGCTTCGCTCGGCGACTGCCGGCCGGGCTGCTGTCCGGCGGGTCCATCCTCACCCGACGGCTCACGCTCGCCCTGGCCCAGTCCACCTGGGCCTTGTGCGGTCGGTCCCTGGTTTGCCGGGCCTTGGTCGCTCGGGCCTTGGCCGCCGGGCGAGTCAGGGCCTTGGCCGGCTGCGGCGTACGGGCCCGCTACCGGGCTTGCCGGTGATCCCTGCGGGGTGCCCTCGCCGGACGACTGGGTGGGCGGCCCCCAAAGCGACTGGCCGGACGGCTGATCCGAGGACTGGGCCGACGATTGGGACTGCGGTTGGGTCGGTGATGGGGAGGAGGCCTGGCCCGACTGCGGGTGGGTCGGCCACGGTTCCGGGGCCGCGGGCAGGAACCAGGGCGACTCGGTCGAGGCACTCGGCCAGGACGGCGGTTCCGGGGTCCGCTCGTCGAACCAGATGTTCTCCGGCGTACCGGACTGCTGCGAGGGTGCCGACCCCGGCGTCTGGTCTTCGAACCAGGACGGTTCGGTCGGGCCCTCGGACGGCGGCTCGGACACGCCGGACTGTGGCTCGTTCTGCTGCGGCGACGACGGCGGCGGCGTCCAGGCCTCCTGCGAATGCTGCTCGGTCGGCGGCTGCGACCCGCCCTGCTGTTCGGTGGGCGACTGGTCGGACGGTGGCTGCGACTGTTGTGGCTGCTCGACAGCGTCCGACTCGCCATGCTCGGCCGGCCCGTCGGACGACGACTGCGCGGCGGGCGGCTGACCGGCGGGCGCTTGCTCGGTGGGCGACTGCTCGGAGGTTTGGTCCGATCGGGGATGCGAGTACGGGCCCGGTGGTGGCTGCTGACCGCCCAGCGGATCACCGGACCGCTCCGGCGGACGCGACGGCGATGCGGGTCCCTGCGCTCCGGGGTCGCCCCGGCCCGTGTCGTCCCCCTCGGACGGTCCGGATGGCGGGTTCCAGCTGTTGTCCGACATCAGTGCTCCCTCACAGACCTATGACCGGCGCCCAGTATCGCAAGTTGACGGGGCAGGAACGCCGGATCCAGCGCCGCGATCCGCATCGGCGAGACACGGCATGCCGACTCGTCGTACCACATCACACGCGGCGCAGCGACGCCACCGCTTCGTACCTGACGCACCTCTGACCGCCTGCACCGCGGACGTGGTTCCGCCCGGCCGCCGTACTCGACGGCCGGTTCCGGGAGCGTCGGCTCAGCCAACCGCCCGGGACGACGCGGTGTAGGTGTTGCACAGGCCCGGGTTGCGCCCGTTGTACCCACGCAGGGCCCAGAAGTTGTGGTTCGTCGGGGCACCGTGGTCACGACGCGGGTCGATGGTGTGCGAGATCGCCCATCGGTACTGGCGGTTGTTCTCGCCGGTGATCGGCAGCGCGCGCCGGTTCGCCCCGATGAACAGGTTGCCCAGGCAGGACGCCTGGAGCTCGCGCCGGCGGCTCTCCTGCAGCCGCTCGGACTCGTTCGCCATCGCCCAGCTGCGGTTCCAGGAGGCGGTCAGGACGCCGGACAGCTGCTGCACGTGGTGGCCGTACTCGTGCGCGACCGTGTGCATCGCCCACATCTTCGCCCAGACCTTCTGGTAGTTCTGCGGCCAGCGGTTGTAGTTCTTCACGTCCATGTCGTACCGCATGTAGATGACCTCGTTGCGGCCGCAGTAGTACGACACGTTGGAGAAGCCGCCACCGCACGGCGACGAGACCGGACCGGCGATCAACAGCACCCGCGGGGCCCGGAACGGGTCGCCGCCGCGGCGCAGCTTCGGCGCCCAGGCGGTGTTCAGGCAACGGAACAAGGTGTTGTAGTACACCGAGATGCCGGCCTTGCTCGACGGCCTGCCGTTGAGCTGGCAGCCGACCGACGCCATCGAGCCGGTCGCGTAGAACCGGTCCCGGGTGACGATCTGGTTGTCGTTCGGCGGCGGTGGCACCCGCTTCCTCGGCTTCGGCGGTGGCGCGGTCGGCCTGGTCGTGGTCGGCTTGGTCGTGGTCGGCGCGACGGTCGGCTCGTTGGTGGGCGAGGGCTCCGACATCGTCGGGTCCGGTGTCGGCAGCACCGGCGACGTCTTCACCGGGCTCGGCACGCCGACCGACACGTCGCCACTGGCGGCCAGGCCGGCGGCGACCGCGACCCCGACACCCAGCACCGCGCCGAGAACGACCAGCGAGACGATCAGACCGGTACGGCGCGGAGGCTTCGGGGGACGGCGCATCGGCGGCTGCGGCATGCCCGGACCGCCACCGAACTGCGGTCCCCAGCCGAACCCTGGGTTCTGCGGCGGGTAGCCCGGCTGCGGGTAGCCCTGCGGCGGTTGCTGGTAACCGCCGGGAAGGGCCGGCTGGTACGGAAGCTGCTGGGGGTACTGCTGCAGGTCTGGCCCGGGCGGCGAGTGGTGTCCTCCGGCCGTACCTTGCGGCGGGTACGGGCCGGTCGGTGGACCCCACTGCTGGTCTGACACTGTGACCCCTCGATGCGGTGTGATTGCCCGATGCGTCTACGTCTGCTCGGGGCGACTCTCTGCGCCCTCGGTTGGATCACCCTAGCCAGCGCACAGGTCATGGCTGCGCCGGCTGCGGAGCCCGCCATCACGTCCTACGACAGCGAGGTCCGGGTCGAGCCGGACGGCCAGTTGCAGGTCAGCGAGGTGTGGAAGCTGACTGGTGCCTCAGGCACCTTCACCCGGTTCATGGTGACCCGTGAGCACCTGCCGGACGACGTCGACCATGTCCAGGACATCAGCGACCTCGAGGTCAAGATCGGTGACGCGACGAAGACCACCGAGGTGTCGACCGAGGGCGACGTCACCGCGGTCGCGGTCGGCGATGTCAGCGGCGACGTCGAGCTCGCCATGAGCTACTCGGTCCGCGGCGCGGTGTCGAGCACCGTGAACGGCACCGAGCTGCACTGGTCGCCGCTGCACGGCCTGCAGTCTGAGGTGCAGACGGCAACGATCCGGCTGCAGACCCCGGAGGTGACGCATATCCAGTGCTCGGCCGGCCCGCTGAACGGCAACGCACCCTGTACGGCGGCGCAGATCGGTGAGACGTCAACCCCCGAGTTCTCGCAGTTCGCCCTTGCCCCGGGCAACACTCTGCGGGTCGTTGCCGGGTTCAAGCCCGACACCGTCGCGGCGAACGCGATCGTCGAGCACCGCAAGTCGTTCAAGCGCTCGTTCACCGCCGACGCCCCCCGGCTCGGTGCGGCGCTCGGCCTGCTCGCGCTCGGCGCCGCCGGCCTGTTCCTGCTGTACCGGCGCCGCGGCAAGGACCAGGCCGACCCGCGTCGCGTCGTACCGGCGTCGCTGTTCAGCCTCGGAGCCGACACCCGGATCGCGTTCACCCCGCCGGAGGACTTGCGCCCCGGCCAGGTCGGCACCCTGATCGACGAGCGGATCGACCCGGTCGACGTGACTGCGTCGATCTTCGACCTTGCGGTCCGCGGCCACCTCACCATCACCGAGCTGGCGAAGGCGAACGAGTTCGCCCGGCCGGACTGGGAGCTGCGGAAGGTTGCCGACGGCCCCGACCTGCTGCATCCATACGAGCAGGACCTGCTCAAGGCACTGTTCGGCGACTCCGACACCGTGCTCGTCTCCGGTCTCGGCCAGAACGTCCGGGCGCATCTCGGCGAGGTCCAGAACGCCCTGTACGACGACGTCGTCGACCGCGGCTGGTTCTCCGAGCGCCCGGACCGCACCCGCTCCAAGTGGACGACGATCGGCATCGCCACCCTGATGGCCGGCGTGGTCCTCACCGTGCTGCTCGCGCTGCTCTCCCGCTGGGGCCTGCTCGGCCTCGCCGTCGCCGCCATCGGCGGCGGCCTGATCTGGCTCGGCCGGCACATGCCGTCCAAGACCCCGGCCGCCGGCCGTGTCCTCGGCCAGATGGCCGCGATCCGCGGTGAGCTGCTCGAGATGGACGTCAGCGAGCTGCCCACCGACCAGCACACCGAGCTGTGCTCGCGGGCGCTTCCGTACGCCGTCGTGCTGGGCGGCGCCGAACGCTGGATCGACGCCCTGGTCGAGACCGACGTCGACGAGAACCCGGACGAGGGCTTCGGCTGGTACCGCGGCCCCGACAACTGGCACCTCCAGCACCTGCCCGACTCCCTCCGCAACCTCAGCACCAACCTCACCGGAGCCCTCTTCGCCCGCTGAGCAACCGCGCAATCGGTGCCGCGTGCAACTTTTCGTCGTCAGGTGACGAAAAGTCGCACCCTGTGCCGCGTCATCCACAGGTGCGCGCGCAGGGCCGCCGGGTCGCTTGAGGATCGGCCAGGCTGGGCGGATGTGGTGGGAGGATGACCTGTCCGCTGGCGGGATCGACGAGCTGATTCACGATCAGGAGGGTGTGGTCTCCCGGGTGCAGCTGCTGGCAGCAGGGGAGACGGACGGGATGGTGCGGCAACGTCTGCGGAGCCAACGGTGGCAGACGGTCT
>Ga0075419_10000097_pt1 | contig 46044 bp, 40 predicted proteins | sample SoiMetdeltSBSDD3_FD_76900 | JGI IMG/M metagenome (GOLD analysis project Ga0075419, IMG submission 76900) | Bulk soil microbial communities from a Populus tree surrounding site in Tennessee, USA - Soil MetaG P. deltoides SBSDD3 | ecosystem: Environmental > Terrestrial > Soil > Tree plantation... | reverse complement strand
CAGCGCTACCTCAGCCCGCGCATCGCCGACGTGGTGATCGACGACTACGCGGGCGACGAGCGCGACGATCCGCTGGCGCGCCTTTCGGCGCGCGAGCGCGAGGTGCTGCAGCTCCTCGCCGAGGGCCACACCGGGGCGCAGATCGCCGAGCGGCTGTCGCTCTCGCAGAAGACCGTCGAGACCTACCGCGCGCGGCTGGTGGAAAAGCTGGGCATCCGCGACGTGGCCGGGCTGGTGCGCTTCGCCATCCAGCGCGGCATCGTCTCGCTGGATTGACGGTATGTCAGGTTTGCCCTGACCCGAGGTCCCTCCGGAGCCTGACTGACCCGCGCGCGCGCGGCCGCTAGCATGCGGGCTGTCGAGTACGCTTGCTCGAGAGTGATGGGCGTTCATCCCTTGCTTGCCGTGGATCCGGCTCTGCCGTCGGTACTGGTGGTCGAAGAACACGACGAGATGCGCTGCGCGTTGCGCGACTGGCTCCTCACCTCCTTCCCTCCCCTGAGGCTGCGCGAGGCGCGCAGCATGGAGGAAGCGCTCACGCTCGCCGGGCAGGCGCCGCTCGACCTGATCCTCGTGAACCTCGAGCTGCCGGGAACCAACGGCCTCGAGACGGCGCGTGCGCTGCGCCAGCTCCATCCCGCGTGCCGCGTGGTGGTCATGTCGGTCAACGACTCGGTCGCGCTTCGTATCGCGGCGCTCGAGGCCGGCGCGGAGGCTTTCGTATCCAAGCGCGACCTGCGCATCTCGCTGCACCCGATCGTGACAACGCTCATGAAGCAGCAGGCCTGATGGACGTATTGCTGGTAGACGACGAGCCGAAGAACCTCCTGGCCCTGTCCGCCCTGCTCGAGGACCTGGGTGCCCGGCTCCATTGCGTCAACTCGGGCGAGGATGCGCTGCGCCAGGTGCTCAAGCGCGACTTCGCCGCCATCCTGCTCGACGTGCGCATGCCGGGCATCGACGGCTTCGAGACCGCGGCCGCCATCCGCAGCCTCGAGCGCACGCGGCGGGTGCCGATCATCTTCCTTTCCGCGCAGCGCGACCGGCGCGCCGACGGCCGCGACGCCTTCTGCGAGTTCATCCTCAAGCCGGTCGACCCCGACGTCATCCGTCCGCGCGTGGCCGCGCACCTCGCGAACTTCAAAAAGCACTGAATCCTCTTGACCCCGTGTCGGTACAAAACGACACGCGGCCAATGTGACACGACTGTTAAATAAGGGGCCCGCTATAGTCCGGCGCCGGCCCCCGACATAGCATCGTCCTCGCTCACCAACAACAGGAGACGCCATGGGCGGTTCGATTCTGGTAGTCGAAGACGAGGCGGCGATTCGCGACCTGCTCGCAGCCAACCTGCAGCGCGCCGGCTACAAGGTCATGTGCGCGGGCGACGTGCCGCAGGCCGAGGCCCTGGTGCGCGACACCCGGCCCGACTTGGTGCTGCTCGACTGGGTGCTGCCGGGCGTGCCCGGGCTGACGTTCGCGCGGCGCCTGCGCTCGGACCAGCGCACCAAGGACATCTCGATCGTGCTGCTGTCGGCCCGCGTCGAAGAGCAGGACAAGGTGACCGCGCTCGAGTCCGGCGCCGACGACTACGTGACCAAGCCGTTCTCGTCCCGCGAGCTGCTGGCGAGGATCAAGGCGGTGATGCGCCGCCGCGCGCCGCAGCTCGCCGACGACGTGGTGGAGATCGCGGGCCTGCGCATCGACCCGGCGGCGCACGTCGTGAGCGCCGGCGACAAGCCGGTCGACCTCTGGACCACCGAGCTGCGGCTGCTGCATTTCTTCATGACCCATCCCGGCCGCGTGTTTTCCAGGGCCAGGCTGCTGGACGAGGTGTGGGGCGAGCACGTGTTCGTGGAGGAGCGCACCGTGGACGTGCACATCCGGCGGCTGCGCCAGGCGCTGGCGCCCACCGGCCACGACAAGCTGATCGAGACCGTGCGCGGGACCGGCTATCGCTTCAAGCCGGACCTGAACGCGCAGAACCTCGCGGCTTGACCCTCCCAACATAACGGACTGCCCCGGGCTTGCGGGCCGATCGAGGTCCCGCAAGCCCCTCAGTAGGCGTTCTTGTGAAGCAGCACCACCGCGGTCTTGAGAATGATGCGCAGGTCGAGCGCGAGCGACCAGTTCCTGAGATAGGCGAGGTCGTAGTCGATCCGCGCCTTCATCTTGTCGACGGTGTCGGTCTCGCCGCGCAGGCCGTTCACCTGGGCGAGGCCGGTGATTCCGGGCTTGACCTTGTGGCGGATCATGTAGCCGCGGATCAGCTTGCGGTACATCTCGTTGTGCGCCACCGCGTGCGGCCGCGGGCCGACGATGCTCATGCGCCCCTGCAGCACGTTGATGAACTGGGGCAGCTCGTCGAGCGAGGTGCGGCGCAGCAGCGCCCCGAAGCGCGTCACGCGCTGGTCGTTGCGGGTCGCCTGGCGCACCACGTCGCCGTCCTCGGCCACCGTCATCGAGCGGAACTTGTAGACCACGATGCGCTTGCCGTCGAGGCCGTAGCGGCGCTGCTTGAACAGCACCGGGCCGGGCGAGGAGAGCTTCACGCCGAGCGCGATGGCGAGCATCAGCGGCGAGATCGCGGCCAGGATCAGGGCCGCGAGGCAGAAGTCCGAGACCCGCTTCACCACGCCGTTGAAGCCGTAGAAGGGCGACTCGCACACCGCCACCACCGGCAGGCCGCCGATCGAGTCGACCCGCGCCTGGATCAGGTCGGAGACGAAGATGTCGGGCACGAAGTAGATCGACGCCGTGGTGTCGCGCAGGTCCTCGAGCAGCTTCAGGATTCTCGGCTGCGAGGCCATGGGCAGCGCGATGTAGATCACGTCGAGCGTGTTCGAGCGCGCGTGGTCGGCGAGCGCCGAGAGCGACCCCAGGTTTTCGCGCGGAACCACGTTCTGCAGCCTGCCGGGGGCGCGGTCGTCGAAGTAGCCGGCGAAGCGGATGCCGAGCAGCGGGTCGGCCCGCAGCCGCGCGGCGAGCCTGCGCCCGAGCTCGTTGGCGCCGGCGATGACCGCGGTCTTCTGCATGCCCTCGGCGGCGAGCACGCGCGGCCACACCACCGGCAGCAGGCGGTGCGCGACGAACAGCGCCGCCGGCGTGGCGAGCGCCCAGGCGAGGATGACGCGCGGATCGAACACCTCCAGGGTGCGCGAGGCCCAGCCGAGCAGCAGCAGCAGGCCGACGATGGCGAGCCACCCGGCGGCGATTTCCAGCGCGAGGTCGCCGGCCCGCCCGCCGCCGCGCGCGAGCGAGCCGGGAAAGGTCATCGCGAACACCAGCAGCGCCAGGATCAGGCAGGCGCCGTCGAAGCGTCCGCCGAAGAACGACACCACCGCCCCGAGCGTCGCGATCGCGACCAGCGGGTCGATGCAGGCCAGCAGCAGCGTGCCCGGCCCGGGCGGCGTGCGCAGCAGCGACGACTGTGTTTCTCTGCTCGGGTGCAAGGCCAAGACAGGTTAGGGCACTCAGGTTCAGGCATTGCGTTGCGCCGCCGCCCGCGCAGTAGGCTCACCGGACTAGCTTTTCGGCGTGCACCGCGCCGAACGGATGTGTAATGACGTTCGACTAGGATTGCCGCCACCATGCCACTTACCAGCGCCGAAACCTCCATCGCCGTCCCCGCGTCCACCATTCCGCTTCCGCAAGACGGCGGCAACGGCGATGCGCGCTCGTCGGCCACCGATTTCCTGCAGATCGAATCGATCGTGCTCAACCTGGATGCGTCGCTGCGCGTGCATGCGCGCGCGCACTTCTTCAGCTGGACGCAGGGCCTGTTGCAGAGCCTGATCCGGCACGAGCTCCTGATCTGCACGCTGTGCCACGGCAAGCCGCCCGCGTTCCGCGCCGACGGCTTCTCCATGACCGCGCCCGATCCGGCGACCTTCAGCGACCTGTTCCTGCGCGACACCGCGGTGGCGCCCGCGCTCCTCAAGGCATGGGAAGAGCGCCGCTACCAGCCGGTCGTGATCGAGCCCGGCGCGTCGCTGGTTCCCGCCGGCGCGTTCACCCGCGAGCTCGAGCGCATCGGCGCGACGCAGCTTCTGGTGCACGGCCTGCACGACCCGGAAGGCCGCGCCGTCTGCCTGTTCACCTTCGCCTGCCGGCCCGGCTCGGCCGGCACGCGCCAGGCCTACCTCGCGCAGCTGCTCGCGCCGGCGCTGTACGCGGCGTGGGTGCGCACGCAGCTCCAGCGCCACGCCGACGGCGGCGCCGCCGTCGACAAGGCGTCCGGCCAGAGCGTGCTCACGGTGCGCGAGCTCGACATCCTGAAATGGATCTACGTCGGCAAGAGCAACTTCGAGATCGGGGCGATCCTCAAGATCAGCCCGCTCACGGTGAAGAACCACGTGCAGAAGATCCTGCGCAAGCTGAACGTGGTGAACCGCACGCAGGCGATCGGCAAGTCGCTCGAGCTGCGCATCCTCAATCCGTAGACCGCGCGAGCGGCGCGAGCGACGGGGCTTCGGCCCCGTTTTTTTTGGTAGTCCGTCCGGCGGATGCCGCGTCTGTCCGGAGGGCTCCCTGCCGTAACAGCCCGCTCTTAGCATGGTGCACCGCTTTCCTATGAAACCCGCGCAGCTCCTCGTCGCCCTGTTCCTCTGCCTCGCGGCGTTCGCCGCCCTGGGCCAGGAGACCTTCCAGGGCGCGCTCGGCCGCGCCGCGGCCGCCAACCCGTCGCAGTATTCCTTCGCCGACATCTACCGCCTGGCGCTGTCCGGGCCCGGCGCCGCGAGCCTCGCGGCCGTGCCGCCGGCGGAAACCACCGTGCGCGTCGCCGCCTCGACCCAGGCGCCGGCTCAGTTCGCGGTCGCCGATGCGCGCGAGCCGCGGCTCTGGATGCTGCTGCTCGCCGGCGTGGCGGCGGCGGTGTGGGTGGCGCGCCGCAGGCTGGGATACGCGTTCTGATGCGCCGCGCCTGCCAGCTCGCCGCCTTCGCGCTGCTCGCGGCCCTGGTGGGCTGCGAGCGTGCCTCGGCCTTCAAGCCGGGAACCCAGCTGGTGCTGGCCAGGGTGAACGGCGTCGAGATCTCGGCGCGCGACGCGAGCGGAGCCCAGGCGCTCGAGAAGATCATCGACCGCGAGCTGCTGGTGCAGAAAGCGCTCGCCGCCGGCCTCGACCGCGATCCCCTGGTGGCGCAGCAGCTCGACCACGCGCGCAGGAGCCTGCTGGCGCAGGCCTACCTCGACCGCGCCGCCGCGGCGGTGCCGCGCAGCACGCCCGAGGAGGTGCGCGCCTTCTACGCCGAGAACCCGGCGCTGTTCGCCGAGCGGCGCATCTACCGCCTGCGCGAGCTGGCGGTGTCGGCGCCCGCGGAGCTGATCGAGGTGCTGCGCGCGGAAGCGGCTCGCGCCAGCGACCTGGACCAGGTCGCGGCCTGGCTGGAGGCGCGCCACGCGCGCTTCACCACCGTGAGCCTGACGCAGCCGGCGGAGCAGGTGCCGCTCGCGCAGCTGCCCGAGCTCGCGCGCCTGAAGGAAGGCGGCATCGCGGTATTCGCCGCGCCGCCGGGCGTCTCCGTGGTGCAGCTCCTCCAGGCGCAGGAGGCGCCGCTTTCCGAGCAGCAGGCGGCGCCCCTGATCGAACAGTTCCTGGCGGCGCGCAAGCGCATGGAGCTCGCCGCGGCGGAAGTGCGCAGGCTGCGCGACGGCGCGCGCATCGAGTACGTAGGAGACGTCAAACGGTGACCGAGACACGAAACCCGAGCGAGGCGATATGAGACTTGTACTGTTGGGACTGATGCTGTGGACGCTGGTGGGCCTGGGCTGCGCGCACCAGGGCGCGAAGGCGCCGCCGCAGCAAGGCGCGAAGGCGGTGCCGCCGCAGGCCGATAATGCCGTGCAGCCGCGAGGCGAGAAGGCCGTGCCGCCGCGAGCCGCCAAGGCTGAACAGCCGCATGCGGCTGGGGCCGTGCAGGCGGTCGAGAAGCTGGGCGTGGGCGACGCGGTGCGCGTGACCGTGTTCCAGCAGCCCGACCTCACGCTGGAGACGCGCGTCGACGAGAAAGGCTCGATCCTGATGCCGCTCATCGGCAACATCAAGGTCGCGGGGCTCACCACCAATGCCGCCGCGACGCAGATCGCAGAGGCGCTGAAGCACGGCAAGTACCTGAACAACCCGCAGGTCAACGTCGCGCTCACCACGGTGCGGAGCCGCCAGGTCTCGGTCCTCGGCATGGTCGCGAAGCCCGGGCGCTATCCGCTCGACGAGACCAGCTCGCAGCTCGCCGACGTGATCGCCGCGGCCGGCGGCATCCTGCCGACGGGCTCCGAAACCGTGCTCGTCGCGCGTGACGGCAAGGAGCAGAGGATTCCCCTCATCGGCAAGGACTTCACGCTGAAGGGCGGCGAGACCGTGTACGTCGACCGCGCGCCGATGTTCTACATCTACGGCGAGGTCACCCGCGCCGGGGCCTACAAGGTCGAGCCCAACATGAGCGTGATGCAGGCGATCGCCGCAGGCGGCGGCATGACGCCGCGCGGCAGCGACCGCAGGCTGAAGCTGCGCCGCGCCACCGCCGACGGCAAGTGGGTCGAGACCGACGTCGGCCTGCAAGAGGCCGTCCGCGCCGACGACGTCATCTACGTAAGAGAAGCCCTCTTCTAGGGAGAACGAAATGGACCTCAGCCAATTCCTGCTTGCCCTTCGCGCGCGCCGCAAGGCGTTCATGCTGGCGCTCGTCGCGACCATCGTCGCGGCGCTCGCCGTCGCGTTCATCATGCCGAAGAAGTACGTCGGCCAGACGACCCTGATCGTGGACTCGCGCGACGAGCAGACCATCGTCCCGAGCCGCGGCGGCATCTCGATCACCGCGCGCGCGGCCTACGTCGCGACGCAGATCGAGCTCATCCAGAGCGGACGCGTCGCGACGCAGGTGGCGCGCGACCTGAGCCTGGCCCAGAACCCCGAGCTGCGCGAAATGTGGCAGGACGACACCGGCGGCGTCGGCTCGATCGACGTGTGGATTGGCGAGCTCCTGCTGCAGAAGCTCAAGGTGAGCAACACGGCGAGCAACCTGATCACGATCGAGTACTCGTCCAAGTCGCCCAAGGCCGCGGCGCAGATCGCCAACGGCTTCGCCAAGGCGTACCTCGACGTGGCTCTCGAGCTGCGCAACCAGCCGGTGCGCGAGGCGTCGCAATGGTTCGAGGAGCAACTGGGGGGGATGCGCAGCCAGGTGGCGCGGGCGCAGAGCAAGCTCACCGCGTTCCAGAAGCAGAAGGGCATCCTCACCGCCGATGAGCAGGCAGACATCGAGTCCGCGCGCCTCAGCGAGCTCAACACCCAGATGCTCGCCGCGCGCACCGCGTTCTACGACGCGCAGGCAAAGTACAAGCAGGCCTCCGAGCTGGTGGCGAGCGGCGGCAGCCCCGACGCCATGGCCGACGTGATGACCAGCGCCGCGGTTGCCGCGGTCAAGGCCGACCTCGCCCGCGCCGAGAGCCTGCTCCAGACCGCGAGCGCCGACCTCGGGCCGAACCACCCCAACTACATGAAGTATTCGGCCGAGGTGAAGGCGCTGCGCGAGAAGCTCACCAGCGAGATGAAGAAGGTGGTGGCCACCCTGAGCAACGCCATGCAGCAGGCGCAGAAGCGCGAGCAGGAGCTCAAGGCCGCGGTCGACGCGCAGCAGGCGCGCATCATGCAGACGAAGGACGTGCGCGCCGAGCTCGCCGCGATGACGCGCGACCTCGATAACGCGCAGCGCAACTACGATACGGTGCTCACCCGCGCCATGAGCACGCACCTCGAAAGCAGCGCCAGGCAGGGCGACGTGCAGCTGCTCACGCCGGCGATCGAGCCGGCGGTGCCGGCGCAGCCCAGGATCCCGCTGGTCGCGGCGCTGTCGGTGGTGCTCGGCCTGCTGATCGCCTTCGGCATGGTGTACCTGCTCGAGACCCTCGACCGGCGGGTGCGCTCGCGCAGCGACCTCGAGGCGCGCCTGGCGGTGCCCTCGCTCGGCCGGCTTTCCAAGTGGCAGCCGACCGGCGGCAGGCTGCTCGCGGCGCCGCGCCCCGCAGCCCGCGCCCTTCCCCATCCCTTCTGAGGCCCGACCCATGCTACTCAAATCGAACGAGAACGTTGTTCCGCTGGACGGCGCACGCAGCCCCGCGGCCACCGGGCGCCAGATCGGCGCCATCCTGATGGACGAGGGCAAGCTCACCGCCTCGGACGCCGAGCAGGTGCTCGCGCGCCAGCGCGAGCTCGGCTGGCGCTTCGGCGAGGCCGCGATCGAGCTGAACCTGATCACCGACGCGGAGCTGCGCGAGGCGCTCGCCAAGCAGTACGAGTTTCCCTATCTGGTGAGCGGCCCCGACGGCGTGAGCAAGGAGCTGATCGCCGCCTGGGACCCGTTCCACCCGACGGTCGAGGAGCTGCGCGTGATCCGCACCCAGCTCCTCATGCGCTGGTTCAACCCCGAGGCCGGCCGGCGCACGCTCGCCATCACGAGCGCGAGCCCGCGCGAGGGCCGCAGCTTCATCGCGGCCAACCTCGCGGTGGTGTACTCGCAGCTCGGGCAAAGGACGCTGCTCATCGACGCCGACTTCCGCGCCCCGCGCCAGCAGGCCATCTTCAACGTCCCCGACCGCTTCGGCCTGTCCTCGGCGCTGTCGGGACGCGCCGAGCTCTCGACCGCGCTGCCGGTGACCGGCCTGACCGGCCTCTCGGTGCTGCCGGCGGGGCCGGTGCCGCCCAACCCGCTCGAGCTCCTGTCGCGCGCGAGCTTCGCCGCGCTGCTCGCGAAGGCCCAGTGCGAGTACGACATCATCATCATCGACACGCCGCCGCTCGGCCTGTACGCCGATGCGCAGTGCGTGGCGTTCCGCGCGGCCGATGCGCTCCTGGTCACCCGCCAGCACCAGACGCGCTTCGCCGACACCGAGCGCGCCGTGCGCGAGCTGACCGACGCCAGCGCGCGCGTGGTCGGCACCCTGATGAACGCCTACTGAGCCGCTGCGATGGCCGCGACGACCCTGCGTCACGAGTACGCGAGCAGCGGCTGGGTGCCGGCGGCGCTCGGCATGGTGGCGCTCGCCGTCGGCTCGGGCTACGCGCTCGCCGTGGGCGAGATCGCCGGGCTGTACGTGGCGCTCGCGCTGGTCGGCTGCGTCGCGGTGCTGCTCGACTTCCGCATGGGCGCGGTGCTGCTCCTGCTGATGCTGCCGATGTCGCCCAGCGATCTGTTTCCGCGCACCCTGATGCAGGTACCGGGCCTCAACCCCCTCAACCTGCTGGTCGCCGCGACCGTCGGCTCGTATGTGATCTCCGGCCGCGCGCACCCGGCCGGACCCGCCGTGCGCTGGCAGGTGGTGTGGCTCTATGTGTTGCCGATGTGCGTAGCCGCCATGATCGGCGCGCCGCACCTGCATCAGATTCCGGCCCTGGTCACCGACGCCGGTACCACCATCGTTCAGTTCACCACCGAACGGCAATATTTCATCGTCGCGCTGCTGAAGGGGATCGTGATCGTGGCGATCGCGCTGATGATCGGCGCCGCCGCCGCGCGCTCGAAAAAGCCCGAGGGGTTCATCGTGGCGATCGCGGTGTCGGCGTGGATCATCGCGCTGATCCAGCTCGGCTTCAGCCTGCTGATGGGCATGCCGCTGGCCGACATGGCCTCGCCCGACGCGCGCAACTTCTACGCTCCGATCGGCATGCACGCCAACACGCTCGGGCGGATGCACCTGTCGGTCCTGGCGCTGCTGCTCTTCGTCTGGGCGGATTGCAGGCAGCCGCGCATGAAGCTGTTCCTGATGCTCACCATGGGGGTGGTGGCGACGGCGCTGCTGCTGACTTTCTCGCGCGCCGCCATCGGCGCCGCCGGACTGCTCGGGGTCGTGTTCCTGGTGTGGAAATTCAACGTCAGGAGCGTCTCTCTCGCCCTGCTCGGGCTGGCGTTCATCGCGGTCATCGGCGGGGCGGCGGTCTGGACCCGCGTGACGATCGGCTTCGGCGAAGGCGCCAACGCGGTGAGCGCCGGCCGGATCGACGGCATCTGGCTGCCGCTCCTGCCGGAGATCTGGAAGAGCCCCCTGTGGGGCAGCGGACTGAACTCGGTGCTTTGGTCGTTCCCGATGCAGAACGGCGCCATGCTGCCCGTGGGTCACCCGCACAGCGCGTACCTCGAGACCCTGCTCGACATGGGGTTCGTGGGCGCTGCGCTGTTCGCCGCCTACTTCGCCCACGTGTGGAAGGGCTTCCGCACGGTGAGCAAGGACCCCACGCTCAGCCCGGAGATGCGGGCATTCTTCCAGGGCGCGACGGCCTGCCTGTGCGCGTTCCTCGTGACCTGCCTGGTCGGCGGCAGTTTCAGGCCCGACCCCGAGGCGGCGTATCTCTGGGTCGCGATCGGGCTCATGTACGGCATGCTCGCGCGGAGGCCGGCGAAGTAGATGCACATCTGCTTCGTCGCGCCGCAGGCCTGGCCGGTGCTCTCGGCCGACCCGCACATCGGCGAAGTCGGCGGAGCCGAGGTGCAGCAAAGCATCCTCGCGCGCCTGCTCGCCGCGAACGGCTACCGCGTGTCGATGATCTGCCTGGATTACGGCCAGCCCAACCGCGCGCTCGTCGATGGGATCACGGTGCACAAGGCTTACCGCCCGGACCAGGGCGTGCCGGTGCTGCGCTTCCTGCATCCGCGGCTGACCGCGATGTGGCGCGCGCTGCTCGAAGTCGACGCCGACATCTACTACACCCGGGCGGCCGGCATGCTCGCCGGCGTGGTGGCGGAGTTCTGCCGCTGGCACGGCCGGCGCTCGATCTACGCCGGCGCCTCGGACATGGACTTCGTCCCGGGTGAAGGCGAGCAAATCCAATACGCGCGAGACCGCTGGCTGTACCGGCGGGGTGTCGCGCTCGCCGACCGGATCGTGGCGCAGAACGAGGTCCAGCGCTCGACCTGCCGCGCGACCTACGGGCGCGACGCGGTGGTGATTCCGAGCTGCTACCAGCTTCCCGAGCGCCGCGAGGGCAACCCGCCGCGCAGGGACACCGTGCTCTGGGTCGGCGTCATCCGCGCGGGCAAGCGGCCGCAGCTCCTGCTCGAGCTGGCGCGGCGCCTGCCGCAGCGGCGCTTCGTCATGGTCGGCGGACCGCGGGGCGGCGATGCGGCGCTCTTCGAGCGCACGCGCGCCGAGGCCGCGACGCTCCCCAACGTCGAGTTCACCGGCTTCCTGCCGCTGCCCGAGGTCGAGCCGCGCTTCGATGCCGCGCGCCTGCACGTCAATACCTCGGAGTTCGAAGGGCTGCCGAACACGTTCCTCCAGGCCTGGGCGCGCGGCGTACCGACACTCGGCACCGTGGACGCCGGCACGAGCGCTCACCGCCGCTTCGGCGACGTCGAGGCCGGCGCACGCGAAATCGAAACCCTGCTCGGCAATCCGCAACGCTGGGCGGACGCCTCCGAGCGCTGCCGCGAGCACTTCGAGCGCAACCACTCCGGAAGCGAGACGCTCGCGCGCTACGGCCGCCTGTTCGAAGGGCTCGCCGCATGAGCCTGGCCCCGGGCAGCGTCTCGTTCGCGCGCCTCAAGCGCCGCGCGCTCTCGATCGGCGCGGTGAAGGCGTTCGACCATGCGATGCAGTTCCTGCTGCCGCTGGTGCTGGTGCGCTGCCTCGACACCGCCACCTTCGGCGAATACCGCCTGCTGTGGCTGGCGGTCGGCACGATCATGAGCTTCGCCACGCTCAACATGTGCGGCACGCTGTACTACTTCGTGCCGCGCTCGGAGCCGCAGCGCAAGCGCCTGTACGTGCACCAGACGCTGATCTTCCTGGCGCTCTCGGGGATCGCCTGCGGCTTTTTCGTGAGCCCGGGCAACCCGCTGCTGCCGGCGCCGATGCGGCCGCTCGGCGCGCATGGCCTGATGGTGCCGGCGTTCGTGGCCCTGTGGGTGCTCGCCTCGCTGCTCGACCGCCTGCCGACCGTGGACGAGCGCGTCGCCTGGCAGGCCTATGCCACGGTCGGCGTGTCGGCGCTGCGCGTGGCGCTGATGGCCGCGGGCGCGTGGTTCAGCGGCGACTTCCAGATCATGCTGTGGCTCCTGATGGCCGTGGCGCTCACCAAGGCGGGTCTTCTCGCCTACTATGTGGCGCGCCGGCACGGACTCGGGCGGCCGTGGTTCGAATGGGCGGTATTCTCCGAGCAGTTCCGCCACTCGGCGCCGCTCGGCCTGAACAGCGCGTTCTACGGCCTGCGCGGCAACGCCGACCAGTGGGTCGCCGCGACCCTGTTCTCGCTCACCAGCTTCGCCGCCTTCTCCATCGCCGCGGTGGTCGGGCAGCTCATGCACATCCTGCGCCAGTCGGTGATGGAGTCGTTCCTGCCGAGCATGAGCCGCCTGCAGGCCGCGGGCAACGTGCGCGGCATGCTCGAGATGAACAGCCGGGGCAACGTGATGGTCGCGAAGCTCCTGTATCCGGCGCTCGCGCTGGCGTTCGTGTTCGCCCCGGAGCTGGTCACGATGGTCTACACCGCCTCGTATTCGGAGGCCGCGCCGGTCATGCGGGTCTACATCCTCGGCATGGCTGCGAACGTCGTCGAGATGGGAAGCCTGGTCATGCTGCTGCGGCAGGGGACCTACGCGCTGGGCGTGACCGCCGTCACCCTCGCCGTCTCGGTCGCCGTGAGCTGGACCGGGGCGCACTTCTTCGGCCTGCCCGGGGCGGCCGCCGGCAGCGTGCTCGCGATCTACCTCGATCGCCTGCTGATCCTGCGCCGCCTGGCGAAGCTGACCGGCATCGCGCTGCGGCACGTGCAGGACTGGCGCACCCTCGCCAGGCAGCTCGCCGTCGCCGCCCTGTCCGGCGCCGCGGCCTGGTCGATCGCCGAATGGATGCTGGCCGCGCACGGCCCTCTGATGCGCGTCGCCGTCGGCGCCGCGGTCATTGCGCTGGTGCATGCGCCCTCGCACCTGCCCGGACTTCTGCAATTGGCAACCAAGAGGAATCCAACGTGAACACCTATGACGAAGTGCGCAGCCGCATCCAGGGAGAGCCGCGGCGATGGCTGGTGACCGGGGCGGCCGGCTTCATCGGCTCCCATCTGGTCGAGCATCTGCTCAGGCTCGACCAGGCGGTGGTAGGCCTGGACAATTTCTCCACCGGCAAGCGCGCGAACCTCGAGCACGTGCGGCGCGGCGTCGGCGAGGCGCGCTGGGCGAAGCTGCGCTTCGTCGAGGGCGACATCCGCGCCTTGGACACCTGCAACGCGGCTTGCGCCTCGGTCGACGTGGTGCTGCACCAGGCGGGCCTGGGCAGCGTGCCGCGCTCGATCGACAAGCCGCTGCGCACGCACGACAGCAACGTCAACGGGTTTCTGAACATCCTGCTTGCCGCGCGCGACGCCGGCGCCGAGCGCCTGGTGTACGCCAGCTCGAGCGCCGTCTACGGCGACCATCCGGGGCTGCCGAAGGTCGAATCCGAGCTCGGGCGTGCGATGTCGCCCTACGGCCTGTCCAAGCGCATGAACGAGCTCTACGCCGACGTGTTTGCGGCCTGCTACGGCTTCAAGAGCGTGGGCCTGCGCTACTTCAACGTCTTCGGGCCGCGGCAGGATCCCGACGGCCCCTATGCCTCGGTGATTCCGGCCTGGCTCGGCGCGCTGCTGCGCGGCGAGACGGCCTATGTGAACGGCGACGGCTCTGCGGCGCGCGACTACTGTCACGTCGACAACGTGGTGCAGGCGAACCTGCTCGCCGCCACGGCCGAGGATCCGCAGGCCCTCGGCCAGGCCTACAACGTCGCGGTGGGCGAGCAGACCACGCTGAACGAGCTGTTCGCGATCATGCGTGAGCAGCTCGCGGAGCGGCTGCCGCACCTGCGCAACGCGCGCGCGGTTCACCGCGCGCCGCGCCGCGGCGACATGCTTTTGTCGCGCGCCGACACCGGCAAGGCGGCGCGGCTGCTCGGCTATCGGCCGGTTTTCGACCTGCGCTCGGGTCTTGCACAGACGATCGACTGGTACATCAAGGATCTCGCCTCCGAGCAGCAGGCGAGCGTCGCCCATGTCTGAAATCCTGGAGTTCCCTCCCCAGTCGACCCCCGTACCGGGCCCCCGGCAAGCAGCCAATACGTCCCTGCCGACGGTCGCGGTCGTGGGCCTGGGCTACGTCGGCCTGCCGGTCGCCACCGCGTTCGGCAAGGAACGGCGCACCATCGGCTTCGACCTGTCGCGCAAGCGCATCGAGAGCCTGAGGCGCCACGTGGACGCCACCGGCGAAGTGTCGACCACCGAGCTGATGGCGTCGGGCCAGCTGCACGCCACCGCCGATCCCGCCGAGCTCGCCCAGGCCGATTTCATCATCGTCGCGGTGCCGACGCCGATCAACGCGGCGCGCCAGCCCGACCTGGCGCCGCTCGAGGCGGCGAGCGAGACGGTCGGCCGCCACATGAAGCCCGGCGCGATCGTGGTGTATGAGTCCACGGTCTATCCCGGCTGCACCGAGGAAGTGTGCGTGCCGATCCTGGAGAAGCACTCCGGAATGCGCTGGCGCCAGGACTTCCACGTCGGCTATTCGCCCGAGCGCATCAATCCGGGGGACCGCGAGCACACCTTCAGCCGCATCCTGAAGGTGGTGTCGGGAGACGACGCGGACACGCTGGAGAAAGTCGCCGGGCTCTACGCCTCGGTGGTGAAGGCCGGGGTGTTCCGGGCTTCATCGATCAAGGTGGCCGAGGCGGCGAAAGTGATCGAGAACACGCAGCGCGACCTCAACATCGCGTTCGTCAACGAGCTCGCGATCATCTTCGAGAAGCTCGGCATGGATACCGCCGAAGTGCTGCAGGCGGCCCAGACCAAGTGGAACTTCCTGCCGTTCCGGCCCGGACTGGTCGGCGGGCACTGCATCGGCGTCGACCCGTACTACCTCACCTACAAGGCCGAGCTCCTCGGCTACCACCCCGAGGTGATCCTCGCCGGCAGGCGCATCAACGACGCGATGGGCAGCCACATCGCGCGCAAGACCGTGCAGGAGATGATTCACGCCGGGCGCAGCATCCGGGGCGCGCGGGTCAACATCCTCGGCCTGACGTTCAAGGAAAATGTGCCCGACATCCGCAACTCGAAGGTGATCGACATCATCCGCGAGCTGCACGAGTTCGGGGTCCAGACCTTCGTGCACGACCCGCTGGCGAGCGCGGAGGACGCGCTGATGGAGTACGGCGTGCGCCTGTGCAGCTGGGAGGCGCTCCCGGTGGCCGACGCGCTGGTGCTCGCCGTCGGCCACCGGCCGTTCGTCGAGCTGTCCGCGGCCGCCTGCATGCAGAAAATCGTGCGCCAGGGCTGCCTCATCGACGTGAAATCGGTTTGCGACGCGGCGGCGTTCCGCCGGGAAGGAGTGCGCGTATGGCGGCTGTGAATCCGAGGCTGGTCATGGTGGGGGCAGCGCCCGAGACGCGCGGCAGCATCGCCGCCGTGGTCGAGGCGTACCGCGCGCAGGGTCTGTTCAAGCGCTGGCCGATCGACTACCTGGCCACGCATGGCGACCCCGGCGCGCGCGGCAATGCCAAGCTCCTGCTCGGCGCGCTGCGCTGGTTCGCCGGGCTGGTCCTGCGCGAGCGCGCGGTGGCGGTGCACTTGCACACCGCGCCCGATCGAGGCTTGTGGCGCGATGCCCTTTTCATCGCGCTCGCGTTCGCGGCGCGCTGGCCGGTGATCCTGCAGCTGCACGGCAACGGGCTGCAGCGGCTCCACGACGAGGGTCACGGCCTTCTGCGCGCGCTGATCCGGTTGGTTCTGGAGAAGGCGGCGTGCGTCGTCGTGGCCTGCGAGTCGCAGCGCACCTGGCTGCGCGGAGTAACCCCCCGCGCCCAGGTCGCGGTAGTGCCCAATCCCGTGGCGCCGGTGGCCGCGTTGCCGGAAGCCCAGCGCGCGAGCGTGGTGCTGTTCCTGGGCCGGCTCGAGGCGGCGAAGGGGGTGTTCGACCTGCTCGAGGCGCTCTCGGCGTTGCGGCCGGCAGTTCCTGACGTACGGCTGCTCTGCGCTGGCGAAGGCGACCGCGGCGCGGTTCGACGCCATGCCGAGCGGCTGGGCATGGCGGACGCGGTGACGTTTACCGGCTGGGTCGGTCCGTCGGGCAAGCGCGCGCTGTTCGAGAACGCGGCGGTGTTCGCGCTGCCTTCGTACGACGAAGCCATGCCGATGAGCCTGCTCGAAGCCATGGCCGCCGGCATGCCGGCGATCGCCACGCCGGTGGGCGGCGTGCCCGAAGTCATGGCCGACGGCGTCAGCGGCTTTTTCGTCGCACCCGGCGACACTGCGACGCTGCAGCGGCTGCTGCGCAAGCTGCTCCTCGACAACGAGCTCGCCGCGCGAATCGGGCTCGCGGCGCGCGAGGCGGTACGGCTGCGCTGCGCGCCTGAACGCGCAGTGCCGCGGCTGGAGAAGGTCTATGCCGCGGTCGGTCTTTGCACGCTCGACGCCGGCCAGGCGCCGCTGCGCCACGTCGGCATCAAGAGCGCGGGCTGAGCGCCGTCGATGAGCGCTTCGCTGCCTTCAAGTCAAGCGAGACCGCTGCCCGAGTTGAAGCCGGTGCTCAAAGGCGTGGCGACGATGGTCCCGGGCCTGCATCGCCTGCTCGCTCGCCCCGGCGGCGGCGGCAGTACCGATTCAGCCGACTACTGCTACGGCGTCTGGCTGAAGCATCTGACATTTCTCTGGCAAAGCGGGATGCGCGAGATGCCAGCGTCCGTCGCCGAATTGGGTCCAGGCGACTCGCTCGGAGTCGGACTCGCGGCGCTGTTGTCGGGAGCATCGCGCTTCTATGCCCTGGACGCCGTGACCTACAGCAGCCCCGAAAAGAACCTGCGGATGCTCGACGAGCTGGTCGAGCGCTTCGCCCAGCGTGCACCGCGGCCGACCAGGGGGTGGCCGGACTTCGACGGCTATCTCGATTCCAGGCTGTTTCCTGGCCACATCCTGACGGACCGCGCTCTGGAGAAATCCTTGGCGCCTCGCCGCATCGCGGCGATCCGGAATGCCATCGCGCGTCCCGAGCAGGGCGGCGACATCGTCGTCAAGTACATCGCGCCATGGACATCCGAGCGCGCGCTGGAGGCATCCAGCGTGGACCTGATCTGCTCCCACTCCGTGCTCGAGCACGTCAGCGACGTTCCCGCCACTTTCCGCTGCTGCTTCGCCTGGCTGCGCCCCGGCGGCTGGATGTCGCACCAGATCGATTTCACATCGCACGGGATTACCAAGGCCTGGAATGGGCACTGGCAATATCCGGAATGGCTTTGGCGAATCATCGTCGGCGGTCGGCCCTACCTCATCAACCGGCATCCCGCGTCGGCCCAGGCCCGCATGCTGGAGGCCGCGGGGTTCCGCATCGAACTGGACAAGCGCGCCCGCAGGCCGGATCAGATTCGTCCCGGCTTCGGCGGAGACATGGCGGAAGACGACCTGACCTGCTCCAGCATGTTCGTCCAGGCGCTTAGGCCGCCCGCGAGCTAGGCCCGCAGCGCGTCGCGCCCGACGCGGTAGCGGCGGCACCAGGTCTCGAACATGAGCAGCGCCCAGAGCGCCTGGCTCCAGTCGCGGGTCATGCGGGCGTGCTCCCCGACGATGCGCTCGAGCGCGGCGCGCTCGAAGAGCTGTCCGACCATGGCCCCGGGCGCCAGCAGCTTCTGGCGGATGTAGTCGCCGAGGCTGTCCTTGAACCAGTGGCTCAGCGGAACTGAGAAGCCCTGCTTCCTGCGCCACAGGAAGCTCGCCGGCAGGTAGCGCTCCATCGCCTTGCGCAGCAAGTACTTCTGCCGGCCGCCGGGCAGCTTGGTGCCGAACTGCACCCGATTCATCAGCTCGGCGAGGCGATGGTCCAGAAACGGCGCGCGCACTTCGAGGCTGTGTGCCATGCTCATCCGGTCGACCTTGACCAGCATGTCGTCGGCGAGGCTCACGGTCTGCTGCCAGAGCGTCATGGCCCCGAGCGCGGACAGGGCCGGATCGAACAGCGGCGAGAACAGCCCGCGGTCGTTCTCGGGGGTCGCCTGCGAGGCGAGATAGGGCGAGATCGCGGCCAGGTGGGCGCGGCGGAAAGCCACCTGCTGCTTGGCCGCGAACCGCTCGCCGGCCGCAAGGCCCGCGTCCTCGATATTGCGGGCGAGGCGAAGGCAGGCGGTCCGCCTGCCGGTGTCGGATGCCGGCACCGAGCGCAGCGCGCTCGCCGCGGCGCGCCGCAGCCAGCCGGGCAGCTTGCGCAGCCGCTCGCTCAGCACGTGGCCGCGGTAGGAGTCGTAGCCGGCGAACATCTCGTCGCCGCCGTCGCCCGAAAGGCTCACCGTCACGTGCCTGCGCGTGAGCTGCGAGAGGTACCAGGTCGGCAGCGCCGAGGAATCGGCGAACGGCTCGTCGGCGTGCCACGCGATCTCTTCGATGACCTCGATGCCGCCGGGCTCGAGCACGAACTCGTGGTGGCGCGTGCCGAAGCGGCGCGCCACGTAGCGCGCATGCTCGCGCTCGTCGTAGCGCGGCTCGTCGAAGCCGACCGAGAAGGTCTCCAGGCGGGCGCCGCTCACCTCGCTGGCGAGCGCCACCACCGCCGAAGAATCGACGCCGCCCGAGAGGAAGAAGCCGACCGGCACGTCGGATACGAGCCGCAGGCGCACCGAATCGGCCAGGATCCCGGTCAGCTCCTGGATGATCGCGCCTTCGTCGGCGCGCTCTTCGCTCGGCGTCGGCGGCGCCCAGTAGCGCCGCTCCACGAGCTGCGTGCCCGTGGCCTTGAGCCAATGGCCCGGCTGCAGGCGGCGCACGCTGCGAAAGATGCTGCGCGGCCCCATGACGTAGCCGCTCGTGAAGTAGTTGTAGAGCGCGAGCGGGTCGAGCTGCTTCTCCACCAGCCCGCTGTCCACGAGCGCCTTCAGCTCCGAGGCGAGGAACAGGATGCCGTCGCGTTCGAGAATGTAGAGCGGCTTCTCGCCGAAGCGATCGCGCGCGGCGAACACCGACCCGGTCCGGCCGTCGTAGATCGCGAATGCGAACATGCCGTTGAGCCGCCCGACGCAGGCTTCGCCCCACACGAGGTACGCGCGCAACAGCACCTCGGTGTCGGAATTCGTGTCGAGCGGGTGACCCGCGGCCACGAGCTCGGCCTGGACCTCGCGGAAGTTGTAGATCTCGCCGTTGAAAACGATGGCCACCTGGCCGTCGGCGCTCGACATGGGCTGGCGCCCGCCGGTGAGATCGATGATCGCGAGCCGGCGGTGCCGCAGCGCCGCGCGCGGCGTCTGCTGCTCCCCGTGAGCGTCCGGCCCCCGGTGCCGGATGGCGCTGTCCATCCGGTCGAGCACGGAGTGATCGGGCAGAGCGCCGCCGTCCTGCGAATAGGCGAACACGAAGCCGCACATGCCGGCGAGCATAGCGGGCCGCGGCGAAACCTGCGCCGTGGCGGCGCCGCCGCCGCTAGCTCGTTCGGACCACAGGGGCGCGCCGCGGCCCCTGCAAGCCGCTCAATCAAGCTGCCTCATCCTGTCATCCCCATGTGCGGAATTGCCGGCTGGATGGCCCTGCCACAGCACGCGCCCGACGACGGCGCCATGGCCTCGGTGCTCGAGGCCCTGGCGCATCGCGGGCCCGACGGCGCCGGCGCGTGCGCGTTCCAGAGCTCGCAGCACCGCGTCGTGCTCGGCCACCGCCGCCTCGCCATCATCGACCCGAACGGCGCGCGCCAGCCCATGTGCGACGAGGCCGCGGGCGTCGCGCTCACGTTCAACGGCGAGATCTACAACTTCCGCGAGCTGCGTACCGAGCTCGCGCAGCGCGGCTACCGCTTCGCGCTCGATTCCGACACCGAGGTGCTGCTGCGCGCCTACCAGCACTGGGAGCTCGAGGTGGTGCATCACCTGCGCGGCCAGTTCGCCTTCGCGGTGTGGGACTCGCGCAAGGAACGGCTGCTGCTCGCGCGCGACCGCTTCGGCGAGAAGCCGCTCTATCTTTGCGAGAGCGGCGGCTCCGTATTCTTCGCCTCCGAGGTCAAGGCGCTGCTCAGGATGCCGGGCATCCGGCCCGAGGTGGACCTGCAGGCGGTGCGCGACTACCTGGCGTACCGCTACGTGCCCGGACCGCGCACGCTCTTCAGCGGCATCCGCAAGCTGGCGCCCGCGACTTATGCGTTCTGGCAGTTCGGCCGCCGGCGGGAAGTGCGCTACTGGGCGCCGCCGGACCGTGAACCGATCACGCAGAAGGAAACGAAGGCGGCGGAGGCGGTGCCGCGCTTCCTCGCCGAGCTCGAAGCTGCGGTCAAGCTGCAGATGGTGAGCGACGTGCCTTTCGGCGCGTTCCTTTCCGGCGGCCTCGACTCGAGCACCGTGGTGGCGCTGATGAGCCGGCACCATCCCAAGGTCAAGACCTTCTCGGTCGGCTTCGCCGAGCAGCGCTACAGCGAGCTGCCGTACGCGGCCGAGGTGGCGAAACAGTTCGGCACCGAGCACCACGAGCTGGTGGTGTCGCAGCACGACGTGATGGGCAAGCTCGACATGCTGGTCGCGTATCGCGACGCGCCGGTGGCCGAGCCCTCCGACATTCCCATCTACATGCTCGCGTGCGAGGCGGCGCGCAGCGTGAAGATGGTGCTCACGGGCGAGGGCAGCGACGAGCTGCTCGGCGGCTATCCGAAGCACGTGATGGAGCGCTATGCCTGGGGCTACCGCGCCCTGCCGGGCTTCGTGCGCCGCGGGCTGGTCGCGCCGCTCGTGCACGCGCTGCCCTACGGTTTTCGCCGCGTCAAGACGGTGGTCGACACCGCCGGAATCGACGACTGGCGCGAGCGCTACGTGCGCTGGTTCGGCGCCCTCGGACGCGCCGACTGCGACCGGCTCGCCGCCCCCGCGCTCAACGGGGCGAGCGTGCTCGACTCGATGCCGCCGTTCGATGCGGCGCCGGGCGCGAGCGCCCTGCGCCGCATGCTGTACTTCGACCAGGCGAGCTGGCTTCCGGACAACCTGCTCGAGCGCGGCGACCGCATGACCATGGCCGCCTCGATCGAGGCGCGGGTGCCGTTCCTCGACCACCGGCTCGCCGAATACGTCTCCACGCTGCCCGACGAGATGCGGGTGAGGGGCCTCGCCACGAAATGGGTCCTGCGGCAGGCGGGCAGGGAGCTCATCCCCAAGCGCATCCGCAAGCGGCCGAAGGTCGGCTTCCGGGTGCCGGTGAACGAATGGTTCCGCGGCGAGATGCGCGGCTTCCTGCTCGATCACCTCGCCAGCCAGGCTTCACTCACGCGGCCCTACTACAACGGCGGCGCGCTCGACCGGATGCTCGAAGAGCACCTCAAGGGAAGGCAGAACCACGAAAAACTTCTATGGATGCTTCTGAACCTCGAAATCTGGCACCGGACCTACCGGAACGCCTGAAGCAGAAACCGCGCTGGCTCCTCAACCGCCTGCGTTGCATGACGCCGGGCGAGATGGCGTTTCGCGCGGCGCGCGCGCTGCAGGTCCGGGCCGAGCGCCTGGGCGCGTGGCGCGCGGCGCGTGCGCCGGAACCGCAGCTCGGGCAGGGCTTCCATCCCTGGGTTTCGATTCCCGCCAATGCGCGCACGGCGTGCTACCTGGCGGCGGCCGACCGCATCCGCGAGGGCGCGCTCGACATCTTCGCGCTGCCCGGCGTGGACCTCGGGCAGCCGCCGCGCTGGAACCGCGATCCGAAGAGCGGCATCCAGGCGCCGCTCGCCTACGGCAAGACGCTCGATTACCGCGATGCCGACGTCGTCGGCGACATCAAGTACCTGTGGGAGCCGAACCGGCACCTGCAGCTCGTGACGCTGGCGCAGGCCTACGCGATGAGCGGGGCGACGAAATACTTCGAGGAGCTCGCCGAGCAGCTCGACAGCTGGTTCGTCGCCTGCCCGAGCGGCCTGGGACCGAACTGGGCGAGCGCCCTCGAGGCCGCGATCCGCCTGGTCAACTGGTCGATCGCCTGGCAGCTCATCGGCGGCGCGCGCTGCAGGCAGTTCGAGTCGCCGCGCTATGCCGCGCTGCGGCTGCGCTGGCTACGCTCGGTGTTCGAGCACGCCGAGTTCGTCCGCGGCTGGTTCTCGCTGCACTCCTCGGCCAACAACCACCTGATCGGCGAAGCGGCGGGCCTGTTCGTCGCGGGCGTCACGTGGCCGCACTGGAAGCGGGCATCGCTCTGGGTTGACACCGGAAAGCGCGTGCTCGAGCGCGAGGCGCTGGCGCAGAACGCGCCCGACGGCGTGAACCGCGAGCAGGCCGTCTGGTACCAGCACTTCGTGCTCGATTTCCTCGTCTTCTGCCTGCTCGCCGGCCGCGCGAACGGCCTGCGCTTCTCGGCCGAATACGAGGCGCGCATCGAGTCGATGCTCGACTACCTCGCCTCGATCATGGACGCGGGCGGCAACGTGCCGCAGTTCGGCGATGCCGACGACGGCCGCATGGCGCGGCTGGCGCAGGGCGAGGGCTTCTGTCCCTACAAGTCGCTCCTCGCGACCGGAGCCATCCTGTTCGGGCGCGGTGACTTCAAGCAGAAGGCCGGTGCGCTCGACGACAAGACGCGCGCGCTCATCGGTCCGCGCGCGGACGAGGAATACGGGCGGCTCGACACGAAGAAGACGCGCCTGCCGCTGCGCCGGGCCTTCCCGCACGGCGGCTGCTACGTGCTCGGCTGCGATCTCGACACGCCGGCCGAGATCCGGCTGGTGGCCGACGCCGGCCCGCTCGGCTACCGCTCGATCGCGGCGCACGGGCACGCCGACGCGCTTTCGTTCACGCTCTCGGCGGCGGGCAGGGAATTGCTGATCGACCCGGGCACCTACGCCTACCACACGCGGGGCGCGTGGCGGCAATACTTCCGCGGCACCTCGGCGCACAACACGGTGCGCATCGACGGCCTCGACCAGTCGGTGCAGGGCGGCAACTTCCTGTGGCTGAAAAAGGCCAATGCCGGATGCAGCGCGTGGCTCTCGTCGGCGGAGAAGGACTGCTTCGAGGGCTGGCAGGACGGCTATACGCGGCTTGCCGATCCGGTCAAGCACCGGCGCCGGATCGAGCTCGACAAGGCCGCGCGCCGCATCGTCATCGAGGACGCGCTGGAAATGGCCGAGGACCACGAGGTGGAGCTTTTCTTCCACTGCCACGAGGAGAGCCGCGTGATCCCCGCGGCCGAAGGCTTCGTCGTGCGCCGCGGCGAGGTCGCGCTGAGGCTCACCCTGCCTCAGGCGCCCGGGGCGAAGGTGGAGGTCTATCGCGGCAGCCTGGCGCCGATGTCGGGCTGGGTCTCGCGCGCCTTCGACTGCCGCGAGCCCGCGCCGACCATCGCATGGCGGGCGCGCCTGACCGGACGCAGCGTGCTGCGCACCGAGATCCTGGTCCATCCCGTCCCATAAGGGTTCCGTCTTCGCCCGGGACGGCGTAGGCTGGGCAAATGGAAACCGGTGAGCACCCAAGGACCGACGCCGAGGCGAAGCGCGCGGAGGCCGAAACGCAACGTGAGGCCGCGGAGCGCAACCGCCGCCACCAGGAGACTCGGCGCGAGAAATCGGAGTCGGCGCGGGTCGCCGCCGAGGACCTGCGCGCAGCGGCGGAAGCCGCGCGGGCAGCCGCCGAGAAGCTGCGCGAGGCCGCCGCCGAGCTCCAGGAAGCCGCTCTGGATCAGCGACACGTCCTGGAGGAAATGCGCAGCACGATCAAAGCGCTGGAGCGCGCGAGCGACAGGCTGGCGCGAGGCTGACCTCGCGCGCTAGGGCACCTCGTCCATCGTCAGGATGACGCCTTCGCGCTTGCGCTCGGGCGAGATGAGCGGCGTGCACACCACGCGGCAGCGGATGCGCTTGCCGCGCCGGTTGGTCGCGTCGACGGTCGCGTCGCGCGCATCGGTGTCGCCGGCGAGGCAGGCGCGGATGAGCGGCCGCAGTTCGCTGACCGGCAGGCCGATGTCGAGGCCGAGGAGCGAGCGCCCGCGCACTTCGTCCGCGCGCAGGCCCCACAGGTCCTCGGCGCGCTGGTTCCACATCAGTACGTTGCAGTCGGGGTCGATGACGGCCGCGCCGCCCGGCAGGCTCGCGAGCACCGACTCGAGGAACGAGTTCGAGTGGTTCAGCTCGTCGGTGCGCTGGCGCAGCTGCTCGTTGACCGCCTGCAGCTCCTCGTTGGCGGACCGGAGCTCCTCGTTCATGGTCTCGAGCTCCTCGTTGGTGGACTGCAGCTCCTCGTTGGTGGTCTCGAGCTCCTCGTTCGACGACTGCAGCTCCTCGTTGGTGGTCTCGAGCTCCTCGTTCGACGTCTGCAGCTCCTCGTTGGTGGTCTGGACCTCCTCGCGCGAGCGCTGCAGATCGTCGAGGAGCTGGTGGTTGCGCGTGACGTCGAGGAACGTGACGCTCACCCCGAGCGGCAAGTGGCTCTCGTCGTAGAGCGGCTGCACCGTGATGTCGAGGAACTGGGACGCGCCGTCGCCGAAGCGGCGCTCGACGCTCGTCCGGATGACCGGCCGGCGCTCGCCGTAGGCCTGCTCGATCAGCGAACGCAGCTCGGCCGGCCGGTAGGAGATCTCCAGATCCTGGAGCGGGCGGCCGATGTCCTTGGGATTGAGCGTGAAGAGCAGCCGCGCCTTCTGCGTGGCCTGCACCAGCGTACCCTCGGTATCGATGATGATCCGGGCGAGCGGCATCTCCTCGAGCGCCATCTCGCGCAGGCGTTGGTTGCGGTTCATCTCGCCTCCGTTGCCGTTGGGAACCGGGGGCGCGAGCGCCGGCGAGCGCTGGCGCATCCCGGGGGGCTGCACTTTCGAAAACACGCGGCACTTCAGCTCGAGCGGGGCAAAGAGGCTGCTCTGGGTGAGCAGCATCTCGGCGCGCCCGAGAAACAGGTAGCCGGTGCCGTTGCCGTGGCCGTTCAGCGCGAAGTGGAAGCGCGGTATCAACTTCGCCTGCGTCTCGGCGTTGAAGTACATCAGCGTGTTGCGGCAGACGAGCAGATCCAGCCGCGAGATCGGCGCATCCTGCACCAGGTCGTGGCGCCCGAAAATGACCGAGCGGCGCAGGTCCGGCCGGAACACGTAGCGCCCGTTCACCTGGTCGAAATAGCGCTCGCGCAGCCGCGGCGGCACGTCTTCAGTGTCCTTCGACGCGTACGCGGCGCGGCGCGCCTGCGTGAGCGCGTCCTCGTCGGCATCGGTCCCGTAGACCTTGACCCGCGCGCGGAACGCTTCGTCGCCGAGCGCCTCGGCGAGGAGCATCGCGATGCTGTAGGCCTCCTGTCCCGAGGCACAGCCCGCCGACCATACCCGCACCGGCGCGTGCGTGCCCTTCGAGCCCAGCATTTCCGGAAGCACCTGCTTCTCGAGGAACTCCCACGCCTGCGGATCGCGGAAGAAGCTGGTCACGTTGATGAGGATGGTGTTGAACAGCAGGGCGAATTCCTTCGGATGCACCTCGAGGTAGTCGCGGTAGGCCTCGAAGCCGTGCACGCCCACGGTCTGCATCCTGCGCAGCATGCGCCGCGTCAGGCTGGGCATCTTGTACCCGGTGAAATCGAAGCCGCGCTGCTGCTGCAGAAAGCGCAGCAGGGCCTCGAAGCGCTCCTGCTCCGCGGCGCTCACGGCGGGCTCGCGCTGACGAGGGTCTGCAGCGCGCGGGCGATCTCGTTCAGCGGCAGCACGAAGTCGACCAGGCCGGTCTGCTGCGCGGCTGCGGGCATGCCGCCGAACTCGGAGCTCTCCTGGTCCTGCGCGATCACCGTGCCGCCCATCTTCTTGATCGCCTTGACCCCCATCGCCCCGTCGTGACCGGAGCCGGAAAGTACCACGGCGATCGCACGCTCGCGGTACGCCGCGGCGGTCGATTCGAACAGCAAGTCTGCCGAGGGCCGCAGGAAATGCACCAGCTCGGTCTGCGTCAGCGTGAGCAAGCCCTCCTGGTTGACCAGGAGGTGGTTGTTCGGCGGCGCAATCATCACCGTGCCCGCTGCCACCCGGTCGCCCTGCGCCGCCTCCTTGACCTTGAGGGTAATGCGCCGCCCGAGGATCTCGGCCATCAGGCTGCGGTGGCGCGGATCGAGGTGCTGCACCACCACGATGCCGGCGGCGAAATCGGCGGGCAGGGCCTGCAGCACCTGGGTCAAGGCGTTCAGCCCGCCGGCGGAGGCCGCCAGGGCGACGATGTCGAAGCTCGTCACCCGTCCAGCTTACGCCGAGGTGGAACATTTCCGGTCGAAGGCGTACAAAGGAGTCAGGGAAGCCCGTATGGACCAGTCTCGCAGCTTCGTCATTCCGGGGCAGAACCGGATCCTTTCGACCCTGTCCCGCGACCTGCAAATCCGCCTGCTGCCCAGGATGGAAAAGATGTCGTTGTCCATCAGGCAGATACTGTACGAGCCGGACGAGCCCATCACGCACGCGTGGTTTCCGCTCTCCGGCGTCGTGTCGCTGCTCATCGGCCTGAAGGGCGGAGAAAAGGTCGAGGTCGCCACGGTGGGCAACGAAGGCGTGGCGGGCATCCCGCTGCTCCTCGGTGCCGATCGCGGGCCGCTCAAGGCGGTCTGCCAGGTGGCCGGCCAGGCGCTCAGGATGCGCGCCGACAACTTCAAGCGCTCGCTCGACGAGCATCCTGAATTCGCCGACATGGTGCGCCGCTACGCCCAGGCCCTGTTCGATCAGGTCGCGCAGACCACCGCATGCAATCACGTGCACAGCGTCCAGCAGCGCATGTGCCGCTGGCTCCTCATGACGCACGACCGCGTCGGCGCGAGCGAATTCCATCTCACGCAGGAGTTTCTCGCCCAGATGCTCGGCGTGCGCCGCCCGAGCGTCACCGTGGCCGCGGGCCAGCTGGCGCGCTCGGGGCTCATCCGCTACCAGCGCGGCCGCATCCAGATCTCCGACCGCGCCGGGCTCGAGGCCGGTGCGTGCGAGTGCTACGACTCGCTGCGCCGCGAGTTCGACCGCCTGCTTTCCGGCACGATGGCGGGATGAAGTGCCCCCGCCGGGCGGGGGGAAAGAATCGCCTGGCGCGCAAGCCTCAGGCAGTTGACCGAACGCTCCAGATTCTTCTTGGTTTGCGCCTTGCGGTTGTAGACGATGTGCGCGCAGTGCAGGACGGTCCTCATCTGGCCTAGGATGGACCATGCAGCGGTGAGCGCTTCCTGGCGTGCTTGGCGATTCGGGAGCGATTCCTGCAGCGCGACGCGGTAGCGCAGGCTCGCGCCGATGAGATCCTGCGTCGCGGCTTCGATCGGCGCGCCTGCCCGGGTGAGATCGGCAAGGCGGCGCACCGCCTGCGCGTAGGCGCGCGCCGCGGCGACGATTTTCGCTGGCGCCTCTCCGGCCACAGCCGGATTCTAGTCCGTTCGAACCGCTCCCACCGGACTAAAGCGCCGTCGCGGCTTTCCGCATGGCGCTCAACGTGCGTCAGTCATCCTGCAGGCTATGAAAATCAGCGTGTTGGGGCTCGGGTACGTGGGCGCCGTATCCGCCGCCTGCCTTGCAAGGGACGGTCACGAGGTCATCGGCGTCGACCCCGAGCGCACCAAGGTCGAGCTCATCAACGCCGGAAAAACCCCGATCATCGAGGCCGACGTCGGGCCGATCATCGCCACCCAGGTCGCGGCCGGAAAGCTGCGCGCCACCACCGAGCTCGCGCAAGCGGTGCGGCACACCGATCTCAGCCTGGTGTGCGTCGGCACGCCGAGCCTGCCGAATGGCGGCATCGACCTGAAATACGTGCGCCGCGTGTGCGAGGAGATCGGCCACACGCTCGCGGCGCACCCGGGCGCCCCGGTCATCGTCATGCGCAGCACCATGCTGCCGGGAACCATGCGCGAGGTCGTCATCCCGACGCTCGAGAAGTTCTCCGGCAAGCGCGCCGGCGAGGAGTTCGGCGTGTGCATCAACCCGGAGTTCCTGCGCGAAGGCACCGCGGTCCACGATTACTACCATCCGCCGAAGACCGTGATCGGCGAAGTCAACCGGGCGAGCGGCGATCTGCTCGCGGCGCTCTACGCCGCCATGCCCGGGCCGATGATCCGCAGCGACATCGAGACCGCCGAGATGGTGAAGTACGCCGACAACGCCTGGCACGCGCTCAAGGTCGGGTTCGCCAACGAGATCGGCAACCTGTGCAAGGGCGTCGGCGTCGACGCGCACCGGGTCATGGACATCTTCTGCCAGGACCGCAAGCTCAATCTCTCGCCCTACTACCTGAAGCCCGGGTTCGCCTTCGGCGGCTCCTGCCTGCCGAAGGACGTGCGGGCGCTTCTCTACAAGGCGAAGCAGCTTGACCTGAACCTGCCAATACTTTCTTCTGTATTACCGTCGAACCAGCTGCAGATCGAGCGCGGGCTGCAGGCGGTGATCCAGAGCGGCGGGCGCAGGATCGGCATCCTCGGCTTCTCCTTCAAGGCGGGCACCGACGACCTGCGCGAGAGCCCGATGGTCGAGCTCGCGGAGCGCCTGATCGGCAAGGGCTACGAGCTGCGCATCTACGACCGCAACGTGAGCCTCGCCGCGGTGCACGGCGCGAACCGCGACTACATCCTGAACAAGATCCCCCATATCTCGCGCCTGATGGTGCCGACGCTCGAGGAGGTCCTGGCGCATGCGCAGACCATCGTCATCGGCAACGCCGCGCCCGAGTTCGCCGAGGTGCCGGGACGCATCGGCGAGCACCAGACGGTGATCGATTTCGTGCGCGTGAGCGACTCGCGCAGCGTGGCGGGAGTCTACGAGGGCATCTGCTGGTGATGGAGGCGAATCTCTCGACCCTGGCCCCGCGCCAGCCCGACCGGAGAGAAGCCGAGATCGCGCGTAAATTCAGCTTCCTGCTGCGCGTGTTCACGCCGCGCACGGTGTTCATGGAGATCGGCTCGAGCGACTGCCAGTTGTCCGTGCGCGCGGCGAGCTACGTCGAGCGCGTATGGTGCGTCGATGCGCTGCGGCGGGTGAGCCGGCCCCCCTGCAACCTGCGCTGGGACGCGATGGGCGGCGTGCCGCTCGAGAGCATCGACGTGGCGTTCAGCGAGCGCTTCGCCGATCCCGAGGACGTGTGCCGGCTGCTCGCGCCCGGCGGCGTCTGGTTCCTCTACGGCGAGCTGCTTCCGGCGCAGGCCTTCCGCGAGGCCGGCTTCGGCCGCGTACAGTACTTCGCCGGCTCGCGTCGCGTGCCCGGCGCGCTCGCCCGGATCTCGCGCACCACTACGACCGCCGCCTACAAATAAATGACCAGCGACGCGGCAAACGCCGCTGCCGTGCGGCAGAAGAGAGTCCTGATCCTGGTGGAGAACCTGCCCAGCCCGTTCGACCGGCGCGTATGGCAGGAGGCGGGCGCGCTGCGCGACGCCGGCTACGGCGTATCGATCGTCTGCCCGACGGGCAAGGGCTGCGAGAAGAAGCACGAGCTCGTCGAAGGCATCGACATCTGGCGCTACGACCTGCCGAAGGAGGGCTCCGGCGCGCTCGGCTACCTCGTGGAATACAGCGCGGCCCTGCTCCTGACGTTCGCCTTGAGCCTCAAGCTGTGGTGGAAAAGCGGCTTCGACGTGGTGCACGCGTGCAACCCGCCGGATCTGTTCTTCCTCATCGGCGGCTTCTTCAAGCTGTTCGGCAAGAAGTTCGTGTTCGACCACCACGACGCCTGCCCCGAGCTCTATGAGGCCAAGTTCGGAAGGAAGAACCTTCTTTATCGCTTCATGCTCCTCCTCGAGAAACTGACCTTCAAAACGGCTGACGTCTCCATCGCCACCAACCACTCGTACCGGCGAATCGCGATCGAGCGCGGCGGCATGAACCCGGACAGGGTATTCGTGGTGCGCAGCGGCCCGAGCCTCGAGCGCATGAAGATCGTGCCCCCGGTCGAGGCGCTGAAGAAGGGCAGGCGCTACCTGGTCGGCTACGTCGGCGTGATGGGGAAGCAGGAGGGCATCGACTACCTGCTGCGCGCGGCGGCGCACCTGGTCCACGACCTCAAGCGCACCGACGTGCACTTCGGCCTCGTGGGCGGCGGCACCTCGCTCCACGAGATGAAGGCGCTGGCGCAGCAGTTGCGCATCGGCGACTACGTCACCTTCACCGGGCGCGTCTCGGACGGCGCGCTGCTCGGGATGCTCAACACGGCCGACGTGTGCGTGAACCCCGACGTGGCGAACGAGATGAACGACATCTCGACCATGAACAAGGTGATGGAGTACATGGCGCTCGGCAAGCCCATCGTGCAGTTCGACCTGAACGAGGGCCGCTTCTCCGCGCAGCAGGCATCGCTCTACGCGCGGCGCAACGACGCGCACGACCTGGCGGCGAAGATCGCCGAGCTGCTCGACGATCCGGCGCGGCGCGCCGCCATGGGCGCCTTCGGCCGGCGGCGGGTGGAGAACGAGCTCGAGTGGCGCTACGAGGCGCCGAAGCTCATCGCCGCGTACGAGGCGCTGTGGGGCGCTGCCGGCCGCGCGGCAAGCTCGAGCGCCGTTCCCTAGATCCGCAATCCCCTCGCGGGCCGTGCGCCCGCGGCCAGGATGATCCGGTTGGCCTATTGAACCATTACGCCCGGCGCATTGGCCTAGTCCAAAGGTAACGGTAATGTGACCGCGGGGTCTTTCCTTGCTTGTGGGAAGGGAGGATCGGGCAGCGAGGCGGCGGGCGGAGAACGTGAAGCGGTTCGGCACGAAGCGAGGATCCGGGACGGTCAGCTTGACGCTCAGCGTCAAGCTGGTGCTGCTCCTCGTATTCGTTATCGTCACCAACTATGGCGCGTGGAATCGGGTGGCGGGGCTAAGCTCGACACTGAGCGTGCTCATATTCCTTGCGCTGTGGGCGCTCTCGGTCGCGGCGCTGCTCTTCATTGCCTTCATGCCCCAGCGCTCGTGGCGTTATCTTTGGACCGCGGTGCTCGCCGTCTCGAGCACGGCCGCGCTGTCGTTCTCGATGATCACCGGGGAATACCTGCGCCTTGCCGACGTGGAGCAATTGCTTGGAGTGTTGGCATTCACCGGCAACGTGCTCGACTTCTACGCCGGCCAGCTGCAGACCGCCGCGCTCGTCGGTGCGATCGGCATCGCCGCGATCAACATGCCGCCGTTCTGGCCTGCCGTGCGGGCGCTACGCGCCAGGCGACTCGCCGCGGTGCTGCTGCCGCTCGCGCCGGCCGCAGGGATCACGGGCGTGCTCTTGCACCTGGGCGGCGAAGGCGCCGACGGCCTGCCGTCGCAGTTCACGACCCCGGCGTTCGTCACCGTGCTCGGCCTCGAGCGGCTGCTTTCCGGCCCCGAGCCCAAGCGAAAGGAAGTCGCCATCGCGCCCGCGGACGGACCGCGCCCGAGAAACGTGATCGTGATCATGGACGAGAGCGTGCGCGGCGACCTGTTGGACTTGAACCGCCCCGGCGGCATCCATTCCGGGCTGCTCGCCCACGGCGCGGCCATGGCGAATTTCGGCATCGTGTCCTCCATCGCCAACTGCTCGGAACAATCCAACGCCGCGTTTCGCTACGGCGTCGGCAGGCACAGCCCCTGGGCCGATCTGAAAACCCATCCGTCGATCTGGCAATACGCGAGAAAGGCCTCCTACCGCACGATCTACATCGATGGCCAGCGCTTTGGCGGCCGCCTGCACAACCTGATGACCAGCGAGGAGCGCGCCCAGATCGACGAGCACATCCAGCTGCCTTCTGCCACCCCGCCCTCGGAGCGGGACATGGAGCTCGCCCGCCGCGTGCGCCGCATCATCGAGGACAGCCGGCAGCCCACGTTCGTATACGTGAACAAAATGGGCGCGCATTTCCCCTACGAGGGAAAGTATCCGCCCGAGCGGGCGGTGTCGCCGGTACTGACGCGAACCACGTTGGGCCATGGCGAGGGCAAGCCGCAGACTGAAGACGCGGCGACGCGCACCAGCTTCCGCAACGCCTACCTGAATGCGCTCGCCTGGAACGTGGGCAACTTCTTCGATACGCTGCTAGCGGATCTCGACTTGTCGAACACCGTGATCATCTATACATCGGACCACGGGCAGAACCTGCACGACGACGGCTCCCCGGGATACGCCACCCACTGCACCACGGCCAGGACCTCGCCCGCGGAGGGCATCGTTCCCCTGGCGGTCCTGACGCAAATCCCGGAGGTGCTGGCGACGATGCGCGAGGCGGCGAAGAAGAACCGCGATCGGGTGAGCCAGTTCAACGTTTTTCCCAGCGTGCTGGCCCTGCTCGGCTACCCGCCTGAGGCCATCGCGCGGTCGGCTTCCAGCGAGTCGCCGCTCGAGGCCGACCTGCCGAGCGGGCAGCAGCAGTTCGCCTCGGTTTTCTTCGTCCGCTTCGGAAGACAGCCGGTATGGAATTCCATTCATCCGCGCATTGAAACCGCGGCGCGTGATGAGGCACGCGTCAGCGCAGATACACGTAGCCGTCCATCGCGCTGAAGCGCTCGCGCGCGACGCTCGCGCGCAGGTGCGACTCGTCCTTGTACAGCGGCCTGCCGAGCTCGTCGACGCTCGGGCACAGCTTCGGGCTGCACAGCCAGTCGGCGGGATCGATTACGCTCGCGCCGACGGCTTTGGCGATGCGCCGCAGGCGCCCGTCGATCGGCGCGGTGAGCGCCGCGAGCTCGCTGCGCGGGAGCGGCGCCAGCGCTCCGCGCACCTGGACCGTCATGGCCTCGCGGTCGAACACGGACTTCGGGTCGAGCGCGGCTCCGCGCGGCGAGGACAGAATCAGGACCACGTGCTTGCCGGCCGCCGTGAGCTCGGCGAGCGTTGCCTGGAACCCTTGCAGCACCCACTCGGTCTGCGGCGTCAGGAACTCGAGCGGCTCTTGTTCGGGGTCGCCCACCTTGTAATAGTCGCCGCGCTGGAGCATGCCGACCCACGACGCGGCGATCACCACGGTGTCGACTTCCGGCTGCCGCGCGAGGCTGAACCCCGCGTCGACGAATTGCCTGCAGCGCAGGCGCCTGCGCTCGATTCCCGGCACCGGCGCGCATCCGCCGGCGGTCTTGAGGACGAGGGTGTTGCGCGGCGCCGCCGCATGCTCGGCCAGCAGCTTCTCGATGCGCGGCCAGTAGTGCTGCATGTGGCTATCGCCGAAGAACAGCACCGTCCTGCCCGTCTGGCCCAGGATGATGCGGTCGCCGCCGTAGTCCCAGTCCGTGTACGCCCTGGAGGCTTCGCGGGCGTAGGGCAGGGCGGCGGATTGCGGCAGGAGCCTGCTTTGCGACGCGAGCACCCCGGCCACGGCAGCGGCGGCCATCGAGGCTGCCACGGCAGGCACCGCGACGCGCCTCACGGCCGGCAGCTTCGAGAACCGCACTTTCTTCTCCACCAGCTCGTAGGTGAGCCAGGCGAGCAGCAGGCTGAGCGCGCACAGCCCGAGCCGCAGCGCCGCCGGCGCTTCGCCGTCGTGGGCGATGCGTGCATATGAGAGCAGCGGCCAGTGCCACAGGTACCAGGGGTAGCTGACGAGGCCGACGAACACGAGCGCGGGCTGCGAGAGCACGCGGCGATTGAGCCAGGCCGCGGGGCCGGCCCAGATCAGGAGCACCGTGCCGAGGACCGGCAGCAGCGCCCACCATCCGGGAAAGGCGCGTCCTGCCTCGAGCAGCGCGAATGCGGCGGCGATCATCGCGGCCCCCAGGGCGGCCTTGGCGTTGCGGTAAGCCTCCGGCAGGCGCCCATGGTGGTGGAAGTAGGCGAGCAGGCTGCCGGCGAGCAGCTCCCAGAAGCGCCCGGCCGGCAGAAAGAACGCGGCATTCGGCTTGTAGAGCGTGAGCCCGATGTTGGCGGCGAACGAAAGCGCCGCGATCGCCGCGATCATCCCGAGCATGTGCCCGCGCCGCCCCCGGAACAGGAACAGGAGCATCGGCCAGACGAGGTAGTACTGTTCCTCCACCCCGAGCGACCACAGGTGCAGGAGCGGCTTCAGGTCCGCGGTGGTATCGAAATATCCCGCCTCGCGCCACAGCACGATGTTCGAGGCGAATGCGGCGCCGGCTGCGACATGCTTGCCGAGCGCGGCGTATTCGTCGGGCAGCAGCAGGAGCCAGCCCAGGGCGAGGCAGGCCGCGAGCACCAGGACGAGCGCGGGGAAGATGCGCCGCACCCTGCGCCAGTAGAAGCCGGCGAAGCTGAAGCGTCCGCTCTTCAGGTCGTCGAAGATGATGCTCGAGATGAGGAAGCCCGAAATGACGAAGAACACGTCGACGCCGGCGAAGCCGCCCGGCGCCGCGTGCGGAAAAGCGTGGAACGCCACCACCGCCAGGACGGCGATGGCGCGCAGGCCGTCGACGTCGGGCCGGTAGGACGGAAGCGCGGATTTCATCGCCCTACCATAGCCTGCCGACGTGACTGCGTCGTCCAGGGCAAGCGGCCCGTCGGAACTAGGCGTGTTCCGTCGAGGGAACTACGTGTTGCGTCGAGGCGAAGATCGCGACTTCAGCAGCGCCTCAGGAGATCGCGAAAGGGAAACGCGCCTCGATCTTCACCACGCGCCGCTCCGCGATGGCGCGCTGCGCGGCGATCACGGCCTGCGCCGACACGAGAAAGCTCTCGCTGTAGTCCGTGGCCCCGGGCGCGCCGCTGAACTGCGCGACCATGGCCTGCAGCATCGCGCGCTGGCCGAGGTCGGGCTGGAGCTGGCGCATGCCGCCGCCGCGCCCGCCGCGCAGGGTGAGGCGCCGGAATCCGGCGATCTGCGCCGATCGCCCGCCGCCCAGGATGTCGACGGTCTCGCGCTCCAGGCCCTGTTGGCTGCCGCAGACGTAGTGCACCACGCCGAGGCCGCCGTTGGCGAAATGCAGCGTCACCGCCCAGCTCTCTTCCTGCCGCGCCGGGTCCGGAGTGGTGAACGCCGATACCTCGACCGGCAGGCTGCGCGCGAAAAAGATGGCGAGGTCGATGAAATGGCACACGTCGCCGAAAAGAAGGCCGCCACCCTCGGTCTTGTCCTGGTACCAGCTGTCGGCAGGCACGCCGGCGGAGCGCACGGTGCAGGTGATCTGGCGCACGTCGACGCCGTCGAAGTGCTTGAGCGCCCGTTGGCTGAGCGCGCTGAAGCGCCGGTTGTGGCCGACCCACAGCGTGGGGCGCTGCGCGCCGCGCTTGCCGAGCGCGGCAGCTACCCGCGCGATCTGCTCCTCGTTCATGGCGAGGGGCTTCTCCACGTACGCGTGCTTGCCGCTTTCGAGCGCCGCCGCGGCGTAGCGCGCATGGCTGTCGTGGCGCGTCGCGATCATGACGGCGTTGATCGCCGGATCGGCGAGCAGCGCAGCCGCGTCGGTGGTGGCCTTGCGGAAGCCGTGACGCACGGCGAGCGCCTCGCAGTTCGCGCCGCGCGCGGTGCAGATGGCCTCGAGGCTCAAGCCCGCGAGCGAGGGAAAATGCGGCATGAGCATGGTCTTGGCGTAGTTGCCCGCGCCGATCTGTCCCAGGCGCACCGCGCCGGGGGCGCTGGCGCCGTCGAAGCTGAGAGTTCGCGGCTGGGTCTGGAAAGCGCCCTGCTCCGGCTCGGGGTACTCGAACACGATGCCGATCGCCTTGGCGAGCTCGCCGCTCGCGATCTTGTCGAACACGCGGACGGCCTCGGAGAACGGGTAGCGGTGGGTGATCAGGGCCGGCACGGCGAGCTTGCCCTGGTTGATCAGCTCCAGGAACGCCTGCATGTTCCGGTTGGCCGTCCAGCGCACATAGCCGACCGGATAGTCCTTGCCTCGCGTGAAGTAGTCCGGCTCGAAGATGCCGGCGCCCATGGCGCGGCTGAACCGGAAGTCGATCTCCTTGCCGAACCAGGTGCGCCAGTCCAGCTCGATGGCGGTGTTGCCGAGGCAAACCACCCGGCCTCGGTCGCGCACCAGCCTTGCGGCCAGCTCGATCGGTCCGAGGTCGCGCGTCGACACCGTGAGCATGACGGCGTCCACGCCGAGCCCCGCGCTCGCCCGCAAGGCGTGATACAGCGCTTCGTCGTCCCCGGCGCCGCACGCGGTCTCGGCTCCGTTCTGCACCGCGAGCGAGCATTTGTCCGGGTCGAGGTCGACCCCGATCACGCGGCAGCCGTTGGCGCGGCAAAGCTGCACCAGGAACTGTCCCAGCAAGCCCAGGCCGATGACCGCCACGGTCTCGCCGAGCTGCAGCTTCGCCTGGCGTATCGATTGCAGCGCGATCGCGCCGACCGCGCAGGAGCTCGCGGCCTCGAGGCTCACCCCGGCCGGAATATGCACCACCAGGTTTCTGGGCACGGCGTTGTACTCGGCATGCGTCGCCACGCCCTCGCCGATGCACGCCACCCGGTCGTCGACGCGGAACTCGTCCACGTCGGAGCCCACCGCGACCACCGTTCCGGCGCAGCTATAGCCGAGCGTGGTCGGCGCCTTGAGGCGCTCCTGCACCTTGCGCAGCGTCGGCACGAGGCCCTGCTCGCGCAGCGTGTTGAGCACGAGCTTCACCTGGTCGGGGCGCTGCTTGGCCTTCTGCACCAGGCTCAGCCGCGCCTGCGACACCTTCATCTTCTCGGTTCCCACGCTGACGAACGAGTAGTGATTGCGGACCAGGACATCGCCGGCGCCGAGCGCGGGCACGGGCACTTCGCCGATATCGAGCGCGCCGTTTCGGAGGTAATGGCGGACCTGCTTCATGTCGTTCCTAGGAGCCGGGGGGAGGTGCAAACTTATCTGCCCGCGATGACAGCAGCAGGCCATGCGCCGAGGCGCTCAATGCCCTGAACGGACTACTGCCGCGCGGCGGCGTTACGTTTCTCGGCGCGGCGTTCGCCGTCAGAATGGCGCCGATGAAAAAAATCTGCCACTGGCTGCTGCGCGTCGGCAGCATTGCCATCCTCGGCGCGGTCTACGGCGGCGCGTGGCTCCTCTGCAGGGCGCTGAATCGGCGCGGGCAGGGGGCGACCCGGCGTTCGGGCTGCATCCTCGCGATCGGCACTTTCTACAACCCGAATTGGATCAAGGCGCACATCTGGCCGCTCGCGCGCAGCGGCATCGGCGAGGTGATCCTCGTGTGCGACAGCGAAGTCAGCGCCATGGCGACGGCACCCATCCCGCAGGTGCGCTTCGAATGCCCGCCGCGCTGGATGTCGGCGCTCCTGACTCGCGCCGGAGCGAAATTGGTCTGGTCCCTGCGCTGCGCGCTGCGCTACCGGCCCGACCTGTACATGGGGTACCACATTTTTCCGGGCGCGGTGTCGGCGCTGGTCGTGGCGCGCCTCTTCAACCGGCCGGCCTGCTACCAGGACACCTCCGGGCCGCTCGAGCTGGAGGGCGGCGGCTGGCACGCGGAGAATCCGCTGCTGGCCGCCCTGCAGCGCCCGTCCCGCCTGATCGAGCGCGCGGCCGCCGCGGTGGTGCGCGAGTTCGACTCGGTCGTGGTCCGCGGAAGCGGCGCCGAGGCCTATATCCGCCGCATCGGTTATGCCGGCAGCATGGCGACCATCACGGGCAGCGTGGAGCCCGAGGGCGAGTGGCGCGACTTCGCCTCACGCACGATCGACATCATCTTCGTCGCCAGGCTGACCGAGTACAAGAGGCCCGACCGCTTCATCGCCGCGCTCGCCGAAGTGGCGAAGGCGCGCCCGCAAGTCCGCGCGGCGATGGTCGGCGACGGACCCGATGCCCCCGCCCTGAAGGCGCAGGCGCGAGCGCTCGGCATCGCATCGAACGTCGAGTTCCTGGGCAAGCGCTCCGACGTCGACCAGCTCCTGGCGCGCTCGCGGGTATTCCTGCTGACCTCGCGCTGGGAGGGGCTGTCGATCGCAATGCTCGAGGCGATGGCGGCCGGGGCGGTGCCGGTCGTGGCGGACGTCGGCGATCTGGCCGACCTGGTGGAGAACGGCTCGACCGGCTTCGTCGTGGCGCCGCACGATATCGCGGGATATGCGCGCGGCTGCCTGCGGGCGCTTTCCAGCGAAGCGGCATGGACCGCGTTGTCGCGGCAGGCGGCGAGCTCGTCGCTCGCGCGCAGCGGAATCGATGCGATCGCGCGGCGCTGGGATCTGCATCTGCGCGCCGTGATCGCCGGCGGGCGCCAGGGCGGCCTGGTCAAGGAAAACATCGGCGCCTGACGCCGTTCGGCCTCCGCCACCCGGCTCATGGCCGCGCTGCAAAGGACCGGCCGACGCCGCTCTTATCCTACGCCCACCAGGGCAAGAGACGAGACCAAGAGACATGATCGTCGCCATCCACCAGCCGCACTACCTGCCGTGGCTCGGCTATCTGCACCGTATGGCGCAGGTCGACCTGTTCATCGTGCTGGACCACGTGCAGTTCGAGCGCCGCAACCGCCAGAACCGCAGCCAGATCCGGCTCGACGGCGAAGCCCGCTGGCTGACCGTGCCGGTGGCGCAGCGCTCGCAGAGCGAGCGGATCGTCGACAAGCTGGTCGACAATGCGGACCCGCGGCCCTGGGGCACGACGCACTACTCGACGCTGCGCCACGCCTACCGCGAGGCGGAGCATTTCAAGACCTACGCCGAAGCGCTGCGCGCGATCCTCGAGGCGCGCTGGGAACGCCTGGTGGACCTGAACCGCGCGACGCTGGATTTCATGCGCGAGGCGTTCGAGATCCGAACGCCGCTGGTGCGCAGCTCGGAGCTCGCGGTCGAGGGCGCGAAAGCCGAGCTGATCCTGAACCTGTGCCGCGCCGTGGGCGCCGAACGCCTGCTCGCGGGCTTCGGCGGCTCGCGCGCCTACCTCGACGTCGAGCACTTCGCTCGCTCGGGCGTGCAGGTGCAGTGGCACGACTTCACGCACCCCGAGTATCCGCAGTGCGGCCCGCAGCCCTTCGTCACCGGACTCGCAGCGCTCGACCTGCTGTTCAACTGTGGTCCCGCGAGCCGCGCCGTCCTGCTCGGGCAGCGCGCCGCGCGCGAGCTGCGCGCCGCCGCCTGAACCTCGCATGAGGGTGCTGTTCGTCATCAGCGGCCTCGCCTTCGGCGGCGCCGAGCGCCAGGTGATCCTGCTCGCGCGCGAGCTCGCGCGGCGCGGGCACAACGCGGGCATCTACACCCTGACGCGCGATGCAAGCCGCGCCCACGAGCTCGAGGGCAGCGCGGTCGAGCTGGTCATGGACCAGAAGCGCCGCAAGCTCGACCTGGCGGTGATCGGGCGGCTGCGCCGGCATATCCGCGCATGGCGCCCCGACATCGTGCACGGGTTTCTCTTCGATGGTGACCTGTACTCGCGCCTGGCTGCAGGCGGCCTGGGAATCCCGGTCCTGAACTCGGAGCGCAACGACAGCTACGACCGCGACATCAAGCGCGTGCACCGCATCGCCTATCGGCTCACCTCGGCGCTGTGCGACGGCGTGATCGCCAACACGCACGCCGGGGCCGAGTTCGCGCGCCGCCTGCACCGCCTGCCCGAGGCCGCCGACGTGGTGTGGAACGGCATCGATCTGCGCGAAGTGGACGCGCGCCTCGCGCGCGGCGCGCGCCCGGCGCACGACATCTTTCCCGAGCCGGGCGTCAAGCGGCTTTGCATGGTGGCGGCGCTGCGGCCGCAGAAGGACCATCGCCTGGCGCTGCGTGCCATGCGCTGCCTCGTCGAGCGCGACCCCTCGTGGCGGCTGATCTGCGTCGGCGACGAGCTGCCGCAGCTCTTTCCCGGCTACAAGGCCGAGATCCTCGCCGAGCTCGAGCGCCTGCGGCTCGCGCCGTTCGTGCGCTTCGTCGGCAACCGGCGCGACGTGCTCGAGATCGTGGCCTCCAGCGACCTCGCGCTCCTCACCTCGCTGTACGAGGGCTTCCCGAACGCCGTGCTCGAGGCCATGGCCTGCGGCACCGCCGTCGTCAGCACGGAATACTCCGACGTGCGGCGCATTCTCCCCGTGGCCGAGTCGGTCGTCGGGTCGCGCAGCGAGAGCGATATCGCCGCGGCGGTGCTGAGCTGCCATGGCCGCCGCCTGGACATCGCGCGCAGGCAGCGCCGCTGGGTCGAGCAGCACGCCACCGTCGCGGCGAGCGCGGCGGCGCTGCTCGGCGTCTACGCGAAGTACCTTGCCCGGGCCGCGGTCCCGTTGCCCGGCGGAAAAGGGGCCTAGATGAAAGTTCTTTTCGTGGTCAGCGGACTGGGCGGCGGCGGAGCCGAGGAGCAGGTCATTCTGCTCTCGAAAGAGCTCGTCCGCCTCGGCCATCAGGCGGGCATCTACTGCCTGAGCCGGCGCACCGAGCGCCTGCACGAGCTCGACGGAAGCGGCGTCGAAGTGCTCGTCGACGACAAGCGCGGGCCGCTCGATCCTGCCGTGCTGTGGCGCCTGCGCCGTCATATCCGCAGCCGGCGCCCCGACCTTGTGCACTCCTTCGGCTACGACGCCGACGTCTATTCGCGGCTCGCCGGACTCGGCGCCGGCGCGCCGGTGCTCAATTCCGAGCGCACCGACGATCAGCAGGTGTCGCGCGTGCAGCACCTGGGCTACCGCCTCACTTCGCTGCTGTGCGACGGCGTGGTCGCAAACACCCGCGCCGGCGCAGAGTACGCACGGCGCCTGCATCGCCTGGGCGAAGAGCGGACCGACGTGCTGTGGAATATCGTCGACCTGCGTGCGATCGATGCCCGCTTGGCGCGCTCTCCGCAGCCGGCCCGCGAGATTTTCGCCGGGCCGGACCTCAAGCGCCTGTGCATGGTCGTGTCGCTCAGCCCCGTGAACGACCACCCGCTCGCCTTGCGCGTGCTGAAGCGGCTGGTGGACGAGGATCCTTCGTGGCGGCTGATCTGCGTCGGCGCGGAGCCGCCGCAGCACCGCGGCTACCAGGCGAAGCTGCTGGCCGAATGCGACCGGCTCGGTCTCGAGGCTTGCGTCAAGTTCATCGGGCACCGCAGCGACGTGGTCGAGCTGATCGCCTCGAGCGAGCTCCTGCTCCAAACCTCCAAGCACGGCGGCTTCCCGCTGGTTGCGCTGGAAGCCATGGCGTGCGGCACTCCGGTCGTCAGCACGGACTGGGGCGAGGTGCGCCGCCTGCTCCCCTTCGCGGAGCAGGTTGTCTCGTCGCGCGACGAAGCCGCGCTCGCGGCGGCGGTGCGCGATTGCCATCGTCGCCGAATCGAGATCGTGGAGGCGCAACGCCGCTGGGCCGAAGAGCGGGGAACGGCCTCGTCGGGGGCCGCCAGCCTTCTCGCGGCCTACGTCAAATATCTGCCGCTCTCCCTGAGGCGCGAGCTGGCAGCGCATTCCTGAAACTCGCATGTGCGGAATCGCGGGCTACGTAGTCAGCAAGGGTGAGGTCGAGCCGTGGGCCGCGGACCTGCCGCGCGCGGTGGCGGCGCTGCACCATCGCGGGCCCGACGACGAAGGTCGGTGGTTCGCGCCCGGGTGCGACGTCGGCCTCGGGCACCGTCGCCTTTCGATCCTCGACCTGAGCCCGCTGGGGCATCAGCCGATGGTTTCCGCGTGCGGCAACTGGGTCATGGTGTTCAACGGCGAGGTCTACAACTTCAAGGAGATCCGCGCGTGGCTGGAGCCGCTGGGACACCGTTTCGCCGGCACCGGCGATTCCGAGGTCATCCTCGCCGCGTTCGCGCAGTGGGGCGTGGAGGCGGTGCATCGCTTCATCGGCATGTTCGCCATCGCGCTGTGGGACCGGCAGAAGCGCGAGCTGCACCTGATCCGCGACCGCCTCGGCGTCAAACCCCTTTACTATCGCTGGGACGGCCGGGTGCTGTGCTTCGGCTCCGAGCTGAAGGCGCTGCGCGCGTTCCGCGCCTGGGAAGCCGAGCTCGAGCCCGACGCGTTGAACGACTACCTGCGTTACAAGTACATCAGCGATCCGCGCTCCATCTACCGGCAGGTTTTCAAGCTGCCGCCGGCGCACCGCCTGGTGCTCGACGCAAACGGCCGTCTGCAGGTGCACCGCTACTGGAATGTCCTCGACCAGGCCGGCCGGCGCCACGGCCGCGGCGAGGAAGGGCTTGCCGACGAGCTCGAGGCGCTGATGATCGATGCTTTCCGCTACCGGATGATCGCCGACGTGCCGGTCGGCGTGTTTCTCTCGGGCGGAATCGACTCCTCCGTGCTCGCCGCGATCCTGCAGAAGCACGGCGGCCGGCAGCTCAAGACCTTTACCATCGGCTTCGACGACGCGCGCTATGACGAGTCACCCTTCGCCGGCGCGGTGGCCGCGCACCTGGGCACCGATCATCATTGCAGGATCCTGAACGAAGGCCGCGCCAAGGAGCTGCTGCCCCTTTGGGGCGATCTCTACGACGAGCCCTTCGCCGATGCCTCCGGCATCGCCACGCTCATGGTGTCGCAAGTGGCGGCCGAGCAGGTCAAGGTGGTGCTCTCGGCCGACGGCGGCGACGAGCTCTTCAGCGGCTACGAAAGCCACACCGCGATGCTGTCGCAATGGCGCTGGATCAAGGACGTCCCGCAGCGGCTGCGCGATTTCACCGCCGCGGCCTGCAGCGGCCTGGGCATCGCGCACATCGACGGCTTCTTCGCCGCACGCTCCGGCGCGGGCGTCGGGCAGCTCGTGGCGCCGGTGCTGTCGCGCGTGGCGAAGTTCGGCGCACGCGTCGATTCCCGCGGGGTGGGAGAGCTCTTCGACCGCGCAATAGGACTCTACGCGCGCGACGATCTGGCGAGGCTCACCGGCCGCGGCACGCCCACGCGCGAGCTTGCCGACCGCTATCCGGGGCTCGACGGCGAGAAGCTCTGCCTCTGGGACCTGCACCACTACATGCCCGGCGACGTGCTGGCGAAAGTCGATCGCGCCACCATGGCGGCGAGCATCGAGGGCCGCGAGCCGCTGATCGACCACCGCCTGGTCGAGTTCGCGTTCTCGCTGCCGTTCGGCATGCGCCGCGGGACGCTCGGGGCGAAGCACCTTTTGAAGAAGGTGCTGTATCGCTACGTGCCGCGCGCCATGGTGGAGCGGCCCAAGCGCGGCTTCGGCGTGCCGGTCGAGCGCTGGCTGGCCGGCGATCTGCGCGGCTTCGTCGACGAGCATCTCGAGCCGCAGCACATCGCGCGGCAGGGCCTGTTCAACCCGCAGATGGTGCGCGACTACGTGAAGCGGCTCGATGCAGGCGACCCGAGCATACGCGAGCGCATCTGGTCGCTGGTGGCGTTCCAGATGTGGCACCGGCGCTGGATGGCCGCGACGTAGTCCTGGCGTAGTCCTTCCGGCAGGTGCGCCGGCCCATCCGTCGCGTGGTCCGAGCTTTCAGGCGCATTTCGCGATCACGGAGTTTCCGCATGGCGCGGGTAAAAAGTGATCGATGAAGCGACATGTGAGGTACGTCGGTGCCTGGCTCCTCGCGGGCATCCTGGTTTCCTGCGGCGGGGGTGGCGGCGGCGATAGTCCCGGCGCCAGCACGCCCCCCGCCAGCACGCCCCCCGCAACCACGCCACCCGGAAATGGCAGCCCAGCGGGCCCGGCCGCCTCCGGCGTGCTGCGCGTCGAGGAATCCGATGTGGCGGCGGTCACCTTCAGTGGCGCGTGGTCGCCGAGCGACTCCCGCGCCGGCTGGAGCGGAGGCGCCGCGATGGAATCGACCCAGCGGGGAGCGATGGCTTCATTCACCTTCACCGGGACCTCGGTGAGGTGGCTCAGCAGCCGCGGCAGAAACGGCGGCATCGCTCTGGTCAGGGTGGACGGCGGCGAAGCCAGGGAAGTCGACCTGTTTGCCCGCCCGAACGACGAATTTCACACGCCTGCCATCACGATCTACGGCTTGAGCGCCGGCCAGCACACGCTGACGATCGAGGTGACTGGCAAAAAGAACGAAGTGGCGAGCTCGCCGGCGAAGGTGGTCGTGGATGCGTTCGAGGTGAACCCGCAGATCGTGTCGCACGCGCAGGAAGCCGACCCCGACGCGACCTACAGCGCCGGTTGGAGCCAGGCGTCCAACAACTTGAACTGGAGCGGCAGCGGCGCCTTCAATGCCGGCGAGCTGCCGCCAGGCGCGAAGGTGACCGAGAAGGCGGGCGCGAGCGTGACGTTCAAGTTCCGCGGGACGTCGGTCAGCTGGAGCGGCTACAGCGGACCCGACGCCGGCATCGCGCTCGTCAGCGTGGACGGAGGCGCCCCCCGGGAAGTCGACACGTATTCCAGCGAGATCAAGGTTCAGCAGGTGGTCTTCACGTCCGCCGAACTGGCCGATACGCCGCACACATTGACGATCCAGGCGACCGGCCGGAAAAACGCCGCCTCGAGCGCCGCCAAGATCTTCGTGGACGCGTTCGACGTGACGACGCCGGGAAGGCGCCACGAGCAGGGGGATGTGCGGCGCGCGAAGCACTTCGAGGACGGGGACACGACGATTAGCTATTTCGGCGCCTGGAACCACAACGACGCCAGAGTCTGGACCGAAGAGTCATCCGCCACGAGCAATCAGCAGAACGCGACCGTCACTTTCACCTTCACCGGAACCTCGGTGAGCTGGATCGGCTGCGAGAAGGCGAGCGCCGGGGGGTCGGCGAAGATTTTCCTCGACGGCGCTTTCGTGAAGGAGGTCAACCTCTTCAAGCGCAATCCGATCGAAGGATTCCAGACCACCATCTTCAGGGCGGATGGGCTGGTGCCCGGTCCGCACGAGCTGAAGATCCAGGTGTCGTCGAACAGCACTTCCTACGTGGTGATAGACGCTTTCGATGTGCGCCCGTGAAGCCTCAACGCTTGGGGCTCGCCGGTTTTTGGTTTTCCGTTGACGCAGCGGCGGCTGGTGAGGCCGCCGGAGCTGCGGCGGGCGTGTAGGTGAACTGCCAGTTGGCGTAGCGCTCGCGGGGGCCCTCGAGTTGCCGGTCGCGCAGCAGGAAACCGCCGGACTTGATCGGCTGCGCCTGCGACAGGCTGTAGACCCCCATGATGCCGCCTTGGGGCGCATTGACCAGACCCCACTCGCGCTTTCCGGTCATGGGGTCGGCGTAGATCCTGCGAAGATGCCGCCGCAGCGCCGGATAGCGCTGGTCCTGGAGCAGGTCCTCGAGCTTCCGCGGGTACTGCTTCGCGGCGCCGGGCGTGCCGTCGTAGAAGGCGCCGATCGCCTGCCTGAACTGGTTGCCCACGAAGAGCAGCTCCTGCTCCTTCTCGCGTTGCGCGGCGTGCGAGGCCATCTCGCCGTACGCGGCCATGCCGGCGCCGGCGACCGCGATCAGGATCAGCGCGCCGGCGAGCGTAAACCCCTGCTGGCGCCTACCAGCGCTCATAGCCCTTCGCGGGGCTGCGCACGTCGTAGACGGCGCCCTTGTTCAGGTCGGCCGGCGGCACCGCGACCCAGGTGGCGGCCGACTGGGTGAACGGGTCCGGGGGGATGGAGCGCAGGTAGCGCTTGGTCACGAGCTCGTTGAGGGCGCCCGGGTACTTGCCCGCGTCCGCGTAGTGCTTGTCGAGCGCGTCGCGCATGACCATCAGGTTCTCCTTGAGCACCGCCTCCTCGGCGCGCTTCGTGCGGCCGACATAGTCGGGAACCACCACCGACAGCAGCAGGGCGATGACGGTGAGGACCACCATCAGCTCGACCAGCGTGAATCCCTTGGTTCGTCCCATAGTTCACCACTCCTTGTACGGAACGCCGTTCAAGCCGTTGGCGTCGCTCTTCGAATAGACGTCGAACACATCGTCGCCATCCTTGGGGGCATCGGGCGGGCTCGCGTAGCTGCGCAACCCCCAGGGCTCGCCGCTCACGGGGTCGGCCGGGACGCGGCGCAGGAAATAGATCCGCTTGCCTTTTGGATCTCGCTTGTCCACGGCGCCCTCCACCAGCACCGCGAGCGTCGGCGGGTAGCCGGTCTTGTCGAGCGGCTTGTCGATCGCGCCTTCGTCGGTGGCGCGCTTGTACGCGTCGATCGCCTCGCGGATCTCGCGCAGCGAGCTGCGCAGCTCCCGCTCCTTGCCGCGCTGCACCGTCAGCTCGGCGAGCGGCAGCGCCGCCGAGGCGAGCAGGCCGAGGATCGCCACCGTGATCAACAGCTCGATCAGGGTGAAGCCCTTCATCCGGCCTTGCCTCCCTCCACCGCCTTTTGTCCTCGGGCTGCTGCCCTCTGTTCTTCGGCTGCCGCATCCCCTCCGGCTGCCCTCGGTGCTTCGGCTGCCTTCGGTGCTTCGGCTGCCTTCGGTGCTTCGGCTGCCTTCGGTGCTTCGGCTGCCTTCGGTGCTTCGGCTGCCTT
>Ga0075419_10000095_pt1 | contig 46303 bp, 44 predicted proteins | sample SoiMetdeltSBSDD3_FD_76900 | JGI IMG/M metagenome (GOLD analysis project Ga0075419, IMG submission 76900) | Bulk soil microbial communities from a Populus tree surrounding site in Tennessee, USA - Soil MetaG P. deltoides SBSDD3 | ecosystem: Environmental > Terrestrial > Soil > Tree plantation... | reverse complement strand
TCGACTGCAGCCGGAGCCGGAGCATCGTCTCGAACGGGTCCGGCGGCTCGATCACCACGACGAAGGTGGTCGCGTGATCGGACCGGTTCGCGAACGTGTGCGGCGTCCCCGGCTCGACGACGACTCCCTCACCGGCCTGGTACAGCTGCCAGTCCCGCCCCGCGCGGATCGCCAGCTCGCCGTCGATCACCCGGAACGACTCCCGCTCGGCCAGATGCAGGTGCAGCGGCGGTCCCTTCACGCCTGGCGGCACGGTGGTCTCGAGCTCCAGCAGTGCCCCGTCCGTCTCCGCCGCAGCTCGCAGGAACCGGATGTCCACCCCGCCATCCGACCAACCCCGATCGCCCGCCACCCCTCGATGCTGCCAATCCCCGGCTCTTGCGTCCATCCGGCCCGTGCACTCACACCGCATCGACCAGCGGGAGCGCCCGGCGCACGGCGCGGACGAGTCGTTTGGGCGGCGGCGCCCAGGGTTCGCGGTCGTGCGGATCCCACGCATAGGCCGGGGTGGCGTCGCACACCAGGTCGGTGACGTCTGGGATCCGCAGCTCGTCGGCCGACCAGCGGTACAGCTCGGTGAGGCGCGGCACGATGACGCCCACGTCGAGGAGCCGGCCGAAGGCGTGTTCGGCGGCGATGTAGTCGTCGAGCTCGCCCTGCAGCGGGTACCGGTGCGGCAGAACCCGCGACACCGAGAGGAACATGCCCGTCAGGTCCAGCCGCGGATCGCCGAGCCATCGGCCGACCGGCGCGAGCCAGGCCAGTGCGAGCCGGGGCGCGGCGACGAGGGCATGGGCGTACAGCACGCGGACCAGGACGAGGTTGATGAAGAAGCGCTCGACTCGGTTCTCCTGCTCCGCCAGCTCGCGGTGGTCGAGGTATGCCCGGACGATCGTGACGTTGTGGGCCAGGTACCACGTCCGGGGCGATGGCTGACGGGCGAAGCGGATCGACGGATCGACGCTGGGCGACGACGCCGGGCCCGGGTGGCCGAGGAGGCGCGATCGCGCCTCGCAGGTGTCGCGCAACAGTCGTTCGTTCACCGCCCGCCACCACGGGCTGCCTGGACGCTCATGGTCGAGCGGGTTGAGCAGGCCACGCCGCAGCTGCCAGCCCATGAACGCCAGCGCCGCGCGCGGAAAGGGGAGATGCAGCGGGGCGGCACCCGGAGGCGGTGCGTAGGACGACCGGAGCAGGTCCAGCCGGCCGAGAGGACGGTCGCGGACTTCGGCGACGCGCTGCGCTGCGATCGTCGCGGCCGGCACGCGGCCCGGCGACTCTCCGAACAACTCGACGTCGCCGCCCGCACCACTCACCCGGTCAGTATCGCCGCCTCGTGTGTGGTCAGCACCACGTCAGATCTCCGCGATGCCGCACGCGGCGATGCGGTTGCTCGGCCGGCTCGACGAGCTCGGCCCGAGCCGGGTCAGCGACCTCGCCAAGGCGGACCGGTGCGCGCAGCCGACGATGACCACCCTGGTCCAGCGCCAGGAGGAGCAGGGCTGGGTCCGCCGCGATCCGGACCCGTCCGACGCCCGCGCCAGTCTGATCAGCCTGACCGCGGCCGGGCGCCGCGAGCTCGACCGGGCCCGTCGCGAGGCCGATGACGCGATCGCGGACCGGCTCAGCCGGCCGTCCGACGACGACGTACGACGACTGCGCGACGCCGTACCCGCGATGCGAGCCGTACTCGCCCCTGCCCGCCGAGGAGACGATCCGTTGACCAGCATGTTCCGCAACCAGCCGAAGGCCGTCCAGGCGGTCGGGTTCGCCTGCGTGATCGCGTTCATGGGCATCGGCCTTGCCCACCTGCGCACCTGGCGCCCGCACTCGACGGCGGAGGCCGGCATCCTGACGACCGCCGACGCCTGACCGGCAGCGCGGCTACTGTCGGCAGCATGACTGACGAACTGCTGCTCGAGGCTCCGATCGTCGCCGTCGCCGTCTATCCGGACCGGGCCCGGGTCACGCGCCGGGGGCGGATCGCGCTGGCAGCCGGCGACCAGCGAGTGCTGGTCGAGCCGTTGCCGCAGGGGCTGCAGCAGGACTCGGTCCGGGTCGCCGGCCGCGGACCGGCGACTGTGCTCGGTGTCGACGTCGCGCTGCGGCACCACGCCCGGACGCCGGACGTGGACGTGGCCGAGCTGGAGCAGCAGCGCAGGACGATCGAGTCCGAGATCGCGGAGCTCGACGACACCGACGACGTGCAGGGCCGGCTTGACGCCTTCCTGGAGCAGCTCGCCCGGCGGGCCGGCAACAGCTACGCCCGCGCGCTGGCGTCCGGCGACGCGGCACCGGAGACGCTGAGCGGGTTCACGGAGTCGCTGGCCGGCCGGCTGACCGGCGTACGGGCACGCCGCCGCGAGCTCGCCGAGCAGCGCCGGGATGCCGAGGACCGGATCGCCGCCGTGGACCGCCGCCTCGCGGCCGTCGCCCAGCAGCGCCGGCCGGACCGGCTGACCGCCACCGTGTCGCTCGAGGTCCAGGCCGACGCCGAGGTCGAGGTCGAGCTGTCGTACGTCGTCGTCGGCGCCGGCTGGACCTCGGCGTACGACGTCCGGTTGACCGGGGAGAGGCTGTCGCTGAGCTGGTACGGCCTGGTCAGCCAGCACACCGGCGAGGACTGGCCCGAGTGCGAGCTGACGCTGTCCACCGCCCGCCCGGCTGCGGCGGAGAAGGTGCCCGAGCTGGACCCGTGGTACCTGGACCGGATCCGCCCGCCGGTGCCGGCCGCCGGGGCGGCCCGACAGCTCGGCGCGATGCGACCGGCCGCGGCGGGCTTCGGCGGCGCGGCGATGGACGTCGACGGTGCCGCGATGGACACGATGGCCGCGATGGAGCTCGCCGAAGCGGTCTCGACCGTCGAGCAGGGCATGGCTGCCGCGTCGTACAAGCCCGCCCGGCCGGTCGCGGTCCCCGCGGACGGCGCCGGTCACCGGGCGACCGTCGCGGTGCTCGACCTGGACGCCGAGCTGGACTACGTGACCGCGCCGGTGCGCAGCACCGACGCGCACCTGCGCGCCACGGTGACGAACTCGTCCATCCACACCCTGCCGGCCGGCAGGTCGGCGGTGTTCCACGAGGCGGACTTCGTCGGCTCGGCGGCGCTGCCGGTCTGGGCGCCGGGCGAGGAGGTCGAGCTGGCGCTCGGCCTGGACGACCGGATCCGGGTCGAGCGCGAGCTGGTCCGGCGCACCGCGACCAAGGCCACGCTCGGCTCGACCCGCCGTCGCGAGGTGGAGTACCTCACCACGATCGCGAACCACACCCCACGCCCGGCCCGGGTCACCGTACTCGACCAGCTCCCGGTCTCCCGCGACCACGAGATCACCGTCAAGCAGCAGGTGGTCGAGCCGGAACCGGCCGACTCGACCGACCTCGGCGTGCTCACGTGGAAGCTCGAGCTCGCCCCCGGCCAGGAGGGCAAGGTGCGGCTCGGCCTCCGTGTCGAGGTCGGCAAGAACGTCGAACTGTCCGGCTGGCGGGAGTGAAGCGCGGACCGTTACCGGCCTGCGCATAGGCTCACGGGGTGACCGACCTCGCGATGCGGCGAGCCCTGAAGCGCGCCGACGACGGCAAGACCCTGGACCCGGCCGAGGCGGAGGTTCTGCTCGGCGCTACAGGCGAGTCCCTGGAACGGTTGATGGCGGTCGCCGCCCGGATCCGTGACGCCGGCCTCGCCGACGCCGGCCGCGAGGGCATCGTCACCTTCTCGAAGAAGGTGTTCGTGCCGCTCACCCGCCTGTGCCGGGACCGCTGTCACTACTGCACGTTCGCGACCACGCCTGGCCGGGTGCACGCGCCGTACCTGAGTCCGGACGAGGTGCTCGCGATCGCCCGGCGTGGCGCGGAGCTCGGCTGCAAGGAGGTGCTGTTCACGCTCGGCGACCGGCCGGAGGACCGCTGGGACGCGGCGGCGACCTGGCTGGAGGAGGCCGGCTATGCCTCCACGCTGGACTACGTCCGCGCGATGGCAATCCGGGTGCTGGAGGAGACCGGGCTGCTGCCACACCTGAACCCGGGCGTGATGTCCTGGCAGGACCTGCAGCGGCTCAAGCCGGTCGCGCCCAGCATGGGCATGATGCTGGAGACCACCTCGCGGCGCCTGTACGACGAGCGCGGCGGCGCGCACTACGGGTCGCCGGACAAGGACCCCGCGGTCCGGATCCGGGTACTCGAGGACGCCGGCCGCTCGAACGTTCCGTTCACCACCGGACTGCTGATCGGTATCGGCGAGAACCTCGCGGAACGGGCCGACTCGATCTTCGCGCTGCGCCGCGTCGCGCGGCAGTACGGCGGGATCCAGGAGGTGATCATCCAGGGGTTCAGGACGAAGCCGGACACCGCGATGCGGAACGAGGGCGACGTACCGCTGGACGAGTGGCTGGCCGCGATCGCGGTCACCCGGGTCGTGCTCGGCCCGCGGGCCCGGGTCCAGGCGCCGCCGAACCTGGTCGACCTGGACGAGTGCCGGCTGCTGCTCGCCGCCGGCGTGGACGACTTCGGCGGGGTGTCCCCGCTGACCCCCGACCACGTCAACCCGGAGCGCCCGTGGCCGCAGCTGGACGACCTGGCCAAGGTGACCGCGGATGCCGGGTTCTTGCTGCGGGAGCGGCTGACCGCCCATCCCGAGTACCTGCGCGAGCCGTGGCTCGACCCACGGCTGCGTGCGCACGTCGACGCACTCGTCGATCCGGCGACGGGACTGGCGAACGAGTCCGCGATACCGGCCGGCCTGCCCTGGCAGGAGCCCGACGGCGGCTGGGGTGACACGGGCCGGACCGACCTGCACACCGCGATCGACACCGAGGGCCGCCGGACCGAGACCCGGTCGGACTTCGACGCGGCGTACGGCTCGTGGGACGCGCTCCGCGAAGAGGTCGCCCACCGCGGCGCGCCGGAACGGGTCGACGGCGACGTCAAGGCCGCGCTGGCGGCTGCCGAACGCGATCCCGCCGGACTGTCCGACGAGCATGCCCTGACGTTGATGACCGCAACCGGTCCGGCACTCGACCAGCTGACGGAGGTCGCGGACCAGTTGCGCAAGGCAACGGTCGGCGACGTCGTGACGTACGTGGTGAACCGGAACATCAACTTCACCAACGTCTGCTACACCGGCTGCCGGTTCTGCGCGTTCGCCCAGCGCCGGACCGACGCCGATGCCTACTCGCTCTCGATGGATGAGGTCGCCAACCGCGCCGAGGAGGCCTGGGTCGTCGGCGCGACCGAGGTCTGCATGCAGGGCGGCATCCACCCGGACCTGCCCGGCACCGCGTACGCCGACCTGGTGCGCGCGGTGAAGGCCCGGGTACCGCAGATGCACGTGCACGCCTTCTCTCCGATGGAGGTCGTCAACGGCTCGGTGCGGACCGGGCTGTCGATCGAGGACTTCCTGCTGTCGGTCAAGGAGTCCGGGCTGGACAGCATCCCCGGCACCGCGGCCGAGATCCTCGACGACGACGTCCGCTGGATCCTCACCAAGGGGAAGTTGCCCACGGCAACCTGGATCGAGGTGGTCAGCACGGCGCACCGGATCGGACTGCCGTCGTCGTCGACGATGATGTACGGCCACGTCGACTCACCGCAGCACTGGGTGCAGCACCTGCGCACCATCGCCGCCGTGCAGGATTCCACCGGCGGCTTCACCGAGTTCGTACTGCTGCCGTTCGTGCATACCAATGCGCCGATCTACCTCGCGGGTGTGGCGCGGCCCGGCCCGACGTACGACGAGAACCGTGCTGTGCACGCCATGGCGCGGATCATGCTGCACGGCCGGATCGACAACATTCAGTGCTCCTGGGTCAAGCTCGGTACCGCCGGCTGCGTCGACGTCCTGAACGGCGGCGTGAACGACCTCGGCGGCACCCTGATGGAGGAGACCATCAGCCGGATGGCCGGCTCCCAGCACGGGTCGGCCAAGTCGGTCGCCGAGCTCACCGCGATGGCCACCGCCGCCGGCCGTCCCGCCCGCCAGCGCACCACCACGTACGGCGAGGTCCCCGCCCGCCCGGCCGCCCATCTCGATCTCGCCTGAGGGTGTCGCTCACTTCCAGGGCGTCAGCAGGTTCCGGTCGAGGATCGTCAGTGCCGCCCGGTGCGCCTGGGTGGCAACGCTCAGCACGTCGTCCACGTCATCGGTGGTCGGGCCCCCGGTCTCGGTGTCCGGATACTCGAAGCTGTTCCGGGCACGCCGTACCCGGCTGAACGACCGGAAGACCCGGACGCTGGCTCCGAACTGAGCGACAACGGCGTCCTGGATGGCGATGTGCCCACCCCGGCTCGTCGCGCGCAGTCCCTGGATGGCGAGGAGCCCGGCAGCACTCTTCCGGAGTGCGTCGTACGCCAGTTGGTACGCGCCCGACAGGTCGCCGATCTGCGCCGCCGCGGCGGCCGACGCCAGATGCCGGCTCGCGTCGGCGAGCAGACGATCGGCAACGCCTCGATCTGCGACGACCAGGTCAAGCTCCCCTGTATCGAGCAGCTCGCTGACCCGCTCACGTCCCGGCTGCCACGCCACTACGCTGCCTCCTCTGCCAACGGAACCAACGGCCGGCGCGTGATCTCCCGATGGAAGGCGTCATCGCCGGTCTCCCACCATTTCGACGACCGCACGGTGACGTTGACCTCCCGGGCAAGTCGTGCGGCGGCTCGCTGCGCCGCCTCCTCCAACGCGTCGCGGTCGGGCTTGCCGATCACCATCACGTCGATGTCGTTCGGAGCGCGACCTTCCTGTCCCACGTACCGCGCCGCCCAGGATCCATAGACGTAAGCCATCTCAACCCCGGGAACTCCGGCAAGCTCCTCTGCCAGGACCTGACGAGGCCCGAACGATCTCAGCAACAGCTCCGTCAGCGGTTCCGTCAGCGGTGACCGCGCAGCACTGACCAGCCTGGTGTTGCCGAGGCGGCGTGACACGATGATCCCGGCATGCTCGGCCCGAGCGGCCTCACGCTGGGCAGTCGCGACAGACGCACCGACCCGCCGTGCAAGCTCGGTCAACGTCCACTCCCGCTCAGGCTGGAGCAGGATGAGCGTGAGCAGGTCAGCCTGCAGACGAGATCGCAGCAGTGGCAGGAGCGGCGGCGGCTGAGATTGCATAACCTGCAAGATACCTCTCTTGATATGCAAAGACAATTGAAGCGAGTGATCCTTGGTCCAAGCGGTTCAGGTGTGGTTCAGGCTCGAGCGGTCACCATGACGGGTTGACCGGCGGTTGCGAACGGAGGCGCCGATGCGGGTGCTCGTGGTGGAGGATGATCCGCGGCTCGCGTCCGGACTGCGCGCCGGGCTGGAGGCAGAGGGGTTCGCCGTCGACGTGGCGCTGAACGGGACCGACGGACTGTGGCTGGCTCGCGAGAACCCGTACGACGTACTGGTGCTGGACGTGATGCTGCCGCAGGTCGGCGGCTTCGAGATCTGCCGGACGCTGCGGACCGAGAACGTCTGGACGCCGATCCTGATGCTCACCGCGCGGGACGCCGACACCGACCAGGTGCACGCGTTCGACACCGGCGCGGACGACTACCTGACCAAGCCGTTCTCGTATGCGGTGCTGCTCGCCCGGCTGCGGGCGCTGCTCCGGCGCGGCGCCGCCGCCCGGCCCACGATGTTGACCGCCGGAGACCTGCGGGTCGATCCGGCCGCCCGCCGGGCCTGGCGCGGCGAGGTCGAGCTGGATCTGACCGCGCGGGAGCTGTCCGTCCTGGAGTTCCTGGTCAGCCGCCGCGGTGACGCGGTGACCAAGCGGGACATCCTCGACCACGTCTGGGACTTCGACTTCGAGGGCGACCCGAACATCGTCGAGGTGTACGTCCGGCGGCTCCGCAACAAGCTGGACCGGCCGTTCGGCCGGGCATCGATCGAGACTCTGCGCGGTGCCGGGTACCGGCTGGCCGCGGACGGAGGGTGACCGGTGAGCGTCCGGCTGCGGCTGACCATCGCCTCGATGCTGCTGGTCGGCGCCGCAGTGGTCGGCGGTGCCGTGGTCCTGGTCACGCTGCTCGGCGGCGCGCTCACCGACCAGGTGTGCGCGGCAGCCCAGGAGCGTGCCGGACAGATCGCCGCGGAACTCTCCGCGGGCAGGCCGGTGCCACCCGGCAGTGACGACGAGCTCCTCCAGCTGCCCGACGCGCCGCCGCCCGGCGAGTGCTGGACGGTCGAGCCACCCGGCAAGGACGAGGACTACGCGGTCGCCTCCGCGACGGTTCCGAACCCGCCCGCCGGCGCGCCGGCCACGGTGGTCGTCGGCAAGCCGCTCGTCGACGTGCTCGAGTCCACCCAGTTCGTCACCCGGGTGCTGCTGATCGGACTGCCGGCGCTGCTGCTGCTGGTCGGCGGCATCACCTGGTACGTCGTCGGGCGGGCGCTCGCGCCGGTCGCCGCCATCCGTCGTGAGGCGGACCAGATCACCGCGGCCGGACTGGACCGCAGGGTGCCGCAGCCCCACAGCACGGATGAGATCGCCCGGCTCGCCACCACGATGAACCGGATGCTGGACCGCCTGGAGCACGCGCTGGCCGCGCAGCGACGGTTCGTGTCCGACGCCTCGCACGAGCTGCGATCGCCGATCACGGCGATCCGCCAGCACACCGAGGTCGCCCTGGCCCATCCGGACAGTACGACGCTGGCCGAGCTCGCCGACACGGTGCGGACGGAGAACCTCCGGCTGCAACGGCTGGTGGATGATCTGCTGCTGCTGGCCCGGGCCGACGAGTCGGCGCTCTCGTTGGCGACGGCAACGGTCGACCTGGACGACCTGGTCTTCGACGAGGCCCGCCACCTACGCGGGACCACCACGCTGGATGTGGACACGTCTTGGGTCTCGGCCGGCAGGGTGAGTGGCGACCCGGACGCGCTGCGCCGGATCCTGCGCAACCTCGGCGACAACGCCGCGTGCTACGCGCGGCAGCGTGTCGCGTTCGCACTCAGCGAGCGCGACAGCAGCGTCGTACTAGCGGTCTCCGACGACGGGCCGGGGATCGCGGCAGCCGACCGGGAGCGGGTGTTCGAGCGGTTCGTCCAGCTCAGCGAGGCACGCGAGCACGGCGGCAGCGGTCTCGGGCTGGCGATCGTGGCCGAGGTGGTCCGCGCGCACGGCGGCACCGTCCGGATCGACCAGAGCCACCTCGGCGGCGTGCGGGTCGAGATCCGGCTGCCGGCCGAGGAGTGACCGGCTGTTCAGCAACGGTTCAGCGGTTCAGCAGGCGTTCAGTGCTTGCGGCGCAGTGTCGACCCGACGACACCATCGCTCGAGGGGCAGCCATGACGCACAGAACCCGCTGGATCGCCATCGTCGCCGGCCTGCTCCTGATCGGCGCCTGCAGCTCGACCGGCCGCGACACCGCCAGCTCCGCGACGCCCACCACACCCGGCAGTCCACCGATGAACATGACCACGCCGGTACCGGCACGGATGCCGGCCGGTCCCGTGTGCGTGCCGCGTGAGAAGAGCTCCGCCTGCCTGCCGATCGCGCCGTCCTCCCAGCGGGTCGACCTGGCGCGGCCGACGTTCAGCAACCCGACTGCGATCACGAACCCGCTGCACCCCAGCAGCACGATCGACCAGGTGATCTACGGCGGCCATGTGGACGGCGAACCGTTCCGGACCGAGTTCACCCGGATCCCGGGCGTCAAGAAGATCAGTTGGCAGGGGCAACAGATCGACGCGGTCATCTGGCAGTACCTGGCGTTCTCCGGCGGCCGGATCGAGGAGGTCGCGCTGGACTGGTTCGCCCAGGCCGACGACGGCTCGGTCTGGTACCTCGGTGAGGACGTGTTCAACTACGCCGACGGCGTGGTCGAGGACACCGGCGGCACCTGGCTGGCCGGAAAGCACGGCCCGCCCGCGATGATCATGCCGGCGGCACCGAAGCCGGGCGACGTGTACCGGCCGGAGAACGCTCCCGGCGTCGTCTTCGAGGAGGTGCGGGTGAAGGCGGCCGGGCGGACCGTACCCGGCCCCGGCGGACCTGTGACAGGCGCGATCGTGGTGACCGAGCTGCATCAGGACGGCACATACGAGGACAAGACCTTCGCCCCGGGGTACGGCGAGTTCTCCACCGGCTCCGCGAGCACCGACCTGGAAGCGGTGACTCTCGCCGTACCGACCGACGCCCGGCCCGGTCCGCTGCCCGCATCCCTGACCGGGCTCTCACGCGCTGTCCGGACCGCGTACGACGCGGTCGCGGCGGCACGGTGGACCGACGCGCGGACGGCGCACCGGGACGTGCTGGCGGCGTACCGGCCGGGCAGAACGCTGCTCGACGCACAGCTGCGCCGGGACGTGGCGACACTCGGCCGCGCGATCGCCGCACGCACGACCGATGAGGCCCGGGAAGCTGCGCTGCGGGTCGCGCAGGACGAGCTCGACCTGCGGCTGCGGTATCTGCCACTGGCCACGGTCGAACGGGCCAGGTTCGAGCTGTGGCGGCGGCAGACCGCCGTCGACGCACGCCATCAGGACGCGGCCGCGGTGGCCGGGGATGTCGCCACGCTGCGGTGGACCTGGGACCGGCTCCGGGGCTCGGCCGACGCCCCGACTGCGCGCCGGATCGACACCGAGCTGCGGGCGGCAGCACGGGCGGATCTCCCGACCGCGGCCCGGATCGTCGAGGTGATGCGCTGGTCTTGACCAGGAGCGCGCTCCAACCGGCAGGGGTCAGTCAGCGGTCAGTACGGATAGGTGTCGTCGCGGCGGGTCGGGTCCAGGTCGAGCAGCGAGTACTTCACGACCTGCTGCGACTCCTCGCCACCGGCCGAGCGCAGCCCGATCTCGCCATACTCCTTCGACCCGAGCCCGTCGACGAAGGTGAGCAGCTGGAACGCCGACACAGGGTCTTCGACCTCGTCCAGCTGGTCGTCCGGACCGACCTCCGCGGCCTTGATCCGCGCGTACGCGAGCAGCGCCTCGGGGTCGGTCACGATGAAGTCGTACCGCGCCTGGTACGACAGCCGCAGCCCCTCGACCGGCAGGTCGTCGTACTCCTCGACGACCTCCTCCTCGTCGTACTCGTCCTCGCCGAACGGCTCGAGCTCGTCCAGCTCGTCGAAGTCGTCGTCCTCGTCGGGGTACATCGAGTCGATGCCGAGGTACAGCTCGCCCCAGCCTCGCTCGTGCACCGCGTCCGCGAGTGCGCGGGACGACACCCGCACGTTCTCGATCGCCTCGGTGGCCCGCAGGTCGTGCAGGTCGAGCGCGTCGGCCTGTTTCATCAGCACCGTCGCCAGCTCCCGCGCAGCCTGCGCCGCCGACACCGGTACGCCGTCAGCCTCACTCATGGCTGCGACGCTACAACCATGGGCACACCGGCTATGTGGGCCGGTACCCCGAACGCGTCCACGATGTGCTGGGAGGTCGAGCGGATGACGATCGCGTGGGCCGAGCAAGGCCTGGGACGCCTGGCCGGACGCCGACCGCGACCTGGTCCGCCGGCTCACCGATGAGCTGGTGCCCGTGCGGTACTTCCAGCGCTGACGGTCAGCTGCTCATCCGCTCGACCAGATCCTCGGCGTCGGACTTGCTGAACGCGCCGGAGATGTCGATCTGGCCCTCGGTGATCGGCGACGTCACCAGCGGGGCGGTCACCACCTGACCGTCCACCACCACGGCAAGCCGGCCTTCCCGCCCGGTCTCGGACAGCTCCGTCGTGAGCTGCGCGAACGTCGCGGCGCCGGTCTCGTCGAGGCTGATCCGGATGAGCCACTGCCCGTCGTCGTACGTCGACTGCTTGGCATTGACCGACCGCACCTGGGTGCCGTCCAGCTCCGGCGGGCCGAGCGTGTAGCGCGTCCCCGTCCCGTCGCAGAACACCGCCGGAGCGGACGTCGGGCCCTCGCAGTCGCCGGGCACCGAGCTCTGCACCCGGCGGATCTCCAGGCCGTACCGGACACCTGCGGACGGCTCCGCGTCAGGGTCGTCGCCGCCGGAGATCAGCAGCGCGGCCGACACGATCAGCACGACCACCGCGGCGGCGGCAGCGGACACGAGCAGCATGGCGCTACGGCGGGAGATGGAACTGTCAACAGGCTCCACGACCGGAAACGGTACGACGCCAACGGCTCATCACCGTTGATGGCCGGCGGCATTTCTGCTACCCGTGCTGAGCCGGCTCGTCGGACCGCTGGAAGATCCGGAACATCCAGATCATCGACGGCACGAGCAGCAGGGCACCGACGCCGAGCGCACCGAGCGAGGCGGTGAGCACGGCATCGTGTGCTGCCGCGTCCGCCGCGGTCAGACCGGGCAGCATCTCCGGGTACTGCGCCGCGCCCCAGCCCCACAGCATCGCCGCGACTGCCAGCGCAGCGGTCAGCCGGACCGCAAGGAACCGGCGCAGCACCAGCAGCAGCAGCGAGACCACACCCGCGACCACCGACACGATCACCAGTACCAGGCCCGGCCCGGACAGCAGCGCGTCGTACAGCGCGCGAGCGCCGAAGCGCAGCACCAGCAGCGCCGCGATCGCGACCGCCCCGGTGATCACACCCGAGACCAGCGCGCGGCGCCGGAACTGCGCGGCCAGGTCCGCCTCACCCTCTCGCTCGGCCTCGCGGGTCAGGTACACGGCGGCGAGATAGGCCGTCACGCACACGGTCAGCACCCCGCAGGCCAGCGCGGTCGGGTTGATCCAGCTGGTGACCAGGTCGCCCTCGGCGATGCCCGGCGGCACCCGGCCACCGGCGACCGCACCGGCCGACACCCCGAGGAAGAACGGCGTGAGCAGCGACGACAGCGCGAACACCGCACCGAACAGCCGCTGGTGCTCGACCTGCACGCTCGCCTTGCGGAACACGAACGCCGAACCGCGACCGATGATGCCCAGGGCAACCAACGTGAGCGGTATGTAGAGCGTGGACGAGACCGCGGCGAACACCGGCGGGAACCCGGTCCACATCAGCACGATCACGAAGATCAGCCAGACGTGGTTCGCCTCCCACACCGGGCCGATCGTGCGCGCGATCAGGTCCCGTTGCCGCCGGCCACGTTCCGGTCCGCCGGCGACCAGGTCCCAGATACCGGCGCCGAAGTCCGCGCCGCCGAGCAGCAGGTAGAGGGTCAGCCCGCCCCACATCACCGCGAGGTATGCCGCCTCCATCAGTGCACCGCCTCGACATCTGCGCTTGTGATCTCGTCGGGCACCGGTGTCGATCTCGTCATCCTGCGCAGTACGACGATCGTGATCACCGTCAGCACGACGTACACGGCGGTGACCAGGTAGAACCCCCAACGCAGTCCGGGTGCCGGGTTGACCGCGTCCGCGGTGCGCAGTACGCCGTAAACGACCCAGGGCTGGCGACCGACCTCGGTGGTGACCCAGCCGGCCTCGACCGCGAACGCGGCGCCCGCCCCGGCGAGTGCCGCCGCGCGCCAGAACCACGGTGTCTCGGGCAGTCTGCGCCGGCGCCACCAGACGAATGCGAAGACCGCCGACAGCGCGAGCAGCGCGAACCCGATCGCGACCATGCTCTGGAACGCCAGGTGCACGATGTTCACCGGCGGCTGGTCCGCCTCCGGCACCGTGTTCAGCCCGACGATGTGGGTACTCGGTTTGTTGCCTGCCAGCAACGACAGCCCGCTCGGGATCTCGATCGCGTACCGCATCTCACCATCGATCACGATGCCGCCGAGATGCAGCGGTACGTGCTTGCCGGACTCGAACACGCCCTCGATGGCAGCCAGCTTGATCGGCTGCCGCTCGTGCAGGAACTTCGCCGCCCAGTCGCCGACGACGATCTGCACCGGCGTGAGGATCGCGGCCAGCGTGAACGGGATCGTGAAGCCGAGCCGGTGGTAGCGGTCCCGGCGGCCGCGCAGCATCGCCACGGCGTACACGCTGGCCATCCCGAAGCCGGCGACCATGAACGCGGCGACGATCATGTGCGTGGTCTGCGGCGGTGTCGCCGGGTTGAACATCGCCGCCCACGGGTCGACGGTGATGACCCTGCCGTCTGCCTCGGAGAACCCGGTCGGCTGGTTCATCCAGGCGTTCGCGGTGACCACGAAGAACGCGGACGCGACCCCGGCGATCACGATCGGGACACCGGTCAGCGCGTGCACCTTCGGCGGCAGCCGGTCCCAGCCGTAGAGGTAGATCCCGACGAAGATCGCCTCGATGAAGAACGCGATTCCCTCCAGGCTGAACGGCAGCCCGATCACCTGGCCGTAGGTTCCCATCAGGCCGGGCCAGAGGATCCCCATCTCGAACGACAGGATGGTGCCGGACACCGCGCCGACCGCGAACAGCACACCCATCACCTTTGCCCAGCGCCGGGCGAGCAACCGGTAGACCGGGTCGCCGGTGCGGATCCCGAGCACCTCGGCGATCAGCGTGATCAGTGGCATCCCGACCCCGAAGCAGGCGAACACGATATGCCAGCCGAGCGAGAGCGCCATTTGTTGCCTTGCGGCAAGCAGGTCGGCCGGGGTCGCCGCTTCGAGCGGTAGCCCGGCCAGGAACGCTGAGATCACCGTGGTCAGCCCTTCCGGTCACGATCCGGCACTGCTTGTGAATTCTTTCACGACCCTGAAAACCCCACAACAGAAGGTGATCGGCGCCACCCTCTTGATTCGCCGCCGGTCCTCGCGCACGATGGCCCGGTCGCGTCGTTACCGGGACGTGACCTGGCGATGTGTGCCGGCCGTACTTCCCCTGCACCCGAAGGGAGTGGTACCTCACCAGATTGCGTAGCCCGGCCATCGGTGGTGAGCGGACCGCCGAAGACCCGAGCCGACGCACGAGGTGACGTCCACCTTCACCGCACCACTTCGGGGCCCGGCGTTGTGGCTGGGCAGGTGTACTGCGGTCTCAGGGGCATGCGCACGCGGCTGTGTCAGCCGGGCTGGAACCCATTGCGTACCAGCTCGATTGGAGCAGATCCCCTCATGTCCAAAGCTCGTCATGCACGCCCGACGCGGTCCAGAACCGTCGCGCGTGCGCTGTTCACCACCGGCCTCGGTGCCGGTCTATCGGCCGGTCTTGCCGTCACCGCGACCGGAACCGCCACGGCGGCCGGCGACTACACCGTGAAGAAGGGCGACACGCTGTCGGAGATCGCCGAGCAGTACAACACCACCTGGCAACGGCTGGCACGGATCAACCACCTCGACAACCCGGACCTGATCCTGATCGGGCAGGAGCTGGAGCTGCGCGGCCCGCTGTCGGCCGACCGTCCGCGCACGCAGAAGCGCGCCAAGGCCGAACGACCACGGGCCACCCGCTCGGAGCGTCGCGGCACCAGCAGTGGTGGTTCGGTCTCGATGAGCCGTGCCTGGCGTCAGGTCGCGGAGTGCGAGTCCGGCGGTAACCCGCGGGCGGTCAACCCGGCCGGGTACTACGGGCTGTTCCAGTTCGACCGGCGGACCTGGCGCAGCGTCGGCGGCTCCGGCAACCCGGCCAACGCTTCCGCGTCCGAGCAGCTGATGCGCGCGAAGCGCCTCTACGCCCAGCGCGGCGCCTCGCCTTGGCCGAACTGCGGCCGTTACCTGCGCTGACGTCTCAGCCTGCGGTGCCGGCGATCAGGAGCATCTCGTCGGCACCGCGCTGGAACTCGTACGGCACGTTCCGCACCTCGGACTCGATCCCCTCGCCGGCGAGCGCCCGTCGCACGTCGTCCAGGAACGGCACGGGCGCACCGTTGCCCTGGACAACCAACGGGAAGACCCGGACCTCGGCTGCCACCCGGCACAGCTCGCGCAGCGCATCCAGGTGCCAGCGGTCGTCGAGCTGGTCGGACCAGGTGAACAGAAGGTGCGAGCACAGCGCCAGCGCGAACCGCCCGGGCTCGAACGGCAGGTCCGGCAGGGAGGCCGCGACGTACCGCTCCGGGCAGCGGACCCGGTCCGCGAGAAACTCCTCCGCGGCCGCGGCCCGCATCCGCTCGCGGTTCTCGCGGGTGCCGTACCAGGTCCAGACGAAGTCGCCCGGGTACTGGTCCACGATGCCGGCGCCACGGCTGCTCCCGCCGTGCACCGCCGAGGCCAGCTCCCCGACCGACATCGTGTACGCCGGGTCCGCCGCGACGGCATCGACGCCCTGCGCGGCCGCTACGGCGGTGAAGCCCGAGCCGCCCGCGCAGCAGTCCAGCACCGACGCCGGTAGCGGGTCCGGGAGGTCGAACATCGCCCGGTACTCGGCGTATGAGCGTGAGGTGATGAGCACCTAGCCGACGGTAGCGCGCGGTCTGCTGCGCCGCGCGATCACCCGGTCGAGCGCGGTGGCGCCGGCGGCCAGAGCGAGGAACAGTACCGCGACCAGCAGGCTGTTCAGCAACACCCGCGGGTACCCGTGCTCGGTCACGTCGAGGAACGGGTACGGGTAGAAGTCGCCGGCCAGCAGCCCGCGCACCAGCGTGAACACCAGCCAAAGCACTGGGTACACCACCGACCCGGCGACGACCTTGGCGTCGGTCTGGCCGCGCGGCCCGAACAGCAGCCACCCGATCACGGCCATCAACGGCGTCACCGTGTGCAGCAGCACGTTCGCGACCGCGGCGAGCCCGATGAACTCGTACAGCGAGGCCAGAGCGATGTGGAACACGATCCCCACGACCGCCATCGCCAGCACGCCGCTGAGCCGCAGCGAGCGGAATACGAGCGAGGTCCGGTCGGTGCGGATCGCCAGCAGCGCACAGGTGACGCCGAGCAGGATGTTCGACTGGATCGTGAAGAACGCGAACACGTTGAGGACCGCGGCCGCGCCGGTGAAGAGCCCGGTCTCTGTCTCGGTGGCGAACAGCTGGACGACGATGCCGACCAGTACGACGAGCGCGGTCAGCGCGAAGCAGGCCCTGCCGAGCCGATCCGTCATGACCAGAAGGTATCGGGCGTCGGCCACTGCGGGCCCGGTACGACGTGACCCCTGAACACTGGTGTGGAACCACAGCAGGTTCCGCCGAGCCGGTGCGCCGATGGCTACCAGTAGGTAACGTGCTGGAGGTGACCACCACCGAGGTACGACGGACCGCCTGCAACCTGTGCGAGGCGATCTGCGGCGTGCTGGTCACGATCGAGCACCGGCCCGGTGGCACGGTCGTGACCGACGTGCGCGGCGACGACGCGGACCCGCTGTCCCGGGGTCACATCTGCCCGAAGGCGGTTGCACTGCGCGACCTGCAGGACGACCCGGACCGGCTCCGGCGCCCGGTCCGCCGTACCGCGGACGGCTGGCAGGAGCTGGACTGGGACGAGGCGTTCGACCTGGTCGCCCGGCGCCTGACCGAGGTACAGGCAGCGCACGGCACGAACGCGGTCGGCGTCTACCTCGGCAACCCGAACGTGCACAGCGTCGGCGCCCTCACCCACATGCCGGCGCTCGTACGGCTGCTGCGGACCCGGAACCGGTTCAGCGCCACGTCGGTCGACCAGCTGCCGCACATGCTCGCCGCGCACCTGCTGTACGGACACCAGCTGATGGTCCCGATCGCGGACATCGACCGGACGTCGTACCTGCTCATGCTGGGCGCCAACCCGCTCGCGTCGAACGGCAGCATGATGACCGCGCCCGGGTTCGGCCGGCGACTGCGCGAGCTGCAGTCCCGCGGCGGCAAGGTGGTGCTGATCGACCCGCGCCGGACCGAGACCGCCGCGGTCGCCGACGAGCACCACTTCATCCGGCCCGGCACGGACGCGGCGTTCCTGCTCGCGCTGATCCACCAGATTCTGGCCGACGGCGCGGAACGGCCCGCGTCGTACGTCGACGGGCTCGCCATCGTCCGGGACGCAGTGGCCGACTGGACACCGGACCGCGCCGCGGCGGTGACCGGTATCGACGCGGACGTCATCCGGCGGATCGCGACCGAGCTCGCGACCGCGCCCCGCGCCGCCTGCTACGGCCGGCTCGGGGTGTCGGCACAGCAGTTCGGCGCGGTCTGCCAGTGGGCGGTGCAGGTGCTGAACATCCTCACCGGCAACCTGGACCGGCCCGGCGGCACGCTGTTCCCGCGCCCGGCCGTGGACACGCTGCGCGGGCTCGGTCGCGGACACCTGGGCGTCTGGCGCAGCCGGGTTCGCGGGCTGCCCGAGTTCGGCGGTGAGTTGCCGACGGCAACGATGGCAGACGAGATCCTGACGCCGGGCGACGGGCAGATCCGGGCGATGGTGACGATCGCCGGCAACCCGGTGCTGTCGTCGCCGACCGGCAGTCGGCTCGACACCGCGCTGGCCGGCCTCGAGTTCATGGTCGCCGTCGATCCCTACGTCAACGAGACCACCCGGCACGCGGACGTGATCCTGCCGCCGACGCCGCCGCTGGAGCGGGACCACTACGACCTCGCCTTCTACCAGCTCGCCGTGCGCAACGTCGCGCGCTGGAACCCGGCGGTGCTGCCCCGGCCGGACGACGCCCGGCACGACTGGGAGATCTTCCGCGGGATCGGCTTCCGCTATGCGCGACGCACGTTGAGCCGCAAGCGGCTGAAGCGGATGCTGCCGTCGCTAGCCCGGCTCCGGCTGACGCCGGCGCAGGTCGTCGACCTCGGGCTGCGCGCCGGTCCGTACCGGCTCAGCCTGCGCCAGCTCCGCCGTACCCCGGCCGGTATCGACCTCGGACCGCTCCAGCCGTCCCTGCCGGGCGACCTGCGGACCCGCAACAAGCGAATCGACCTCGCGCCGGACCTGGTCCTGGCCGACCTGGACCGGGCCGCGGCCGTACTGCTCGCCCCCGGGCAGCGCGACGGGCTGCTGCTGGTCGGGCGGCGGCACCTGCGCAGCAACAACTCGTGGATGCACAACTCGACCCGGCTGGTGAAGGGCAGGCCGCGGCACCAGCTGCTGATGCACCCGGCGGACCTCAAGGAGCGGTCCCTGGCCGACGGTTCGCTGGTCCGGGTCAGCTCGAACGCCGGCTCGGTCCAGGTCGAGGTAGCCGCAAGCGAGGACATGATGCCCGGCGTGGTCAGCCTGCCGCACGGGTTCGGCCACGGCCGGCCCGGCGTACGGCTGTCGGTCGCCACCGGCGTCGCGGGGGTCAGCGTCAACGACGTGACCGACACCGCGCTGGTCGACGAGCTCGCCGGCACCGCCGCGCTGAACGGGGTGCCGGTCACCGTCGAGGCGGTCTGAGCCCGTCCAGGAACTCGTCCGCGAGGGTGGTCTGCCGCTTCCGCGGGAACGCGCGCGGGTCGAACAGCGCCTGAACCACCAGGCCGTGCGTGAATGCCGCAACGGTCGCGACGAGGTCGTCCGGGTCACCGGCGCGCAGCTCGCCCCGCTGCTGAGCGGCGACGACGAGTGGCCGCAGCTTGGCCCGCCAGCGCTTGTACCGCGCCCGCTCGCCCGAACCGCGTTCCGTGTCGGCCAGCGCGCCGTCCCAGGAGCTGACCCAGACCCGGTTCATCGTGGCGGACTCCGCAGTCAGCGGGAGTACGTCGAGGACGGCGGCGCGCAGCGCCGGCATCCCGGCCTCGGCGTCCCGCCTCGGCCGGACCGCCGTCCGCTCCTCGGCGATCTCGAGAGCGTGCCGCACGAGTGCCTGCTTGGACGGGAAGTAGTGCGTCAGCAGCCCGGTGCTGGCACCCATCTCGGCCGCCACCGCGCGCAGCGTCAGACCGCCGAACCCGTCCTCGGCCAGCACGCGCCAGACCGCCTCGGAGACATCGCGGCGACGGGCATCGTGGTCGGTCCTGGCCGGCATGAGGCTATACTACGTACCAAACGTTTGTTATGTACTCAGATCGGGAGGGAACCCGGGATGTTCACCGTTCCGCTCGGCGAGGGTGCCGAGCTGCAACCGCTGGAGCCGTGGCAGGCAGCCGAGTTCGCGGCCTACATCGCGGAGCACCGCGCGCACCTCGCGCCCTGGCTGCCCTGGGCGGTCTCGATCACCGACCAGGAGGGCGCTCGTGCCTTCCTGCAGCGGTACGCGGACGGCCAGGCCGGAGATACGCGCCGGGTCTACGCGCTCCGGCTGGACGGTGCACTGGTCGGCGGCTGCCTGTTCCGCGTCTTCGACGTACCGACCGGGACCTGCGAGATCGGCGTCTGGCTGTCTCCCGACGCCGAAGGCCGCGGCCTGATCACGCACGCTTGTCGCGAGCTGATCCGCTGGGCGTTCGAGGTCCGCGGCATGACCCGGATCGAGTGGCACTGCGTCCCGCACAACAAGCGCAGCATCGCCGTCGCCGAACGCCTCGGCATGACCCCCGAAGGCACCCTCCGCCAAGCCTTCTCCTTCAACGGCGAGACCCACGACGTGCAAATCTGGTCCCTACTCCCCACCGACCCCCACTGACCACCCCAGCACCCCGCCCCTCCTCCCTATTTGGGGATCAAGTCAGAGGGCCACGGCAATGTACTTGGTTTCCAGGTACTCCTCGATGCCCAGCTTGCCGCCTTCGCGGCCGAGGCCGGACTGCTTGACACCGCCGAACGGGGCGGCCGGGTTCGAGACGATGCCCTGGTTGAGGCCGATCATGCCGGTCTCGAGGCGTTCGCAGACCCGCAGGGCGCGGCTCAGGTCGCGGGTGAACAGGTACGAGACGAGGCCGAACTCGGTGTCGTTCGCGAACGCCACCGCCTCGTCCTCGGACTCGAACGACGTGATCGGCGCGACCGGGCCGAAGATCTCCTCCTTCTGCACTCTCGCGTCCCGCGGTACGTCGGCCAGCACGGTCGGCGGGTAGAAGTACCCGTTGCCGTCGGCAACCTTGCCACCGGTGAGCAGCTTGGCGCCCTTGGCGACGGCGTCCTCGACCAGACCGGCGACCTTGTCGCGCTGCTTGGCGTCGATCAGCGGGCCGACGTCGACGCCGTCCTCGCTGCCCCGGCCGATCCGCAGCTTCGACATCCGCTCGGTGAGCCGGTCGGCGAACTCCGACATCAGCGACGAGTGCACGTAGATCCGGTTCGCGGCCGTGCAGGCCTCGCCGATGTTGCGCATCTTGGCCAGCATGGCGCCGTCGACGGCGGTGTCCAGGTCGGCGTCGTCGAACACGATCAGCGGCGCGTTGCCGCCCAGCTCCATGCTGATCCGCAGGACCTGGTCCGAGGCCTGCGCGATCAGCGCACGGCCGACCTCGGTCGACCCGGTGAAGGACAGCTTGCGGGCGCGGCCGTCCTTGATCAGCGGCTCCATCACGCCGCCGGAGTTGCTGGTGGTGATCACGTTCAGCACACCCGGCGGCAGTCCGGCCTCGGTGAGGATCTCGGCCTGCTTGAGCATCGACAGCGGCGTCTGCCCGGCCGGCTTCATCACCATCGTGCAGCCGGCCGCGACCGCGGGTCCGATCTTGCGAGCACCCATCGCGGCCGGGAAGTTCCACGGCGTGATCAGCAGGCACGGCCCGACCGGCTGGCGCATCAGCAGCAACCGGCCCTTGCCGTTCGGCGCGGTGGTGTAGTCGCCCTGGATCCGCACCGCCTCCTCGGCGAACCAGCGGAAGAACTCGGCGGCGTATGCGACCTCGGCCTTCGACTCGGCGAGCGGCTTGCCCATCTCGAGCGTCATCAGCAGGGCCAGGTCGTCGGCCCGGTCCATCATCAGCTGGTAGGTCCGCCGCAGGATCTCGCCGCGTTCCCGGGGCGGGTACGCGGCCCACTCGGCCTGTGCCGCGACCGCGGCGTCGAGTGCGGCCTTGCCGTCGGCCGGGGAGGCGTCCGCCACCTCGCGGAGGATCTCGCCCGTCGACGGATCCTCGACCCCGAACGTCCTGTCGCCCTCGGCCGGCCGCCACTCACCGCCGATGAACAGCCCGCTCGGACAGGACTCGATGACCTCGGTCTCGCGTGACACACCAATCGCCTCCCGGTCGCCGTACTGGCCTCTACTCGCCACCATAGGCACATGCTCATCCTGGTGCGCCACGCGATGCCCGACCACGGTCCGCACACACCCGCGCGCGACTGGCACCTCTCCCCGGACGGCTGGGCCGCGGCGCACGCGTTGTGCGAGCTGCTGCCGCCGGACGCCCGGCTGGTCGCCAGCTCGGAGCCGAAGGCGATCGAGACGTTGCAGCCCGCCGGACCGGTCGTCAGCGACCCGCGCTTCGACGAGATCAGCCGGGTCGAGGCGTACAACGACGACTTCCGTCGGAACCGCCGAGCCTATGTGAACGGCACGGACCTACCGGACTGGGAGCCGCGCGAGCACGTCGTACGACGCTTCGACGCCGGCGTTCGCGAGCAGGCCGAGGCGGCCGGTGGCCCGCTGGTTCTGGCGACCCACGGGATGGCGATGACGTTGTGGCTGACGGCAACGATCGGGCTGGACGACCCGGCCGGGTTCTGGGCTGAGCTACGGTTCCCGGACGCGCACCGCGTCGATCTCACGACGCACACGATCAGTCGACTGGCGACCTGATCTCCGAGCGGCCTCGACGGACGCTCACGTTCCCGCCCGTTTGGCCGTCGCCACGCGCTGACTGTATTTCCGGTGTACCTCGCGGTGCTGCACTGGTCCCCAGGGACGGGTCGCAGCTCGCGACCGGACTTGGGGGGAACATCATGAGCACTGTGGCAGTGCACGCCTGGACACGGCGTGCGATCAGCACGACGGCCGCCGGTGTCCTGGCGGCGGTACAGCTCGCGGCCGCAGGCGGACCGGCTTACGCCGCCGGACCGACCAGCGTGACGGTGCAGAACGGCGTCCTGCGGATCCTGGCGGCGAGCGGCGTACGCAACGGGATCGCGCTGATGGACAGGGGTGGCGGACAGTTGGAGATCAGCGAGTTCCCGGCCAACGCGCTGACCACGCAGGCACCGTGCACGACCAACTCGCTAGGCCGCATCGTGTGCCCCATGAGCGCGGTCAGCTCGTTCGTCATCTCCACCCTGGACGGAGACGACCAGGTGATCACGTTCACCACCAAGCCGGGGTCGGTCTTCACCGGCGAGGGCAATGACGTTGCCGTGGACAACTTCTCGCCGGGTATCACGATGGTGCTCGGCGGCGGTGACGACTTCTACAAGCCGGGTACTGGCCCGGACGTGGTGTTCGGCGGACCCGGGCGGGACCGTGCGTCGTACCAGGACTTCGCGGCACCGGTCGAAGTACGCCTGGACGACGCGGCGAACGATGGCCTGGCGGGTGCCGACCAGAACATCCACAGCGATGTAGAGGGCATCATCGGCGGCCGTGGACCCGACGTCCTCATCGGCGGCGACTTCGGCGACATCCTGGACGGACTCGGCGGGAACGACACTCTGTTCGGGCTCGGTGGGAACGACGTGTTCGCCGGGCGGACCGGGCCGGACGGCGCCGACGTGATGTTCGGCGGGATCGGCGTCGACACCGTCACGTACGCCGCCCGCACCGGCCCGGTCGCCGTACGGCTGGACGATCTCGCGTTCGACGGCAGTCCGGGTGAGAACGACAACGTCCACGACGACATCGAGAACATCACCGGCACGAACGCCGGCGATGTCCTCACCGGCAGCGCCGCGAACAACGTGATCAACGGCCTGGCCGGCAACGACCTGATCGACGGCGGACTCGGCACGGACTCGCTGTCCGGTGGTCCCGGCACCGACACCGTGACCTACGCGACCCGCACCGCGAACGTCGCGGTCCGGCTGGACAACCTCGCCAACGACGGCCAGTCCGGCGAACTCGACAACGCCCGCTCCGACTTCGAGAACATCACCACTGGCGCGGGCCGCGACAGCCTATCCGGCACCACCGGTGGCAACGTGCTGTCCAGCGGTCCCGGCAACGACGTCATGCTCGGCCTGGAGGGCAACGACCTGATCGACGGCGGGCTCGGCGCCGACACCATGTACGGCGGCCCTGGCGCCGACACGGTGACCTATGCCGGCAGGGTCGCGGGCGTGGTGGTCCGACTGGACAACCTCGCCAACGACGGCCAGCCGGGCGAGGGCGACTTCGCCCGTCAGTTCGAGAACGTCACCGGCGGTCTGGGCAACGACGGCATCGTGGCCAACTCCGCGAACAACGTGCTGCGCGGCCTGGCCGGCAACGACCGGCTGTTCGGTGCCAACGGCAACGACATCCTGATCGGAGACGCCGGCGCCGACTTCGGCGACGGCGGCAACGGCACCGACACCTGCCAGACCGAGACCCGCACCCGCTGCCCGTGAACCCTACGAGGGGCTGAGCAACCGTACGTCGGGAAGCCGTGCTGCCCGCTTGTCGAAGGTCACCGTGTGCGAGCATCCGACTGCTCGGCCCAGCTCACCGATCAAGGCATCGGGGAAGTCGACATCATCTCTCATCCGAGCCATCGCTCGCCGGACCACCTGGGGCTCGGCGAGCGATAGCTCGCGCGCGTCGAGCAGTGTGGCGATCACACGCCCGGCGTCGCGCCGGGCGAGCCCGTAGGTGCGCCGCAGCACCCAATAGACCTCGACCAACGTCACCAGACTCACGTAGCCCGGATCATCCTCTGTGAGGCGCTCGATGAACCTGGTCGCGCGCGCCGCCTGCTCCGGATCGTCCTGCGCGATGTAGCGGACCAGCACGTTCGTATCCAGTCCAATCACCGCTCGGCATCTCCGGCCGCCGACTCGGCGATCGCAGCGTCCATGTCCTCCAGACTTACGGGCACGGCCGGGGCGGGAATGAGGCCTTTGAGCGCCCTGACAGATCCCGTCACGGGCACGATCTCGTAGGCACCGTCGTCCAGCCTGATGAAGTCCACCCGCGAGCCTGGTCGCAGGCCGAGATCCCGCCTGACCTCGACTGGGATCGTGATCTGGCCCTTGCTGGTGACAGTTGCCGTAGCCATGCGATCCCTTACTCTCGCCGCACGTTCCTTACATCAAGGTAAGGCATGCTCGAGAGCGGGTCAAACGCGTCCTACCGGCCGGCGGCGACGTCTTCGATGGTGCGAGCGGTGAGGATCGACTTCGGCTGGGTGGAGGTCGGGTTGCGGCGGGCGTCGGCCTGCTTGTCCTTGAGCTTGACCATCAGCCAGTTGCCGTCGTCGCCGGTCCTGGTCAGGGCCCAGCCGCCGTTCAGCTTCACGCCGTGCAGCCAGACCTTGAAGTGGCCGCGCTCGATCGCCTCCGCCATCGTGGTCTCGCTGCCGTCCGAGCGCGGCAGCACGTCGTACACGCCGGCGTCCCAGACGATCACCGCACCGCCGCCGTACTCGCCGGGCGTGATCATCCCCTCGAACGACGCGTACTCCATCGGGTGGTCCTCGGTCGGTACCGCGAGCCGCTTCTCGGAGGGGTTCATCGACGGTCCGCGCGGCACCGCCCAGGACTTGAGCACACCGTCGACCTCGAACCGGACGTCGTAGTGCAGCCGGCGGGCATCGTGCTTCTGGATCACGAAGATCGGCGCCTCGTCGTCCTTGCCCGACGTCCCGCCACGCGGCTCCTTGGTCTTGCCGAAGTCGCGCTTGCGTTCGTACTCCTTCAGGCGCTTGTCCGCGGGCATACGTCCAGTGTTCCCGGACCCGGTGACACCGACACGATTCTCTGACTAAAGTCAGAGAATGGACGCTGGAATGGTCGCGCAGGTCCGCCGGTTCAACCGGGTCGTCACGCAGCGGGTCGGCGCGCTCGACGACCACTTCCTGGCCCGGGACCGCCCGCTGGGCGAGGCACGCCTGCTCTGGGAGATCGCCGACGGGCGGGAGGTCCGCGAGCTCCGGTCCGCACTGGGACTGGACTCCGGGTACGTCAGCCGGATGCTCCGCTCGCTCGAGGCTGCGGGTCTGGTGACGGTCGGCCCGGTCGACACCGACAAGCGGGTCCGGATCGCGCGGCTGACCCGGGCGGGCCGGGCCGAGCGGGCGGAGCTGGACCGGCGCAGCGACCGGCTTGCGTCCGATCTGCTCGGGCCGCTGGACGACCGGCAGCGCCGGCGGCTGGTCGCGGCGATGGCCGACGTCGAGCGCCTGCTCACCGCCACGCTGATCACCGTGACACCGGCCGATCCGGCCGACGACCGGGCCCGGTTCTGCCTGACGTCGTACGTCGAGGAGCTGGACCGCCGGTTCGACGGCGGCTTCGACCCGGCGCTGAGCATCTCCGCCGATGCCGAGGAGCTGCGCCCGCCGGCCGGCGTACTGCTGCTCGCCACAGTGCGATCCGAACCCGTCGGCTGCACGGCGCTGAAGCTGCACGGCCCCGAAGCGGCGGAGATCAAACGGATGTGGGTCTCCCCGTCGGCCCGCGGTCTCGGCGTCGGCCGCCGGCTGCTCACCGAGATCGAGTCGTACGCCGCCCGCGCGGGAGTCCGGCTGCTCCGGCTGGAGACGAACGACACCCTGACCGAGGCGATCAGCCTGTACCGCAGCGCCGGGTACGCCGAGGTCGAGCCGTTCAGCGACGACCCCTACGCCCGGCACTGGTTCGAGAAGCGCCTCAGCTCGGGCTGACCGGTACGTCGAGGCTGCCGTAGCGCTCCATCCGCTGCCAGCGCAGCCGGTAGCCGGTGACGGCTGTGACGGCCGACTGCACCACGACCAGGTACATCAGCTGGCGGTACACGAACTGCTGCAGCGGCAGGCTCCACAGCGCCCGGGGCGACTCGCCGTCGAGGCGGAACGCGTACCAGCCCATCGCCGCCTGCATCGCCAGGAACGCGAGCCACAGCCCGACGATCCGCAGCGGGTCCAGGAAGAGCAGGCCGTACACCGCGAACACGTCCACCACCGGAGCGAGCAGCGGCAGCAGCACCTGGAACAGCAGCAGGTACCCGAGTCCGCGCCGGCCGAGCTTGCCCGCGGTGCCGCGCTGTACCAGCGCGCCGCGGTGCCTCCACATCGCCTGCATGGTGCCGTAGCACCACCGGTACCGCTGCCGCCAGAGCGCACCGAGCGTGGCCGGCGCCTCAGTCCAGGCGACCGCGTTCTCCTCGTACACGACCCGCCAGCCGTCCCGGCACAGCGACATCGTGAGGTCGGTGTCCTCGGCCAGGGTCGCGTCGCTGACACCGCCGATCCGGCGCAGCGCCGTCCGCCGGAACGCGCCGACCGCGCCGGGCACGGTCGGCATGCACTCGGCCAGGTCGAACAACCTCCGGTCGAGGTTGAAGCCCACGACGTACTCGATGTGCTGCCAGCGGCCGAGCAGCCCGCGTCGGTTGCCGACCTTGGCGTTGCCGGACACCGCCCCGACCCGCCGGTCGCCGAACGGCTGCAGCAGCATCCGCACCGTGTCCGCCTCGAAGACCGTGTCGCCGTCGACCATCACCACGATCTCGAACGACGCGGCCCGGATCCCGGTGTTGAGCGCGGCGGGCTTGCCGGCGTTCGGCTGCCGGATCACCCGCACACCGGGCAGCCGCAGCGACTCGACCAACTCCGCGGTGCCGTCGGTGGACCCGTCGTCGACGACGATCACCTCGACCGGGACGTCGGAGGCGACCAGCGAACGCACCGCGGCCTCGATCCCGGCGCTCTCGTTGTACGCCGGGACGACCACGGTCGCGGGCCCGGTCACCATCGGGCCCCAGCCGCGTCGCCGGACCCGGGCATGCCGCCGGGCGGCCACCAGCATGGCGACTGCCCTCAGCACACTCAGCACACCGGCGGCGACCAGCAGCCAGGTGATCACCGACAGCACCGCGTTGCTCACGCCGAGCGCGCCGACCAGCGCCCGGCCCTGCCAGCGCTCGGCGGCCGGCGCGGCCCTGACCGCGTCTCGTACGCCGACCGCCTCGCCGACGGTGGCGAACCGGAAGCCGCGCGCCTTCAGCCGTGGCACCAGCTGGCCCACCGCGGCAACGGTCTGGGACCGGTCACCGCCGGCGTCGTGCAGCAGCAGGATCTGCCCGGCCGACCCGCGCGGTGTCGAGTTCGCGACGATCCGCGCCACCCCGGGCCGCCGCCAGTCCTGGCTGTCCTTGGTGCTGAGCACGGTCAGGTAGCCGCGTTCGCGGGCGTCGGCGATCGCGTCCCAGTCGGCGTTCGCGACCTGGTCGTTGGTCGCCGAGTAGGGCGGCCGCAGCATCGACGTACTCACTCCCGCCGTGCCTGCCAGGATGAGCTGACTCTCCCGTAGCTCGATGGCACGCCGCCAGCCCGGCACCGTGCCGAGGTTCACGTGCGTGAACGTGTGAACGCCGAGCTGGTGCCCGTCGGCCTTGATCCGCCTGACCAGGTCCGGATGCGCCGCGGCCTCGGTACCCACCACGAAGAAGGTCGCCTTCACCCGGTGTGCCCGCAGCACGTCGAGCACCTTCGGCGTCCAGACCGGGTCCGGGCCGTCGTCGAACGTGAGCGCGATCGTGTGCGCCTGCGGCCGCGCGGTGCGCAGCCCGGCCGAGCCGGCATCGATCACCGGCCCGCCGGTACGTACTGTCCGCGGCACCTGGCCGGCGGCGCCGGGCGCGCGCGGCGTGCCGTCCGGTGTGGCGCCGAACATGTGGTGGGTGTAACCGTGCAGCAGCAACGCACCGGTGAGGCTGAGCAGCGCCACCGACAGCACCAGCCAGTGCGAACGCAGCGCTACCTCGCGCGCGGCGGCGCGATGGCGGGCGGCGCTCACGTGACGCCGGGTTGACTCGGGCTCTTGGTCGGCTTGGCCGTCGGGCTGTTGGTCCGGCCAGGCCCCTTCGTGGTCTGCGGTGTCGTGGTCGCCTGGCCCGGCGGCACGGTCGGACGGTTACCGGTCGGTGTCACCGTCGGCGAGCTTGGTACCTGGGTCGGCGTACCGGCGCGCGGGTCGGAAGGCGAGGCACCCGGTGTGACCCGCGGGCTGGTCGTGGCGCTGGTGGACGGGGTCGGCGTCGCCGGTGTCGCCGCGGGATCCGTGGCGCGGGGCGTCGGGGCGACGGTCGGCTCCGGCTTCGACTGCGGCCGGACCCCGTCGGGCACCGGGACCAGCGGCGTGTGCACGGTCGGTCCGCCGACAAGGGTGCTGGCCAGCAGCGCCACATATCCGGCGGCCGGTACGACGAGCAGCAGTCCTGCGCGCCGGGCGAACCTTCGCCGGCGGCCGGACGGGTCGACGAAGACGGCGTGCCGGGCGGGGGGCGTCACAAGCGCAGAAGTGTAGCCCTCGCATAACCCGAGAGGAATTCCCCTCCCCCAAGCGACTCAGCACTCGATGACGTTGACGGCTAGGCCGCCGCGCGAGGTCTCCTTGTACTTGATCTTCATGTCGGCGCCGGTCTCGCGCATCGTCTTGATCACCTTGTCCAGCGTGACCACATGCTTGCCATCGCCGTGCAGCGCCATCCTGGCGGCGTTGATCGCCTTCACCGAGGCCATCGCGTTCCGCTCGATGCAGGGGATCTGGACCAGGCCGCCGACCGGGTCGCAGGTCAGGCCGAGGTTGTGCTCCATCGCGATCTCGGCCGCGTTCTCGACCTGTTCCGGCGTGCCGCCGAGGACCTCGCACAGGCCGGCCGCGGCCATCGAGCAGGCGGAACCGACCTCACCCTGGCAGCCGACCTCGGCGCCGGAGATCGAGGCGTTCTCCTTGTACAGCACGCCGATCGCACCAGCCGTGAGCAGGAACCGGACCACACCGTCGTCGGTCGCGCCCGGGCAGAAGCGGCTGTAGTAGTGCAGCACCGCGGGGATGATCCCGGCCGCGCCGTTCGTCGGCGCGGTGACGATCCGGCCGCCGGACGCGTTCTGCTCGTTGACCGCGAGCGCGAAAAGGTTGACCCAGTCCATCACCTTCAGCGGGTCGGTCGAGAACGGGTTCGAGGACAGCTTCTTGTGCAGCGCGTGGGCGCGACGCGGCACCTTCAGCCCGCCGGGCAGCACGCCCTCGGTCTCGCAGCCCTCGGCGACACACAGCTGCATCACCTGCCAGATCCGCAGCAGGCCGGAGCGGATCTCGTCCTCGCTACGCCAAGACAGCTCGTTGGCCAGCATCACGTCGCCGATCGACTTGCCGGACTCCTGGCAGCGGTCGAGCAGCTCCGCGCCGGTGGAGAACGGCAGCGGCAGTGGCGTGGTGTCCGGCACGATCCGGTCCCCGGCCGCGGCGTTCTCGTCGACCACGAAACCGCCGCCGACCGAGTAGTAGGTGCGCGACCGCAGCACCGACCGGTCCGCGTCCTCGGCGGTGAACGTCATCCCGTTCGGGTGGTACGGCAGCGTCTTGCGACGATGCATCACCAGGTGCTCGTCGGGGTCGAAGGCGATCTCCTCGTGACCCAGCAGCCGCAGCCGCCCGGATACCTTGATCGCCTCGACGCGCGCGCCGACGACCTGGGTGTCGACCGTCTCCGGGTCCTCGCCCTCGAGGCCGAGCAGCACGGCCTTGTCGCTGCCGTGGCCGTGGCCGGTGGCGCCGAGTGAGCCGAACAGCTCGGCGTGGATGGTCGCGGTGCGCTCCAGCAGCTCGTCGTCGGCGAGGCCGAGCGCGAACATGCGGGCCGCCCGCATGGGGCCGACGGTGTGCGAGCTGGACGGGCCGATGCCGATGCTGAAGAGGTCGAAGACGCTGATCGCCATCAGCGGACCCGCTCGTCGTACAGGTTCACGGAGGTTCCTCTGGTCGTCGTTGACCGGTTGCTCCTACGGCGCCCGGGTCATGCCCGGGACTCTCCCGCACGGGTTCAGTCGGCGTGGCGGGTCCATGGTACGTCGAACCCGCCCCTCAGGCCGCGCTCAGCCCACGCTCAGAGTGCTCTGGCCCAATGGCTCACGGGGCGCCCAGGTGGTGGGCGCCCGACATCCATAGGGGGAGAGATGAGGAATTTCAGGACGTACCGCCGGGGGGCTGCGGCGGTACTCGGAGCGACCGGTCTTGCGGCCGCGCAGCTGGCGATGTTCGGTACGGCGGCCCAGGCGGCGCCACCAAGCAGCGTGTTCATCGACGGCGGGGTGCTGCGGGTGCTGTCGCCGGCCGGACAGGTGAACGTGATCCAGCTGACGCCGGTCGGCGGGACCATCGTCGTCACCGACACGGTGAACAACCTCGCGGGCCAGTTCCCGTGTAACCCGGTCAACGCGCACCGGGTGGACTGCCCGGCCGCGGCGATCAACTCGTTCCGGGTCGAGACGAACGACGGCAACGACCAGGTCCGGAACTTCGCGAACCGGCCGGGCCTGATCTCGACGGCCGCCGGAAGCGACTTCGTGTCCGACGGGCCGAACAACCAGACCGTGCTGCTGGGAACCGGCAACGACTCTGCGCTGGCCGGCACCGGTCGGGACGTCACCAGCGGCAGCCTCGGGATCGACACGGTGAGCTACGCGAACCGTGCCGCGGGCGTCTCGGTCCGGCTGGACAACGTGGCCAACGACGGCCAGGCCGGCGAGCAGGACAACGTGCTCAGCGACAACGAGAACATCATCGGATCGAACGCCGGCGACGTGCTGATCGGCAGCGCGGCGGCCAACGTGATCCGCGGTCTGGGCGGCAACGACCTGATCGGCTCGCTGGGCGGGAACGACCTCGTCGACGGCGGGTTCGGTGCGGACAACATGTTCGGCGGTACCGGGGCGAGCGACACCGTCAGCTACGCGGGACGCGCGGCAGGCGTCGCGGTCCGGCTGGACAACCTGGCCAACGACGGCCAGGCCGGTGAGGGCGACAACGCGCACTCCGACTTCGAGAACATCCTCGGTGGCGGTGGCAACGACGTCCTGGTCGGCAACGCGGCACGCAACGTGCTGCAAGGTCTGAACGGGAACGACTTCCTGTTCGGTCTGGCGGGCAGCTTCGACCTGCTGATCGGTGGCAACGGCACCGACTTCGGGTCCGGCGGCGCCGGCATCGGCGACAACTGCGTCACCGAGAACGACGACGCGACCTGCGAGTTCTGACCCCAGGTCGAGTTGCGTCCGGAGAACCCGCGGAACCCTTCCGCGGGTTCTTCGGACGCATTGTCATGCCGGCACCGGGAAGGGTGCCGGGTCGATCGCGATCTCGGTCATCCGGTCGGCGTACGCACGATAATGGCGGCGCGCGTCGCCGTACCGGCCGGCCGCGTCCAGGGTCCGCACCAGCTCCAGGTGCGCGGACTCGTCGTACGGGTCGTGCCGCAGCACCGCGAGCAGCCAGCGAACCGCCCAGTCCACGTGCCCGTCCTGCCGGGACGCCGCGGCCAGCGCGCGGACCACAGCCAGGTGCATCGCCCGCAGCTCCTCGCGCAGGTGCACCGCCCAGGACTCGTACACGTCCTCCTCGCAGAAGTCCCCGGTGTACGACGCCTCGGCCCGGGCGAGTCGCGCGACACCGTCCGGGCGGCGCTGTCGCCAGGCGTCCAGCGCCTCGGTGGCCCGCAGGGCGAAGCGCTCGACATCGGTCTCGACGTGCTCCAGGTCGAGCCGGACCGTGCTCCGGTCGGTGACCAGCGCGGCCGGGTCGAGCACCGACCGCAATGTGCTGAGCAGCACCGACAGCCGGTTCGAGGCGTTCACCGAGTCGTCGTCCGGCCAGAGCAGCTCGATCAGCTCCTCCCGGGTGGCGGGTCGGCCGCGCCGCGACACCAGGATCTTGAGCAGGTCGCGGGCCTTCTTGGACTGCCACGCCGTCGGCGGTACGGCAGCCCCGTCCCGCAGCACCCGGAACAGCCCGAGTGCCTGGATCCGGACGCCCTGCCCGGTCGGGATGGTGGCCAGGCCGTCCGCGATCCCGGTCCACGGCAGCCGGACGCCGACCTCGCGCAGCCGGGTGGTCGCGACCGCCGCCGCGCCGCGGTCGCCGGACAGGCGCGCGGCGAGCAGCTGAGCACGGGCGGCGCCGAGCGAGTTGCCGAGGCCGGTCCAGAGCTCCGCGGCGTCCGCCAGCTCGGCGCTCCGGGTCCGCGACCCGCTACACGCGGACAGCTCGAGCGCCTCGGCCAGGCCGGCCTCGTCGCGCCGCAGCCGCGCGACGTCCGCGGCCGTCACCGCGTGCTCCATCGCCTCCTCGGCCGCGCCGCGCTGCAACGCGATCCAGCCCTGCGCGAGCCGCGCCTCGACGTGCCGCGGGCCGGGCCCGAGCTCCGCCGCCCGGTGCGCCAGGCAGGCCGCCTCGTCCAGGTCGTCCGCGGCGCGTACCCGGGCCAGCCCGGCGAGCGCGCTGACCATGCCCTGCCGGTTCCCGACCCGCTCGGCCTGCTGCACCGCCTCGGTGAACGCCGACCGGGCACGTGCCGCTTCGCCCCGGGCCCGGTGGATCTGCCCCAAGCCGGTCAGCGGGTACATGACGTTGCGTGAGCCCATCGCCTGGAACGCTTCCCGGGCGCCGAGGTAGCTGTCCACAGCGGCGTCGTACCGGCCCAGGCAGACGTACGCCTCGCCCTGGTTGTTCAGCGCGATCGCGCGGTACACGACGTAGCGGTAGCGGTCGCCCATTGCGAGCACCGCCTCCAGCTCGCCGACCGCCTCGTGCGCGCGGCCCTGCTCGGTCAGGTGGTCGGCCCGGTTGGTGTGTACCCGCAGCTGCGCGCAGATGTCGCCGGCCAGCCGTGCCGCCTCCGCCGCGGCGCGGTGGTGCGAGTCCATCCCACACCGGTCACCGCGAGCCGCGGCCACCATCGTCAGCACCGTCTGGGTGGCCGCCACCGCGCGGATGTCCCCGCAGTCGCGGGCAGCCACCTCCGCGCGCTGCGCCACCCCGGCGGCCTCGTCGTACGCGCCCTGTCCCCAGTGCGCGGACGCGATCCAGGACAGCAGGATCGCCTCGTCCGCCGGCTCGTCCCCGCACAGCCGGCCACGGTCGAAGATCGCGGCCGCCGCGTCGAGCTCACCGCGCAGGTAGTACGACACCCCCATCCGCCAGGCCAGTCCCGGCGCCAGCGAGCCGTCGCCCGCGGCCCGCTCGAACAGCGGCAGCGCGGCCGGCCAATCCCCGTACATCAGGCGCGCATAGGCGACCGCCGTCAGTGTCCTCTCATCAAGCTCGTCGTCCGGCACCCTTGCCGCGACTCGCAGGACGACATCTGCCTGGCCGAGATCGACCAGGCGGGCGCAGTCGTGCGCCACCACCTCCACCATCGTGACACCCCCATGTCACCATGACCCCCGAGCCCCCAGGCCGGTTCGCTGGACCTCAGTGTGGGGGTATGGCGGGTCACTGGGAAGCCCTCAAACCCGGCCGGTGCGCCGTGCCCAGATCTCGAAGAACCAGGTGAACAACGGCGGAATGCTCGCAACGAGCGCCGCGGCGGTGACCGCGAACGACCAGCGCAGCGGCCGTCGTACGACGAATACCGTCGCGACGTACGCCAGGAAGACCGTTCCGTGGATCGGACCGAAGATCCGGACACCGATTTCGTTGTCGGAGAGCACGTACTTGAACAGCATGCCGATGAGCAGTCCCGCCCACGACACGGCCTCCGCGATCGCGATCGCGCGGAAGAAGCGACCGTGCCGGGAGCGAATGATTTCTTCGGGAGCGGACTGCAGTGTCTGTGTCATCGCCCCTTATTTTACGAAGGATTCTCACTTCGGCAGGTGTGACGTCACCCACTGCTCGAGTCCGTCGGTGGTGATCGGCAACGCCTCGGTGAGCACCTCGATGCCGTCGTTCGTGACGACCACGTTGTCCTCGATCCGGACGCCGATTCCGCGCAGCTCCGGTGGCACGGTCTCGTCGTGCGGGTGGAAGTAGAGCCCCGGCTCGACCGCGAGCGCCATCCCGGGTTCCAGCGTGCCGGCGTTGTATGCCTCGGCGCTGGACGACGCGCAGTCGTGCACGTCGAGCCCGATGAAGTGCCCGGTGCCGCAGACGATGTACCGGCGGTGCTGCTGGCCGTCCTTGCTCAGCGCCTCGTCGACGCCGACCTTCAGCACACCCCAGTCGTGCAGCCCTTCCGCGATCACCCGCATCCCGGCCGCGTGGAAGTCGCCGTACGCCGCGCCGGGCCGGACCGCGTCCAGCGCCGCCAGCTGGGCTCGGTGCACCAGGTCGTGCACCCGCCGCTGCGCCGCGCTGAACTCCCCGGTCACCGGGAAGGTCCGGGTGACGTCCGCGGTGTAGAGCGTGCGGGTCTCCACCCCGGCGTCCAGCAACAGCACGTCACCGGCGCGCACCGCTCCGTCATTGCGCACCCAGTGCAGCACCGGAGCATGGTTGCCAGCGGCAACGATCGAGTTGTAGCCGACACCGTTGCCGCTGGTCCGGGCGCGGCGGTCGAAGGTGCCCTGCAGCCAGCGCTCGCCGCCGCCGGCGATCGCGGCCGGCAGCTCGGAGGCGACGTCGGCGAACGCCTGCACGGTGGCACCGACCGCCTCGCGGAGCTGGTCGAGCTCCCAGTCGTCCTTCACCCGGCGCAGCTCGGACAGCACCCGGCGCAGCTCGGCCAGCTCGCCCGCGCCGGCGCCGACCAGCGCGTCCAGCAGCGGTTCGACGCCCTGGGTGGACAGCCAGGCCGGTACCGCACCGCGCACGCCGGACGGCAGCTCCTCGATCGGGCGGCACGGCAGGTCGAGCGCCGCGGACCAGTCCTTCAGCCCGGGCACCGGGCCGATCCACAGCTCGCCGTCACGGGCGTTGGCGAAGAAGTCAGCCTCGTTCGGCCCGGCGGTCTCGCGCAGGTACAGCGTCGCGTCGTGCCCGTCCCCGGCCGGGGTCAGCACCAGGACGGCGCCCTCGGACTGGCATCCGGTCAGCCAGACGAAGTCGCTGTCCGCCCTGAAGAGGTAGTCGGTGTCGTTGGACCGGACCGGCGCCCGGCCCGCGGCGACCGCGATCCGCCGTCCCGGGAAGGCGGCGCTGAGCCGATCCCGGTGCAGCTTCGCCGCGGCGGCCAGTCCGTCGGGCAGCACGACCCGGCGCTCCACCGGTCCCCAGCCGGTGCTGATCGAGCTGCGGAAGCCGGCGGCGTGGATCGGGCGGTGTGCGTCGCGCTGGGCGCGGGGCTTCTGCGGCTCGTTCATCTCTTCTCCTCCTATGGGGTTACAGCGTGAAGCCGGCGGGGAACGGGTCGGTCGGGTCGAGCAGGTACTGGCCCATGCCGGTGATCCAGGCCCGCCCAGAGACGATCGGTACGACGGCCGGCCGGTCGCCGACAGTGGTCTCGGACAGCAGTCTGCCGGTGAACCGGGTACCGATGAAGGACTCGTTGACGAAGTCCTGGTCCAGCTCCAGCTGACCGCGCGAGTGCAGCTGCGCCATCCGGGCGCAGGTACCGGTGCCGCACGGGGACCGGTCGAACCAGCCCGGGTGGATCGCCATCGCGTTGCGCGAGTCACTGCCGTCCCGGCCCGGCGCGGTGAACTGCACGTGCTTGCACCCGGCGATCGACGGGTCGTCGGGGTGAACCGGCAGCGCGGTCTCGTTGATCGCCGCCATGATGTCGAGCCCGGCGGCCAGGATGCGGTCCTTCTCGGCCGTGTCGAACGGGATGCCGAGCTGCTGCAGCGGCAGGATCGCGTAGTAGTTCCCGCCGTACGCCAGGTCGTAGGTGACGGTGCCGAGACCCTTCACCTCGACGGTGGCGTCCAGGGCGTGCGTGTACGCCGGCACGTTCTGCAGCGTCACCCGCTCCGCCTTGCCGTCACGGACGTCGACGTCGACGACCACGAGGCCTGCCGGGGTGTCCAGCCGGACCGTCGTGACCGGCTCGGTGACGGTGACCATGCCGGTCTCGACCAGCACGGTGGCGACGCCGATCGTGCCATGCCCGCACATCGGCAGCAGCCCGGACACCTCGACGTAGAGCACGCCCCAGTCGGCGTCCGGCCGGGTCGGCGGCTGCAGGATCGCACCGCTCATCGCGGCATGTCCGCGTGGCTCGTTCATCAGGAACAGCCGCAGGTCGTCCAGGTGCTCGATGAAGTGCTCACGGCGCTCGGCCATGGTCGCACCCGGGACGACGCCGACGCCGCCGGTCACCACCCGGGTCGGCATCCCCTCGGTGTGCGAGTCGACCGCGCTGAGGTATCTGCTGAACCGCATACTGTCAGCCTCTCAGATGCTCCACAGCCCGCTTCATGTCCAGCTCGAGGGCGGCCAGGTGCTCCGCGGTCAGCGGACCGCGCGGCGGGCGGCACGGGCCGCCGTACCGGCCGACGTAGTCCATGCCGTACTTGATCGCCTGCACGAACTCGGTCCGCGAGTCCCACCGGAACGCCGCCACCAGCGGCTCGTACAGCGCCCGCGCCTCGGCAAGCTGTCCGGTGGTCGCCAGCTCGAACAGCCGGGCGGACTCGGCCGGGAACACGTTCGGGAACCCGGCGAACCACCCGGTCGCGCCCATCAGCAACGCCTCCAGCGCGACATCGTCCGCGCCGGCGACGACGGCCAGCTCCGGCGCCCGCTCACGGATCTCGAGCACCCGGCGGACATCGCCGGAGAACTCCTTCACCGCGACCACGTTCTCGATCTGCGCGATCTCGGCGAGCAGATCCGGGGTCAGGTCGACCTTGGTGTCGATCGGGTTGTTGTAGACCATCACCGGCAGCCCGGCCTTGGCCACCTCGGCATAGTGATGCAGCACCTCGCCGCGGTTCGCGCGGTACATCGTCGGCGGCAGGCAGAGCACCCCGTGCGCGCCGTCCTCGGCGGCCAGCTCCGCCCAGTACCGGGCCTGGTGCGCGCCGGGGCCGTGCACCCCGGCCACCACGATGCCGTCGTCGCCGACGGCATCGATCGCGGCCTTCGCGACCGCCCGGCGCTCGTCGTCGGTCAGCGAGGAGTACTCGCCGAGCGAGCCGTTCGGCCCGACCCCGCGGCAGCCGTTCTCGACCAGCCAGCGGCAGTGCTCGGCGTACCGGTCCAGGTCGGGGCGCAGCCCCGCGGGTGCGGTCGCATCCTCGGCGTACGGCAGGGCGGCGGCGACGATCACGCCGTCGAGCTTCTCGGTCACTGTTCCTCCAGCGGGGTTCGGGCCAGGTCTCCCAACCTGACCGGTACGGCGATCGGCCGGCCGGCGGCCGCGGTGTGGTCGAGTGGTACGCCGAGCAGCTCGGCGGTGTTGCGGGCGCAGACCCGGCCCTGGCACAGACCGAGGCCGGCTCGGCTGGTCAGCTTGATCGCGCGCGGCCCGGTGGCGGCGCGGGTACGGACGGCCTCGCTCAGCTCGTCGTACGAGACCTCCTCGCACCGGCAGACCAGCGTGTCGCCGGTGAGCCAGCCGCGCCAGCCGTCGCGGACCGGGTACGCCGCGGCCAGGGTGGCGGCCAGGCGGTTGCCACGAGCAACCAGCTGTCGCTGCGCGCTGGTCGGTCCCGTGCCGTGCCCGAGCTGGTGTGCCGCAGCGGCGCCGGCCACGGCACCCTCGGCCTCGGCCGCACCGGCACCGCCGACGCCGGTGAGCTCGCCGGCGGCGTACACCCCTGGCACCGAGGTCCGCTGGTCGGTGTCGACGACGACCGCACCACCCCCGTCGGGTGCCGTCGTGAGGGCGCAACGGGCCGAGACGGCGAGCTCCAGCTGGGCGTTGAAGCCGTAGCCGACGCACACCGCGTCGACGGCGACCTCGCGCCGCGTGCCCGGCACCGGGTTCCAGTCGAGGTCCAGCCGGGCGGTGCTGACGGACTCGACCCGGTCGGTGCCGTGCGCCGCGACCACCGCCGTGCCGTAGCGGACCCCTGTCCGGTGCCGCGCCAGCACCACGCCGTACGAGGCCAGCTCGCCGAGCTTGCGCGCCGCGACCGCCGGCCGGCCGAGCCAGGTCCGCCCGATCGCGGTGGCGCGGTTCGCCTCCAGCACGCCGGTGACGTGCGCGCCGGCCGCGGCCAGCGAGGCGGCGACCGGCAGCAGGAACGGCCCGGTCCCGGCGACCAGCACCCGCTGCCCGACCGCGATCCCCTGTCCCTTGGCTAGCGCCTGCGCGGCGCCCGCGGTGTAGACGCCGGGCAGGTCCCAGCCCGGGAACGGCAACGCCCGGTCGTACGCACCGGTCGCCAGCACCAGTGCCGCGGCCACCACGGTCCTGACGGTCCGCCCGGGCGCGTCGGCGGCACCGGTCTGCAGCCGCAGCAGGTGCGAGCCGTCCGCCGGCTCGAGAGCCCAGACGGAGGTGTCCGGCAGGTAGGTGACGTCCGGGTGGCTGGTCAGCCGGTTCTGCAGCTCGCTCGACGGCGTCCTGCGCCCGACCGCCCGCTGCCGGTAGTACTGCCCGCCCGGGCCCGCGGCCGAGTCGACCAGCAGCACCGGCCCCCCCGCGTCCGCCGCCCCGATCGCAGCCGCCATCCCCGCCGGCCCGGCCCCGACCACCACCACCCGCCCGCTCACGACTCCCCCGTTCCCGGCAGCTCGGCGCCGTGCTGGGTGCGGATGTCGTCGCCCGGTACGACGGTGCGCTGGCAGGCGCGGACGTCCGGGACGCCGTTCACCACCACGAGGCAGTCGAAGCAGACGCCTATACCGCAGAACACGCCGCGCGGACGAGCGTTCCGGCGGGTGTCCCGCCAGGAGTCCTTGCCCAGGGCAAGTAGTACGCCGGCCACCGTCCGGCCGGGTTCCGCCGCCACCGGAGCGCCGTCCACGCGGATCTCGAAGCTCATGCCGGCACCTCCGCTCCGACGACGGCCGGGCGGCCGACGCGGAACGGCTTCGCGTCGACATGCGGCCGCGTTCCGGTGAACAGCTCCGCGAGCAGCCGGCCGGTGGACGCGGCCAGGCCGATCCCGGCACCCTCGTGGCCGGTCGCGTGCCACAGACCGGGCAGCCGGGGGTCCGCGCCGATCACCGGCAGATGGTCGGGCGCGTACGGCCGGAAGCCGCCGTACGCGCGCATCACAGGCACCGCGTCGAGGAACGGGAACAGGGCCAGCGCCTTCGCGGCGAGCTCGCGCAGCACCCGAACCCGGACCGTGTCGTCGAACCCGATCCGTTCCCGGCTGGACCCGATCAGCACCGTGCCGGCGCGGGTGGACTCGACCACGGTCGAGGTCTGCAGGTCCGCGTCACTGCTGCCGACCCCGCCGACGTAGTCCGCGTCGTACACCTTGTGCCGGACACAGACCGGCAGTGGTGCGGTGACCAGCAGCATCCCGCGTCGCGGCAGGATCTCGATCGGTACGCCGGCCCGCCGGGCGAACTCGCTCGACCAGGGCCCGCACGCGTTCACCACCGCGCCACACGGGATCACCCCTGCCGACGTCTCCAGTCCGCTGACGGCCTCGCCGGTACGACGTACCCCGGTCGCCGTGACACCGGACCGGACCCCGCCACCACGGGCTCGTACCGCGGCCAGCAAGGTCGTTGCCGCCAGCACCGGTTGCAGCTGAGCGTCGTCCGGGTAGTGCACGGCGCCGGTCACCCGGGGCGTCAGGTGCGGTTCCAGCTCGAGCGCCGCGTCCCGGTCGATCACCCGGGCATCGACCCCGGCGGATCGCTGGGTGGCCGCGAAGGCGGCGAGCGGTCCGGGATCGGTGGTCGCGACCACGACGCCGCCCTTGTCCTCCCACTCCGCTTCCGCGAGCTCGGGGCCGAGCTCGTCGGCGAGGCGGGCGAGCAGCAGCGGCCACTCCCGCCGGGACGCGAGCGCGAGGTCCAGCTCCGGCCCGGGTGTCTTGTCCGAGACCAGCACGTTGCCCTCGCCGGCCGACGTCGTACCCGCGGCCGGACCGCCACGGTCGACGACGAGCACCCGCAGACCGCGCGCGCTGAGCGCCTCGGCGCAGGCCGCACCGATGACACCGGCACCGACGACGGCGACGTCCGGCGATGCGCTGCTGGTCATCTCACTCCAGATCGGCGTTCAGTAAAATGAACGCTTCGAGCGTAGGCCGCTGCTACGACCGGGTCAACCCCGCGGCTCGTCCGAGACGCACCCGGCGCCGAGGTGCTGTGCGTGCACGTCGCCCGGGTACTGCAGCAGCAGCACCGACTCGACCGGACCACCGACCGCCTCGTACCGGTGCGGCCCGTCCGCCCGGAACGACACGTAGTCCCCCGGCCCGACCTCGTGGGTCCTGCCCTGGGCGGTCACCCGCATCCGGCCGGATACGACGATATGGTGCTCGACACCCGGGTGCCCGGCCGAGTCCTGCACCGCGCCGGGCCGCACCCGCTGGTCGTACAGCTCGAGCAGCCCGTCCACCGCCTCGACCCGGCGCAGCATCCGCAGGTCGATCGCCTCGCCGCTCAGCACGTCCACCTCGGCGGAGCGTACGACGACCACGCCGGGGTCCGCCTGCTCGCTCAGCAGCGCCGACACCGGGACACCCAGAGCGTTCGACAGACTGAACACCGTCTCCAGAGTCGGGTTGCCACCACCGGACTCCAGCTGGGACAGCGTGCCCTTGGCGATCCCGGACCGCCGGGCCAATTCGGACAGCGAGATGCCCTGGTCCTCGCGCCGGGCGCGCAGGTTCGCCGCGAGCACTCGAGCCGCTTCCTGACCTGCCACCCGCTGCCTCCTCGTCCCGCCTTGTCCCCGTGAGCGTAGCCAGTCGGCGGTCGGTCACACTTTCGCGTCCGGAGCAGTCATCTGGTACGAGACCCGAAGGAGCGGAAACCATGAACCCACGGATGAACAACCCGGCCGCCGTCATCCCCGACGCGATGCCCGCCATCCTCAACCTGTTCAAGACCAGCAAGCAGGGCGGCGTCCCGGACGTCACGATGGAGCTCGTCCACCTACGCGTGAGCCAGGTGAACGGCTGCAGCGCCTGTGTCGACTCCGGCGCGAAGCAAGCGAGGAAGGCCGGCGAGACCGACGAGCGGCTGTTCGCGGTGTCGGCCTGGCGGGAGGCGCCGTACTTCGACGAGGCCGAGCGCGCCGCGCTGGCACTCGCGGAGTCGGCCACCCGGCTGGCCGACCGGCCCGACGCCGTACCGGACGAGATCTGGGACGAGGCGGCGAAGCACTACGACGAGCCGGACTGGCGGCGCTGGTCCTGATGATCGCCACGACGAACCTGTTCAACCGGCTCAACGCGACCACCCGGCAGATCGCCGGGGCGTGGGGCTGATCGCGATGAGCGTCGTCCGGATGCACACGTACCGCGTCGCCGACGCCGACCTGCCGGAGTTCCTCGACCGGCGCGCAGTGCTGATCGCCAAGGTCCGCGCCGATCATCCAGGCCTGGCCGAGACGCGCCTGACCCGGCTCGAGGACGGCAGCTACACCGACACCTGGCGGTGGGACTCGTTCCCGCAGCTGGCGGCCGCCTTCCCGGCGGCCGGCTCGCCCGAAGCCGCCTCGGCGATGGCGCTGACCAGCGACGCGACCGCGGTCAACGGCGAGATCGTCGACGAGCGCTGAACCCGGCACGGGGGCTCGTCGGGCGGGATCCGCTCGACGAGCCCCGATGTCACGAAGAGCCGCTTCGCGGTGTCCTGTGTGCACGACCAAGGACTCGAGGAGCAGAACCGTGAAGAGCCGTCTCGTCATTGCCGCCGTAGTACTCGGCGGCCTCACGTTCGCCGTACCGGGTGTCTGGGCGTTCGGCTGGCCCGAGTCGTTCTACGACAACGTAGCGACCTACCCGCCGTACAACCTGCATCTGTTCCACGACGTCGGCGCCTTCCAGCTCGGCGTCGCGGCGGCCTTGTTCGGCGCGCTGATCTGGCGGGACGCACTGGTCGTCGCCCTGTTCGGCGGGACCGTCGGGATGGTCGTGCACACCATCTCGCACTTCCTCGACAGCGACCTCGGCGGCCGTCCCAGCGACCCCTGGCTGCTGTCCGCCGTCTCCCTCGTCGTCACCGCCGCCTTCCTGCTCCGCCTCCGCGCGATGACCGACGTCAGCCGGCCCACGTCACGTCGAAGATCCTGATCGTCTCCGTCCCGGTATCGACGTGGAACGACATCAGACCTGCCCTCCCGAAGAACGTCTGCCTGAACTCAGGCTCATCCGGGTACAGCGCCACGGCGTCCCAAGGCTCGTCGACCAGGGCCACCGCACGTCGAACAAGCGCGTCGAAGGCGACCGGCGGAAGTCCTCTTGAGCTGAGCGAGTGCGGCAGCGTGGAACTCCACGCGGTAGGTCACCGGCGTTCGGCCCAGCCGGGGATGACTTGCTCGGCGGCGACGAACTCGTCGGACCGGCCCTCGCGCGCAGCCTGTGCAGCGGTGTCGAAGTCCGGGTTGGACAGCGCGATCGCACGGAGACGCCACAGATGCAACACGTCACGCACCTGGTGAAATCGCCACACCTCATGAGCCGCGTCGAGAGCATCGCGATACTCCGCGAGGAACTGCTCGTGCCACCGGGAGGGCAGCATCCGAAGGATCTCCACGGGATCGTAGTCCGCACTGTCGAGCGGCTCGGCAGTCATGTCCGCAGGATACCCTTGCCCCGCCGTCGTCGGATCGACTTTCCACAGGGTCAGCGCAGGGCGGCGGCTTCGGCGGCGAGGGACTCGATGCGGGACCAGTCGCCGGCGGAGAGGGCGTCGGCCGGGGTGAGCCAGGTGCCGCCGACACAGCCGACGTTCGGCAGGCCCAGGTACGACGCGGCGGTGTCGGGCCTGATCCCGCCGGTCGGGCAGAACCGCGCCTCCGGCAGTGGCGATGCGACCGACTTCAGGAACGCGACACCGCCGGACGCCTCGGCCGGGAAGAACTTCATCTCCCGGCGCCCGCGCTCGAGCAGACCGAGCATCTCCGACACCGTCGACACCCCGGGCAACGCCGGAAGACCGGAGTCGTCGAACGCCTCCAGCAGGGTGACCGTCCAGCCCGGCGACACCAGGAACCGGGCGCCCGCGTCCGCGGCTGCCTTCACCAGGCCGGGGGTGTTCACCGTGCCGGCCCCGACGACCGCGTCCGGCACTTCCTCCGCGATAGCGCTGATCGCCGCGAGACCGGACAGCGTCCGCAGCGTCACCTCGATCACCGGCAGGCCGCCGGCCACCAGCGCCCGTGCCAGCGGCACCGCCTGCTCGGCGTCCTCCAGTACGACGACCGGCACGACCGGCGCGAGGTCGAGCAGCCGGGCCGCGGTCAACGGCAGGTCAGGCATCGAAGTCTCCACGGGTCAGATCACACTGGCGCCACGGTCGGCGGGTCCGACACTACGGCGGAACGCGGCGAACAGCTCACGGCCGGTGCCGAGCCAGTCGCCCTCGGCCGGCGCTGAGCCGGCCACCGAGCGGACGTCGAGGTCGTCGACGAGCACCTCGAGCAGTCCCTTGGGGGCATTCAACCGGACCACGTCGCCGTCCCGTACCCGGGCGATCGGTCCGCCGTCCGCGGCCTCCGGGCTGACGTGGATCGCGGCGGGGATCTTGCCGGACGCGCCGGACATCCGCCCGTCGGTGACCAGCGCAACGTGGTAGCCGCGGTCCTGCAGCACGCCGAGCGCCGGGGTGAGCTTGTGCAACTCGGGCATCCCGTTCGCCGAAGGTCCCTGGTACCGGATCACGGCGACCACGTCCCGGTCCAGCCGGCCGGCCTCGAACGCGGCCAGGAAGTCGTGCTGGTCGTCGAACACCGCCGCCGTCGCCTCCACCACCTGGTGCTCGGGCGCGACCGCGGACACCTTGATCACCGAGCGGCCCAGGTTTCCGTTCAGCACCCGCAGCCCGCCGTCGGACGCGAACGGCTCGTCGACCGGCCGGAGCACCTCCGGGTCATGGCTCGCGGCCGGACCGTCGCGGTAGGTCAGCTGGTCGCCGTCCAGCACCGGCTCTCGCCGGTAGGTGCTGAGCCCGGAGCCGGCGACGGTCCGGACGTTCTCGTGCAACAGGCCGGCGTCCAGCAGCTCGCCGATCAGGTACGCCGTGCCACCGGCCGCGTGGAAGTGGTTCACATCCGCCGGACCGTTCGGGTAGATCCGCGCGAGCAGCGGCACCACCGCGGACAGGTCCGAGATGTCGTCCCAGGTCAGCCGGATCCCGGCCGCCGCGGCCATCGCCGGCAGGTGCAGCGTGTGGTTCGACGAGCCGCCGGTGGCGAGCAGCGCGACGACACCGTTCACCACCGCCCGCTCGTCGACCACGCGCCCGACCGGCGTGAACCCGCCGCGCAGCGCGGTCAGCTCCAGGACCTGGCGAGCCGCGGCAGCGGTCAGCGCCGGGCGCAGCGGCGAGGTGGGGTGCACGAAGCTGGCACCGGGCAGGTGCAGCCCCATCACCTCCATCAGCATCTGGTTCGAGTTCGCGGTGCCGTAGAAGGTGCAGGTGCCGGCCGAGTGGTACGACGCGGCCTCCGCCTCGAGCAGCTCGTCCCGGCCGGCCAGGCCCTCGGCGTACAGCTGCCGGATCCGGGCCTTCTCCTTGTTCGGCAGGCCGGAGCGCATCGGCCCGGCCGGCACCAGGATCGTCGGCAGGTGCCCGAACGCGAGCGCGCCGATCACCAGGCCGGGCACGATCTTGTCGCACACCCCGAGCAGCAGCGCCGCGTCGAACATGTCGTGCGACAGCGACACCCCGGTCGCCATCGCGATCAGGTCCCGGCTGAACAGCGACAGCTGCATCCCGTCCCGGCCCTGGGTGATGCCGTCGCACATCGCCGGTACGCCGCCGGCGAACTGCGCGATCCCGCCCGCTGCCCGGACCGCGCCCTTGAGCTGCGCCGGGTAGTCGGCGAACGGCTGGTGCGCGGACAACATGTCGTTGTACGACGAGACGATCGCGACGTTCGGCTTCACGAACGAGCGCAGCGCCGCCTTGTCCGGCGTACCGCTGGCCGCGAAGCCGTGCGCAAGGTTCGCGCAGCCGAGCTTGCCGCGCGCGGGTCCGGCCTCGGCGGCGGCGTCGATCTTGGCCAGGTACGCCGACCGGGTGTCCGCGGACCGCTCGGCGATCCGTTCGGTGACGTCGGCAACCATTCGATGGATGTGGGTCATGCGCGCATCTCCTCGTGCCAGGTGCGTCCGTCCCGCTCGATCAGGGTCGTCGCCGCTGACGGCCCCGCGGTTCCGGCGAAGTACTGCTTGGGCCGGTCGCCGGCCGCCTCCCAGCGGCGCAGCACCGGCTCGGTCCAGGCCCAGGCGGCCTCGACCTCGTCGCGTCTCATGAACAGGGTCGGGTTGCCGCGGACGACGTCCATCAGCAGCCGCTCGTACGCCTCCGGCGTACGGCCTTCGAACTGGTCCGCGAACGCCAGGTCCAGGTTGACCGGCTTGAGCCGAATGCCACCCGGGCCCGGCGCCTTCGCGAGCATGTGCATCCGGACGCCTTCGTTCGGCTGCAGCCGGATCACCAGCCGGTTCGGCGTCAGCTCCGGCTCGAGGTCCGGCCAGATCGAGTGCGGCACCCCCTTGAAGACCACGACGATCTCCGACGCCCGGCGGTCCAGCCGCTTGCCGGTGCGCAGGTAGAACGGCACGCCGCGCCAGCGCCAGTTGTGCACCTCGGCCTTGAGCGCGACGTACGTCTCGGTGTTGCTCGGCCCGTCCAGCTCGTCGCGGTACGCCGGCACCGGGACGCCGTCGACCAGACCCGCGCCGTACTGCGCCCGGACCACGCCGGCCGGGCCGACCGGCGCCAGCGCCTGCAGGACCTTGAGCTTCTCGTCCCGGACGCCGTCGTTCTCGATCCGGGTCGGCGGTTCCATCGCAACCAGGCAGAGCAGCTGTAGCAGGTGGTTCTGCACCATGTCGCGCAGCGCGCCGGAGCCGTCGTAGTACCCGGCCCGCTGGCCGACACCGATCGTCTCGGCGAC
>Ga0075419_10000092_pt1 | contig 46555 bp, 48 predicted proteins | sample SoiMetdeltSBSDD3_FD_76900 | JGI IMG/M metagenome (GOLD analysis project Ga0075419, IMG submission 76900) | Bulk soil microbial communities from a Populus tree surrounding site in Tennessee, USA - Soil MetaG P. deltoides SBSDD3 | ecosystem: Environmental > Terrestrial > Soil > Tree plantation... | reverse complement strand
TCGCGCGCGTAGCGAAGACGGCGGTGACCATCGAGATGACGATGCCGACGAGCAGCAGGAGCGCGAACCCCTTGACGCCTGCGGTCGCGAGCACGAACAGGACGAGGGCCGTGATCGCCGTGACGACGTTCGCGTCGATGATCGTCGCGAAGCCCTTCCGATATCCCTGGGCGATCGCCGCTCGCATCGATCTCCCGGCGCGCACCTCTTCCTTGATGCGTTCGAAGATGACGATGTTCGCGTCGGCTGCGACGCCGAACGTGAGCACGAGGCCTGCGAAGCCGGGCAGCGTCATCGTCACGTTGAAGAGCAGGATCGTCGCGTACAGGAAGGCCGCGTAGATGCCGAGCCCCGCGACCGCGACGAGCCCGAGGAAGCGGTAGAAGACGAGCAGGAAGATGATCACCAGGAGAAGACCCGCGAGCGCCGCCGTCTGCGCTTCCTTCAGCGAGTCCTTGCCGAGCGTCGCGGAGATGTCGGTGCGGTCGAGCGTCTCGAACTTCACGGGCAGCGCGCCCGTCTGGAGCACGATGGCGATGTCCTTCGCCTCCTTGATCGAGTCGAGGCCCTCGATCTGCGCCCGCCCGCCGCCGATGCCGCCGGCAAGGCTCGAGTCCGTGTAGTCGATCTGCGGGAAGGTCTTGATCTCGCGATCGAGGACGATCGCGAAGTGCTGCGGCGCCTGGCGCAGGCGGCCGCGGATGTGGAGGTTCCGCGTGATCTCCTCGAACTTGTTCGAGCCCGCGCCGGTGAACTCCATCGTCACGATGGGCCGTCCGGCGCCGCCGGGGCTCGTGTCGAAATCGGCGCGCGTGCCGGAGAGCTTGAAATCCTCGCCTCTCATCTGCGGGATCTGGGGGGGGTCGTACTGGAAGAGGTAGTAGTAGGTCCGGTCGGGTGCGACGCCGCTCCCGTCCTGACCGCCCGGGCACACGACCGCACCCTCGCCGCAGGTGATGACCGTGCGGTCCTTGGGGACGGCGAACAGCTCACGCCCGGCGGGAAGCTTGCCCTTCGTCTTCGCGAGGGCCTCCTTCTCCGTGGGGAACGGCCCGGACACGACGCGCTTCGTCTTCGGGTTGACGACGTAATACGCGTCGGACGTTCCCTCGACCTGGCTCTGCACCCTCGCCAGCAGGTCGTAGAGCGACGTGTACTCGACCGGGAAGCCGCGCGCCGAGATGGACGGAACCGCGAGCGAGGACTCGAGGTCGTAGAGCTCGAGCTGCGCAGTCGTGCCGATGATCTCCGCCGCGGCCTCGGGGTCGCTCACCCCCGGGAGCTGGATGACGATCTGGTCGTCGCCCTGCGTGCGGATCTCGGGCTCGGTGACGCCGAGCTTGTCGACGCGGTTCCGCATGATGTCGACCGAGCGGTTGAGGTCGTCCTTCGTCAGCTCCCGGTCGGCCGGCGGGACCGCCTGCAGGGTGACCTCGAGCCCGCCCTGCAGGTCGAGCCCCAGCGTGGCTTTCTGATGCAGCGGCGAGGCCGGGATGGCCATGAGCGCGACGCCGACGAGGGCAGCCAGCAGCAGGCCGACGACGAAAAAGGATGAGCGTCGGTTCACGGTTCGAGAACGAGGTTAGCGGCGGTCTCCCGCGGTCGCTTCCGCGTCGGCCTCGCTCGTAACAGCTTCTTCGCGTGCCGTAACCGCGGGTTCATCGTCTTCCGGCTCCTCGACTGCCTCGGCATCGATCGTCTCCGGCGAGGTCTCGTCCTCGGGCGGCAGCACGGCAGCGATCCCGCGGCGGGTCATGTGCACGTTCAACCCGTCGGCGATCTCGACCACGACGTCGTCGCCCTCCACGCGGGTGATCGTCCCGTAGATCCCACCGGTCGTGAGGATGTCGTCGCCGACGCCGGCGCCCTCGATCAGGGACTGGTGGTCGCGCTGGCGCTGGCGCTGCGGGCGGATCATCAGGACGTACATCACGACGAGCAAGAGCACCATCACGATCAGAAAGCTCACGGTTCCTCCTCGGGGGCGCCGGCGAGCCGCGCGAGTGCGTCCCGCCGGAAGGCCGAGAACGTGCCCCGCTCGATCGCCGCCCGCGCGTGTGCGGTCAGGTCGAGTACGAACCAGAGATTATGCAGGCTCAGGAGCCGCAGACCGAGGATTTCCTCCTGCAGGACGAGGTGCCGGACGTATGCGCGGGAGAACCGGGCGCAGGCCGGGCAGCCGCACCCCTCCTCGAGCGGCCTCGCGTCCCGCGTGTAGCGCGCGTTCTTGAGGTTCATCCGGCCCGCCCACGTGAGCGCCGAGCCGGTCCGCGCGGTGCGGGTGGGGAGCACGCAGTCGAACAGGTCGACGCCCCGGGCGACGACCTCCAGGATGCCCACCGGGTCGCCGATCCCCATGAAGTACCGGGGCTGGTCCGCGGGGAGGAGCGGCGCCGCCCACTCGACGCAGTCGAGCATCTCGTCCCGCGACTCCCCGACCGCGAGTCCGCCGAGCGCGTGCCCGTCGAACGCGAGCTCGGCGACCTCCTCGATCGAGCGCCGGCGCAGCTCCTCGTCGGTTCCGCCCTGGGAGATGCCGAACCGCAGTTGCCCGGGGGCCCGGGGCGCATCGAGCTGCGCCTTCGCCCAGCGCGTCGTCAGGGCGACCGCGCGCTCGAGCTCGGCTCGGTCGGCGGCTGCAGGAAGGCAGACGTCGAGGCACATTGCGATGTCCGAGCCGAGCCTGCGCTGGATCTCCGCGACTCCTGCCGGCGTGAAGCGCTCGGCCGAGCCGTCGTAGACGGACCGGAAGGTCACGCCCTCCTCGTCCAGGGCGAGGATCGTGTCGCGCAGCGAGAAGACCTGGAACCCGCCCGAGTCCGTGAGGATCGGGCCGTCCCAGCCCGAGAACCCGTGGAGCCCGCCCAGGCCCTCGATCACCTCGTCGCCAGGCCGGAAATGCAGGTGGTACGCGTTGCCGAGGATCACGTGCGCGCCGAGTGCCCGCACCTCGTCGGGATCGAGCGACTTCACCGTCGCCTTCGTGCCGACGGGCATGAACGCAGGTGTGGGGATCGAGCCGTGCGTGGTCTCGAGGAGGCCCGCGCGCGCCGCCCCGTCGCGGGCAGTGACGCCGAATGCGCTCACGCGGGCCTGCTCTCGGCTCGAGACGACCTGCCCGAAGCCGCGACTCGCGCCTGGGGCCACCCCGCGCCTCCTCCCACTTCGAGCGTACTTCGGAAGTGCGCGCGCATGGGACACGGGATCGTGCCGGAACCGTGCCGGTCCCGGGGCCGAGACTGCCAGGTCACAGCGCCAGCATTGCGTCGCCGAAGGAGTAGAAGCGGTAGCGCTCGGCGATCGCCGTCCGGTAGAGGTCGCGGGTCTCCTCCACGCCCACGAAGGCCATGACCAGCGCGAGCAGCGTCGAGCGGGGCAGATGGAAGTTCGTAAGCAGCGCGTCGACGCGGCGGAACTCGAAGCCGGGCGTGACGAAGAGCCGGGTGCGACCGGCGAGCTCGCCGGTCCGGGCAACCGTCTCGAGCACGCGCACCGAGGTCGTTCCCACGGCGAGCACGCGCTCCGCCGCGGCGATCCGGCGCCAGGCCGACGCTTGGACCGCGTACCGCTCGCCGTGCAGCTCGTGGTCCTCGACCCGCGCCCCGGACACGGGGCGGAAGGTGTCCAGCCCGACGTGGAGGGTGACGCTCACCGGGTCGAGCCGGGCGACGAGATCCGGTGTCAGGTGGAGCCCGGCCGTCGGCGCGGCCGCCGATCCGAGCGCCCGCGCGTACACGGTCTGGTAGCGCCCGGGATCGTCGAGACGCGCGTGGATGTACGGCGGGAGCGGTGCCTCCCCGCTCGGCTCGCCCTCGAGCCGGACGAGCCAGCGACCGCCCCCGAGCGCCTCGACCAGCTCGATCGGCCCGAGCCGCTCGCCGTGCCTCAGTCGGCGTGATGGTCGGACGAGCGCCTCCCACACCCCTTCGCCGCGTTCCTCGACCAGGAGCACCTCGACCGAGCCGCCGGTCGACCGGCGCAACCGCAGCCGGCCCGGGACGACGCGAGTGTCGTTGACGACCACGAGCTCGCCGCCGAGGAGCTCTGGCAGCTCGGAGAAGAGCCGGTGCTCGATCCGGCCCGTCTCGAACCGATGGACGAGCAGCCGCGACGAGTCGCGAGGCTCGACGGGCGTCTGTGCGATCAGCTCCGACGGCAGGTCGTAGTCCAGGTCGGTCGCGTCCACCGGACGTAGTAGAGTAGTTCGGCGTCCATGGACGAAGCCGCTCTCGAACGAGTCAAGCAGCGAATCGCCGACGCGGCCGCGGGACGGCCGGAGCCAGCCCTCCTCGAGGCGGCGCTCGAGCGCTCGCGCGAGCAGATCGCATCCCTCGCCGAGGCCGCCGCCGAGCTCGAGGCGTCGATGCCCGCACGGATCGAGTCGTCGGTCCGCGACGGGCTGCGCTCGGAGGTGCTCCCGGTCGCGCGGCAGGTGGCGGAGATCAGGGGGCTCCTCAACCAGGTGATCCGGCGGCTCGAGCGGCTCGAGGGCGAGCTGCTGGCCGAGCGCCACGCGAGGGTGGACGACCTCGCGCTCCTCGTCGACCTCGTGAGCTCCGGGTGGAAAGGGGTCGACGCTCGCATCGAGCGACTCGAGCGAAGCCAGGCCGAGGACGCGACGCGGATCATCGCCGCGGTCGAGGACCTGCCGGCGCCGGGCCCCGAGGGCAAACCGGTCGACGAGTACGCCGCGGCCTAGGCCCGGCGAGACAGCTCGGAGACCGATCCCGCGGGGAGCACGAGCCGGAAGCGGCTGCCGCGACCCGGCTCCGAGCTGAGCTCGACCCGGCCGCCGAGTGCCATCGCAAGCTCTCGGGCGATCGGGAGCCCGAGCCCGGTTCCGTCGACGTCCTGCGAGATGAACGGCTCGAAGATCCGCTCGCGGTCCCGGGCCGGGACTCCCGGGCCCGAGTCCACGACGTCGACGCGCACCGCTCCGTTCGCTGCGGCGAGCTCGAGGTCGACGCGTCCTCCGTCGGGCGTCCAGCGGAAGGCGTTCGAGAGCAGGTTCGAGATCACCTGGAGCACGCGATCTCCGTCGGACACGATCACGGGCGGCTCGCCGTCGGCCTGCACGCGATAGTCGATCTCGCGACGCCGCGCCTCCTCGGCGAAGGCGCCGTGCGCATGGTCGAGCACTCGACCGAGGTCGACCTCCTCGTGGCGAACGGTGAACCGGTGGGCCTGAAGCTTTGCGAGGTCGAGGACGTCCCCCACGAGGCGCTCGAGACGGTCCGTCTCGGCGGCGACGATGTCGAGAGAGCCCTGGACCTGGTCGGGCTCGGTCACGATCCCCTCGCGGAGCGCCTCGACGTGCCCGCGGATCGCCGTCAGAGGCGTCCGGAGCTCGTGTGACACCGACATCAGGAAGGACCGCTTGAGCTGCTCCGCCTCGGCGAGCTTGGCCACCATGCTGCGAAAGCGGTCCGTCAGCAGCGCGATCTCGTCGCCGCCCTTCGATTCCGGGATCGCGACGTCGTATCGTCCGGCTGCGACGGCCTGCGTCGCGCGCGTGAGCGCACGCACCGGCTCGGTGAGGCGACGCGAGAGCCACCAGAAGAGCGCAGCGCCGAGCACGATCCCGACCGCGAGCGCGAGCGCGAGCCGCTCGAGCAGCGTCACCCATTGCTCGCGGAGCTCGGTGACGGGCTTCGCGACGACGAGCCAGCCGAAGGGCTCGGTGCCACGCTGGAGCTGCACCGGCTGCGCCGCAGCCAGCAGCAGCCGGCCCTCGCCCGGAGGCGTGAACTCGAACGTGACCACCCGCTCCGGATCCAGCTGCGTGCCACCGAGCGCCTCCCTCGTCAGCCTCGTGAGGCCGAAGCGCTGTCCCGGGAAGAGCGAGGCTCCCACGTAGTACAGCTCGTCCCCGGTCGCGAGCTCGAGATTCTTCGCCGCGAACTCCGGAGCACGTGCCCCCTCGTCGCTCGAGCGGAGGGCGGACTCGGCATAGAGATCCGCGAGACCCGCCGCCTCGCGCTTCAGCTCGGATACGGACTCGGAGCGCGTCACGTCCTGGAAGAGGCGGAGGGCGAACGCCATCGACACGAGGCCGAAGACGAGCACGACCAGGAGGAAGAGCGCTGTGAGACGGAACCGGAGAGTCCCGAGCATCGGCCGCTTCCAGGGTATCCCGTTACTCCGCGAGATCGAAGTCGGCGCTGCCGGATCCCTGTCGCGGGAGATCTTCGAGGGCGCCGGCTTCACGGCTGCAGTGCCTGTGCTTCCTCATCTTCGGACGTCAGGCGGCGGAGGCGGGCGTGCGGTCGGACGCGACCTTGTAGCCGACGCCCCAGACCGTAACGATCGGCGACGCGTCGCCCAGCTTGCGCCTGATCTGGCGCACGTGCACGTCGACCGTGCGAGTGTCCCCGGCGAACGTATAGCCCCAGACGCGCTCGAGGAGCTGGTCGCGCGTGAGCACGATCCCACGGTGGTCGAGAAGCTCCCAGAGGAGGTCGAACTCCTTCGGCGCGAGCCGGATCTCCTCGTCGCCGACGTACACCTCGCGCTTTCCCGAGTTGATCACGAGGTCGCCGTGCCGCAGCTCCTCGGTCTCGCTGCGCCGCCGCTCGGGCGAGGCGCGCCGCAGGACGCTCTTCACACGCGCGACGAGCTCGCGCGGGTTGAACGGCTTCGTCATGTAGTCGTCCGCGCCGACCTCGAGACCGATGATCTTGTCGACGTCCTCGTCCCGCGCGGTGAGCATCAGGATCGGCACGTCCGAGCTCTTGCGGATGCGCCGGCAGAGCTCGACGCCGTCGCCGTCCGGAAGGTTGAGGTCGAGCACGATCAGGGAGGGCAGCTCCCCCGCGAGGTCGACGAGCGCGGCCTTGGCGGACGACGCGGCACGCACCTCGTACCCGGCGTTGCGGAGGTATGCGGAGACGAAGGAGGCAATGGACGTCTCGTCCTCGACGACGAGGATCGTGTGCTGCTGCGTCATCTGACGCCCTTCCCGGTCGTCGACTCGTCGGAACCGAGGTCGTAGCGCGTCGGCTCCGTCGGCACCGGCAGGCACAGCTGCGAGGCCATGACGCAGTCGACGCCCTCGAGCGAGAAGACTCCCACGTCGTCGCCGATCCACCGTGGGTCGCCGTCGAGCACGACCTCTCCCACGCCCACCGCCGACACGGACATGCCGGCTCCTCGGAGGACGAGGCGATAACGGCCGCCGAGCACCTTGAACCGGATGCCCACGCCCCGGTAGATCGTCGTCCTCGGGCCGAGCCGGTCGGCGGTCACCCTGCGCCCGGAGACGGTCGGAAGGAACCGGTCGCGCGGTGTCAGGTCGGTGACGCGGAGGGTGCCGCTGGTGAGGCGGCCGAGCACGACCCCCCGCAGCTCGAGCGCCGCAGAGCCGCGGCCGCGCTCGAGCGAGAGCTCGCCGCTGTCCCGCACGGCACCGGCCGCCGAAGCGGCGACGGCGACCGTCGCGACGATCGCGCACACGAAGAGGAAGAGCGCCCGCATTGCCCTACGGCCAGTATCGAGATCGGGCGTGGGTTCGGGGTGAGAACGCTGTAAGGAGACTGTAAGTACGAGCGGGGCCCGAGAGCCGTAGATTCACCTCGCCATGGACGAGATCGCGAACTTCGGGCTGGACGTGCTGGTCGTCTCGGCCGGGCTCCTGCTCGCCGTGCTCGGGACCCGCCTCGCGGCCCGCGTGTCGCTCCCGAACGCCGCGATCTTCCTCGCGGTGACCGCCGTGCTCGCATCCACGATCGAGCAACTCGACGACGTCCTCACCATCCTCGAGGTCGAGCGGATCGTGGTCGTGGCGCTCGTCGTCATCCTCTTCGACGGCGGTCTGCACATCGGGCTCGCCCGTTTTCGGCGCTCGGTCGGCCCGATCCTCGCGCTCGGAGTCCTCGGCACATTCGCGACAGCGGGCCTCGTGACGCTGGCCGCGCACTACCTGCTCGGCCTCCCCTGGATCGTGTCGGGGCTCGTGGGCGCGGCGATCGCGCCGACGGATCCCGCGGTGACGTTCTCGGTCCTCGGCGGCCGCGAGGTGCGCGGTCGCGCGGGCACCGTCCTCGAGGGGGAGGCAGGGACGAACGACCCGGTCGGGATCGCCCTGATGATCGGGCTGATCGAGCTCGCGAACGAGGACGACGGCAGCTTCTCGATCGTCGTCTCCGAGTTCGCTCTCGAGATGGCGATCGGGCTCGCCGTCGGCGTCGCGGGCGCGATGCTGCTTCTCCCCTTGCTCCGCCAGGTGCATCTGCCGAGCCCGACGCTGTACCCGCTGCGCGTGCTGGCGGGCGCCGGGATCGTCTACGGGATCGCCTCGGTCGCGCACGGCTCCGGGTTCCTCGCCGTGTTCGTGGCCGGCGTGCTCCTCGGCGACGTCGCCATCCCGCGCAAGGGAGAGATCGAGACCTTCCACTCCTCGCTCGCCGCGCTCGCGGAGATCGCCGCCTTCGCGGTGCTCGGTCTCTCGGTCGGGTTCACCGGGCTGGACGACGCCGGCATCTGGGGCCAGGGTCTCGCGCTGGCGCTCGTCCTCGCGTTCGTCGCCCGGCCGCTCGCGGTGTGGCCCCTCCTGCTTCCGACGAGCTTGACGCGGGGCGAGAAGCTCTTCGTCGTCTGGGGCGGTCTCAAGGGCGCGGTCCCGATCCTGCTCGGTGCGCTCGCCGTGCTCCGCGAGGTCGACGATTCGGAGCGGATCTACGGGATCGTGTTCGTGGTCGTGCTCTTCTCCGTCATCGTCCAGGGCGCTTCCGTCCCGCACGTCGCCACGCGGCTCGGGCTCTCGTTCCGCGCGGTCGACCACGACCTCGCCGAGGTGCTCGAGTACGTCGTCCGCGAGGACGCGTTCGCCAACGGACGCTCAGTGCGAGATCTGCCGCTCGGCGATCGGGCCTGGGTGGGCGTTCTCGTCCGCGACGGGCGCCCGCGGGCCTTCGGGCCGGACACGACGCTCCGCCCGGGCGACCGTGTGCACGTCTACTGCCAGCCCGAGGACGCGGCCGCGCTGGCGCGGATCTTCGCGGCAGCCATCTAGTCGTAGGAGTAGAAGCCGCGGCCGCTCTTGCGGCCGAGCAGGCCGGCGTTCCGCATCGCGACGATGCGCGGAGGGGGCGCCATGCGCGGCTCGCGCAGCTTCTCGTACAGCGCCTCGGATGCATGCACGTGGACGTCGATGCCCACGAGGTCGACGAGGGTGCACGGCCCCATCGGCCAACCCGCGCCCGCGGTCATGGCGGCGTCGAGATCCTCGGGGGACACGCGAGCCTCGTCGAGCACGCGCAGGCAGTCGTTCAGGAGGGGGATGAGGACGCGGTTGACGACGAAGCCCGGGGTGTCGTGGCAGCGAATCGGTCGCTTGCCGAGTCGCTCTCCGATGCGGAACGCCGCCTCGACTACGTCCTCGGTGGAGAGCTCCGCCTGGACGATCTCCACGAGTGGCATCAGCGGCGCGGGGTTGAAGAAGTGCATCCCGACGACGCGGTCGGGCGTCCCGACCGCCGAGGCAATCTCGGTGACCGAGAGCGCGGAGGTGTTGGTCGCGAGGATCGTGTTCGCGCGGACGATCCCTTCGAGCTCGGCGAAGAGCGCGAGCTTCGCGTCGAGGTCCTCGACGATCGCCTCGATCACGAGGCCGCAGTCGGCGAGGGCCGCGAGCTCCGTCGTCAGCGAGAGCCGCTCGAGCGCGGCACCGCGGTCGCCCGCGTCCAGTTGCCCCTTGTCGACCTTCCGCTGGAGGAAGTGCGCGATGCGCTCCTGCGCCTTCTCACCGAGCTCCTTCGTGACCTCCCGGCCGACGACCTCGTAGCCCGCCTCGATCCCGAGCTGCGCGATGCCGGCGCCCATGGCCCCCAGCCCGACGACGCCGATGCGCTGGATCTCGGGGGACGCCACGACGCGCGATCCTAGCGACGCGCGCGCGTCAGTTCGTCGTCAGTACCCGAGCCGCCGTCGACGCGCGGCCTCGTCGATTCGCGAGTCCACGCCGAAGAACGGCGCGAGCACCGCGATGAGCACGAGCGCGACGATGAGGACGATGCCGAACATGAGTTCATTGTCGCCTACCGGCTCGATCAGCACCACTCGGGGTTTCGAGCATGTCGATCAGGTACGCTGATGGAGAGTGAGCCGGTCAGAGACGCTCGACGACGCCCGCGATCGCCTGGCCCTGGCCGATGCACATGGATGCGATGCCGTAGCGGGCGCCACGCCGGTGCAGCTCGCTCACGAGCGTCGCGGTGATCCGTGCGCCGGTCGCGCCGAGCGGGTGGCCGAGGGAGATCCCGCCCCCGTTCGGGTTGACGTCCCCGTCCTCCCAGCGCGCATGCAGGCCGGTGTCGGCGAGGAACTGGAGCACGACCGACGCGAACGCCTCGTTGACCTCGATGACCGAGACGTCGTCCCAGGTCAGCCCCGCCTTCGCGAGCGCCTTCGCGCACGCCTCGGGGTTCCCGTGCAGCATGCGGTACGGGTCGACTCCCGAGAGCCCGAAGGAGACGAACCGAGCGCGAGGCTCGAGATCGAGCCGCTCCACGGCCTCCGCGCTCGCGAGCAGCATCGCCGCGGAGCCGTCGACGATGGAGCTGGAGTTCCCGGCAGTGACGACGCCGTCGGGCTTGAACGCGGGCTGCAGCGAAGCGAGCTTCTCGAGCGAGGTGTCGCGACGAGGCGTCTCGTCGACGGCGAAGAGCACCGCCGCGCCGGCAGCGTGGACCTCCACGGGCACGATCTCGTGCGTGAAGCGCCCCTCGTCGATCGCCACGACCGCCCGGCGGTGCGACTCGAGCGAGTACGCGTCGAGCGCCTGGCGCGAGAGGTTCCACTCCTCGGCGATGACCTCGGCGGAGATGCCCTGCGGGACGATCGGCCAGCGCTCGCCGATCTTCTCGTTGACGGCCCCCCAGCCGGCGTCTCCGAGGTTCGAACCCATCGGCACGCGCGTCATGTGCTCGACACCCGCGGCGACGACGAGGTCGAGGTGGCCTGCCTGGACCGCCGCGGCGCCGTTGAAGGCGGCCTGCAGCGACGACCCGCACTGTCGATCGACGGTCGATGCCGCGACCGTCTCGGGCCACCCGGCGACCAGCACCGCCTGTCGCCCGACGTTGAGCGCCTGCTCGCCGACCTGCGTGACGCAGCCCATCTGGACGTCCTCGATCTCGCCCGGATCGACGTCGAGGCGGTCGACGAGTCCGTTCATGACCTGCGCAGCGAGCTCCTCGGAACGGATCTCGGAGAGCGAGCCGTTGCGCCTCCCGATCGGGGAGCGGACGGCGTCGACGATGAACGCGTCGGGCATCGACGACAGCATAGAGCGCGGCGCTTCGGCCTCGCCTCGCGGGACTACACTCACCGCGTGGCGACGACCGCGACCGAGCGCCAGCTGCTGATCGGCCACGAGTGGGTCGAGACCGGCGAGTGGATCGACGTCCGCTCGCCGTACGACGGCTCGCTCGTCGGCCGCGTGCCGAGCGCGGGCGCGGACGAGACGCGCCGCGCGCTCGACGCCGCCGAGGCCGCGATGAGCGAGCCTCTGCCGGCGCACGAGCGGGCCGCAGTCCTCGACCGCGTCGCCGCGCTGCTCGCCGAGCGGCAGGACGAGCTTGCCCGGACGATCTGTGCCGAGGCCGGGAAGCCGCTGAAGGCCGCGCGCGTGGAGGCCTCCCGTGCGGTCTCGACGTACACGATGGCCGCGGTCGAGGCACGCAAGCTCGCGGGCGACCCGTTGCCGATGGATGCCTCCCCGGCCGGGGAGGGGAAGCTCGGGCTGAGCCTGCGCATCCCGATCGGGATCGTCGGCGCGATCTCGCCCTTCAACTTCCCGCTCAATCTCGTCGCGCACAAGATCGCGCCCGCGCTCGCGGCCGGGTGCGCCGTCGTCCTCAAGCCGGCGGGCCAGACACCGCTCTCCGCGCTCCTCCTCGCCGAGCTCGAGCTCGAGGCAGGGCTCCCGCCGGGGTGGCTCAACGTCGTCTGCGGCCCGGCGAGCGCGATCGGCGACGTCCTCGTCGAGGACCAGCGGGTGAAGCTCATCACGTTCACGGGCTCGGTCCCGATCGGGTGGAAGCTGCGCGAACGTGCCGCGCGCAAGCGTGTGAACCTCGAGCTCGGGAACGCCACGCCGGTCATCGTCGCCGCGGACGCCGACCTCGAGGATGCGGCGGCGCGTCTCGCTGCGAACGCCTTCTCGTTCGCAGGGCAGAGCTGCATCTCGGTGCAGCGGATCTACGTCGAGGAGCCGGCCTACGAGGCGTTCGTGGACGTCTTCGTCCGTCGGGTCGAGGCGCTCGTCGTCGGCGACCCGGCGGACGAGGCGACCGACGTCGGGCCGCTGATCGCGGAGTCGGAGCGCGAGCGCATCCTGGGCTGGATCGAAGAGGCGCGTGCGGCGGGGGCCGAGATCCTCACCGGCGGGACGCTCGAGGGCTCGCTTCTCCGACCCACGGTCATCGCCGGCGCGCCGACGGACGCGAAGGTCTCCTGCGAAGAGATCTTCGGGCCGGTCTGCACCGTCAGCCCGTATGCGACGCTCGACGAGGCGATCGCGCTCGCGAACGGCACGCGCTTCGGTCTCCAGGCAGGCGTCTTCACGCGCGACGTGAAGAGCGCGCTGCGCGCGGCACGCGAGCTCGATTTCGGCGGCGTGACCGTGAACGAGGCGCCGACCTTCCGCGCCGACCAGATGCCCTACGGCGGGGTCAAGGACTCGGGCAACACCCGCGAGGGACCGGCGTATGCGATCCGCGAGATGACGGAGGAGCGGGCCGTCGTCTTCCAGCTCTAGATTGAGGACAGTGGCCAGGCGCCGAGAGCAGCAAGCGACGACCCAGACCGCGCACGAGGGCGCGGCTCCCCGCGACCTCAAGCGGGAGCGCAAGGCGCTCGTCTCGTTCCGCGAGGACCGGCTCCGGGACCTCGGCGGGCTGGCGCTCGAGATGTACAAGCGCGACCGGTTCGACGCGGGCCTCGTCGTCGAGCGCTGCGCGGAGCTCGTCGCCGTCGAGGCCCGCGTGCAGGAGATCGACGCCCTCCTCGACGGGAGCGTCGCAATCCGCGGCGGGGTCGCTGCCGTCTGCACCTGCGGCGCGCCCCTGCTCCTCGGGGCCCGGTTCTGCGCCACCTGCGGCCGGCCGGCCGGCCGATCCGCTCGCGGCGACACGACCGCGTCATGAGCTCGTGCCCGCGGTGCTCCGCCGCGGTCGAGCCGGGCCAGGAGTACTGCCTGGCCTGCGGTGAGCGCCTGCCGGTGGCCGGCATCGGGGCGCGGAAAGTGCGGGGCAAGGGCTGGCAGCGCCGATCTGCGGTCGCGCTCGTCGTCGCGCTGGCGGGAGCCGCGGTCGCGGTGGCCGCGAGCGACCCCGATCCCGACAGCGCCGCGATCTCGACCGCGACGGGAGACTTCGCGACCGTCCCGACGACGAGCACCCTTCCCTCCCCCTCCGACGAGCCCCGCGGGAACACCGCGGACTGGCCCGCAGGCGAGGACGGATGGACGATCGTCCTCGCGTCCGTGCCCCAGACGAACGGCCGGCCGGCCGCGGACGCGCGCGCGAGGCAGGCGCGGAAGAAGGGCCTGGTCCAGGTCGGCGTCCTCGACTCCTCGCTGTACGCGAGCCTCCACCCCGGCTACTGGGTGGTCTTCAGCGGCGTCTACACCTCCGAGGCGGAGGCGACGAGCGCGCTCGAGCCCGCTCGGCAGGTCGCGCGCACCGCGACCGTGCGCCGCGTCGTGCCCTGAGTCCGTTGCCATTCCCGGCGACGAAAGGCCTGACTTTGTAACACGGCCCCAAAGCCGCTACACTCTGGCGTGCGAAGTCGTGCTTCGCTCTTTTTTCGCCCAGGACGAGCGATCGAGGAGAGTCGACGATCCCCCATGGACGATCACGCCGCTCAGCTGCGCTCTTGTATGTATCAATACTCGCGAGCGATCTATCGCTCGATCAAGGACCTGATCGACCCCTACGCCGACCGCTCCCTGCAGCTCGAGTACCGACGCGCGGTGCTCTGCGAGTGCGAGCAGACGATGGAGCGGCTCGCCGAGGACCCCCAGTACTTCGCTCGGCCCGACCGGGCGCTCTTCGCTGACATCCGACGCTACTTCCCGATCACGGCGCAGGCGCAGGTCGCCTGGTCCGTCCGCGAAGGGGTCGGCGCGGCGACGGGCTTCATCGAGCAGCAGATCGAGGCCGGGCTCCTGGATGGCGGGGTCGCGCGCTGCCACGCGACGACACGCAAGGGCAAGGCCTGCCAGCGGACGCCGCTGCCGGGGCGGGACTACTGCCCGTCGCACCAGCACCTCGAGCACGCCATCGTCGCGGCCTGACGCCGCGCGGCGCTGGTCGCTCGCGGGCGGCGTAGCCATCCTGGTTCGGCTGTCGATGCTTCACGAAGTCGGCGCCCGGCGGGGGGCGGGCGGCCGATAAGCTCGCGTTCGCATGTCGCACGACGCCGACAAGCTCATCCGGCAGCTCTCGCTCGTGGCGTTCCTCATGGCCGAGCGACGCCCGCTCACCGCGCGCGACGTGAAGTCGAACGTCGAGGGCTACAGCGAGATGTCCGACGAAGCCTTCGCGCGCAGGTTCTACTCCGACCGCGCGGAGCTGACGTCGCTCGGCGTTCCCCTCTCGTCGCAGCGCGACGAGTTCACCGGCGAGGAGCTGTACACGCTGCGCTCGGAGCACTACTTCCTCGAGCGGCTCGAGCTCGACGACGACGAGCTCGCCGCACTGCAGACCGCGCTCTACTACCTGGAGGGGAAGTTCGCCTACGCGGAGCCACTGCGTCTTGCGCTGCAGAATCTCGCGCTCGGCCGTGCGGGGTTCGCAGAGCCGCCGACGGAGACCGCGGAGCGCGTGCGCGTCAGCGCGCCGGACTATTCCCCCGAGCTGGCAGGACGCCTCTCGAAGCTCGAGGCTGCGATCTCGAAGCAGCGCACGGTCCGCTTCGGGTACTGGAGCCCGCGACGCGCCCGGCCGGGCGAGCGCTCCGTCAACCCGTACGCGCTGCGCCTCGACGACGGGAACTGGTACGTGATCGGTCAGGACCTCGAGCGCGACACCGTCCGGACCTTCAAGGTCTCGCGGATCCGCGGGGACATCCGGTTCGCCACGCGCCGCGAGCGCGACTTCCGCGTGCCCGACGACTTCGACGTCGAGCAGCACCGGGTCCCGAAGCCCTGGCAGATCGGCGACACCGTCGGAACCGCGCGGATCGCCGTCTCGGACGACACTGCCTGGTGGGTCGAGCGCACGCTCGCGGACGCAGGCTCGGTCGAGGACGGCGTCTTCGAGACGGACTTCTCCTCGGTGGAGCTCCTCGCGGGATGGGTGCTGCGACAGAACGGGAGAGCGGTGCCGCTCGAGCCCGACGAGCTGCGCGAGGCCGTGGCGGAGGGGCTCACTAGCCTCGACGACGCGCACGCCGGTGAAGCGCCCATGCCTGCGACGGCGAAGCGCAGCGATCCCAGGCGCCCGCTGCCGGAGCGACCCACGGGCCCCGTTGCCCCGGAGCGTTTCGGGGTCCTCCAGGCCCTGCTCGCCCAGCTGCTCACCGCCTGCGGAGAAGAGCGATCGGCGGTCCTCGACGCCGCGGAGCTGGCAGGCCGCTTCTCGATCCCGCTGGACGAGCTCCAGGACCACCTCTCGCTGCTCAACCTCGTCAACTTCGGCGGCGGCTGCTACGCGGTGTACGCGGTGCACGACGGGGACGTCGTACGCGTGGACAAGGAGCTGTACGGCGACGTCTTCCGGCGCCCACCGAAGCTGACGCCGCTCGAGGCGCGGGCGATCCGGCTCGCGATCGAGTACGTCGGGCCGACGATCGCGGCGGACGCCCACACCCCGCTCGCGCGCGTGCGACGGAAGCTCGAGGAGACGTTCGGGCGGTTCGATCTCGCGGCCACGCCCGAGCCGCGCGACGCGTCGGACGAGGAGACGCTCGTGAAGGTACTGAGCGAGGCCGCCGAGAAGCGCAAGGTCGTCGAGATCGAGTATCTGAAGGAAGGCGAGGAGAGCCCCTCCCTGCGCCGCGTCGAGCCGTACACGATCGAGCGCGAGCTCCCGGTCTGGCGCGTCCACACGTGGGACCTCACGGTCGACGCGGCTCGCACCTTCCGGCTCGACCGCATGCGGTCTGCGAGGCTCACGAGCGATCGCTTCGAACGGCGTGACGGCTTCGATCCGTCCTACCTCACCAACCCCAGAGTCGCACGCCTCCTCCACTCTCCGGCCGTCGCGCGCTGGAAGCTGGAGCGTGGCGCCCGGCCCCTGACCGACGGCTCCGCGATCGCGGAGGTCCCGTACAAGACGGAGGAGTGGCTGCTCTCCGAGGTCCTCGCGGATCGCGGCGAGACGGTCGTCGTCGAGCCGCAGCGCCTGCGAGACCTCGTGGCCAAGCGGGCCCGCCGGCTGCAGCGCGAGCTCGGCCGCGTGCCCACAGGCCCCTAGCGAACGGGCAGCGCGATCGTGAAGGTCGAGCCGCGCCCCGGCTCCGACTGCACGGTGAGCGTGCCCCCGTGCGCCTCGGCGATCGCCTTCGTGATCGCGAGACCGAGGCCCGAGCCGGGCCTCGTCGCGTCCAGGCGGACACCACGCTCGAAGATTCGAGCCTGCTCCGCGGACGGGATCCCGTCCCCGCGGTCGGAGACGGAGAGCAGCACGCGGCCGCCCTCGAGGGCTGCGCCGACGACGACCTCGTCGCCCGCGGGCGCATGGAGCAGCGCGTTCGCGACGAGGTTGTCGAGAGCCTGACGCAGGCGCAACGGGTCGGCATGCAGACGCAGAGGCCCATGCGTGCTCGCTCGCACGCGCGCGCCGCGGAGCTCGGCGGTGGCCGCGACCTCGCGCACGAGGGCGCCGGCATCGACGTCCTCGAGCTCGACCGAGACGGCAGCGGCGTCGCGGACGAGCCGGTCGATGGTCCGGCACGCGGCCATGGCGAGCTCGACGAGCGTCGACAACCCCGGGTCGTCCGCGCGCGCAGCCTCGGCGATCGTCCCGAGCGCGGCGACCGGGCTGCGAACCTCGTGCACGACGGTGGCCAGGTGCTCGGCGGAGAGATCGTCCGATCGATTCACGCCACGCGCTCCGACAGCCGCTCGAGGGCCCAGACCGCGGTCTCGTGGAGCATCGGGTCGTCGTCCCCGACGTATCGCTCGACTGCAGGCACGAGCTCGGGGGTGCCGACGTTCCCCGCGGCGACGAGCGCGTTGCGCCGCAGCCAGCGGGCGTCGTTCCGCGGAACGTACAGGCGGTCGACTTCCGCGACGAGCTCGTCTCCGGCGCGCTCGAGCCAGTCGACGAGCGACACGACCGGGGTCGCGTCGGCAGGAGGAGCGACGTCCTGCCGTCGCCTCTCGATCCCGCGGTTCCAGGGGCAGACGTCCTGGCAGATGTCGCAGCCGTACACGGAGTCGCCGAGCTCCGCGCGGTAGCCCTCGGGGATCGGCTCCGGCGCCTGCGTCCAGTACGAGAGACACTTCGTCGAGTCGAGCACGCCCGGCTCGTCGAGCGCGCCCGTCGGGCAGGCGTCGATGCAGAGCCGACAGGAGCCGCAGTCGAGCTCGAGCGCCGGGGACGGCTCGATCTCGAGGTCGGTCACGAGCGTCCCGAGGACGACCCACGAGCCGAAGCGACGCGTGATCGCGAGCGTGTTCTTGCCGTAGAAGGCGATCCCCGCGCGCACGGCGCCCTCGCGGTCGACGTGGTCGTTCGCGTCGACGAGCACGCGGTAGGCACCTCCCAGCCGCTCGCCGAGCTCGGTCAGCCGGGCTCGGAGATCCGCGTAGACGTCGCGCCAGGCGTAGCGCGGGAGCCGCCCTTCGTCCCCTCCCGTGACCGGGCCGGGCGCGTAGTAGCAGAGCGCGGCCGAGACCACGGTCCGGGCGCCCTCGAGGAGGAGCTCGGGATGGCACGAGACCTCCGGGTGGGCCATCGTGAAGCGCATGTCCGCGAAGAGCCCGCGCTCTCTTCGCTCGCGGATGTGGCGCTCCGTCGCCTCGTAGGGCTCCGCCGGCGCGGCTCCGACGACGTCGAGACCCACGTCCGCGGCCAGCCGGCTCAGCTCCGCCGCCGTCATGCGAGGATTCTGCCGCAGTGAAAGCCATCCGTATCCACGAGGACGGAGGACCGGAGGTCCTCCGCTACGAGGACGTTCCCGATGCGGTGGCGGGCCCGGGCGAAGTGCTCGTCGGGCTTCGGGCCGCCGGGCTCAACCACCTCGACGTCTGGGTCCGCAAGGGCCTCCCCTCGGTGCCGAAGCCCCGCATCCTCGGTGCGGACGGCGCCGGGACCGTCGCCGCGCTCGGGGACGGTGTATCCGGCTTCGAGATCGGCGACAGGGTCGTGATCAACCCGGGCATCCCCCACGACGGTCGCATCACGGTCATCGGAGAGCACACGGACGGAACGTGCTGCGAGCTGAAGGCGATTCCCCCGGGCCAGCTCTACGCGCTCGACGACTCCCTCTCCTTCGAGGAGGGCGCTGCCTTCGCGCTCGTCTTCGAGACGGCGTACCGGATGCTCGTCACGAAGGCGTCCGTGCGCGAGGGCGAGTGGGCTTTGATCTGGGGGATCGGCGGCGGAGTAGCGCTCGCGGCGTTCGAGATCTGCCGCGCGCTCGGCGTGCGGACGATCGTCACGTCGTCGAGCCGCGAGAAGCTCGCGCGCGCCCGCGAGCTCGGCGCGGACCTGGCGGTCAGTCACGCGGAGGACGACGTGGTGGCGGCGGTGAAGGAGGCGACGGGCGGCCGTGGGGCCGACGTCGTCGTGGAGACCGTCGGCGAGGCGACCTGGGAGCGCTCGCTCGCCGCTGCCGCGACCGAGGGGCGCATCGTCGTCTGCGGGGCGACCTCCGGCCACAGCCCGCCCGCCCGCCTCTACCGGCTGTGGTGGAAGCAGCTCGTGGTCTACGGCTCGACGATGGGGATGCCGTCGGACTTCGAGGCCGCGTACGACCTCGTCCGCACGGGGCGTGCGCGCGTGCACGTCGACAGCGTGTTCCCGCTCGCCGAGGCGGCAAAGGCGCACGAGCGCCTCGAGTCGGGCGCGCACTTCGGCAAGGTCGTCCTGCGCATCCCGGCCTGAGCCGGCGGCCGCGTGCACGCGCCGCGCAACCTCATGCCCACGCACGGCGTGGCCGCCTCTACGCTGCGCAGGCCATGGCAAGGGTCGCAGCGCTCATCACCATCGCGGCGGGAGTGGCGGTCGTCGGCTTCAGCCCCAACCGCTGGGACGAGGTCATCCTGCTTCTGCCTCGGGGACACGGCCTCCACGTGCACGACGTCGTCGGCGTCGTCCTCGTCGTGATCGGAGTCCTGACGCTGTGGCACGTTCCGCGCGCCGCGACGTCGTAACTCGGGCACGTCGGCCGGCGGAGCTCCCGTCGTGGCTGCTAGCCGAAGCCGAGGATGAACTTCGCGTCGTCGGACATCCGGTCCGGCGTCCACGGCGGATCGAACGTGAGCTCGGCCTCCGCCGCCTCGACCCCAGGCACCGAGCGCGCGGCGTCGAGGATGCCCTCGGCGATCATCGGCCCCGCGGGGCATCCCATCGACGTCAGGCTGTAGAGGATCTTCACCCTCGGTCCGTCGACCTCGACGTCGTACATGAGCCCGAGCTCGACGATGTCCATCCCGAGCTCGGGGTCCTCGACTCCGTGCAGGGCCTCGACGACGTCCTCGCGGGTGATCATGCCCCGAAGTCTAGAGAGGAGGCCTCGCGTCAGGCCGTCGCGACCAGCTGGTCGGCGCGCCGCAGCACGAGGTCGAGCACGTCGCCGATCGCACGATCCAGCGAGTCGTTGACGATCACCGGGACGTCGAACCGATGCGCGCGCTCGACGAGGTAGTCCTGGATCTGTCGGATCTGCGGCAGCGAGTCGAGGTACTTGTCGAGCGGCCGCAGGCCCTCGGTCGAGTAGTCGCGCACCCAGAAGTGGCTCCGGTGGAGGTTCTCGTCCTCGATCGCGACGACGCACTGGACGACGAACGCGCCGGGGTAGTCGGTCGCGACCATCCCGGGCACGAGGTGGACGCCCTCGAGCACCGTCGACCAGTGCTCGGTGGCGGCCCGCTCGAGTGCCGCCTGGACGCCGACCACGACGTTCCGGGTCTGGTCGAGGAAGCCGAGGATGGCGGCGTCGCCGGACTCCTCCTCCTCGGCCCGCGTCAGCGCCAGCCGGGCCTCGAAGCTCGAGTAGTGCACGGACGGCATGAACTCCTCCGAGAAGAACGCCCGCATCGTCTGGCGGATGAAGTCCGTGGACGTCACGCGCGTGATGCCGAGCCGGTGGGCGGCCTCGGTCGCGATCGTCGACTTCCCGGTCCCGGTTGCTCCGCCCACGAGCAGGAGCAACGGCGCCTCCAGTTGCTGCAGGGCGTCGAGCTGGCGCAGGCGCCGAAGCGTCTTCGCCGCCTCGTCCTCGCCCACGACCTCGGCTGCGATCTCCGCGAGCCGGTCGAAGTCGAGGGACACGGCTCCGCGCTCCGCGAGGTCGCGCTCGGCGCGCCGGGCGATGAGGTACGAGCGCTCCGGGTCGATGCCGGTGAGGACGAGCGCGCGCGCCATCAGGCCCTTCGAGAACGGCACCTCCTCGCCGAGCGGGAGCGGTGTGACGTGACGGCGCTCTTTCATACCTCTATTCCTGCCAGTTCCAGCAGCAACTCGTCAAGGTCCGGACCGTCGCCGACCGCCTCCACGTCGTTCGCGACGAGCCCGACCTCCACCCCCTGCGCGAGGCCGAACTCGGCCACGACGTCGACCGCCGCCGCCTTCAGCTCGACGAGGAGCACGTCTGCGCGTACCCGCTCCAGCTCTCCGCGAAGCGCGCCGCGGTCGGCGAGGTTGCCGGAGACGTGCACGACGCGCGCCCCGTGGACCTCGGTGAGATGCCCGGCCAGCGCCTCGTGCGCTGCGGGCGCGGCGGTACAGAAGTACGCGACGCTCCGCCCCCGCACGTCCACGAGCGGCCGCGGCCGGAGAACGGTCGGGAGCACGCGGACGCGGGGAGCCACCACGGCGCGGACCGCGTCGCGGACGCCCTCCCAGCCCGAGCCGGCCTCGGCCATCGTCACCACGACGAGGTCGGCGCGGAGGAGCCGGTACGCGTTGAGGTAGCCGGCGGCCACCGCCGGCGGCTGGTGCCCCGCGACGGCGACGAGGACGCGGTCGGTCGCGATCGGGGGAATCGCGGCGCCGCTGCCGTCGAAGATGACGAGCTCGGGCGCGAGCGCGGCGGCGACCTGGGCGCCTTCGGCGACGTTGGACGCGAACGGCGCACCCGCGAGGCCCCCACCGCACCGCCGGCAGCCAACGGTCTCGACGCCGACGAGCGCTGCGGTCTCGAGGTGGTCGGAGGCCGCATGCCGGCCGGCTCGCGACAGCGCGACGAGCTCCTCGACCGTCGGCCGTACGGCGACGACCTCGGGCGCCGGAGGGCCGCCGCGCCCCATCGCCACGACGACGACCCGGCGGGACCGGGACAGGAGGCGGGCGAGGTGCCCGGTGAGCGCAGTCTTGCCCACGCGCTTGCCCGTGCCGACGACGGCGATCGACGGGAGCGCGAACGGCTCGAGCGGTGGCGGGTCGAGCCGGAAGTCGGCTCCTGCGTACGGGACCCCCAGCCGCAGCACACGGCTCGCGAGCGCGAAGCGCTCGACCGGTCCGAGCACCGGCTCGTCGGAGAGATCGACGACGATCTCCGGGCGGTGGCTCTCGATCCCGGCCTCGACGGTCGCGGCGAGCGGGACACCGTAGTCGAGGTCGTCCCCGCGGAGCTTCTCCGTGCCGCCGACGAGCACGGCGCCCACGAACTCGTACGGCAGCTGCGCGAGGGCGTCCCGCACGACCGCGGGATAGTGCTCGCCGTCGACGAGCGCGAGCGCGCGCGGGCTCACGTGCGTGCGGTGACCTCGTCCTCGATGGCGCCCGTGAACTTCGCGTAGTCGAGCGTGTCCAGCGAGAACGAGACGAGCTTCACCTGGCCGTGGAACGGATGCCGCCGCCAGATGTCGACCTTGCGGTCCGCGATCTCGATCACGTTGTAACAGGGCCTCGTGTTGCCGCGAAGCCGCAGCGAGGAGACCGTGCCGGCGTTGACGACGAAGAGGTCCTCGAGCCTCCAGACGTACGGAACGTGCTTGTGCCCGGAGAGCACGAGCCGGACACCCGCGCGCTGGAGGCACTCGATCGCGTCGCCCGCGTCGTAGACGACGTTCCGCTCGCGGCCGGTACCGGGCACCGGCAGCAGGTGATGGTGGAGCACGAAGATCTTGAGGTCGTCCTCTTCGGCGAACTGCTCCTCGACCCACCGGTAGCGGCCGCGGCCGATCTGCCCGTGGTCGAGGTCCGGCTCGCTCGAGTCGACCGCCACGATCGCGACCCCGCGCTTGCGGAGCACGGAGTTCCGCTCGCCGAACATCTCCTCGAAGTGCACGTACCCGACGTTCCGCGAGTCGTGGTTCCCCGGCACGACGACGAGCGCGTCGCAGTCGATGCGCTCGAGGTACTCGCGCGCGGTGAGGTACTCGTGCCGGAAGCCGAAGGTCGTCAGGTCGCCGGAGCAGACGACGATGTCGGGCGCCAGCTCGTTGACCTCGCCGATCGCGCGCTCGAGCAGGCTGGCCTCGAAATACGGCCCGCCGCAGTGGAGATCGGAGATCTGGGCGATCCGGATCGGGTCGGAGCCGGCCATGGCGGACAGTCTACGGCCAGGGAGGGGTGTCCGAGGCTGTTGCTACCCTGGTGCAGGTGCGGGTCGAAAGTCCCGTTTTCCAGGCATATCGTGGCTCTGAGCCGCCGCGCTTCGCGCACCGCATCGAGCTCGAGTGCGCGAAGATACTCGACTACTACGGCGTGCCCTGGGAGTACGAGCCCCACTCGTTCGTGCTCGAGCGGGACGACAGCGGCCGCGTCGTGAGCGCGTTCACGCCCGACTTCTTCCTCCCGGAGCAGAACCTCTTCATCGAGGTCACCGTGATGAAGCAGTCCCTCGTCACCCGCAAGAACCGGAAACTGCGCGAGCTGCAGCGCCTGTATCCGGGCGTCCGCGTCAAGCTCTTCTACCGGCGAGACATCGAGCGCCTCGCGCAGCGCTACCGGCTGCGCCTGGCCTCGTAGCCGGTGACGACGCCCGTCGCATCCGAGCACGGCGAGGTCGGCGGCATCTACCTGACGCGGGCGGAGATCGCAGCCCGCGTCGAGGAGCTCGGCGCCGAGATCGCGGACGACTACCGCGGCCTCGATCCGCTCCTGATCGCGCCGCTCAAGTCGAGCGTGGTGTTCCTCGCCGACCTCACGCGCGCCGTCCCGATCCCGCACACGCTCGACCTCGTCGAGCTCGAGCAGTACGCGGGAGGTCGCGACGGCGGCGTGCGCCTGCTGAAGGACGTCGACGTGCCCCTCGCCGACCGGCACGTCGTCATCGTCGAGGACGTCGTCGACACCGGCCTGACCCTGCACTTCCTGTGCCGGACGCTCTCACTGCGAAGCCCGGCGAGCCTTGCGGCGGTGACGCTTCTCGACCGCCCCTACCGCCGGCTGGTCGACGAGATCCCCCTCCGGTACGTCGGGTTCACCGTGCCGGACGAGCTCTTCGCGGGCTACGGCCTCGGGCTGGACGAGCGCTGGCGCGCTCTCCCGGACCTGCACCTGGTCGTGCCGGAAGAGCTCCCGCAGTCGGCGACCACCGCTGCCGCCTAGCCCTACAGATAGAGCAGTGGGTCGACCGCGCTGCCGTTGACCCGGACCTCGAAATGGAGGTGCGGGCCGGTCGAGTTGCCCGTCGAGCCGACGAGCGACAGCGTGTCGCCCTGCGACACCTGCTGACCGACCGCCACGAGGATCGCGGAGGCGTGTGCGTACGCGGTCGCGAGGCCGTCGCCGTGATCGACGACCACGAGGTTCCCGTAGCCGCCGAGCCAGCCCGCGTGGATGACTGTTCCCGAGGCCGCCGCGCGGATCGGCGTTCCGATCGTTGCGGCGATGTCGATGCCCTCGTGCATCCGCCCCCAGCGCACGCCGAACCCGCTGACGACCGGCCCGTCGACCGGCCAGATGAACCCCGCAGCCGACGGCGTGCCCGAACCGGTCGAGCCTGCCTGCGCGTCGCGGATCGCAGCGGCCAGCGCGGCGCTCTGCGCCGCCAAGGACTCGACCTCGGCGAGGTGCTCGGCCCGAGTGTCGCGCGCGCTCGAGAGCGCGCTCTGCTTGAGCCGCCGAGCTGCGAGCAGCGTGTCGCGGCCCGCGGCGAGCTCGTCTCGCACCGAGCGGGCCTCCGCTGTCCTCGCGGTGATGACCGCGACGCTCGCCGCGGTGAGACGGCGGGTGTGGACGGTCGCGCGCCGCTCCTCGGCGGCCTTGCGCTTCGCCGTCTCGACCTGCTGGGCGATACGGCGGTCCTGCAAACCGATGCGCTCGAGGAACTCGTAGTTGTCGATGAGGTCGTCGAAGCTCGAGGCCGAGACGAGGAACGAGAGCACGTCCGGCGACTCCTCGATGTAGATCGCGCGCACGCGTGCCTCGAGGATCGAGACGGCCTTCGCATGCTCGGCCTGGAGGTGCTGCAGCCGGATCGTCTGGGCGCGCAGACGCGCGGTCAGGCGCTCGAGCCGCGCCTGCTCGGCCGCGAGCTCCGCCTGGAGCTGCCCGAGCGCACCCTCCGCCTGGTCGACGGCCGACTGTGCGGCCTCGAGCTCCGAGACGACGGCCGAGAGCTGCGAGGTGAGGACCCCTTCGCGCTCCTTGGCAGCGTCGATCTCCGCCTGCAGCGTCGCGATCCGCGCGTCGACGGCGGCCTTCTCCTCGATGTCGTCGCCCGCGGCCGGGGCGGCGAACGCGAGCGCGGCGGCGAGCGCGCACAGGGTCAGGGAACGCCGACCCATCAGCTCCTAGGTTCGCCCATGCTCCGGACGTCCCTCCTTGGTGGCGACGGGCTCCCGCCTGCTCCGTCCTGCTCGATTGCTTGCAGCGTGCTGGCCGCCTCGCGGCGAAGCGGCCCGACCTGAGAGCGGTAGTCCTCGTCGGAGATCGTCCCGGTGCGGTGATCGAACTCGAGCTCCTTGAGCGCGGCGAGCGCCCGGTCGCGCGCCTCGAGCAGCTCCAGACGGCGGCGCTCGGCCTCGTCGAGTTCGTCCAGGCTGTCCGACTCGGGCTCGGGCTCTCTGAGGAACGGCAGCGCGACGACGAGCACGCACGCCACGGCCAGCACGGCCGCGAGCACCAGGGCTGCGGTCAACGCGTCGCCGGGACGCCGACCTCGCTCGCACGGGAGACGAGCCTGCGCTGCTCGCGCGCGTCGGGCCAGAGCGTGATGACCGAGCCGAGGAGAAAGACGAGGCCCGCGACCCAGATGAGGTTGACGAGCGGCTTCACGAAGACCCGGAAGTAGATCGACCCGTCGGGGTCGATCTGCTCGGTGATGACGAAGAGGTCCTCTCCGGTCAGCCGGTCACTGCGGATCCCCACCTCGTTCGAGACCTGCTGCTCGATCGTGTACGCGTTCTTGCCCGCCTCGAGCGTCCCGAGGTCGCGGTCGCCCCGGGTCACGCCGAGCGTCGCGCGGACCTCCGTGGCGTTCGCGACCTGCCGCTCGGCCAAGGACCGGTAGACGAGCGTGTAGTCGCCGATCTCCATCGACTCCCCGCGCGCGAGCTTCGCCTCGGCGACCGAGTCGAACGCGCTCGAGCCGGCGATCCCGATCGCGAGCAGCACGATCGCGGCATGGACGACGTAGCCGCCGTACCGCCGGCGGTTGCGGGCGACGAGCGAGGAGAACGCCCTCGGCCACGATGCGGCCCCGAGGGCCTTGCGCGCGCGGGTCCCACGGGCGAACTCCAGCACGATCGTGGCCGCGACGAAGGCCGAGAACGTGTAGGCGACGAGACCGGGAACGGAGCTCCCCGCCCCGAGAACGAGCAGCACGACGCCGGTCGCGAGCGCGAAGGCAGTCGGCCAGCGGAAGGTCGTGGCGAGGCTGCGGACGGACGCCCTTCTCCAGGCGATCAGCGGGCCGATGCCCATGAGCAGGAGCAGCGGGAGCCCGAAGATCCGGAGGAAGAAGTCGTAGTACGAGCGCCCGAGGACGACGGCCTCCCCGCGAACGGCCTCGGACAGCAGCGGGTACACGACCCCCCACAGGATCGTCAGGCAAAGGGCGAGAAGCAGCAGGTTGTTGTAGAGGAACGCGGCCTCGCGCGAGATCGGGGACTCCAGCTTCGTCGGCGAGCGCAGCAGCGGGAGCCTCCAGAACACGACCGCGAGCGAGAACGTGACGACGACGGCGATGAATGCGAGAAACCACGGCCCGATCGAGCTCTGCGTGAAGGAGTGGATGGAGTTCACGACCCCCGAGCGCGTCAGGAACGTCCCGAACAGGGAGAGCGAGAAGGCGAGGATCACGAGCAGGACGTTCCAGATGCGGAGCATCCCGCGCCGCTCCTGGATCATCACCGAGTGCAGGAACGCGGTCGCGGCGAGCCAGGGCATCAGCGCGGCGTTCTCGACGGGGTCCCAGGCGTAGTAGCCGCCCCAGCCGACCTCGACGTACGCCCAGTGGGCGCCGAGGAGCTGCCCGATCCCGAGGGCCGCCCAGGCGAAGAGGGTGAAGCGCCGCGTGGCCACGAGCCAGCGCTCGTCGAGCCGCCCCGAGAGGAGCGCACCGATCGCGAACGCGAACGGGACCGTGAGCCCGACGTAGCCGACGTACAGGAGCGGCGGGTGGGCGAGCATGTACGGGTTCTGCAGGCTCGGGGTCATCCCCGCCCCGTCCGGGGGCGCCACCTGCGTCGCGAACGGGCTCGCGACCGCGACGAGCAGGAACGAGAAGAAGACGCCGACGGCCCCGAAGACCGGGACCACCCAGACGACGAGGCTGCGCGCCCAGCCGCGGTTGAGGCGAACCGCGACGGCACCGAACGCGGTGAGCATCAGCAGCCAGAGGAGCAGCGACCCTTCCTGCCCGCCCCAGAAGGCGGAGATCGTGTACGCAGTCGGCAGCGCCTCGCTCGTCGTCCGCGCGACGTACGTGAACGAGAAGTCGTTCCGGAGCAGGGCGGCGAGCAGGACACCTGCCGCGACGAGCGTCGAGAAGAAGGCGGCCACCAGCGCGTTCTGGGCCGAGTACGCGAGCCGGCGCCTTCCGAGCCTGGCCGCCGCCGCGCCGGCGACGAGGGCGTACACCGAGAGACCGAGCGTGACGACGAGGGCGGCGCGACCCAGCTCGGGCATGTCAGCCCGTCAGGCGGAAGAGCTCTTCGGCGCGTACTTCGACGGGCACTTCGTGATCATCGAGCCGGGCTCCGCGACGAACACGCCGTTCCGCAGCCTCCCGTCGACGACGATGTGCCGGCCCTTCTTGAACAGGTCCGGCACGGAGCCCGCGTAGAGCACGCTCACCGTCTTCGTCGAGTCGCCGTCGATGTCGCGAAGGCCGAACCGCAGCCCGGCGGCGTGCGAGTCTCCCCGCACGGGGCCGGTCACGAGGCCGGCGAGCTGCACCTTCTCCGTTCGCTTCCCCAGCTCGCTCGGCGAGATGGAGGGGTTCCCACCGCCGGCGATCGAGGTGTAGAGCAGGAAGATCGCCAGCACCGCCGCGACCGACAGCGCGATCACGAGCCGCGCAGGACTCGACTTCCGGGCCACGGGCAAAGTCTAGCTTCGTCGTGCACGAGGCCGGACAGCTGGGTGACCGTCACCGGAGGTGACTGTCACCCGCTCTCGGGGAGAGAGACTAGGCCGCGTCGCGCTCGGCGACGCGCTCGGGAAGCCGGTAACCGTGCTCGACGCACAGGCTCCCGGGCTCCGCCTCGGTCAGTGCGTCGCAGTAGCCCTTGCCGTAGGCGGCGCGGATGAACGCCGCCACGACCTCGAGGCTCCACTCGGACACGTCGACCGCCTCACGCCAGAGGTCGGACAGGCGCAGGTCGATGTCGAGCTCGAGGAGGTCGATGCGGGTCGGGCGACGAGACATGGCTCGAGCGTACGGACCTCGTCGGACGGACCCTGGCGACCTGTTCGACGGCTGCGCTATGCGTCTTCGGCGCGCACGGTGAAGGGCAGCGTCCAGTCCTGGCGCGACTGCTCGTCGATCGTCAGCCGCCACTCGTAGCGCCCCGGCTCGAGGGGAAGCGGCACCGAGTTCACGGCGACGGGGAAGTCGAGCGGCGTCCCGGGCTTCAGGCCGGGCGGGCGCCCGACCTCGAACTCGCCACCGAACTCGACCGACTGGTCGCTCTCGCTGTCCGGGTCCTCCTCGTCGAAGGAGACGGCGGCGCCGTCGGCGTCGAGCAGCTGGACCTTGAACTGATGCGGCGTGTTCGCCTGGTCCCAGGGCACCTGGATCAGGAGACCGATGCCGAATGGGGCGGGCTCGGGCCCCGTTTGGGACCAGCCGCCGCCGACGATCGTCAGCTTGCCGTCGGAGACGACCACGTAGTCCGCGAGGAGCATGGTCGCCTTCACGCCGGTAGGCAATCACATCACGAGCACGGCAGCTGTCTACGATCCCACGGTGTCCACGCGCATCCGCGTCGGTCCAGCCCGGTGCCCGTCGCGCGAGTCCCCGGAGCACGCGGTCGAGATCCTCCTGGAGCGCGGGTACTCGGCCTGCGAGATCGACTTCGAGAGCGGATTCTGGATGGACTACCCGTTCGCCGAGCGGCTCGGCGAGCTGGCGCGGGAGCACGATCTCGCACTCTCCGTGCACGCTCCGCTCTTCGGGTTCATGGGCCACCTGGAGGCGAGCGGGCGCAAGTTCACCTCCGCGGTCGGCGCGCTCGACCGCAGTGCCGGGATCGCGGCCGCCAGCGGCGCCGAGCTCGTCGTCTTCCACCCCGGATTCCTGCTCGGGCGAGAGCGAGGGGACGCCATCGACGCCGTCGTCGAGCAGCTCGGGACGCTCAGGGAGCGGCTCGCCGGCAAGGACCGGGCGGTGCCCTTCGGCATCGAGGTGATGGGCCGCGTGCGCGACCTCGGGTCCGTCGACGACGTCGTCGACATCTCCCGGCGCCTCGGATGGGTCCGCCCCGTCCTCGACTTCGCGCACATGCACGCGACGAGCGACGGCGCCTTCGTGGAGAGCGCGCCGTTCGAGTCGGCCCTGGAAGCTGCCGACGCGGTCCTCGAGCCCGACGCGCCCTTCCACATCCACTTCTCGGACATCGCCTTCGCCAACCGCAACGAGACGAAGCACCTGCCCTACGGCGAGGGGACCTTGCGCGCGGACCCGCTCCGCGAGGCCCTCACGCGCTTCGAGCGTCCCGCGACGGTGATCTCGGAGTCGCCGGACGAGGAGTCGAGTCAGGCGATCCGGGTTGCCCTGTCCGCCGGCGAGAGCTCGGCCGTCCGCCGCACGTAGTTCGCCGCCTCGTCGGAGCGCCCGCGGTCGCGGAGGAACGCGGTCAGCCGCTCGAGCGGCTCGAGCTCGAGCACCTTGTATCCGCTCTCCTGCGCGATCGCGAGCGCGGACAGGTACAGCTCCTCGGCCTCGGCGTCGCGCTCCTGGGCCGCGCGGACGGCGCCGAGCGCGAGCACGCTGCCGACGGCGCTCCCGTGGTCGGAGGGGAGCGTGTTCGCCTGTGCCTCGCGCGCGAGCCGCTCGGCCTCTTCCACCTTGCCGGCGTCCGCGAGGATGATCGCGAGCTCGTACTGCAGGTCGGGCAGGATGCCGCGGTCGCCCCGCACGCTCGTCATGCGCAGCGCCTCGCGCAGGAGCTTCTCGGCCTTCTTGTGCTCCCCGCGCAGGCGAGCGATCCACCCGAGCTTCGCGAGCGCGGCCGTGATCGAAGGCTCGACGCCGAGCTCGACCGAGGTCGCGCGGACCTCCTCGAACAGCGTCTCCGCGGCATCGATCTCGCCCTTGACGGCGAGGAACCACCCGTAGGAGAGGGTGGCTCCGACGCGGGCGCGGACGCTGCCGCTCTGGCCCGCGAGCTCGAGGGCGCGCGTGAGCAGCAGCTCCGCCTCGTCGAGCTCGAGCGCGATGATGTGGATCTGCGCGAGGGCCTGCGCCGCCACGGTCTGGAGATCCTTGCGCCCTGCGTCGAGTGCGATGCCGTACGCGCGCTCCATGTAGCGCACCGTGTCGGCGAGGGTTCCCTGCCAGGCGCCGACAGTGGCACGCACGGCGAGCGCGTCGAAGCGCGCGACCGGGTCGTCCTCGCGCTGCAAGACCTCCAGGGCCTCGTCGACGAGCGCCTGCGCGCGCTCGGGGTCGGCGTCCCGCTTCAGCGACGCCTCGGCGAGCGCGGTCAGGGCCAGGCCCTCGATGGTTGGCTCCTCGTGGTCGCGGGCCTGCTCCCGGACCTTCTCCATCTCGAGCTGCACCGCGGCCCAGTCCTGGAGCCTCCAGGCGGCGCGCGCCGCGACGTAGCGGGCGCCCAGCGTCGGCCGCAGCTCGAGCGCCCGCAAGCCGAGCTTGCGAGCCGTCGTGTACGACTCGCGCGCGGATGCCCGCTTGGCGGCCTTCACGAGGGCGCCCGCGGCATCCTGTGCGAGCTTCTCGGGAGGCGCTCCCTCGAGCTCGGTGAGGAGCTCGACCGCGTGGTCCAGGTGGTACGCGCGGATCTCGAGGAGCTCCTCGCCGCCCGGGCGCTCGGCCAGCCACTCGGCGAACCGCGCGTGGTGCTGGGCCCGGGCGAGCTTGGCGAGGCCCGAGTACGCGACCTCGCGGATGAGGAAGTGCTTGAAGCGGTACGCGGGCTCGCCGGAGATGGACGAGCGCGCCTCGCGCAGCAGGAGCTCGCGGAGCAGGAGATCCTCCAGGAGCCCGTCGATGTCCTCGAGGTCCGGCGAGAGATGCTCGAGCGCGCCGCGGTAGAAGACCCTCCCGACGACCGATGCCCGCTGGAGGAGCGTCTTCGCGGGGGCGGACAGGTGGTCGATGCGGGCGGCGATGAGTGCCTGCAGCGTGTCCGGGATCCGGTCCGCGCCACCGTTCCCGACCCCACCCTCCACGAGCATGCGGATCGTCTCCTCGACGAAGAGCGGGTTGCCCTCCGTCCGCTCGAGAACCTCCTTGGGGAGCGCGGGAGGCTCCTCTCCGGTGACGCCGGCGAGCTGGCCGAGCAGCTTCTCGACGAGCAGCTCGCTCTCCTCCTCGGACAGCGGCTCGAGCTCGATCGCGGTCGACCGCACGCGGCCGCCGCCCCATCCGGAGCGAGCGTCGAGGAGCTCGGGGCGGGCGAGGCAGAGGATGAGCAGCGGGCCGCGAACCCAGTCGGCGAGGTGCTCGACGAGGTCGAGCAGCGGCTCCTCGGCCCAGTGGATGTCCTCGAAGACGAGCACGAGAGGCTGCACGTCCGCGATCGACTCCATGACCTCGCGCGCGGCCCACGAGATCTCCTGCGCGCTGCGCTCGCCCTCTAGCGCCTCCATCATCCCGGCGGCGAGCGCGAGCACGTCGGCGATGGACTCCTCCGCGCAGCATTCGCGGAGCTTCTCGAAGGCCTCGTCGAGCGGGTCGTCGTCGGAGATCCCGGCGGCCGCCTTGACCATCTCGGCGAGCGGCCAGTAGGTGACGCCCTCGCCGTAGGGAAGCGCGCGCCCGACGAGGACGCTTGCGCGCTCGAGGCCGTCGAGGAACTCCCGCGCGAGGCGGCTCTTGCCGACGCCGGGCTCGCCGTAGATCGTGAACAGGTGTGCGCGGCTGTCGCGGACAGTACGCTCGAACGTGTTCTCGAGCAGCTCGAGCTCCTCGACGCGGCCCACGAGCGGGGCACGAGGGCCGAGCTGGCGGCTCGGCCCGTCGAGCGCCGACAGGAGGCGCCAGGCCCGGAGCGGCTCCCCGACCCCCTTCAGCTCGAGCGGCCCCGCATCCTCGGCAACGATGCCGCCCGCGGCGAGGCGGTATGCGGTCGGCCCGACGAGGATCTCTCCCGGCCTGGCGACCTGCTGGAGGCGAGCGGCGAGATTCACGGCCTCGCCCGTCGCGAATGTCGACTCCGCACTCTCGACGACGAGCTCTCCGGCCTCGATCCCGACCCGCGCCTGCAGGCCGAGAGAGACGACGGACTCGCGCATCGCGAGTGCCGAGCGCACGGCACGCAGCGCGTCGTCCTCGTGCGCCTGGGGCACCCCGAACGCCGCGAGCACGGCGTCCCCGGCGAACTTCTCCACGATGCCGCCGTGCTGCTCGACGCAGCCGGAGACGGTCTCGAAGAACTCGTTCACCCGCCTGCGCACGACCTCGGGGTCGGTGCCCGTGACGAGGCCCGTGGAGTCCACGAGGTCGACGAACAGCACGGTTGCGAGCTTGCGCTCCATCCCTGAAGTGTAGAAACGAAGACGGGGGTCGCGGACGTCCCGCGTTAGCATCGAGCCGTGCTCGCACCTTCCGTGTTCAAGGCGTACGACGTTCGAGGCCTGTACCCGTCGGAGCTCGACGAGGACGGCGCCTACCGCATCGGCCGTGCCTACGTCGAGTACTTCGAGCCGCGCCGGATCGCGGTCGGACGCGACATGCGGCTCTCGGCGCCGTCGATGGCGGAGGCGACGATCGCAGGCGCCGCGGACGGTGGTGCGGACGTCGTCGACGTCGGCCTCGTCGGCACCGAGATGGTCTACCACGCGGTCACGGAGCTCGAGCTGGAGGGCGGCATCTGCGTCACCGCTTCGCACAACCCGAAGGACTACACGGGCATGAAGATCGTCCGCCGCGGAGCGCTTCCGGTCGGCGGGGACTCCGGCCTCGCGCAGGTGCGCGAGGGTGCGCTGGCCGAGCTCGGCGAGGTCTCGAGGCGTGGGGACGTGCGTGCGGAGGACGTCTGGCCGAGCTTCGTGGACAAGGTCCTTTCGTTCGTCGACGTCGAGACGATCAGGCCGCTCCGCGTCGTCGTCGACGCCGCGAACGGGATGGCCGGCGTGATGCTTCCGCCCGTCCTCGAGCGCCTTCCCCAGCTCGACGTCGTGCGCTGCTACTTCGACCCCGACGGGGCCTTCCCGAACCACGAGCCGAACCCGCTCCTGCCCGAGAACCGCGAGTTCATCGTCGCGAGGACGCGCGCAGAGGGCGCCGACCTCGGCGTCGCGTACGACGGCGACGCCGACCGCTGCTTCTTCGTCGACGACACGGGCGAGTTCGTGCCGGGCGACTTCGTAACCGCCCTCCTCTCCGAGGCCGTGCTCGAGAAGGAGCCGCGGCCCGGGGCGAAGGTCATCTACGACGTGCGTGCGAGCCGGGCGGTCCCCGAGACGATCGAGCGCGCCGGGGGCGTCCCGCTCGTGAACCGGGTCGGGCATGCGTTCATCAAGCACCGCATGCGCAAGGAGGACGCGCTCTTCGCGGGCGAGGTGTCGGCCCACTACTACTTCCGCGAGTTCTCGCAGGCCGACTCCGGCGTGGTCCCGTTCCTGCTCGTCCTCGAGCTGCTCTCGCGGCGTGAACGGAAGCTCTCGCAGCTCCTCGGCCCGTACCGCGAGCGCTTCTTCCTCACCGGGGAGATCAACACGCCCGTCGCGGACGTGGCGCTGAAGCTCCAGGAGCTGAAGGAGCGGTACGCGGCGCTCGGCGGGCGGATCTCGCATCTCGACGGCATCTCGGTCGACTTCGACGACTGGCACTTCAACGTCCGTCCCTCGAACACGGAGCCGCTCCTACGGCTGAACCTGGAGGCGCTCTCCGAGTCGGTGATGGAGGAGAAGCGCGACGAGGTCCTCGAGCTCATCCGCTCCTGATGCCCACGTCCCACGACCCCCTCGAGCTCGGCCGGGCGACCGACCGCCGCCCGCCGTTCAAGTACTCGGCGCTCTCCCGCGTGTGGTTCTCGGACACCGACGCGCAGGGAGTCGTGTACTACGGGCGCTATCTCCCCTACTTCGACCACGCACGGACCGAGTACCACCGCCATCTCGGGACGGGGGCGATGCAGGTCGAGGGTGCCGAGTTCGTCATGCGTGCGTCCTCGGTGGAGTACCACGCGCCCGCTCGCTTCGACGACCTCATCGAGTCGTTCGTTCGCGTGCGTCGGATCGGGACGACGAGCGTCACCTACGAGGGCGCGGCGATCAGGCTTCCGGACGACTCGCTGATGGCCACGGCGACGCAGACCCTCGTCCTCGTGAACCTTCCGACACGCCGCCCGACCCCCGTGCCCGAGGTGTTGCGAGCGGCCATCCGCGCGTTCGAGGGCGCGGATCTCGAGGAATGAGCGCGAGGGCGCTCGAGGCGCTCGAGCAGGTCCTGGAGGGCGGCGGCGAGCCCGACGACGTGCTCCGGGCGGCCGTCTCCGTGCTCGTCGAGGCCACGGCCATCTCCTGGGCCGGGGTCGCGTTCAACGAGGAAGGTCGGCTCGTGCTCGGGCCGGAGGCAGGCACGCCGGACCAGTCGCGGCGCGTCCGCGTGCCGGTGCGCTTCCAGGGCTCCGAGGTCGGGGAGCTGCAGGTGGACGGAGAGGTGGATCCCGCGTTCCTCGAGCGCGTCGCGGCGCTGATCTCCGGGCACGTCCTGATCGGCTGGGACACAGCCGGTGAGCCCTGGGAGCCCTGAGCGGGACCGAGGACACTCGCGGGGAGGGGGGCGGCCGCCCCGACCGGTGGGGTCGAGAGCTACCGCGCGTCCGCCGCGAGCGGCGGACGCGCGGCTCCCTTCCCCTCTCCCCAGTTCTCCTTGTAATGACGCGAACGGGGGGCGCAATCCCTCGATCGAGGTACCCCACTCGAACGAGGGATGATCCCTCGATCGAGTGATTCGAGCTGCTGCGGGGCTCTACGCGTTGCGCCCGCGGCGCTCGAGCGGGTGCTCGTGCCCGTCGAAGCGATGGCGGTGGCCGAATCCCGGCCCCGGGAGCTCGCCGTTCACGAGATCGGTCATGCGGTGATACAGACGATCGGCGAGCTCGTCCGCCTGCGCCGGTGTGAGCTTGCCCGCGGCAACGGCATCGTCGAGACGCTTCTCCGCGTCGGCGACGAGCGCGTCGACGAGGCCGTCGACGGCCTTGCCCTCGGCCTTCGCCACCTCCGCGAGCGTGTCGCCGTCCCGGAGCCGCTCTCGTAGCTCCTCTTCCGCGAGGCCGAGGTACTCGGCCGCCGCACGAAGTGCCGGGAACCGGGCGAAGTGGTGGAAGTGCCCGAAGCGCCCGGGGCCGGGCTTGCCGAGCCCCCGCAGGAACTGCATCTCGCCGGAGTCGATCCGTGTCTTCAGCTCGACGCCCTGCTCCTCGGTCAGCCGGCCCTCTTCTACCGCGGTATCGACGCGAGCCTTCAGCGCGTCCCGGAGTGCGTCCTCGAGCTCGCTCGGCTCGACGTCGAGGCGATCGGCCGCGTCGTCGAGGACGGCGCGACGCTCGTCGTCGGCCGTGAGCGAGCGCGAGGCGGCGACGGTGCCGGTCACGCCCAGGCCGACCGCGAGGACGACAGCAGCCACGATCGCAACGACGATCTTGGGTCTCGGGATCCTGTTCATGGCGGCCATCCGACCACCTTCGCCTAAGAGAGGCATGAGAAGAGCCTGAGAAGCCGGGAGAGAGAACTAGGACGCGACGCCGGCAGCGACCCGCGCGCGGCCGAGCCGGAGAACGATGCGCGTCCCCCCGCCCTCCGCTCGCTCCGCGACGACGTCGCCGCCGTGCGCCTCCGCGACCTGGCGAACGATCGCCAGTCCGAGCCCGGACCCCGGCATCCCCCTCGCAGACCGCGCGCGGTAGAAGCGGTCGAACACGTACGGAAGATCCTCGTCGGCGATCCCGGGCCCGTGGTCGCGGACGGTCACGCGGTCGTCACGGACCTCGACCTCGACCGCGGCGCCCGGCGGGCTCCACTTCGCGGCGTTGTCGAGAAGGTTCGAGATCGCACGCTCGATCGTCCCCGGGACGCCGTGGACGACGGACTCCTCGAACCGGGTGGTGAAGGCAACGCCCGGCTGGTTCCGCCGCGCTCGCTCGACCGCGTCCGCCGCGAGCAGGTCGAGCCGCACGTCCTCGACGTGCAGCGTCTGCTCCTCAGCCCGCGCGAGCTCGATCAGCTCCGCGATCAGCGTCGTCATCTCGCCGAGCTGCTCCACGACGTCGGAGAGCAGCCGCCCACGCTCCTCGGCGGGCAGCGCGCGATCGCCTGCGAGCACCTCGATGTTCGTCCGGAGGCTCGTGAGCGGCGTCCGCAGCTCGTGCGATGCGTCCGCGACGAGCTGCCGCTGTGCCCTGTTCGAGTCCTCGAGGGCGGCGAGCATCGCGTTGAAGCTGCCTGCGAGGCGGCTGAGCTCGTCCCTCCCGTCCACCTCGATCCGCTCGGAGAGGTCTCCCGTCTCCGAGACACGCTCGGCGGTCTCGGTCAGCCTCCGCACCGGCGCGAGCGCCGCTCCCGAGACGAGGAGCCCGAGCAGGGCCGCCAGCGTGACGCCGCCCCCGGCGATGAGCAGGAGGTACAGCCGGACCTGCGCGAGCGTGTCGTCGACCTCGGTGAGGGGGCGAGCGACCTGGACCGCGAACCCGGGCCCGAACGCGAACGTGAGCACGCGTACGTGCACGTCCGCCACCGTCGCCTCGGAGAAGTAGCTCTCGCCAGGCTCGCCTGCAGCGGCGAGCGCGACGGCTCTGGTGCCGGCCGGGAGGTCGACACCCTCGATCGAGGACAGGGTCGTCCCGTTCTCGCGCACGAGCTGCACGAGCGTGTTCGGCTCGCCGAACCCCGGTCGGAGCGACAGGAGCGCCTCGCCTCCGGCCGAGGTGCCCTGGCCCAGCGGATGCGGCGCGATCTTGGCCGCCCGCTCCTCGAGCGTCTGGTCGATCTGGCCGCGCAGCTGGTCGCGGACGACGAAGAAGACGAGGACCGATGCGAGCACGACGGCGAGCGCGACCGCCGCCGCGGCTGCGATCGCGATCCGGGCCCTGAAGCTCACGCCCACTACGCCTCCCGAAGCGCGTAGCCGACGCCGCGCACGGTGTGGATCAGCCGTTGCTTGCCGCCGACCTCGGTCTTGCGGCGCAGGTAGCCGATGTAGACGTCGAGCGAGTTCGAGGTCGGCCCGAAGTCGTAGCCCCACACGCGCTCGAAGATGATCGAGCGGGTGAGGACCTGGCGCGGGTTGCGGAGGAAGAGCTCGAGAAGCGAGAACTCGGTCCTCGTCAGCTCGATCCGATCGCCGTCGCGAACGACCTCACGGGTTCCCGGGTCGAGCTCGAGGTCCGCGAAGCGCAGCCGGGTCTCCCTCTCGCTCGCAGTCGTCGCCTGCCCGTTCGTCTCCCCGGATCGGCGCAGGAGCGCCCGGAGCCGCGCGAGCAGCTCGGCGAGGGCGAACGGCTTCGGCAGGTAGTCGTCCGCGCCGGCATCGAGGCCGGCGACGCGGCTGTCGACCTCCGCACGCGCGGTCAGCATCAGGATCGGCACGCCGTTCCCGTCACTGCGCAGCCGGCGGCACACCTCGAGCCCGTCGACGCCGGGCATGAGGATGTCGAGGACGACCGCGTCCGGCGCGGGCTCGAGCGCGAGGCGCCCGAGCGCCTCCTCGCCGTCCGCGGCGAGCTCGACGCCGTAGCCCTCGAGCTCGAGGGCACGCCGCAGCGACTCGCGAACGGCGCGCTCGTCGTCGACGACGAGGATATCCATGGCTGCATTGTGCGCACTCGAATGCTCGGAGTCCGGCGGTCTTAGCGAGTTCTTAGAGCGATCTCAGCCGCTCTTCACGCTCGACCGCTGCACTGCAGGCGTACCTAGACTCGGAAAGGACCTCTCATGAAGCGCAGGCCCACAGCCCTCCTCGTCGCCGGCCTCGTCGCCGCCCTTGCTCTCGGAGTCGGGCTCGGCGCGACGGCGTACTCGACCGTCGCCGACGGCACGACGACGGTCGTCCGCGAGGTGTCTACCTCAGCCCGCGTGCCCACTGGGACGACCGAGGGGCTCACGATCGGTGAGATCTACGAGCAGACGCACGAGGGCGTCGTCGAGATCACCGCGGGCGGAAGCGCGGCGCGCGCTCAGGGCTCCGGCTTCGTGTACGACGACGCGGGCCACGTGGTCACGAACCAGCACGTCGTCGAGGGCGCGAGCTCGCTCTCGGTGCTGTTCTGGGACGGCTCGAGGCACTCGGCGCGGCTCGTGGGCACGGATCCCTCGACCGATCTCGCCGTGATCGAGGTGGAAGCGCCGCAGGCGCTCCTCGACCCGCTCCGACTCGGTGACTCCGGCGACGTCGCCGTCGGCGACCAGGTTGTCGCCATGGGGAGCCCCTTCGGTCTCGAGGGCACGGTCACGAGTGGCATCGTCAGCGCCCTCCACCGCCAGATGACGGCTCCGAACAACTTCCCCATCAACGACTCCATCCAGACGGACGCGGCGATCAACCACGGCAACTCCGGCGGCCCCCTCCTCGACGGTCAGGGCCGGGTCATCGGCGTCAACGCGCAGATCGAGAGCGAGTCCGGTGGCAACGACGGCGTCGGCTTCGCGATCCCGTCGGACACGGTGCGCTCGATCGTCACGCAGCTGATCGAGTCCGGCGAGGTCGAGCACGCCTACCTCGGGATCAAGATGCTCGACGTGGCAGACGGCGCGGCGATCACCGAGGTGGTTCCCGGAACGCCTGCAGACGACGCCGGCCTGCGCCCGGCGACGGGGACGTCGACGATCGACGGCCAGGAGGTGCCGACGGGCGGCGACGTCATCGTCGCCTTCGACGGGGACGACGTCTCGTCCTCGGCAGCGCTCCAAAGCGCGGTCGAGGCCAAGCAGCCGGGTGACGAGGTCTCGATCACGGTGCTCCGCGGCGCGGAGCGCACGACGCTCCGGGTAACGCTCGGCACGCGACCCTCGTAGGGCGAGCCGCGAACACACCGCAGGGAGGCCGCTCGCGCGGCCTCCCTGCGCGTCGTTACAGTCGCCCCGTGACGAGCGGCTGGGAGAGCGTCCGGCTCGACGAGATCGAGCCGATTCCCGTCGTCGGGGGAACGCTCCTGTGGCGCCCGGTGCGCCGCACGCTCGACATCGGCGCCTTCGGGATCAACTCGTACGTCGCGGCGAACGCGGGCGACGACGTCGTCGAGGAGCACACCGAGACCTCTCTCGGCCACGAGGAGGTCTACCTCGTGCTCTCGGGGCGGGCGACCTTCACGCTCGACGGCGAGACGCTCGACGCGCCTACCGGCACGCTCGTCTTCCTGCGCGACCCGGCCGTGCAGCGCCACGCCCGTGCCGAGGAGGCGGGAACGACGGTCCTCGCCGTCGGCGGCCCGCGCGGCCGCGCATACGAGCCGTCACCGTGGGAGTTCTGGTTCGCCGCGGAGAGGCATCGCGCGTCGGGCGACTACGACGCGATGGTCGACGAGATCGCCGGCGCCCTCGAGCTGTACCCGGACCACCCTGCGGCCCTCTTCCACCTGGGCCGCGCGGAGGCGCTCGCCGGACGGACGGACGACGCGGTCGCACACGTGGGCCGCGCCCTCGAGCTCAAGCCGGCGTGGTCGGACGCAGCCGCCGAGGAGGAGGACTTCGGCTCACTGCGCGATCACGACCTTTGGCCCGTTCCACCGTCCTGAGAGGCACGCGCGGGCGCAACCGACGAGCGTCGCGCGCCGCGGGCGACCCGGTTCGTGATCCGTGGCACAATTGGCTCGGATCGACGGATCGACTCGGATGACCAAGCTGGCCATGGCTTTGAGCCTCGTGGCGGGCATCGCATTCGCGGGCTCCGCTCTCGAGGGCGGCACGGCTGACGGAGCAGGTAGCCGCTCGTGCAGTCCTGCGCGGGTCAACTACACGGGCTATCCGGGAGGCGACCGGCGGCTCGACCGCCTTCCCTGGGTGCGGGGCGCCCCCCGCAGGGTCGGGCTCACGGGTCTGCTCTGGTACTGGCCTACCGAATGGCGGCAGCGCCGCGTCCGTCAGGCCAGAATCTTCACGGGTGGTGCGGCGCCAGCCGGGTATTCGACGAAGATCCTCTGGGTCTTAACCGGCAGGTACGCAAGGGGTCGTGCCGCGGCGCAGCTCCAGGTCAGCGGCCGGCGGCTCGATGCACCGGGAGCCTTCGCACAACGGTTCCAAGCGGTCTCGTATGCGGGTCAGCGAGGGGCTCCTTCGTACGCATCCATCATCGACGTCCCCGCTCCGGGCTGCTGGCGTCTGCACCTCGCGACCGGAAGGCTGCGAGCGAGCGTCGACCTGCTCGCCGTCCCTGGAGCGGAGGCGCCGACCGAGGACGGGCCCATCGCCTGCGCGGAGGACGAGGTGCGGGCGCTCGTCGACAGGTTCGTCGGAGCCTTCAATGCTGGCGAGTTCGGAACGCTCGACGCGATCTTCGCCCAGGAGCCGGACTTCGAGTGGTACGCGACGGATGGTCCCGGAGACCGCTTGGAAGGTCGTGACCGCGCCTCTCTCGTCCCATACTTCTCGCAGCGGCACGAGCTCGGAGAGCGGCTGACCCTCCGCACGTTCCGTTTCAATGGGAACACGCCCCGCTCGCGGCCGTACGGCAACTTCGAGTACACGCTCACGCGAAGCGCCGACGACCTGCCGCAGGCGACGTACTCGGGGAAGGGCGCGGCGCTTTGCTACCGCAGTGGGCAGGACGTCATCTTCGTCTGGGCGATGGCGCCGGCGTAGCGTCAGGACGGAGTGACGCGGTACGCGTCGAAGACGGCCTCGAGATTGCGCAGCGCCGTAAGGAGCGAGCGGAGCTCCTTCACGTCGCCGACCTCGGCCGTGTACCAGTTGCGCGCCATGCCGTCCTCGACGACGCCGCCGTACGAGACGATGTTCGCGCCGTGCTCGGCGAACGTGCGCGCGACGTCCTCGAGCAGGCGAGCGCGGTCCCAGGCGTCGACCGAGATCTGGACGAGGAAGCCGGCGGAGGCGCCGCCCTCCCACTCGACCGCTGTGAAGCGCTCCGGGTTGCGCTGCAGGGCCTTGACGTTCGGGCAGTCCTCTCGGTGGACGGTGATCCCGCGACCGAGGGAGATGTAGCCGACGACGGGGTCGCCCGGGACCGGCGTGCAGCACTTGGCGAGCCGGACGAGCACGTCCTCGACGCCCGGCACGGTGATGCCCAGCCGGTCGCTCGAGACGGCAGTCTTGGCGCGCGGCGGCTTCGTCGGTACGATCGGCTCGGCTGCGACCTCGTCGGTCTTCAGGCGCTGGATGACCTTGTTGACGATCTGGCCCGGCGGGAGCTTGCCCGCTCCGAGCGCGACGTAGAAGTCCTCCGCCTTCTTGAAGCCCGTCTCGCGGATGACCTGCGCGAGCACGCTCGAGCCCTGCAGCTTGCGGTACGGGAGCTTCTGCGCCTTCAGCGCCTGATCGAGGACCTCGCGACCCTTGGCCTCGGTCTCCTCGCGGGTCTCGCGCTGGTACCACTGCCGGATCTTGTTGCGGGCGCGCGACGAGGTGACGAGCGCAAGCCAGTCGCGGGAGGGACCGCGGCCCGACTTCGACGTCAGGATCTCGACGAAGTCCCCGCTCTTCAGGCGGTAGTGGAGCGGCACGATGCGGCCGTTCACCTTCGCGCCGACGGTGCGGTGGCCGACGTCCGTGTGGACCGCGTACGCGAAGTCGATCGGAGTCGCGCCCGAGGGCAGCACCTTCACCTCGCCTTTCGGCGTGAAGACGTAGACCTCGTCTGCGAAGAGGTCGGTGCGCAGGCTGCGCATGTACTCGCCCGGGTCCTGCTCGTCGGCCTGCCAGTCCATCAGCGACTTGACCCAGGTCAGCCACTCGTCGTCCTCCTTCGAGGCGCGGCCCCGCTTGTACAGCCAGTGCGCCGCGACGCCGTACTCGGCCTCCTCGTGCATCTGCCGCGTTCGCACCTGGATCTCGAGCGGCTTTCCCTCCGGCCCGATGACGGTCGTGTGCAGCGAGCGGTAGCGGTTCAGCTTCGGCATCGCGATGAAGTCCTTGAACCGCCCGGAGATCGGCTTCCAGAGCGAGTGGATGAGCCCGAGCGCGGCGTAGCAGTCGCGGGTCCCCTCCTCCCCGCCGCGCTCGCAGACCACGCGCATCGCGGTGAGGTCGTAGATCTCGTTGAACTCGCGGCCCCGCTTCGCCATCTTGTCGTAGATCGAGTAGAGGTGCTTCGCGCGCGCGGTGATCTCCGCCGGCACGTCGGCCTTGTCGAGCTCCTCTCCGAGGATCTCGGCGGCGTGGTCGGCCTGCGCCTCGCGGTCGGCGCGCTGATCCGCGACCATCGCCTTGATCTCCGCGTACTTCCGCGGATGGAGGGTCTGGAACGCGAGGTCCTCGAGCTCCCACTTCAGCGCATGGATGCCGAGGCGGTGCGCGAGCGGCGCGTAGACCTCGAGCGTCTCGCGTGCCTTCTGCCCCTGCTTCTGCTTGCTCTGATACTCGATCGTCCGCATGTTGTGGAGGCGGTCCGCGAGCTTGATCAGGATGACGCGAACGTCCTGCGCCATCGCGACGATCATCTTTCGGTAGTTCTCGGCCTCGGCCTGCTCGCGGCTCTGGAAGGTGATCCGGGTCAGCTTCGTCACGCCCTCGACGAGCTGCGCGATCTCCGGGCCGAACTCGGTGCGGATCTCCTCGAGGTCGGCCCCGGTGTCCTCGACGACGTCGTGCAGGAGCGCGGCGGCCAGCGTCTGCTCGTCGAGATGGAGCTCCGCGCAAATGCGCGCGACGCCGAGCGGGTGGTGGATGAACTCCTCGCCCGAGCGCCGTACCTGGCCTTCGTGAGCGCGCTCGGCGACGTGGAACGCGTGCCGCAGCAGGTCCTTGTCGACGTCCGGGTTGTACCCCTCGACCTCGGCGATCAGCTCGTCGACGAGATGCTCGTGATGGCGTTTCGCGTCGAGGACGCTCATCTGATCAGTGTACTGACGCCCTTTCGAGCCTCCTGCCCGGTTGCAGGAACCGCCCTGGGACCGGCGAAGAGCGGCACCTCATGCGCACGTTCCGGCGTTGGCTCAGGCAACGGCTCGCACGACGGCTCGCGCTCGTCATGCGCGACGCGCTCGTGCCGTCGCGGCCCGGCCTCGGCTGAGAGCCCACCCGGCCCCGCCGCTCATGCCGCCTCGGGAAAGGCGACCTGTGCCTCGTGCGCGAGGAGCGCGCGGAACGTCTGCGACTCGAGGAGCTGGCGTCGCCGCCCGTGCGCCTGCGCCCCGGGCAACGTGCTGTCGAGCCCGAGCTCGCTGAAGACGCGGCGCGCGTCCGGCGTCCACCCGGCTGGCCCCGAGCGCCACAGAGCGCCGAGGCTCTCGCGCAGGTCCTCGTAGCCCTCGAGCGTGTCGAACACTCGCCGGACGACGAGCTGGGGCGCGACGGTCCCGTTCCAGCGGTTCTCCTTGAGCCGGCAGGCGACGTCGAAGAGCCCCTCGGCACGCAGCCGATCGAGCTCGAAACCCTGGCCGAATGCGATCGCACTCCCCGCGTCGCGCTCCTGCTGGCGCACCCGAAAGCGCAGGTGCTTGCCGTCGCCGACGAGCGAGGGCGACACCGCGCGCGCGCCTGGCACGAGGAGCGTCACGTCGGGGTTGCCGAGACCGAACGGCGCCAGACGGTCGAGCTCCTGTGCGAGCCCGAGCGTCAGGTCCTCGGCGGAGACCACGGCGTCGACGACCGTAGGGACGTGGAGGTCGTCGTCCGCGAGCTTGCGATCCGCGTGCGTCGCGAACGCCTCGGCAAACGCTTCGAGCCGGTCCGGTTCGATCGACAGGCCCGCGGCCGCGCGGTGCCCTCCGAACCGCTCGAGGTGCTCCGAGCAGGCGCCGAGCGCACCGTGGAGATCGAAGGCAGGCACCGAGCGCCCCGACCCCTTCCAGCGGTCTTGCGAGCCCGTGACGAGGACGACGGGCCGGTGGAACCGCTCCACGAGGCGCGAGGCGACGATCCCGATCACGCCCTCGTGCCAATCCTCGCTCCAGAGCACGTAGCCGCGCCGCCTCCGCTGCCGCTCGGGCAGAGCTTCGACGAGGGCGGTCGCCTCCCGGAGGATGCGGTCCTCGACGGCCTGGCGATCGCGGTTCAGGCCCTCGAGCTCCTGTGCGAGCCTCTTCGCCTCCTCGGCGTCCTCGGTCAGGACGAGCTCGAGCGCGACGTCGGGTCGGCACAGCCGTCCTGCCGCGTTGATCCGGGGCGCGAGGCGGAATGCGACCGCTCCCGACTCGACGACCGCGGGATCGACGCTCGCGTTCCGCATCAGCGCCTGCAGACCCGGCCGTCGCGTGCAGGCGAGCGCGCGCAGCCCGGCCGCTGCGAGCGCGCGGTTCTCGTCCAGGAGCGGGACGACGTCGGCGATCGTCGCCAGCGCGACCAGGTCGAGACCGCGCCGCAGCGCGGGATGGTCGGTGCCGAGGAGCGCCTCGCCGAGCTTGTGCACCACCCCCGTGCCGCAGAGCTCGGGAAATGGGTAGCTGGACGGCCTCGTCGCCACGATCGGGCAGTCCGGGAGCGTCTCGCCGGGACGATGGTGGTCGGTGACGACGACGTCGAGCCCACGCGCCCGCGCCTCGGCGATCTCCTCGACCGCGGTGATGCCGCAGTCCACGGTGAGCACGAGGCCGACGCCCTCGTCGGCCAGCCGCGCGAGCGTGTCGCGCGAGACGCCGTACCCCTCCTCGAATCGGCTCGGGAGGTGCCACACGACGTCCGCTCCGAGCTCTCGCAGGACGAGGACCGCGAGTGCCGTCGCGCAGATGCCGTCGACGTCGTAATCGCCGTGAACGCAGATTCGAGCACCGTCCGCGATCGCAGTCCGGATCCGCTCGACTGCCTCTCGCATGTCGCCGAGGAGAAGCGGATCGTGCCCCGGCGGCCGGGCATCGAGGAACCGGCTCGCCTCGTCCGGGTCGCCGTACCCGCGCCGGACGAGCACCGAGGCCGTGACCTCGCCGATGCCGAGAGCGCGTGCGAGAGCGGGCGCTGCCTCCGGGTCGAGCGGTGCGATCGTCCAAGCGCCCGTCACCCGGGTGACGGTACGGACGCCGCCGGACGGCCCTGCTAGCCCGCAAGACCGGAACCCGCTCGCGCGACTTCCGGTCGCGAGAACCCCTGAAGGCGTCCGCTTCGCGGCCGCTGCGACCGCGGCCCCTCAGCGGGGGTGAGCCCGCAAGACCGGAACCCGCTCGCGCGACTTCCGGTCGCGAGAACCCCTGAAGGCGGCCGCTGTGGTGGCGGTGCCCCTGAGCAGGCCCGGGCTCAGTGCTCGCCGCTGCGGCGGCGGAGGGAGTCGCGGACGACCTTCACCCACAGGAGCACGAGCCCGATCGTCACCCCGACGACGACGACGGCGATCGGCGTCACGTACGCCATCTGCTCGAGCGTGTACTTCGTCACGGCGGCGCCGACGAGCCACACGGCGAGCACCACGAAGACCATCACCACGATCAGCCGTCCCTGGGTCACAGCGGGAAGCGTAGATACCCTGGCCTCGATGCTGGCTGCGAACTACCGCTCCGGGGACGACTTCGTCGTCGAGTTCCTGGGGCACCGGTTCGAGTTCAGCGTGGACGACTTCGAGGAGCGTGTGACCGCAGCCGCGGTCAGGCTCGGTCTCGTCGCGTCGAACGACCTCGACGAGGACGAGGCCGCCGATCTCGTCGAGCTCGCGGCCGACGGACGCATCGTCGAGCCGCGCAGTGGGCTCGGCCGTTACCTCGTGCGGCACTGGGAGCTCGTCTCGCTCGTGAACGGCGAGTCACTCGTCTACTGGTTGCGAAAGCTCGTGTTCCGCGGAGCCTGGCTCGACCACCGGGTGAAGGAAGGGCTCCTCGACGTCGCCTTCGAGGACGACACCGGAGACTTCGGCTACGCCGAGCCGAAGGGCGGGAGGACGCTGCTCGAGCTCGCCCCGGTGCCGTCGTGGCACGAGTATCAGTACCGCGCATAGCGCGCGATTGCCTGGCCCGGACGGCGGGCCTAGACTGACCCGACCGTCGTGCTCGAGCCCGATCCGACCTCGCGCGTCGTCCCCACGCATGCGGGCGTGCCGTCAGGCGACCTCGGCCCGCACGCGCTCCAGATCCTGACGACCGAGCACTGGAGCCTCCTCGCGGCTCGCAACCTCGTGTACACGGAGGCGCTGAGCCGGACCTCGATCTACGTCGCCGCGCTCACCGGAGCCGTCGTCGCGCTCGCCCTCGTCGCCCAGGTGACCGACGTCGGATCGGCGTTCGTCGCCTTTGCCCTCGTGCTGCTCCCCGTCGTGTACTTCCTCGGCGTCGTGACGATCGTGCGGCTCTCGCAGGTCAACTTCGAGGACGCGCGGTGGGTGCAGGGCATGAACCGGATCCGCAACGCCTACCTGCAGCTGGCACCGGAGCTCGAGCCCTATTTCGTCACGAGCCGCTACGACGACCGGGCCGGCGTCCTTGCGTCCGCAATGGCGATGCGACGCGTGCCGCCGCGCACGCAGGTGTTCGTCGCCGTCCCGGGCGTGGTCGCGGTCCTCGACTCGGTGGTCGCGGGCGCGGCGGCCGGCATCGCGGGCGTCGGGCTCGACGTCGGGCTCGCCGGCTGCATCGCCCTCGGCGGCGCCTTCTTCCTCCTGTCGGTCGTGTCGTTCCTCGCCTGGGCGATGCGGACGATCCCGAAGATCGATACACAGCTCGACGACGCGCTCTTCCCCTCGCCCCCACCGGTCGACTCGGGCTGAGCTACTCGGTCGCCGCGAAGCCGAACGGCGACTCGGCATCCGGAGCGGAGATCTCGATCGTCTTCAC
>Ga0075419_10000091_pt1 | contig 46558 bp, 43 predicted proteins | sample SoiMetdeltSBSDD3_FD_76900 | JGI IMG/M metagenome (GOLD analysis project Ga0075419, IMG submission 76900) | Bulk soil microbial communities from a Populus tree surrounding site in Tennessee, USA - Soil MetaG P. deltoides SBSDD3 | ecosystem: Environmental > Terrestrial > Soil > Tree plantation... | reverse complement strand
GCTCGACGACCGGCGGGGCCACGGCGCCGGCGTCGGGCTGGGCCTGGCGGTCGCGCGGGGCTTCACCCGGGCCATGGGCGGTGAGCTGAGCATCGACGACACGCCGGGAGGCGGCACGACCATGGTCATCGACCTGCAGGCGGCGGTGTGAGCGAGCGGAGGGAGGGCGCCCGGGTGCTGGTGGTGGACGACGAGGCGCCGATCCTGCGGGCGCTGGCCACAAACCTGCGGACCCGCGGCTACACGGTCGACGCGGCGGCGAGCGGCGAGGAGGCCCTCGACCTGGCGGCTCGGCACCGGCCCGACGCGGTGATCCTCGACCTCGGCCTCCCGGGGATGTCCGGTATCGAGGTCGTGGCCGGGCTGCGGGGCTGGACCGGGCTTCCGATCATCATCCTGTCGGCCCGGGGGGCCGAACACGACAAGGTGGCGGCCCTCGACGCAGGCGCCGACGACTACGTCACCAAGCCGTTCGGCATGGACGAGCTGCTGGCCCGCCTGCGGGCCGCCCTCCGCCGGGGCGCCCCGCCCGACGAGCAGCCGGCGGTGGTCGAGACCCCGGACTTCGTCGTCGACCTGAGCACCAAGCGGGTCCGCAAGGACGGCGCCGAGGTCCGGCTGACGCCGATCGAGTGGGGCATGGTCGAGGTCCTCGTCCGCAACGCCGGCCGGCTGGTCTCCCAGCGCCAGCTCCTCCAGGACGTGTGGGGACCCCAGTACGGCGAGGAGACCAACTACCTGCGGGTCCACATGGCCCACATCCGCCGCAAGCTGGAGCCCGAGCCCGCCCGCCCCCGCTACTTCGTCACCGAGCCGGGCATGGGCTACCGCTTCGAGGGCTGAGCGTCAGAACGCCGACGAGCCCGGAATGCTCCCCCGCGCAAGAGCACGCCGGAGCAAGAGGAGACGTGCCGGTGACCGCGATAGTGACGAGCGCGCTCCTGCTGGCGCAGCAGGAGCCGGGGCAGGCCGAGGCCGACCCCAGTAACCCGGGCGACATGATCAACGACTTCTTCGCCAGCAACTCGTGGCTGACCGCGGCCATGGCCGGCCTGGGCGTCGTCCTCGTGCTGTGGGTCGTCCTCCGAGCCATCTGGCAGTCCAAGGAGGAGGGCACCAGCCGGGCCAGCCTCACAGCCGTGCGGGGCGCGCTGCTGGCCATGCTGCTGTTCGTGCCCAGCCTCATCGGGAGGATCGCCGGGCTCGCCTACACGGGCGTGACCGCTGTCGCCGACTGGTTCTTCAACCTCCTCGGCTGACCTCCGGCCGCCACAACCACCGAGAGCGGGGGACCCGTGCCCAGCACCGGCCCGAGCATGGTCTGCTTCAGCGAGGCCACCCGGAAGCCCGCGTGGCGCATCCGGCGGGGGGTGATCAACATCCCCGTCCGCCAGGCCGCCGGGTTTCTCGGCGGCGCGCTCCTGGCCGCGCCTCTGGGCGCGGCGCTGGTCGCGCTGTTCGGGTCGTGGAGCTTCCTCACCGGCGCGTGCGCCCTCGGCGCCGTGGGCGGCGCCCTCGCCGTGTCCGCCCGGCCCGGCGGCGAGCCGCTGCCCCACTACCTGTTCCGGGCGGCCCGGGCCCGCCGGGCGCTGGTCGAGTACCGGGGCCGCAAGGGCCGCCTCTACGTCGGGCTGTGCCCGGTCCCGACGAGTGAGATCTCCCGCGGCGACACGGTGGTGCTGCAGTCGTCCGCGGTCGAGGTGTCGCCGCGGCTGGTCGGCGAGCGGGGAGAGATCCTCACCCCGGGACGGCGCTGATGCCGGAGGCGGACGCGCCGCCGGAGCCGGCACCCTCGGACGCCCGGTCACGGGTGCGGCTCGGCCTGTGGGCCCTGGCGCTGGCCGCGCTGGTGCTCCTCGGGGCGGCGACGCCGCTGGGTGCCACGCCGTCCGACCTGGCGGCGCCTGTGCAGGAGACCGCGGGCACGGTCACCAACCCCTGCGTCGACGACGTCGTCCAGGGCATCGGCGAGTGGGACTGCCTCCCCTTCTACCGCTGGGCCAACGAGGCCGACAGCTTCTCCTCCAACTTCGGGGCCACCGAGATCGGCGCGGCCAACGTCATGCAGCCGCTGGTCACGTTCCTGTACGGGATGGCCGGCCTGATGTGGCGGCTGCTTCAGTGGGTGACACGCACGGCCCTGGCGTTCGACCTGTTCAACCGGCGCGACGGCCATGCCTCCACCCCGGTCGCGCTCCAGCCGATCGACGCCGGCTTCGAGGCTGCGTCCGACATCGTCCTGTCCGGCATCGGCCTCACGGTCCTCGGCCTCGCCGTGCTGGTGGTGATCGCGCGGTCGGCCCGCACCAGCGAGACCCCGTTTCGGGACCTGGTCCGCCCGTTCCTCTGCTTCGCGGTGCTGCTCGTCCTCCTGGCCCGGGCCGCGCCCGACGGCCCCGGTGGCGCCCAGGCGGGCAGCCCCGCGTGGGTGGCCGAGCGGGGCGTCGGCATGTCCAACCTCATCGCCGACCAGATCAGCCAGGTCGCCCCCCAGGCCACCAGCGGTGACGAGCCGGAGAACCTGCTCGACTGCCACCACTACGTGGCCACGCTGCGCCGGTCGTTCGAGGAGGACGGCGACTACAGCGAGGACATGGTGGGCTCGGTGGCGTTCCAGCCCCACCTGGCATCGCTCATGTCCTCGCTGTGGGAGACCGCCTACCTCGACCTGTGGATCGAGGCCCAGTTCGGCGGCGACACCGACCTCGCCCGCCGAGCCTACTGCCGCATGCTGGAGGACCGGTCCGAGATCAGCCCGGCGGACCAGTCCGCCATCCAGCAGGCCGCGCTGGCGGCCGCGGGCGCCTCGGCCCCCGCCGCCGGCCGCCAGGGCACCGCGCCGTTCGGCCGGTTCAACGACAGCAAGGACTTCCGCCGGGGGATGATCGCGTGGGCGGTGTGCGGCTGGTACCAGGACCGCAGCGGCATGAAGGAGGAGTCGGGCGGCGCGCTCCACGACCTGTCGGGCCCCGGCTTCGCGGTGAACCCCGAGTTCCGGCTGATGTGGAACCTCGGCTCGCCGCCGTCCGAGATGGGCGAGGGCACCTGCTCGGACTGGTGGGGCACCGATGGCAGCGGCACCACCAAGCCCGACCCCCGCGGCACCAAGTGGGGTGTGCGCGACGGCGACGGGCCGTTCCAGTTCGGGACGGCCGACGACATCACCGAGGCGTTCACCGTCTTCGACGAGGAGCAGATCGCGGAGGCGGCCGGCTCCGGGTTCACGGGCTCGGTGGCGCCGTACGACGAGTCCGACCGGGAGGACCTGCCGGCCGCCCGCCAGTGGGTCTTCGCCCTCAACGGCCACAACCTGACCCGGTCGGTGCCCCACGCCATCCTCGCCATCGTCATCGCCGCGGTCTACCTGTGGGCGATCGGCGGCCTGGCGCTGGGGACGCTGGTGGCGCAGTTCCTCACGGTCCTCGTGTGCGTGGCGCTGCCGCTGCTGCTGGTGGTGGGGATGTGGCCGACGGACGCGGCCGGCCGCATCTTCACCCGCTACCTCAAGATCGGAGCGGGCTCGCTGTTCGCCAAGGCCGTGTTCGTGTCGCTCCTGGCGGTCCTGCTCACGATCATCAGCGTGATCACCCAGCTGGGCGAGCTGACAGGGGCGTTCGAGGCGGCGGCCGGCGGCGGCGCCGGGTTCGGGGCGGCGATGCTGCAGGCGGCGGCGCCGCTGGTGGCGATCTTCGCCATGCGGTGGGCGCTGCGCGACCTGGGCATGGGCAACGTGTTCAGCCTGCGGGGCGCGATGGGCGTCACCGGGCGGCTGGCCCGGGGCGCCGGCGCCTACGCACCGGGGGCGCTGCGGGGCGCGGCCGCCGGTGCGGCCGGGGCCGTGGTGTCGTCCCGCGAGCGGCTGGAGGACCGGCGGCTCACCCGCCAGGCCCGGCGGACAGCCGGCGCCGCGGCTGCCGGTGCGGCCGGGGCCGCCGGGGCGCGGGGCGGCGACGGGGCCGAGGACGGGGGCGCAGCCGACGGGGCGGGCGCGGGCGGCGGAGACCCCGGAGATGCGGGACCCGGCGACGGCGCCGTGGCCGGCGAGATCGGAGCCGGGTCGTCGCCCCGGCGCCGGGGCGCGGCGCTGCTCGACGCCGTCACGGCCGGGGCCCTGACCACCGGCGAGCGGGGGCTCAAGGCCGCGGCCCCGCTGGCCGGGGCGGTGTTCGGCTGCGTCCGCGACCGCACGTCCCGCCCCCGGGTCTCGCCCCGCATCGTCCCCCGGCGCCACGGCCGGGCGCCCACGGCCGACGAGCTGGCCGGCCTGGGCGACGACAAGGTCGGCGGCCACCACGCCCGCCACGTGGAGACCGTGGTGGCGGCCGGCAACGGCGCCGACCCGGTGCGGTCGGCGCGGCATCCCGACATCCGCACGCCGTCGGTCATCACCGGGCGCCAGGTGGCGGCCGACGGGCGGGTCCGGGGCGTCACCGCCTCGGGCCTGCAGGTGCACCTCACGACGCCCGGCTGGGCCCGGCGCGACGGCCAGCGGCTCGTCGCGCCGTCCGGCTACCGGGACCAGTTGCCCGCAGCGAGGACCTCATGACGGAACCGACCACCCCGGAGCGGCCGGTGATCCGGCCGGGCGACCTGCTCAACGTGTACGAGTACCAGGAGATCCGTCACGAGTTCGCGGCGGGCGCCGGGCTGCGGCCGGACCAGGTCCTCATGACGCCCTACGGCTACCCGCCGCTGCCCCGCCCGCCGATGGGGTCGCCGGACGGGACAGGCCGGCTGCCGGCCGACCTGGCGCTGGAGTTCGCCGGCCATCCGGTGTTCTGGATCGACGACGCCACCAAGCGCCAGCGGCCCGACGAGTGCGACGACGTGTTCGCCATCCGTCTGTTCCTCGAGCTGGTCGACCGGGGCTACCTGCGAGACGACGACGGCTGGCTGCGCAACCCGCTCGTCGCCCACGGCCTCGACGTCCGCAACCCGGCCGACCGCGACCGGCTTGCCCGCTACCAGGCGGGCGCCTGGGACGCGCTGCTGTGCGACCTGGCCATCCCGCCCAACCCGGACACCGAGCCCGGGTCGATCGCCGAGGACGCCGCCCGGGCCCACGCCGAGCACGAGGCCGCCTACGCCGAGCTGATCACCGTGTACCGCGAGCTGGTGCGGGCCGCCCTGACCGACGCCCGGGACACGGTGCGGGCCGCCGACTTCGGCCCCGAGTCCGGGCGGCTGGTGGCCGCGGGCGAGGCGCTGCGGGCCGCGGCCGCCGCCGGGGTCGACCCTCGTCCCCACCGGGCTGGGCTCGACGACGCCTACCGCTGGCTGCTGGCCCGCATGGCCCAGATCGACGACGCCCGCACCGTGCTGCTGGTCGAGATCGAGCGGCGCACCAACCTCGACGCCCCCCGGGGTGCGGCGGCCTACGCCGACGACGTCCGCAACGCCCACGCCGCCCGGTGCCGGGAGCTCGAGCCCCAGATGGCGGCGGTGTATGCGGCGCCGGCCGACGAGCTGCGGCTGCGGGCCCTGCTGGTGGCGCTCCGCGACGCCTACCACCAGGCCCTGGCTGCGGCCCGGGTCACGCTCGACCGGGCCGAGCGGGTCCTCGGCGACGACCTGGACGTCGGCTCGCCGTAACGCCTCACCGGGTTCCCCTGGTCGCCGGGTACGGTGGACCGGCTCTCAGGAGGCCCATTCGACATGTCCCGACCGTTCTTCGCAGGCGTGGCCTGGCCCTACGCCAACGGGCCGCGCCACATCGGCCATGTGGCGGGCTTCGGCGTGCCCTCGGACATCTGGTCACGGTGGGCCCGCATGGCGGGGTACGACGTGTTGATGGTGTCCGGGACCGACGAGCACGGCACCCCGATCACGGTCGAGGCCGAGGCCGAGGGCATCACCCCCCGCGAGCTGGTCGACCGCAACAACGCGCTGATCGTCGACGACCTGGTCGGCCTGGGCCTGTCCTACGACCTGTTCACCCGCACCACGACCGCCAACCACTACGCGGTGACCCAGGAGCTCTTCCGGGGCCTGTACCACACGGGCGGCATCATCGAGATCCAGCAGCAGGCCGCGTACTCCGCGTCCGACGGCCGGTCGCTGCCCGACCGCTACGTCGAGGGCACGTGCCCGATCTGCGGCTACGAGCACGCCCGGGGCGACCAGTGCGACAACTGCGGCAACCAGCTCGACCCCGAGGACCTCATCGAGCCGCGGTCCAAGGTCGACGGCCTGCCGCCGGTGTTCAAGGTGACGACGCACTTCGCGCTGGACCTGCCCAAGTTCGCCGGCCTGCTGCGCGACTGGGTGGCGGCGCAGGACCACTGGCGCCCCAACGTCCGGACCTACAGCCTGGGCCTGCTGGACGACGCCCGGGTCCGGGCCATCACCCGCGACATCGGCTGGGGCGTGCCGATCCCGCTGCCCGAGTGGCAGGACGACCCGCTCAAGCGCATCTACGTCTGGTTCGACGCGGTGATCGGCTACCTGTCGGCGTCGATCGAGTGGGCCGACCTGTCCGGCGACCCCGACGCCTGGACCAGGTGGTGGCACGATCCCGAGGCCCGCCACGCCTACTTCATGGGCAAGGACAACATCGTCTTCCACTCGTTCCTGTGGCCCGCGATGCTGGCGGGCTACGAGGGGCCCCTCGGCGAGCTGCACCGGCCCGACGACGTCGTGGCCAGCGAGTTCCTCACGATGGAGGGCAAGAAGTTCTCCTCGTCGCGCCGGGTCGTGATCTACGTCAAGGACGTGCTGGAGCGTTATGGGCCTGATCCGCTGCGCTTCTCGCTGACCGCGGGCGGGCCCGAGTCCGGCGACGCCGACTTCACCTGGTCGGAGTTCGTGCGGCGCAACAACGACGAGCTCGTGGCGACCTGGGGCAACCTGGTCCAGCGGGTGGCCGCGCTGCTGCGGCGCAACGGCGGTGTCGTCCCGCCGCGGGAGAACCTGCCCGACGGCGGCCCGGAGCTGCTGGCCCGGGTGACGGCCGGCTTCGACACGGTCAGCGGCCTGATCGAGCGCTACCGGTTCAAGGCCGCGCTGGCCGAGGTGATGGCGCTGGCCGCCGAGGTCAACGCCTTCGTCTCGCAGCACGAGCCATGGAAGGTGGCGAAGACCGACCCGGCGGCGGCGCTCGGCATCCTGTCGGTCGCGTACGACGCGGTGTGCGACCTCAACGTGCTGTTCACCCCGTTCCTGCCCCACGGAGCGCAGCGGGTGTGGGACAACCTGGGCGTCGACGTCCGGGTCGCGCTGCCCGAGGTCGCCGAGGCGGGCGAGGGCGACGACCGCCACCGGGTCATCGTGACGACCGGCCCGTGGCAGGAGTGGGCTCCGGTCCGCATCGACCCCGGCACGCCCGTCGGCGACCAGACCCCGCTGTTCGCCAAGATCGACCCCGAGGCGGTCGAGCAGGAGCTGGCCCGCCTGGCGGACTGAGGTCTCTGGCGAACGCCAGAGTGACGCCTGCGACTACTGGAGCGGACCGGGCGCGGGGAATCGCGCCCGGCCCGCTCCAGGAATGTCGCCTTCCCCGCCTTCCACGAGCACACGTACCGAAACGCGCACGCTGCGAGCAGTGACCGATTCCGGCCGGGAGCGGAATGCTCACCGGGGATGGGCGCCGTCCGGGAGTGGTTCGACGTGGTGGGCGGCGTCCGCTCGGGGCTGAAGGACGAGCCGCCCTGGTGGGCGCCCGCGGCGATCGCCGTGTTCGGGGCGCTGGTCGTGGGTGTGTTGGCTGTCAGCCTCGTGCTCGGGGTCGACGGCGGCGGGTCCCCGGCGTCGATCCGGCTGCGCGCCCCGGCGGCCCCCGGCCCGGAGGCGGCCGGCCCTCCCGCCGGTGGAGCCGACGGTGAAACCGCCGTGGCCGGCGCGAGCGACGGCACCGACACCACCGAGGCCGGGGAGACGCTCGCCCTCGCCGACCGCAGCGGAACCTTTCAGCAGGTGCCGCGGGCCGCCGTGGCCACCGCCCGCACTGCGGGAGCGGACCGCCTCGGCCTGCCGGTGGACGAGGTCCGCCACCAGCTCGTCGCCGCCACCGCCGGCAGCGTCGAGCTCACCGTGGCGTCGCTCGACGGCCGTCAGGTGGTCACCGTGACCGCGGTCCCCAGCGCGGGGGGAGCCTGGCAGGTCCCGTGAGCGGGCGACGCGAGCGACCCGGCAGCACCGTGCCCTGCTCGGCCCGGAGGGCCGGTGGCTCATCGCCCGCATCCCGCAGGGTGCGCCGATGAGTCCCCGGGCCCGCGACGTCGCCGTCCGGGCCGCGGCCACCAAGGCCCTGGGCCCCGTCAAGGCCACCAGGGCCGCGATCGCCGGCGTGCCGCTCGTCATCCTCGCCGTCGTCGTCATGCTGATCGCCGGCATCGTCCCGACCTCCGGCATGGGCACACCCGACTTCCCGCCGGTCGAGCCGTCCGAGGTCGCCGGCACCGAGATCCCCGCCGGCTACATGGACGCCTACCGCCAGGCGGACGAGGAGCACCGCGTCCCCTGGCCGGTCCTCGCCGCCATGGGCCAGGTGCTGACCGACCACGGCGCCCGCAGCCCCTACGACACCCTCCAGCGCACCGACGACCAGCGCTTCCCCACCGTGGACCCGCCGATCGCCCCCGGCGCCTCCCCCACCGCCACCCAGAGCACATGCCGCCTCCGCCTCGTCGGCGACTCCCTTCTCGCCGGCATGGAGGACGCCCTCGCCACAGCGGTCAGCGCCTCGTGCGCCATCGCCGGCCTCGACGCCCGCGAGGGCCGCACGATCCCGGAGGGCGCCGACGCCCTCCGGCAGGGGCCGCCGGGGGAGGCCACCGCGGTCGTCGTCGTCCTCGGGACCAACGACCTGGCGGCCGGCGCCGGCCGCCAGGAGCTCGACCAGCGGATCGACGACCTGGTCACCGCGGCCACCGCCGGCGGAAGCGGCGACCGGCCGGTCGTGTGGGTCACCAGTGCCGCCACCGGTGTGGCCAGCGACGCCGGCACCCTCACCGCCGCGCTCGCCGCCGCCCAGCGCAGCCACCCGACGCTCCAGGTCGCCGACTGGGCCGCCCACCTCGCAGCCCTCCCCGAGGGCGACGCCGCCGTCTACCGGGCCGAGGACGGCGTCCACTACACCCCGGCGGGCTACGCGGCCATGGCCGGATGGCTCGCCGGCCAGCTCGCTGCCCCCGCGGTCCGGGCCGTCGACCCGCCGTCCGGCGACGGCGGCCTCGGCCCGCTCCTGCTCAACCCCACCGTGTTCACCGGCCTGTCGGTCGGGGCGGCCCAGGGCGTCGTCCGCTCGGTCGACCTGCTGGCCGGGCAGATGGCCCGCGTCGCCGAGCGGACCCGCACCAGGGGCGCCGACGACGCCCGGGCATCGCGCTTCGCCGAGGAGTTCCTTCCCGCCTCCGAGGAGTTCTGGCACGAGGTCGTGGCCGCCGCCCCCGTGGTGGCGGGCGACTCGGCCTGCCTCCAACCCGACCCGACGATGCCGGTTCCCCAGATCATCGAGGTCGTGTGGCGCTGCGAGATGCTGCGGACGCCGCCCACGGTGTGGACCCCCGACGGCCTCGTGCAGGGGGCCGACGCTCAGGACATCCTGCTCGGCGAGGCCCACGTCGTCGCCGCTACCTGGTCCGACCGAGGTGCCCGCCCGTGCGACGAGGCCGAGCCCCACGCCGGCGTGTTCCCGGTCCCGGCCACCGCGCTGGCCACCCGCTGCGACCCCGTCCAGAACGTCCGCACCGCCGCCCGCCTGGTCCTCGACCAGGAGAGCCGCCCGTTCGACCAGCGCCCCGGCACCACCGACTGGGAGCGGGCCGCCGCCGGCTGGGCCACCATGGCGCCCGCCCTCGGCGATCCGGCCGAGAACCGCTTCCTGGCCGAGGGCCCGGCGGTCCACAGGTTCGACCCGAGCGACGCCTGCGAGGCGGCCGTGACCCTCGCCCTCGACGCCGAGGCCGCGTCGTCGCCCACGCCGTACGCCGGCCTGGCGCCGATGGCCGGCTTCGAGCCCGCCGCCGTCGACTTCGACCCGGCGCGGTGGGACGCCCGGTTCGCCGCCACCCCGCTCGACCCGCTGTTCCGCTCGGGCGGCCCCTGCGACCCGGGCACCGACCGGGCGGCCGGGTTCGAGTGGCTGGCCGGCCGGCTCGCCGCCCGCCAGGACCCGAGCGAGCCCGGGGCGGTGACCGCCGACCCCGGCCTCGCGGGCGCCGCCGCCTACGCCGAGTGGACCGGCGCCCGCGGCGCCTTCCCCCTGGCGGGCCGGACCGGCCTGGTGCCCCGCCTCCACAACCCCCGCCTGGTGCCGCCCCGGATCGACCGGCCCCCGGTCACCGGCGGCGCCGCCCCGGTCAACCCCCGCGAGTTCGCCGACCGGGTCATCGCCAAGGCCAAGGTCTACGCCGGCTACGCCACCGCCGTCCCGGTCGACGTCAGCGGGTGGGAGGCGCTCGCCGCCCTCGGCATCCCCGAGCACGCCGCCCGCGCCTACGTCCAGGCCGCCGCCCGCATCGGGGCGATCGAGCCGGGCTGCGCGATCGACGTCGCCTACCTGGCCGGCTTCGGGTCCATGGAGTCGGGCCACGGCACCGTGGCCGTCGACCTCGCCACCGGCACGTCCGACGGGCGCGGCCGGAAGGGCAGCGTCAGTTGGGAACCGCTGACCGGCGTGTCCACCCCCGCCATCCTCGGCACGCTGCTCGACGGCGGCGGCACCGGCGGCAACACCACCCCCTACCGCAACGACCTGGACCCGGCCGACCGGGCGTTCTACCGCCAGAGCGACCCCTACATCCGGGCGGTCGGACCCACCCAGTTCCTGCCGTCGACGTGGGAGGGCGTGCGGGGGGTCGCAGACGGCAACGACGACGGTGTGGCCGACCCCTTCAACTACTACGACGGCGCCCTGGCGACCGCGGTGAAGACCTGCCGGGACGGGCACGGCCTGGCCACCGAGGCGGACCAGCGGCGGGCCGCGCTCGCCTACAACGGCGCCGGCTGGTATGCGGACGGCGTGCTGTCCCGGGCGGCCGAGTACCGGGCCGGCCTCGCGGCCATGGGCCTCGGAGACCCGGACGCGCCGCCCGGCCGGTCGGTCGCCCTGCCGGACGGCCCGGTGACGGTCGTCGACGTGTACGGCATCCAGGTGAACGCCGCCATCGCCGAGCGGGTGCGGGCCATGGTGGACGCCGCCCGCGCGTCCGGCCTCGAGCTTGCCGAGGGATCGGGTGGCTGGCGCTCGCCGGAGCGCCAGATCCAGCTCCGCCGCGCCCACTGCGGCACCAGCGACTACGCCGTCTACCAGATGCCGCCGTCGCAGTGCTCGCCGCCCACCGCCCGCCCGGGTACGTCCGAGCACGAGCGGGGCCTGGCCATCGACTTCCGCTGCAACGGCGAGTCGATCGGTCAGCACGCGCGGTCCAACCCCTGCGTCGTCTGGCTGCGGGCCCACGCCGCCGCCTACGGCCTCTACAACCTCCCGAGCGAGGCATGGCACTGGTCGACGTCCGGCAGGTGAGCGGCCGCGCCCTGGCCGCGGCGGGCGCCGTCGTGCTGGCCGTCGCGGCCGTGGTCGCGTGGGCCGTCCTGCGCCCCGACCCGGACGGCGGCGACGGTGGCGCCCCGGACACCGGCCGCGAGCTGACCGGCGAGGGCGGCGCCACCGGCGAGCCCGACGAGCACGTCCTCAACGACACCGGCCACGCCCAGGGCGGCGGCCCGGACGACCCGGCGGTGATCTGGTACCAGCAGCTGTCGACCCTGCCGTTCGAGGACGTGACCCGGCTGATCGCCGAGGGCGTCGGCTCGGATCTGCCGGCTGCCGACCAGCAGGCCGCCCGGGATGTGGCGGCGCGGTTCGTGACCGCCGACCTGACCGGCGTGGGCCGCGACCAGTTCCCCCGATGGCAGGAGGCCGGCGAGGCGGCCGCGCCCGCCCGGGCCTGCTGCCGCGACGTGCGGATCCTGGCGGCCGGCGCCGCCCGCTACCCGGCGGAGCCGCCGCTGTCCCTGGCGCTGGTGGTGTGGTCGGCCGCGCCCGTCGAGGGCGGCGTCCCGTTCGACGCGTGGGAGGCGTCGTTCGTGTTCCTCGGCCCCGACGGTGCCGGCGGCTTCGTGCCGGTCGACCCGTCGACGGTGCGATCGTGGGAGGCGCCGCCCGGCCTCGGTCGGCCCTCGGCCTCGGCTCGCTGACGGGCCGCCTCGAACAGCAGCACGGCCGCCGCCGAGGCGGCGTTGAGCGAGTCGACGCCGGCCGAGCCCGGCATGGGGATGACGGCCTGCTCGTCGGCCGCCGCGAACCACGCGTCGGGCAGCCCGCGGTGCTCGGACCCGACCACCAGGGCCGAGGGCCCCGCGAGCGGTAGGCGCCAGTACGGCGCGGCCCCGCCCGGGCCGGCGGCGTAGACCCGGAGGCCGTGGCGCCGCAACCAGTCCAGCGCCGCCGCCGTGTCGCCCACGCCGACCGGCACGCCGAACAGGGCGCCCTGGGACGCCCGCACGACCTGGGGGTTGAACACGTCGGTGACCGGGTCTGCCACGACGACCGCGGTCGCGCCGGCGGCCGAGGCCGACCGCAGCATGGCGCCGAGGTTGCCCGGCTTCTCGATCTCGGCGACGACCAGGACCAGCGGGTCCTCGCCCGGATCGAGGCCGTCCAGCGCGACCGGGAACGCCCGGGCCACGCCGAGCACGCCGTCCGGCCCCTCCCGCAGCGACAGCCGCGCGAACACCCCCTCGGCGACCTCGGTCAGCGCGGCCCCGGCGGCCGCGGCGAGGTCGAGCACGGCGGTGTCGTCGCCCAGAAGGGCCGGGCAGGCCAGCACCTCGTCGACCTCCACCCCGGCGCCGAGCGCCCGGCCCAGCTCCCGGCGGCCCTCGACCAGGAACCGGCCGCTGCGGTCCCGCTCCCGCCGCTTGCGCAGGCGCAGCGCATCCTTGACCCGGGGGTTGGCGGTGCTGGTGATCACCCCGCCATGGTGGCGCGCCGGTGCTCGGCCCAGCGCTCCCGGCGCTCCTCGGTCGGGCGGAACCGGCCGTGCTCGTCGAACAGCGTGTCCCGCACCCGCTGGCGCAGGACCGCCCGGTGGCGGCTGAGCGACTCACCCGGCCGGGCCACGAGCGCCAGCAGCCGGCCCTCGGCCTCGGCCCGCAGCCCGCGGTCCACGGCGGCGCCCGGGTCCCCGCACGGGGACCGCAGCGTCTCGTCGGCGTAGCCGCGCCGCGACAGCTTCGGGTACAGGTAGGCCCGCAGGTCGTCGTAGTCGAGCCCGGTCCCCGCCAGCAGGTCCTCGACCAGCTCGGTGAGCGTGCGGGCCCCGATCAACTCGATGTCCCGGTCGATGACCGGCACCAGAGCGCCGGCCGCGGCCCGGGGCGCCTCGCCGTCGTGCCCCTCGGTCAGCCGGTCGAGGCTGACGGGCCTGCCCCGCCGGGCCTCGTCCAGCGCCGCGGCCCACACGGCCCGCGGGTGGGCGCTCGCAGCCGGGCCGTCGCCGGCGAGCCACCTGCGGGTGCCGGGCGCCTGGCGGCGGCGGTGCTGCTGATCCCGGGCGTAGGCGGCGGCCGCGGCCTCCGGGGTGAGGCCCGGGTCCTGGAGGTCGACCCGGTCGGTGCGGGTCAGCCAGTGGGCGCAGTGGGCGACGCTGGAGGACAGGTGGCTGACCTTGTCGGCGGCCCGCGGCAGGTCCCGCTCGAGGACCAGGCCGGCCGCCACCGACCAGCACGCCCGTGGGCGGCCGCGGGCCGCGAACCTGCGCATGACCACGATCAGCCGCGCCAGCCCCTCCTGGAGCGCGTCGTCATGGTCGAACACGCCGGGGTGCGCGTTGCGGACCTTCACGGCCTTGGCGGTCACGAAGCCCTGCATGGCGTCGCACGCCCGCCGCTCGGCCAGGTCTCGGTAGCCGGCCAGGCTGCGGAGCGCGGCGACCAGCCGGGACTGGGCCAGTGAGGCGACGACGAGGTTGCCGGGGGCGCCCGCGATGTCGCCGCTGCGGGTGCGGGCCCAGGCGGCCGGCAGCTCGTCGGAGGGGACGCCGACGCCGACGTGGAAGGCGCCCGACGCCGGGCCGCCCTGGGCCTCCGGGTAGTGGGGGCAGGTCCACTCGATGCGCCAGATACCGGTGGCCAGCGGCGTGCCCGGCTCGAACGGCCGGCCGTCGAGGGTCGGGACCAGCTCGTAGAAGTTGACGCTGTGGCTGGGCTGGGCGGGGTTGGCGATCGCCGCGGCCGCGCTGTGGGCGACGGCACAGCGGAACACGGCGATGCCCCCGGCCGGAGGCACGCAGCCGTCCGCCAGCGCCGCGGCGGCGCCGGCGCAGGCCCGGATGGCGGTGAAGTGCTCCTCCATCACGGCGTTGTGGACCCGGGCCGTGCGCCCCCGAGCGAACCGCAGCTCCCGCAGCTCCCGGGGGAGCGAGGGCAGCGACGCCAGGCCGGCAGCGGCCCGCAGCGTCGTCTCGGTGATGTCGACGTCGATCACGCTCATGCCCGACTACTGGGTCGCGGCGACCCCGGAACGCGACATCGGCCGGTCGGAATGCTCCGCCGACATGGGAGCAGCAGACGGCGGCGGTGCCCACAGCAGCGGTGTCGGCGGTGGCGGCGAGGTAGTCGACCTCGCGGAGCTGACGGCGGTGTGCGCCGCGGTCGTGAGTTGCTACGACCGCGTCCTCACGGGTGACCGCCGCGTGCCGCCGGACCTGGACCGGGTGCTGGCCGGGGCACGCCGGCTGCGCGGCGTGCCGGGCCGGTTGGGGTGGGCGATCGACCTGGTGGGGCGCGGTGCGACCGGGGCCACGCCGGGGGAGCTGAGCCTGGCGATCGCGACCCTCCGGCGCCTCGCACCACCAAGGTGAACAGAAGGCCAGGAAAGTACCTCCTGTGTGAAGTTCACGTTTCAAACCGGCGGTATCTGCGGATTCCCTCTGGCAGCCAGTGGCCGCGCGACTACAGTGCGTTGTCCAACGCAAGCAGTGATTGGTTCACTACACAGGGGAGTCTGTCGACCGGTGACGCACTCATGTGCTCAGCCCGGTCACGGGGAAGGGCCCCCCCGGCCGGGGAGAGCGAGGAATTTAGTCGGTGCGGTGGCTCTCGTCGCAGCCGCGCCGGGGCTCGCAGTGGCCTGCGCCGGCGCCGGGGGAGGCGGCGACACCGCGGGCAGCGGCGAGCGGGCGACGCGGGCGAGCGCACCGCCGGTCACCGCCCCGCCCGCCACCGACGAGGCTTCCCGCCACGACGTCGCCCGGCTCGTCGACGAGGCGACCGGACTCGCCGACCGCTTCTTCCGCGACCCCAGCATCGTCGACGATCCCGGCAACCCCGACCTCGTCCGCTACCGCGAGCTCTACACCGACGACTCGCCCACGCCCGATGCCGTCGAGGCCGGGCTGCGGGTGATGGTCGAGCAGGGCGAGCACTACCAGCCGGCCGCGAGCGGCTTCATGCGGGAGGTCGACATCTACCAGTGGTCGCCGCCACCCGACGAGGACACGCTCTACTTCGACACCTGCTCGGTGATCGACCGCGAGCGGGTGGGGGCCGACGGGACGGTCCTGTCGGCCGACGCCCGCTTGCTGTTCGTCGCCGGCGAGGCCCGCCGCGTCGACGGCGAGTGGCGCTTCTACGGCCTCTCCAACGACGTGTCCCGTACGGTCTCCCTGACGCCGGGCGCTGCCCGGCCCGGCACCTGCGCCGGCTTCGTCGAGGCGGCCGACGGCGGGTTCACCAGCGTCGACCCGACCGATCCGGTCGCCCCGGCCGACGCGGCCGCGGTGGGCGCCGGCGCGGAGGTCCCCGGATGACGGCCCGCCGGCTGCGGCTTCCGGCCGCCGCCCTGCTCGCCCTGGCCGCGCTGCTCGTCGACGCCGGCGACAGCGGGGCCGCACCGCCCCAGGCGCAGCCGCCCGGCGGCGAACAGTGCCCGCCCGCCGGCGACTACTGCGTGGATGCGGACAAGCCCGGCCAGCCCGGCGGCCCCGGCGGGGGCGGGGGCGGCGGCGGCGGAGGGGGAGGAGGCGGCGGCGGAGGCGCCGGTCCGGCCTGCCGCTGGACCTCCGAGGTGGCCATCCCCGGCGACGGGCCCGCGGCGGGCCTGCCGATGGACCCCGGTGACCGCCCCTCGCCCGAGGCCGTCCTGATCTGGGAGGTCTGCAACGGGGTCGTCACCGGGCGGCTCCAGTGGTGGACCCCGGGCGAGCCGCCGCCACCCGTGCGGATGACCGCCCGGGCCCTCGGGCTCGCAGCCCATGCCCGCCTGGCGGGCACCCTGCCGACACCCGACGTGACCGCCAGCCCGGCCGCGGGCGTGCCGGCCCTGGTCGGGTTCCCGTCCTTCGTCACGGTCGACAACTGGCGGGACCAGGTGACCGACCGCCAGTGTGATCCCAACTTCCCCGACTTCTGCGTCGCCGTCGTCGCCCTGCCCAGCCTCAGCTGGGACTCGGGCGAGCCGGGGGTGGAGGCCGAGGTGTGCGAGGGCCCCGGCGTCCCGTTCGACCCGGCCGGCCCCGACCCCGAGGTCCAGGCCGAGGCGCCCGGCGCCTGCGCCCACACGTACCTGACCCGCACGGGCGTCGAGGGTCGCCCCCACCGCTGGGAGGGCACGGTCACGGTCGTGTGGACGCTCACCTACACCTCTCCGGATGGGAGCGGCTCGCTGCCCTCGGTCACGAAGTCCACGGCGCTGCCCCGGGCCGTGGACGAGGTCCAGACCGTGGTCGAGGACCTCGGATGAAGGGACACCCGCCATGAACAACGGCTCGCCCACCGCCACCGCCCCGCCCGCCACCACCGGCTCGGGCACCGGGCTCGGTCCGGCCGCCCCGCCCGGCCGGGGCGCCCGGAGGTCGACGCCCGTGCCCGCCACGCCCAGCGGCCTGCCCACCCGGCGGCGCTGGGGCCGCGTGGCGCTCGGCGCGGTCCTGGCGCTGTTCGGCGCCTGGCTCGCCATGGTGCTCGTAGCCACCGCCGGCGGTCGGGAGGAGACCCTGGCCGTGGCCGCCGACGTCGCCCGGGGCGAGGTCATCGAGCGCGGGGACCTCAAGGTCGTGCGGGTGGCGGCCGACCCCGGCGTCGAGACGATCCCGGCCGACGAGATCGACACGGTGGTCGGCGAGGTGGCGGCCACCGACCTGCCCCAGGGCGCCCTGCTCGCCCCAGGGCAGCTGCTGGCGGACGGCGAGCGGCTCGTGGCGGCCAACGAGGTCGTGATCGGCGCCCGGCTCAGCGCCTCGGCGGCGCCTCGGGGCGACGTCCCGCCGGGCACGCCGGTCCTGGTCGTGATCCGGCCGGCCAGCGGGGCCGACGGCGAGCCGCCCACCGAGGTCCAGGGCTGGCTGCAGGAGCTGGGCGAGCCGCTCGAGAACACCGGCGCCCGCGAGGCGGCGGTGGTGGTTCCGGAGAACGCGGCCGGGCTGGTCGCCTCGGCGGCCGCCGACGAGCGCATCGCGGTGGCCACTCGGGAGACACCTGTCCCATGACCGAGCGCCGCGAGCTCCAGAAGCACAGTGGTCTCGTTGCCACGCAGTGGCGATGCCGTCACGGGTCCGCCCGAAGGGTGCACCAGTGACGGTCTTCACGCTGCTCTCGGTGAAGGGATCGCCCGGCGTCACGACGGCGGCGGCGGCGATGGCCGCCGCCGGCGCGGTGGGCGGCGAGTCCGTGCTGCTCGTCGAGCTCGACCCCTCGGGTGGCGACGTCCGGCTGCTGTCGACGGTCACCGCAGCCGAGCCCAACCTGGTGCACGCCGCGGCCGAGCTCCGCCACCCTCAGGGCGAGGGCGACGTGCTGGCGTCGCAGGCGGTCGAGGCGCTGCCGTCGCTCCCGGCGCTGCTGGCCCCCGCGGGGGCGGTCGAAGCCGAGGCGGTCCTGTCGTCGATCGGCGATGGCTGGGGCCCGGCGTTCCGGGCCTTCGACGGCCTGGTCATGGTCGACGCCGGCCGCTGGGACCCGGGCCAGGCCACCGCCCGCCGCATCGAGGGCGCCGACGTCGTCGGCCTGGTCGTGCGGGCCACCGCCGTCAGCGTCGAGCACGCCCGCCACTCGGTCGCCGCGCTGCGGCTCGCGGCCCGGACGCCGGTGGTGGCGGTGGTGGTCGGCGAGCGGCCCCACCCGGCGGAGGCCGTGGCCGGCGCGCTCGACCTGCCGCTGGCGGGCGCCGTCGCGTGGGACGCGCGAGGCGCGGGCTGGCTGTGGGCCAAGGGCGCCACCGCCGCCGGCGTGCGGTCCTCGCTGGCCCGGTCGGCGATCCGGGTGCTCGCCGGGATGGAGGCCCACGTCGCCGCCGGCCACGCCGCCAGGCCCGAGCTGCCGGTCCCGCCGCCCCCGCCGCCCCCACCCCCGAGTCGGGTGCCGCTCCCGGCCCGCCAGGCAGGAGGAAACACGTCGTGAACGACGATCACCACGAGCTGGTCTCGTCGATGCGCCGCCAGGTGGCGCTGCTGATCGGCGACGAGGTCGACCGCCGCGAGCGCGAGGGCCTCGACCCGCTGGACGACGTCGACCGCCGGATGATGGCCGACGCCGAGATCCGGCGGATCCTCACCGAGCTCTGGCGCACGACGTCCCAGCGGGGCGAGCCCCGGCTGAGTCGCGACGACGAGCTGCACATCGCCGAGGCCGTGCGGGTGTCGGTGTTCTCCGCCCTGCCCGGACTGGACGAGTACCTGGCCCGTCCGGACGTGACCGACATCTTCATCAACGGGTGCGACGACGTTCGCCTCCGCACGATGGACGGCGACGAGATCGTCGTCGCGCCGCTGGTGTCGAGCGACGCCGAGCTGGTGACGATGATCCAGGGCCTGGCCCGCCGGTGCGGCCGGCTGGGGTCGGGCGACGCGATCGGCGCGTCCGAGCTGGGCGGCGAGCAGGAGAAGGAGTTCAACTCGTCCAAGCCGCTGCTCAACCTCCAGCTGTCGGACGGGTCCCGGCTGGCGGCGGCCGCCTGGATCACGCCCCGGCCATACGTGTCGATCCGGCGCCACCCGCTGGCCGACGCGGCCCAGAAGGACCTGGTGGCCCGGGGCATGTACGACGAGTCGATCGCCAGTCTGCTGGCGGCGGCCGTGCGGGCCCGCAAGTCGATCATGATCGCCGGCGGCCAGGGCCGTGGGAAGACCACGCTCATGCGGGCGCTGCTCCACGAGTGCGACCCCAGCGAGCGGATCATGGTGCTGGAGCAGGAGCCGGAGCTGCAGCTCGACGCCGACCCGGTCCGCCACAACCAGGTCCTCACCTGGATCGCCCGGCCCGCCAACATGGAGGGCGAAGGCGCGGTCACGCTGGCCGACCTGGCCTGGGCGATCAAGCGCCACAACCCCGACCGCATCGTGGTGGGCGAGGTCCTCGGGGCCGAGGTGATGGTCATGCTCGAGGCCGCCGGCCAGGGCATCGCCGGCGCCCTGTGCACGATGCACTCCAAGGATGCCTACCGGGTGTTCGGGCGCATGGTCCACTACGCGCAGCTGGGCCAGCCCAACGTGACGCCCGCGTTCGTGATGGACACGGCGGCCGACGCCCTCGACTTCGTGGTCTACCTCGACGTCACGCCGTCGGGCCGGCGGGTGATCGCCGAGCTGACACACGTGCACGGCTACGACGCCCAGGCGGGCCACGTCGTGGCCGACCAGTGGTTCGGTCCGGGGCGGGACCGGGCAGCGGTCCGCAACCAGAACGCCCCGATCCCCAACCAGCTGCTCGACGAGCTCGTGGCCTACGGCTACGACCCGACCCTGGCGGCTCGCTGGTGAGTTTCGTGGCCGCCCTCGCCGGGCTCCTCGTCGCCGTCGGGCTGGCGCTGGTGGTCAGCGGCGCGCGCCCCGCGCCAGCGGCGCCCGACCGGACCGAGGCCCGCCGACGCCGGGCCGAGCTCGTGGCCAGCCGGGCGGCGCTCGCCGCCGGGGCCGGCCTAGTCGTGCTCGTGCTGACGCGGTGGCCGGTGGCTGCACTCGGCGCGGGAATCGGCGTGTACGTCGTGGCGGGTCGGCGGGGCAAGGTCACGCCCGCGGCCGAGATCGACCGCACCGAGGCGCTGGCGGCGTGGGCCGAGATGCTGCGCGACGGCGTCGGCACCCCGCGCGGCATCGAGGGCATCATCACGTCGACCGCGTCGTGGGCCCCGGTGCTGATCCGCCCGGCGGTGATGCGCTTCGCCCACCGGCTGGCCTGGCAGGACCTGCACGACGCCCTGCCCGAGCTGGCGGCCGAGCTCGACCACCGGATCGGCGACCTCATCGTCACCGCGCTGGACATCTCGGCCCGCACCGGCGCCCGCCAGGTCCGGGCCGTGCTCGACGACCTGGCCGAAGCCGCCCGCGAGGAGGCCCGCATGCTGCGCCGCCAGGAGGTGGCCCGGGCCCGGCCCCGGTCGGAGATGAGGCAGGTGGTGGCGATCTCGGTCGCCGTCGTGGTGGCGCTGGCGGTCGTGGGTCGGGACTACCTCGCGCCCTACCGCACGGGGTGGGGCCAGATCGTGCTGTGCGTGGTGGCGGGGCTATGGGCCATCGGCTTCACGGCGATGGCCCGGCTGGCCCGGTCCGAGCCCGTCGAGCGGTTCCTGGCCGTGGGCGGGCCCGGGTCGGGCCCGGGTGGGCGGAGGTCCCGGCCGTGATCGGCGTCGCCGCCTTCGCCGGTGCGCTGGCCGGGCTCGGCGTCTGGGTCGTCGTGTCCGGGCTGCGGCCCCAGGAGGAGACCCTGGCCGCCGCCATCGGCCGGTTCGAGCCCCGGGCTGCGGCGCCGGTCGCCGACGGCACGGGGCTGAGCTGGGACAACCGGCTGGGCCGGGTGGCGCTGCGCCACGTGCCCCCGCTGGTCCGCGTGGTGGAGCGGGCCCGGGCCGACCTGCGGATCCTGGGCCGGCGCCCCGAGGACTACGCGGGCGAGACCGCGGTGTACGGCCTCTTCGGGTTCATGCTCGGGCCCTGGCTCGGGGCGTGCGTGTGGGTGGCGGGGGCGCCGTTCCCGGCCACGATCGCCGGCTCCGTGTCGCTCGTCGCCGGCACCGCCGGCGTGGTCCTCCCGTGGGCGACGCTGCGGGACCGCGCGCGGGCGCGGCGGGCCGGGTTCCTCCACGCGCTGATCGCCTACTGCCAGGTGACCGCCATGTCGCTGGCCGCGGGCCGGGGCGTCGAGCAGGCGCTGACCACCGCGGCGTCGGCCGGCGAGGGGTGGGCCTTCACCGAGCTGCGGGCGGCCCTCAACGCCGGCTACGTGCGGGGCGAGACGCCGTGGGAGTCGCTGGGCCGGCTGGGCGCCGAGCTCGGCACGCCCGACCTGACCCAGCTGGCCTCGACCATCGCCATGGCCGGCGAGGACGGCGCCGCCGTCCGGGAGACGATCTCGACCAAGGCCAACACGATCAGCAACCGCATCGGCGCGGACGCCGAGCAGGCCACGCAGCGCGCCACCGCCCAGATGGGCCTGCCGGCGGTGGCGATCGCCGCCGGCTTCCTGGTCTTCCTGATGTATCCCGCCCTGTCCGCCCTGGGGTCGGCCTTCTGACCCCCCGACCGATTCGTTGAGAGGTAACGCCATGAAACTCGTCCTGTACCTGATGGCCGCCGTCGACACCCTGCGGAGCCGGCTGGCGGACGCCGTCACCGACGACCGCGGCGAGATCAACAGCAACGTCGCCTGGGCCGGCCTGATGCTGGTGGTGGCGGTCGCCGTCGGCGCCATCGTCATGACCCAGGCCACCGGCGCGGCCGAACGGTTCGACTTCGGGTTCTGAGCCGCATGCGCCGGACCGCAGCCCGCCGGACGCGGTGGGACGACCGGGGCGAGATCGCCGCCAACACGGCGATCTTCGTGCTGGTCATCCTGCTGCTGTTCGTGGTGCTGCAGTTCGGCCTGTGGTTCTACGGCCGGGAGGTGGCGGCGGCCGCCGCCCAGCATGCGGTCGACGCCGCCCGCGTCGAGAACGGCAGTGCGGCCACGGGCGAGGCCACGGCCAACCAGTACCTCGGCCAGGTCGGGGGGCTGCCAGACGCCACGGTGACCGTGACCCGCACCAGCGAGACGGTCACGGCCACCGTCCAGGCCCAGGCCGTGTCGATCGTCGGGTTCATCGACCCGCCGATCAGGGTCACGGTGACGGCTCCGGTGGAGCGGGTGGTCGGATGAGGCGCTGCCGCGACGACCGGGGCGAGGGGGCGCTGGACATCAGCGTGATGGCCGCCCTCTTCTTCGTGCCCGTCCTGCTGCTGCTCATCTACGCGGGGCGCATGAACTCGGCCAACGCCGCGGTCGAGTCCGCCGCCCGGCACGGCGCCCGGACGATCAGCATCGCCCGCGACGCCGACACGGCGATCGGGGTCGCCGAGGACGACGCCGCCCTGACGGTCCGGCTGGGGTCGTCGATGTGCCGGTCGATGGACTTCGACCCGGTGGTGGCCGACGGCGAGGTGACGGTCACCGTCACCTGCCAGGTGAGCCTGTCGGAGCTGGCGCTCCTGCCGGTGCCCGGGACGGCGACCGTGCAGGCCACGGCGACCGAGGTGCTCGACCGTCACCGCGAGGGGAGCGCGCCGTGACCGCCCGCCGCGGCCGGGGCGAGGCCGGCTACGTGACCCTGTTCGTGCTCGGGGTGTCGATGGGCGTCACCGCCCTCATCGGCATCGTGCTGGACGGTGGCCGAGCCCAGCGGGCCCAGAGCGACTGCTTCGGCATCGCCGCCGCGGCCGCCCGCAGTGCCGCCCAGGAGCTCGACGCCGCAGCCGCGGTGGCGGGCGAGGTGCGCCTCGACGAGACCGAGGCGACAGAAGCGGCCCTCGACTACCTGGGCGACCACGGCGCCACCGGTTCGGTGTCGGTGGCGGAGCGCCAGGTCACGGTCACCGCCGTCCGCAGCGTCGACTACCTGATGCTGCCGGGCGGGACCACCCTCGATGCCACGGCCACGAGCCGGGTCACCCAGGAGCGTGCACCATGAGCTCTCCCACCGCGTCCATGTCCGCCAGCCGATGGCTGCGGGGCGTCGGCGCGGCCGCCGCGCTGGTCGGCCTCGTGGTGGTGGTGCCCTGGGCGTTGGTGGCCTGGGGCCACTGGCCCATCACCGGTCTGCCGTCACTCGACCAGATCCGGGACCTGCCGGGAGCGGTGGCGTCCGACTCGGCGATCATCGGGGCGTTCACGGTGGCGCTGTGGGTGGCCTGGGTGGCGTTCGTCGCCTGCCTGGTGGCCGAGATCGTGGCAGAGGTCCGCGGTCGCGAGGCGTCCCGGTTGTCCGCGGTCGGTCCGATCCAGCGTCTGGCCCGCCACCTGGTCGCGACGGTGGCGATGACGGTGGGCTGGCTGGGACCGCTGGCGGGCGCCTCCCTCCCGTCGGCCCCGGCCCGCCCGGCCGCGGCGAGCACACCGGCCCCGACCCCGGCACCGAGCGCGAAACCGGCCCCGAGCCTGCCCAAGACCGCCCCGGCGCTTGCGGCCGCGCCCGCTACACGGGCGGCGGCCGGAGAGTCGACGGTGGTGGTGGTCCGCGCTGGCGACAACCCGTGGGCCCTGGCCCAGGAGCACCTGGGCGACGGCGCACGCTGGACGGAGATCTGGGACCTCAACCAGGGCACCCCCCAGCCGGACGGCGAATCGTGGCAGAGCCCGGAGACGATCATGCCGGGCTGGCACCTCACCCTGCCGGCCGGTGGGGCCACCGTCGCCACCGCGGCATCGCCGGGCGCGGGTCAGATCATGGTCCAACCCGACGACAACCCGTGGAGCCTCGCCGAGGACCACCTCGGCGACGGCAAGCGCTGGCGCGAGCTGTTCGACGCCAACCGGGGCAGGATCCAACCCGACGGCGACGCCTGGCTCAGCGAGAGCCTGATCCAACCCGGCTGGATCCTCGACCTCCCGAACGCCGACCCCGGCACGACCCCGATCCCGGTCCCACCCGCACCGGCCCCCGAGGCGGCACCGGCGCCACCGGCGACGAGCACCCCGTCCCCGCCTGCGGCGGACACACCGGCCCCCGAGGCCGCGCCGGCGACCACGACCCCCGCCCCGCCCGCGACCGAGGCACCGACCTCGGAGTCGGCGGCCCCGCCCGCGGGGGACGCCCCGGCCCCCGAGGCCCCGGAGGAACCATCGGCCGACGAGACCACGCCCCCGCCCGGCGAGGATGCAACATCCGAACCACCGCCCGCCGCGACCGAGCCGGCGCCCGAGCCACGGTCGGTCGAGCCCGCCCCGGACGCCCGGTCCGCCGACGCCGAACCGGCTCCGGAGTCGCCGCCGGCTGGCGCGACGCTCGCTCCACCTGCGGACTCGCGTTCGGCCGGGTCGGCTGATGCGGGGTTGGTTCCGCCGGCGGACACCCGTTCGGCGGACTCGCGTTCGGCCGAGTCCGCTGACGGGTCGTCGGCGGCTGATGCCGGGTTGGTTCCGCCGGCGGATACCCGGTCGGCGGACTCGCGTTTGGCCGGGTCGGCTGATGCGGGGTTGGTTCCGCCGGCGGATACCCGTTCGCCGGACTCGCGTTCGGCCGAGTTCGCTGACGGGTCGGCTGATGCGGGGTTGGTTCCGCCGGCGGATACCCGGTCGCCGGACTCGCGTTCGGCTCCCAGCGAGTCGCCCACGTCTCCACCTGCCGAGGCCCCGCCCTCGCCGTCGCCCCCGACGGCGGGGGCGGAGCCAACGCAGGATCCCGTCCCCTCGCCCCGCCGGGGGAGCACCGACAGCGAGCCCTCTCCGGCGGCGCCCGCCGGCGAGGGCAACGAGGAGGTCGACCTGGACATCGCACCATTACTGGTGGTCGGCATCCCGGCGATCCTGGCCGCGGGCATCGTCTGGCGCCTCGACCGGTTGCGCCGCCTCCGGTCCCGCCGCCGGCCCCGGGGTGGGCCCGCGCCGGTGCCGCCCGCCGCATTGCAGGCGACCGAGCGCCAGTGGCGGGCCATCGCCGACCACGAGTCCGCCGACTGGGTCGATACCGCCGTGCGCTACCTCACCTGGGCCGTGCGCTCGACCGGGGCCCCCGTCGCCGTGGTGGGCGTGCGGACCGGGCCCCACGGGCTGGAGCTGCTCCTGTCGGAGCCTGCCCGCCAGGGCGCGCCCCGCTTCGCGGCCGACGAGTCCGGGTGGCAGTGGCGCCTCAAGTGCCCCGACCTGTCGGAGATCCGGGGCATCGCGGCCGACGAGCCGCCCTACACGCCGGGCCTGGTGACGCTGGGGACCGCCGACGACGGCAGCACGATCCTCGTCGACGTCGAGCAGTTCGGGCTGACCAGCGTGGAGGGTGACGAGGCCGTGGTGCGGGCCTGGCTGTCCGGTGTGGCCCTCGACGTCGCCACCGCCCCGTGGGCCGGCGAGGTGGACCTGCGACTGGTGGGCGGCCTGGTCGAGCTTGCCGCCCTGGAGCAGGTGGCGCTCCTCGGCCTCGACGACGTGCCCGGGACCGTCGCGGGCGTCGTGGCCGACACCACCCGGTCGCTCGGGCTCCGACCGTCGACCCAGGCCGCGCGGGGCGCGGCCGGGCGCGAGCCGTGGCCGCCGCTCACCGTCGTGATCTCGACCCTGGGGGCCGACCAGCCCCTCGTGGACGCCAGCGTCCCCGCCCGGGGTGCCGCGGTCGTCGCCGCCGGGCCGGTCCCCCGGGCCACCGTGCGCCTGGTGGCGGGAGCCGACGGCTACGCCACGCTCTACCCCTACGGGCTGTCCGTCCGGCTCAGCGGGGTCGACGCCCGCACCGCCGGTGACACGGCCCGCCTGCTCACCGGCGCGGCCGAGGGCGTCGAGGCGGCGGCGGCCGAGGCCCCCGCGCCGGCGCCCACACCCGAGCTGCCGGTGTGGCCGGCGATGCCCACCGCCCCCGCAGCCGCCGGTACGGACGAGCCCGACGCGGAGGGCGGCGACGGGGACGACGTGCCGGTGCCCGGCTGGGCGGCGCCGGTGGCCGAGGAGACCGTGGACGTGCAGTCCCGCTACGCGGCGCTGATCCGCTCGATCCTCGAGCCGGGTGAGGTCGAGGTCGTCGTGCTCGGCTCGCCGCAGGTCACGGGGTGGGAGCACGAGCCCCGCCAGCGGTCGGTCGAGATCGTCTGTTACCTGGCCGTCCACGACGGCGCCATCACGGGCGACCGGCTGCGGGACGCCGTCTTCCCGCCCGGGTTCAAGGCGACGTCGCTGCGCCAGGCGGTGTCCCGGACGCGGACGGCGCTCGGTCGGTCGGCGGCCGGCTACCAGCACATCCTCCCGGCCTTCGCGGCGGGCAGCTACGAGCTCGGACCTGCGGTGCGGTCCGATTACCGGCGCTTCCAGGCGCTGGTGGCCGCCGCCCGCCGGGCTCCGGCCGACTGCGAGATCAAGCTGCTGCGCACCGCGCTCGGCCTGGTCCGCTCCCAGCCGTTCAGCGACACGCCGCCCGGCGGCTACGGCTGGGCGAGCGCCGAGGGCATCTCGTACGCCCTCGAGCGCATCGTCACGGACGCCTCCCACCGCCTCGGCGAGCTGGCGCTGGCGGCCGACGATCCCCGGCTGGCCGAGTGGGCCGCCCGCCAGGGCCAGCGGGCGGTCCCCGGCCACGAGGGCCTCTACCGGGACCTGGCCATGGCCAAGCTCCACCAGGGCGACGTCGACGGGTTCATGGCCGTCCGCCGCGAGGCCGAGGCCGCGGCCACGACGTTCGACGCCCTGGACGCCCTCCAGCCCGAGACCCAGGAGTTCTTCACCACGGCGCTGGCCGAGTACCGGGACAAGGGCAAGGGGCTCCGCCAGGCCGCCAACGACCACTGACCGGCGTCACGCCACCAGCACGGCACCCAGCCGCCGCTCGGTGCGGCGGCGGTGGGTGCGCACGGCCCGTACGTCCCGGCCGGTGAGCCGGGCGAGGCTGGCCGTGTCCCACCCGTAGACCGTGGTGACCAGCACCGTCTGCGCTGCCGCCCGCGAGATGTGGCCACCGACGGTGGCATCGACCACGAGCCGGGCCATGCGTTCCACGAGGCTGTGCGCCTCGTCGAGGTCGGTCGCCGGATGGCGGTCGTCGTCCCGGAGCGCCGGCTCCCGGTCCCAGGTGCGCCGGTGCCGCTGCACCACGACCCGTAGCCGGTCCCGGAGACGCGACCGCAGTAGCGCCGCCGGCCACGCCGAGCCGTCCGGCAGGGGGGACCGGACCAGCTCGGCCATCGTGGCGGCGGCCTCGCCGTCGAGCTCGGCCCGGGACGCCCACGGCCCCCACCGCCCGACGTAGCCGGCCATCCCGGCGGCCGTCGACGCCACGACCGGCAGCAGGGCCTGCAGTGCCAGCCGCGCCGCCAGCTCGTCCCCGCCGGCCGCCAAGGAGAGCACCGACCCGAGCACCCGGTTCCCCGTCGCCGGATCGGACCGGTCCCGGCACCGGTCGACGACTGCCCCCAACCGCACCAACCCAGCCGGGTGCCGGCGCATCGCCGCCGCCCGCTCGCCGGCGTCACGACCGGCGCGCACGCCCACCACCCGACCCCCCAGGACGGGCCCGGGACCCACCGCCCCGGCCCCGAGCGCCTCGGCCAGCCCACCGCCGGGGGCGAGCCAGGTCTCGGGGGCCGGGCGCCGGGCGAGCACGCGCCACTCGGCGTCGAGGCGGTCGCAGACGGAGCCGGTCATGGCTCCGACGGTCGTCCGCGAGGGTTGCCCGCGAGGTTGCCACAGGTGTTGCCACCAGCGGTTTTTCACCCGCCCCGGCGGGTGGGCGCCCGGCGGGGCGCCCAGGTCAGGGAGAGCGTGGGCTCCGGGAGGGGGTCCGACCGGGTGGCGCGGCCAGGTAGGCGCGCACCCCGACGGGCAGCCGGCTGCGGACGTCGTCGTCGAGCGCGGCGCCCACCAGCCGGGCCCGCGCCGCCTGGCGGACCGCAGGGTCGTCGTGGCGGGACAGGATCGCGAGCACGGTGGCGGGCGTGCTGGGGTTGCCGGCCAGCTGCCGGTGGACGACCAGGTCGTCGACAGCCGCCAGCCGCGGGGCGTGGGCGCCGAGCGCCGGATGCTTGGCCATGCGCCGCAGCACGGTCCGGTCCGGCTCGCGGTCGGGATCCGCCAATGCGGCGACGATGTCGTCGGGCAGGTCGGCGCGCAGGGCGACCTCGGCCCGCACGAGCGGGGAGCGGTCGGCGGCCAGCGCCGCCAGCGCCCACGTCGGGGCGCCGGGCCGGCGGGCGGCCTCGCTGCGGTCGGACTCGGCGGGGCTGGCGAGCGCCCGGCGCCAGCACGGCTCGCAGCAGCCGCCGGGCGCCGGAACCGGCGCGGCGACCGCCGGCCGCTTGCGGCACGTGGCGCAGCGGTCGCCGAACGTCTCGGTCTTCGCCATCCGCCGAGGAGCATTCCCTTCACCGCTGAACGTGGTCAACCCCGATGCTGCGATACCGGCCGCGGCACGCCGCGCCGCCGGGAATGCTCCGCGCCCGTGAGGAGGCGACGATCCGCATGATGGCGCTCGAACGCACGGCCGTGCCCCGCGAGTTCTCCAGCCCCCGCCGGTTCAACCGGCGGTACCGGCTGATCCTCGCGGTCGTGATCCTGGCCGCGCTCTCGGGGCCGGTCGGCTGCATGGCCGCCATCGCCAACCGGCCAGAGCCCGAGGACCCGGTCCTCGAGGCCACCCACGCCGACTTCGCCGCCGTCGTGGCCCACAGCTACCTGGACGGCGAGCCGCTGCCGGTGCCGGTGGCCGACGGCATCAGCGCCGCCGGTGGGCGAGAGTCCCTGGAGGACGACCTGCTCGCCGCCGAGCGTCCGGTGCCCCAGCCGATCGCCCACACCTGGATGATCTCGATGGGCGCCGAGGTGGCGACCATCCCGGTGGGGGAGGCGTCGCGGCGCACGGTCGAGACCCACCGCTACCTGGTCGGGGCCGCCCGCGGGCCGTTCGTCCTGGCGGTGCCGGTCATCCAGACCGACCGGGGGGCCCCCGCCCTCGGCGCCGTCCCCGCCATCGAGCCGTTCGTGCCCGACACCGCCGCCGGCGACCTGGCCTCGCTCGACTGGTCGGCCGCCTATGAGACCGACCAGCCGTCGGACACGCTGCGGGAGCGGATCACCGAGTGGGCGACCGCCTTCGCCGCCGACGACCGGCGCCAGCTCCTGGAGATAACCGGCGACTCCCGCAACGGCGTCGAGTACGTCGGCCTCGGGTCGTGGCAGCTGGTGGGCGAGCCGGTGGTCGGCGGCCTGTTCACCCGCACCGACGGCGCGGCCGGCACCCACGTCGAGCTCGGGCTGGCGGCCGTGGACGACCCGGCGGTCACGACCCGGGTCTCGTTCGACCTGCTGATCGAGCACGCCCACGAGCCGCTTCCCGAGATCGTCGCCTGGGGTCCGGCCGGCGGGGCGCTGGAGCTCGACGCCTATCAGAACGCCACCCGCATCGGCGACGAGGACGGCTCCTCGACGGCGACGACGGCATCGCCGACCACGACCGCGGCGGTGCCGGCGGCATGAGGTACGTCCGTAGGCTCTACCGCCGCCTCGCCGACGACGGGGGCGGCACCGGGACCGTCGACCGGTCCACCATGGCGTTCCGCGCCACGCCGTGGGTCGAGCGGGAGACCGGCAGCGGGTTCACGCTCTACACCGGCCGGGACGGCAGCCTGTGGCTGTACGCCGTGGTCCGCAACCACCCCCTGTTCTACGAGGACGACGGGGCGATCCTGGACGCCGGCCGGCGCATCGAGAACGTGTTGCACGAGATCGGCAAGACCAGCCTGTCCCGTGCGTTCGGCATCAAGTCCACGGCCAGCTACCGGGACATCCACGTGCTGTCGGTGCGGTGGGAGGGCACGCCGGAGGTCCCGCCCGGCACCCCGACGCCCGCCGAGGAGGCGTACCTGGCCGACGTGCTCGACGGCCTCCACGTCCCCCAGCAGGCCACCTACCTCGGCGTCAAGCTGCGGGACCTCGACGCCATGGCCGCCGCCCGCTCCCGGTCGATCGTCGACATGACCGTCGAGCTGGTCGGGTCGGTGCTGGGTGACAAGCCGACCGACTACGCCGCGTTCGAGCCCGATCGGCGGCATATCGCCGCCGTGCTCCGCCGCCACGAGTGCCGGGCGCCGACCCACGCCGAGCGCCGTCGGCTCGAGGCCTGGTTCAACGACGGGCGCCACGCCGAGCCCGAGGTCATCCGCCTGCCCGACAAGCTGGTCGTCAACTCCCGGGACGAGCTGGAGTTCGTCACGCTGGAGCGGTTCGGGGCGCCGATGTTCTCCGCCCCCCACGCCATGTGGCTGGCCGATGCCTTCAACCTCGACCACGGGCCGCAGGTCGTGTCGCTGCGGGCCCAGCTCCAGACCGGCGAGGACACCAACCGCGACCTGCGCCGCTCCGTCCGTCTCCAGAGCAAGGACCGCGAGGACGACCGGATCAACAACCCGCACGACGAGGACAGCGAGGAGTCCGAGCGGCTGGAGTTCACCCGGGCGATCCGCCAGGAATACGCCCAGGGTCGGGACATGCCGTCGCTGTATGACTGCTCGGTGATCTTCGGCCGGCGGACCCCGCCCCGCCACGCCAGCGAGACCTTCGTCGAGTACCTGTCGACGATGTACGGCATCGAGACCCGGCCGCTGGAGCACCGTCAGATGCTGGCGCTCGACGAGGTCCAGCCCACGTCCCGCGTGCGGTGCTCTCCGTGGCCCCAGCGGCTCAACCTGGGCATGCTGGCGTACTCGGGCATCGCCTCGTTCACCGACCTGGGCGACCCCGAGGGAGCGTTCGTGGGGCAGGGCCTGCCCGACGGCACGCCCGTCTACTTCGACCCGATGGCGGCGTCCCGCCACGACAAGCCGCCGGTCACGTACCTGTGCGGGCGGCCGGGCAGCGGCAAGACGATGCTCCTCCAGCTGCTGTGCCTGCAGAGCGTGCTGATGGGGCACCGGGTGATCGTGGTCAACCCCAAGGGGTTCGACTCTCTGCAGCCCTTCGTCGACCTGGTCAACCGGGACACCGACCGGACGGCTGAGCGCGTGTCGCTGGCGACGCTGGCCAGCGAGGAGGGCGGCGGTGCCTTCGACCCGTTCCGCTACGCCCGGCCCGACACGGCGGCCAGCATCGCCGCCAACTTCGTGACCACGGTGATCGACCTCGACCAGCGGCAGCGGACCGCCCTGCGGTTCGGGCTCAACCGCGGTGCGGTGGGCGGGGCCGGGTGCGTCGGCGAGGCCCTGACCTGCGTCGACGACCCGGTCGTGGTCGACCTGATCGAGAAGATGTGGGAGTCGACGCCGCTGTTCCAGCTGGCGGTGGGGATGCGGCCCCGCCCAAGGTTCGACGAGCACGAGCTGTCCAGCGCGCTGACGCTGATCGAGTTCGACGTGGACCTGAACCTGCCGTCGCAGGTCAAGGAGGTCTACACCGACGCCGAGCGCATCTCGCTGGCCGCGATCCGCTGCGTCACCACCGCGTCGGTCGGGATCCTGTCGCTGTCGGACGGCGGGGTGATGGCCACCGACGAGGCGCACACGGTCCTCGGGCACGCGGACACGGTCCAGCTCAACAGCAAGATGATGCGGGAGGGCCGCTCGCTCAACGTGGGGCTGGTCTACGCCTCGCAGCTGCCGTCGGACGTGCTGTCCAAGGGCATGGAGACCTACATCTCCCGGGTGTTCGCCATGGCGCTCGACGACGACGCCGAGGCGGCGGCGGCCATCAAGCTGGTGGGCTTCGAGGTCACCGAGGAGCGGATCCGCATGCTGCGCGACGCCGGCCCCCGGCGCCGCACGGCCGACTTCCCGGGCCGGGCGGCGGTGTCGCTGCACCGGGACCTGGGCGGCCGGCGCTCGGCAGTCCTCCACGACCCGATCCCCGACAAGGTGTTCCGGGCGTTCTCCACCAACGTCGACGACCGCAGGGCGCGCAGCGCCGGACCGTCGCCCACGGCGGCGTGACACGGGAGGCAACGATGGCTGACAGGCTGCGCATCGTCGTGATCGGGTTGCCGGAGCTGGGCTACCTCCTCGAGGAGACCGGACCGGCCGGCGCCGAGGTGGTCACGATCGACCGCGGCGCGGACGTCGGCGCCGAGCTGGCCGGCCGCGCCAGGGGCGCCAGTCGCGACACGCTCCTGTGCGTGGTCGCCGACACGGGTGACCCGGCGGTCCACCGCCTCCCGGACACGCTGGTCAGGGGCGGCTTCCGGGCGGTGGTGCTCGCCGGCCTGCCGGGCGCTCGCGGGACGTTCGCGGCCCACGAGAACCTGCAGGTCCTGTCGGCCCCGTTCACCGCCAACGACGTGCTGGCCGCGCTGTCGAGCCTGCCGGGCGACGTCCCGTTCTTCCTGCCGATCGACGGCGGGGACCGGGTGTTCGGCGACAACCAGTTGGTCCTCCCGCCGTTCCGCACCAACGGCCGCCGGGAGCGCAACGGCGTCGTCTACCCCACCAGGCTGGGTGGCGACGAGGACGCCGCGACCGACACCGACACCGACGGTCCCGACCCGTTGGGCCCCCCGGTCGGCGTCGCGATGCAGCCGGCCCCGCCGCCACCCCCACCGCGCCCGCTGGGCCCGGGCGACGCCTGGCCCCAACCGCAGGGCGCACCCCTGACCCCGGCGACCGACCCGTGGCCACCCCCCACGACCCCGCCCCTGGGCGACCCGGCCGCGCCGGCAGCGGCAGGCAACCACCCCGGAGCCGGGCCCGACGGCAGCCACGCCGGCGCACCCGCAGCGCAGAGCCCCGACGGCCATGGTGACGGCACCCTCGTGGCGGCCCTGATCGAGGCCCCGTTCGCCGCCGTGGCCGCGCCCGCCGCCTCCGCCTTCCCGAGCGACGGCTCGACCCCTGCCGACGCGCCCGCGACCCAGGGCTCCGCCAGCCGCGACACCCGCGCCCGACCGGCCGACCCGGCGGCGTCCGACAGGGACGGCCCGGCGCGGGTCGATCCGCCCGCAGCACAGGTCCCCACCGGCCATGGCAACGGCGCCCGACCGGCCGACGTGGCGGCGCTGATCGAGGCCCCGTTCGCCGCCCTGGCCGCGCCCGCCGCCTCCGCCTTCCCGAGCGACGGGGTCGTCGCGGCCCGCGCGGGCACCGGCGCGGCTCTGGTCGACCCACCCGCCGCGCTCGACCGCACCAGTCATGCCAACGGCGCCGCCGGCCACGACAACGAGGGTCCCGCCGAGCCGCCCGCTGCCCACGATCCTGGCCGCCCGGGCGAGGGTGTCGACGGCGACGCATCGGGCACCGACGCCGGGGCGGGCGGTGACTCAGCGGGGGTCGTCCTCCCACCCGCGGACCCGCCTGGCGGTCGCGGCCTGCTGGCCGCACTCGGGGCCGCGTTCGCCGGCGACGGGGCCGCGCTCGCCGACGAGTTCGCTCACACGCCGACCGGCGCGCCGGGCGACACCGGCGCGGCCGGCCTCGACGCACCGCCCGCGGACGCCAGCGGTGTGCCGTCGTGGGCGCAGTTGCCGGCGCAGCCCCTCGAGCTGGCCGGGTGGGTCGGGCCGTCGGCGGGGTCGGGGCCGGCGTGGGCCACCCCGCGGGCGCTGACCACCTACAACGACGAGCCCGTCATGCCCGGGGTGCGGCTGCCGGTGGTCGAACCGCACCAGCCCCGGCGGCGGGGCGAGGTCATCTCCGTCTGCTCGTACAAGGGCGGCAGCGGCAAGTGCCTCACCGGGGACAGCCTCGTCCTCGACCCCCGGACCGGCGTGCCGCGCCGGCTGGACGACGTGATCCGGGATCCCGGGCTCGGGTCCGTGGTCACGCTCGACTGGACCACCGTCCGGGCCGCGCCGATCGCGGCCAAGATCGACTCCGGCGTCCAGCGGACCGTGCGGGTGAGCTTCGCGTCCGGCCGGGACGTGACCGTCACTCCCCACCACCCGTTCCTGCTGGGCGACGGCTGGCGGCCGGCCGAGGACATCGCCGTGGGCGAGCGGGCGGCGCTCCCGGCGCGGTTGCCGTTCCCGGTCGAGCCCCGCCGGCTGGCGGCGACCGAGCTCGCCGCGCTCGTGACCCGCCTGTCCGACCACGGGTGCCAGCGGCACCGGGCCGACCGGCCTGCGCTGCCGGACGCCGCCTACCGGCTGGCGCCCGAGCAGCTCGGCCGGTTCCTCGGCATGCTGTGGACCGCCGACGGCACCGTCGACCGCGACGGCACGCCCCGGCTGGCGGCCGCCGGCGAGGCGGTCGTCCGCATGGTGCAGCACCTGCTGCTGCGGTTCGGCGTCCAGAGCCGCGTGGCCCCCGAGCCCGACCACGGCACCTGGCACCTGGCGGTGCTCCCCGGCTTCCGGGCGGCGTTCGCCGACAGCGTCGCGCTGTGCGGCCCGCCGGGCGACCGGCTGGCCGCGGCGGCCGCCGCCGACCCCAAGCCGCCGCTCGACGGCGACATCTACTGGGACGAGGTCACCGACATCGTCCCCGCCGGCACCCACCAGGTGTGGGACCTCACCGTCGACGAGACCCACTGCTTCGTCGCCAACGACATCGTCGTCCACAACACCACCACCGCGCTGCTGGCCGCCTCCACCCTGTCCCGGGCCGTGCGGCCGGGCGGCAAGCGGGTGGCGCTGGTCGACGCCAACACGGCCCAGTCGTCGGTCGCGACGATCCTCCAGCGGCCCGTGCGGGGCTCGGTCCTGGACCTGGTCCGCACCGACGTCGACGAGGCGCTGCTGGCCCAGGCCCTCACCCCGGTGCCGGAGGCCGGCGACCTCGACGTCCTCTTCGGCGCGCCCGACCTGCGCAGCACCGACGAGCGCCTCCTCACCCCCGCGCTGTGGCGGCGCATCGTCGCCACGCTCCGCCGCACCCACGACTACGTGATCGTCGACACCCCGGTCGCCGAAGCCGTCGGGCACGAGCTGTTCGAGGACTTCGTCCTGCGGGACTCGACCGTGCTGCTCGTGGTCCTCGATCCGAACCGGGAGACGATCCACAACAACGTCGAGTGGCTCGACATCATCGGCGACCCGGTCAGTGCGGGTGGCCGCAACTTCCCACCCGAGCGGGTGGCCATCGTGCTCAACCGGGCCGACCCCGAACTGGTGTGGAACGAGCACAGCGTCGGCGACCACTTCCGGCGCTACCACTTCCTCGGCGCCATCCCGCACAGCGCAGCGGTCCAGCAGGCGGCGGACGACGCCCGTCTGGTCCAGCGGTTCGACCCCACCGTCGACCGCGCCGTGCGGACCATGCTCGCCGCCCTGGTGGACGAGCCCCTCCTGCTCGAGCCCGACACCGGCCGGCGAGCCGGCGGATCGGCGTTCGACCGGCTGCTGGGGCGGCTGTTCGGCCGGCGCTCGTCGAAGGCGGAATGCTCGACGGCGTGAGCACGACGACGACCAGCGCCCGCCCGTCCCGGCGCTACACCCCGCCCCGGCGGTCGACACCCACCCGGCGGACCACCGCCGCCCGGCGGACCGTACCGGTCGCAACGGGGACGACCGCGCCAGCGGCGGCGCCGCTGGGCCGGCGGACGCTGGCGGCGATGGTGGACGGCACGGTCATCGTCCTCGGCGTCATCGGCATGGCCGAGGCCGGCTGGCGGTCCGGCCTGTGGCGCGCCCTCGGCGCCAGCTCTGCCGGGTGGGTCGACTGGGCCTGGTCGTTCGACAAGGTGGCATGGACCATGGTGGCCGCCGCGGTCGTCTACCACGGCCTGTGCACCGCGCTCTGGCAGGCGACGCCGGGCAAGCGCCTGGCCGGCCTGCGGATCGAGGCGGTCGCCGGCGGGCGCCCGCCGGCCCGGGTCGCCTGGTGGCGGGCCCTGTGGAGCGCCACCACGTTCGTGCCCTCGGTCGTCACCCCGCTCGTGGTGACCGGCGGCTGGCTGGCCACGGCCGGCGGGCCGCGCCGGTCGCTGGCCGACCGGGCAGCCGGGACCCGGGTCGTCCGGGCCACGGGTGCGAAACCGGCCGAGAACCCCTAGAAAGCAAGGGTGCCCGTCTACCTGCCAGGGCCCGACGAGGTTCTGCTCACCCGCCCGTCGGCCGAGGAGGCCGAGGCGATCGCCGTCGGCGTGGCCGCCGCGGCCGCCCCTGCCGGCGGGCTGACCGACCTCCAGCGGGTGCTGCTGGAGGCGGTGATCACCGCGCTCACCGACCACCCGGTCGACCTGTCCCACGCCGGTCCGGTCACGCCCGCCGAGTTCGCCCAGCTCATGCGGCTCCGCAGCCTGGACTTCCGCACCCGCTGCGTGCAGCTCATGGTGCTGGCGGCGCTGATCGTGCGGCCGCTCCCCGAGGAGGTCGCGGACCGGATCGAGGCGTTCGCGGCCGCCCTGGGCGTCGAGGAGGGGATGGTGGCGGTGGCGCACGAGTTCGCCTGCGGCTGCCTGGGGCTGGCCGCCGTCGACTTCCAGCGCAACGGGTACACCCACGACTGGGCGCCGGCCGATCGCCACGAGCTGCACACGTCCCAGGAGCTCGCCGACGCCTGGGACCTGGCGGTCCACGACCCGGATCTGGCCGAGCAGTGGGCGGCCCTGGAGGCCCTCCCCCAGGGCACGATCGGCCGCGGGGTGTGGCAGCTGTACACCGCCCGCGGCTTCGTCTACCCCGGCCTTCCCGGGTCCGCGCCGCCCCTGCTGGCCCAGCACGACTGGGTGCACGTGCTCGCCGACTACGGCACGACCGTCGAGGCCGAGCTGGAGGTCTTCAGCCTGATCGCCCGGGCCAACGACGACATGCGGGCGTTCTCGCTGATGGCGATGGTCGTGTCGCTCTTCGAGACCGGCTATCTGCGGCAGGCGGCCGGGTTGTTCGAGTCCGACGTCGGCCACCTGTCCGCCGGCGCCGGCAAGGACATGGCGGTGCGGGTCGCCGACGCCATGACCCGCGGCGCCTGGTGCCACGACAACGAGACCGGCGAGGACAGCATCGACTTCCTGCGCATCGACTGGTTCGACCTCGCCGACCGCCCGGTGGACGAGGTCAGGGAGCGCTTCAGCCTCCGGCCCCGGTCCGAGCTGGCCGTGTCGGCCGGGTCGACAACGGCGTGGGAGCGGGGCGGGATCAGCCCGTTCCAGGTCCGCTGCGGGCGCGAGGCGGCCGCCCGGGCCGGGCGGAGCTACGACGCGTTCGGCGCCGAGGTCGCGGGCGGGTCGTAGTCAGAGCGGCCGCCCGCGCTGGCCCTCGCCCCACTCGCAGGCCCGGCCGTCGCCGTCGTCGTCGAGGTGGGGCCCGTAGCCGGGATCACCCTGCTCGAGCGGCAGGGCGCCGGCCCGCAGCGCCTCCCAGCAGGTCCGGTACTCGGGCAGCGGCTCGGTGGTCGGCGTGGTTGGAGGCACCGTGGTCGGCGCGGTGGTCGGCGGGACGGTGGTGGTGGGTGCGGTCGTGGTGGTCCGGACCACGGTCGGCGCGGGCAGGGCCGGGGCCAAGGACGGTGGGGTGGTGGTCGTGGTCGAGGGCGGAGCTGTGGTCGTCGGCAGCGTGGTCGTGGTGGCGCCGACCGCGGCGGACCGTTGCGGCGACCCATCCCGGAGCGCCAGCGACACCCCGACGATCAGGAACAGGACCGCGACGGCGCCGGTCGTGACCTTGAGCCACCGCGGGGAGGAGCGAAACCACCCGCGGACCCCGCCGACCGCGCGCCGGAGCGCCCCCGGTTCCCGCTCGTCGTCGTCTCGGTGCCAGAACGGGTCGCCCGGCCAGACCGCGGGCACCGACTCCGAGACCGGGGCAAGGTCGCGCCCGTCGCCCCACCGCCCGTGGAGGACGGTGACCGGCACGGGCGGCAGATCGTGCTCGTCCGCCCACAGAAGCTCGTGCCCGCCTGTGCCACCGCCCGTGGGGTCGCCGGCCCGGCCCGGGTACGGCGGCACAGGGCTGTCGCGCCTGTGGGTGCCCGAGGGCCGCCGGGTGCCGATCGCTGCGCCGCCGGTGGGGTGCGGGCGCGGGCGGTCGGCGGCGGGCACACCCCGGGGGTGGGGGTAGTCGGGCACGGGGTCGTACGACCGGCGCGGGTTGTCGGCCGGCGGGCGGGTCGTGGCGCGGCGCGGGTAGTCGGGCACGGGGTCACGCCGACCCCCAGCGCCGTCGTCTCCGTGGTCCGGCCACGGCCCCCTCGGGTTCCCCATCGTCACGCGCCTCGCCCGCCGCGGTGCGGGGATTCGCCCGCCCCCGCGTCGTCCGCACCGTAGCCGAGGGTGTGGCCCCGCCCGTAGGCGGGGCCCGGCTCACCCGTTCGTGTTGAGGGCCTGGGCCTCGACCACGGTCAGGTCGAGCGCGTTGTCCCGGACGATGGAGCTGCCGATCGGCGTCGGCGGCCCGCCGTTGACCGAGTAGGTGCCGGTCCACAGCACCCCGGCCGTCACCGCGTACACGCCCGCGGTCTCGTACACGTGCGAGCAGTCTGACGGTCCCTCCGGCGTTCCCGGCGTCCAGGGTGTGCCGCCGCCCGGGCACTCCATGCCGGTGCCGTCGCCGAACTGGAAGCGGATGGCGCTGGGCGTGGCCGTGGCCACGACCGTGATGCCCGGCACCGACGCTGTCGCCTCCCGGGCTGCGAGGGACGAGCCGTCGACCCAGAACCAGGTGTGGAGGCCGACGAGCGACTCGACCTCGGGGTTCGTCTCCAGGTTGGGGTCACCGATATCGCTGATCATGTCGTCGACCGCGACGAGCGCCAGGTTCTGCGGCGTCACCGCATCGAAGCGCCTCCAGGCGGCGCCGGCAGGGTCGGTCGGGAACGTCGGCCGGCCGGGGATGTAGCAGACCTGGCGGTACCACTCGCCCGCGCCGTTGTCCGGCGGGGTCGGGTCGTTGGCGAAGTCGGGCACCCAGCGGAGATAGCCATCGGCCTCGACCACGTCGTTGCCGTCATCCGATGCGAAGTCGTGCTCGTCGTTGCAGTCCGGGACGGCGTTGCCCCCGTAGCCTTGGCGTAGATCGTCCATCTGCCGCCGGGTCTCGGCCAGCAACCCGGCGTCGGTGATGTCACCGCCGGCACAGAACGACCCGTCGCACGCCGCGGCCGGCGCGGCGGGCAGGACGACGGTGACGGCCACGACCGACGAGGCCAGGCCGGTGACGGTGACGGCGATTGTTCCCAGAAACTTCCTCATGCCCCTAGCACTCCTGCGGCGTGTAGCTGATGTTGGCGATCTTCCAGGCACCGTCGACGCGCTGGAGCGTCGCATCGACGTCCGCGCTGTTGACCTCCGGCGAGCGGAGGGCCTGGCCGGTGTCGGTGCTGTAGGCGTTGGAGGTGTCGACCACGCAGTCCTCGACCCTGGCCGAGTCGCCGGTCACGGTGACGGTCTTGCGGTTGTGCTCGATCGTCGACTCGACGCGCCGGCGCCCGGCCTGGTTGTCGGTCTTGGCCTGGACGTAGTTCTCGTAGGCCCGGCCGGTCGTGTACTGGCTGAGGACGGGGTCGTTGGGGTCGACCGCGTTGCCGGCGGCGAGGAGCCCTGCGGTCCAGGTGTTCCAGACCGCCTCCTCCGGCGCCAGCGTGGTGGTCGTCGCCTCGTCCTCCCCGGTGGACGAGCTGTCGTCCTCGGTGCTGGTCGTCGACGAGGTCACCTCGCCGTCGCCGCCACCGCATGCGAGCAGGCCCGCGGTCAGGCCGACCGCCAGGGCAACTGTCACAGGACGCGCTCGCATCGCCATTCCCCGGTGCTCCTCACGTGGTCGGGCGGCGCACCCCCGACCCCAGGATCCAACGCGGGGGTGCGTCGGCCCGGAATGCTAATGGTCATCAACACCCCGCCGGTACGCGCCCCCCACGGTCGCTCCGTCGGGCCGGACCCAGCCAGTACGGTGCAGTGCGCCGAGCAGGGCCATTGCCCCTCAACGAATCACACCTGTAGAATTTGACCTGCTAGGGCTCTGCTGCGGGGGTGTGGCAGAGCGATCGTGGAGGCCACAAAGGAATGGATCTCAAACGAGCATTTCTGATCGTCGCCGGGGCCTTCCTCATCCTGTCGATGTGGCACAACCCGTCCGGCACGGCGACAGCGTTCGCCGACTTTCTGGGCAACGTCGGTAGCTTCCTGGAGGATGCCATCGACAAGTTCACCGAGTTCTTCCGGGGCCTGACGGCGTGAGCCCTCTGCGCCGACGGCGCGGAGACGACGACTTCTACGGCGGGGGCGAGCTCGCTCCCGTCTATCCCGAGCCCGCCCCCCAGACCGAGGAGGCCTGGCGGCGATCGCAGGAGGCGATCCGGCCCCCTCAGCCGGCATCGCAGGCCGCCCCGCAGCCCCCGCCGCCTGTGGAGATGCAGCGGCCGCCCGGGATCGTCCGCCGGATGCTCGACTCGATCTCCCGATGGCGCAAGAAGGTGTTGCCCCTCCCCGACGAGGTCATCGAGCAGTATCTCGGCCACGGTGAGCGCATGATCCACAGCGACCACCCGTCGCTGCAGGCATTCATCGTCCAGAACACGATCCTGTTCGGGATCCTCGCCCTCGTCGCGGTGGCCTTCGGCTTCACATTGAGCGGTTCCGTCGTCACAGCAGGCTTCACGTTGCTGGTGTTGAGCGTCGTCTTGCTGATCCTCGTGCTGAAGCGCCTGCGGGAGCGATACACGAGCTACGTCGTGACCAATGTGCGGATCATGCGCATCTCGGGCGTCCTGGCCCGGCGGGCCCATTCCATCCCCTGGGTCCGCGTCACCGACCTCACCTACGAGCAGAGTTTGTCCGGACGCCTGTTCGGGTTCGCCACTCTCCACATCGAGTCCGCCAACGAGGATTCGGGCCTGCGCGACCTGGAGGGCGTCAACGACCCGGTGAGGTTCAACCAGTACGTGGTCGACATGGTCGTGGCCAAGCAGGGCCCCACCGCCCTCCCCTGGGAGGAGACGGGCGAGGGCCCGGCGATCATCAGCGTCCCGCGGGCCGGCATGTTCGACCGGATCTGGGCCGGGGCCCGCCGCCGCTGGGCCGACCGGGCCGAGCGCCGGCGACCGGCCGAGCCGACCCCGCACCGCACCCGGCCGGCCCGCCCGCCGAGCGCGGCGACGCGCGCCGACCCGGTGTTCGACAGCGACGATCGGGACGCCACCGCGACGCGCCAGAACCCGTCCGGCCCCTACGACGTCGATCGCGAGGAGCCCCGCGACGTGGTCACCGTGCGCGACCCCACGATGTCGGGCGACTACGACGATTACGACGACCAGGACTTCGGCGGGACGGACTCCGACCTGCCCTGGCGCCGCAGCTGACGGCCGGTCATGTTGCTGGTATCGCCTGGCCGGCCTTCGGCATCCTCGTCGGCACGGGGATCTGGAACGTCCTTGAGGTGTCACCGGTGTGGGACAGAGCCTACGGACGCACGCTCATGGTCAAGATCGCGGTCGTCGCTGCGTCCAGGCTCAGCGCCTTCGCCCACGCCGAGGCCCGCAGCCGGGCGGGGCTCGCCGTGTTCGGCGCGGCGTCGGGGCTCACCGCCCTCACGGCCCTGTTCCTCGGGGTGATGCTGGGCTGACCAGGAAGTCGACCGCCAGCCGGGCCGGCCCGGAGAGCCGGACGTGGTGGACGATCCCCGGCGGGATCGGCTGCTCGTCGCCGGCGCCGATCCGTCGTCGGAGCGGCGGGTCGGTGGCCATCGCCAGATGCACGGACCCGTCGAGGACCCGGAGCACGCCCCACGTGCGATCGGCGATGCGGTGGTCCCGCCGGAGCCCGGCGGGCAGCGTTTTCTCGTCGAACGGTCCTGCGGTGCGGGCGAGCCCGAGGCCGCCGGGGAGCTCGGCGCGATCGCACAGCGGGCAGTCGAGGGCGGTACCGACGTGCTCGGCCCGGCCGGACTCGGTGAGAACCCACGGCCGCTCCCGGAACGGCGGCTGGTGGCGGACGTGCTGGCCGTGCAGGCACGACAGCTCGGCGACCCAGTCGCCGGCGTCGTCGCGGTGGAAGCCGTCGATCGTCCGGAGCACGGCGCCATCGTCGCGTGGGCGGGCCGCGACCGTCGCCGCCGGCCGATCCCCGTTGACCGGCCGGCGACGTGGCGGTCAGGCGGCGGTGCGCGGGTGCCTGCGGTCGAAGGCGGTGGCGAGGCGGGCCAGCGCCAGGGCCCCGATCAGGAGCCCGAAGTCGCGCAGGGCGACGTCGTAGTACTCCGCCTGCAGCAGCAGGTTCACGATGATCGCGGCGAGCCAGGCGGCCACCAGGTAGCCGCCGAACCTGGGCCGGACCGCGACCACGAGGCCGGCGACGATCTCGACGACGCCGACGATGAGCATCGCCTGGTGTGCGGTGCCGGGGATCAGGTCGTTGATCTCCGGCGCCAGGTAGATGCGCCAGTCCACGAGCCAGTCGAGGAACTTGTCGAGCCCGAACAGGATCGGTGCGACGGTGAAGCCGACCCGCAGCAACGTGAAGGCCTGGTAGGCGGGGTCGGCGAGGCGGGCGTCGGACCGGGCGATCGCCGGTCGAGCGGTGATGCTGTCAGACGTGGCCATCAGCAGTCCTTTCTAAAGATGGTTGTTTTGACCATAGAAAGCCGGACGCTCTTGCGTCAAGAAGAATCTGTTTTAGAATGGCCGCCATGGATCAGGGCAGCGACCTCGAGCGGCGCATCGCCGGCATCGCCGCGCTCGACCAGCCCCTGCGGCGGGACCTGTACCGGCTGCTCGCCGACGGGGCGTGGTACACCCGCGACGACGCCGCGGCCGCGCTCGAGGTGGCGCGGTCGGTGGCGGCGTTCCACCTCGACAAGCTGGCCGACGCCGGGGTGGTGGAGGTCCGGTTCGAGCGGCTCACCGGCCGCCGGGGCCCGGGCGCGGGGCGCCCGTCCAAGCTGTACCGGCTGGCGGCCGAGGAGCTCGCGGCGTCCGTGCCCGAGCGGCACTACGACCTGGCCGGATCGCTGCTCGCCGCGGCGGTCGCCGAGTCGGCCCGCACCGGCCGCCCGGTGGGGGACTGCCTCCGGGAGGCGGCGCGGGCCGCGGGCCGCCGGGTCGGCGACGAGGCCGGCGGCGACGTGCTGGCGGCGCTGGCCCGCCAGGGCTACGAGCCCGAGTGCGGCCGCCCGGGCGACGAGATCGCGCTCGCCAACTGCCCGTTCCACCGACTGGCCACCCAGGAGCGAGACCTCGTCTGCGGGATGAACCTCGACTTCCTCTCGGGTCTCCTCGAGGGCCTCGCCCTGGGGGACGGGCTCACCGCCCGCCTCGAACCGGCCCCCGGCTACTGCTGCGTCCGCATCGCGGCGGCGTGAGCCGTTCTGGCGTCAGGCCAGCGCGCGCTGGTTGAGGGACTGGAGGCGCTCGCAGGAGTCGAGGTACTCGGTCACGAGGCGCTGGACCACCTCGGCCGTGCGTTCGACCCGGTTCATCTGGCCCACGACCTGGCCGACCGGGTTGAAGTTCACGTCCCGGGCGGACTCCGGGTACCGGTGCCCCCGCTGCACGGCGTCGAGCGCCACCATCATCTGCAGCGGCATCGGCAGCGGGCCCGGCGACTCGGCTGACTCCCAGGCCTCGGTCCAGTCGTTGCGCAGCATGCGGCACGGCTTGCCGGTGAACGACCGCGACCGCACCGTGTCGTGGCTGCTGGCGTCGAGCAGCGACTGCATCTGGGCCGGGGGCACGTCGGCCTCCTCGACCGTGAGCCACAGCGATCCGGTCCACGCCCCCTGGGCGCCCATGCCCAGCGCCGCCGCGACCTGGCGGCCGTCGCCGATGCCGCCAGCGGCTAGCACCGGCAGGGGTGCCACCGCGTCGATCACCTGCGGCCACAGCACGACCGAGGACACCTCGCCGCAGTGCCCGCCGCCCTCGGTGCCCTGGCACACGACGAAGTCGAGCCCCGCCTCCTTGTGCCGCTGGGCGTGGCGCACGGACCCGCACAGCGCGCCCACCAGCCGGCCGCTCTCCTGGATGCGGGAGACGACGTCGGACGGCGGGGTGCCGAGCGCGTTGGCCACCAGCCGGGCGGCGTCGTGCCCCAGGATCACGTCGACCTGGGGGCCGGCGGTGACCGCGGTCCAGCCCAGCAGCTCGTGGTGCTTCTCGCCCTCGGGCAAGTCGGGGACGCCGTGGTCGGCCAGGATCTTGGCCCCGAACTCCCGGTGCCCGTCGGGCACGTGCTTGGCCATCTCGACCTCGAGCTCGTCAGGCGGCATGTCGTCGAGCTCCATGCCCTCGTACTTGGCGGGGATGACAATGTCGACGCCGTAGGGCCGGTCGCCCACGTGGGCGTCGAGCCACGCCAGCTCGACCTCCAGCTGCTCGGGGCTGAAGCCGACCGCGCCGAGCACCCCGAGCCCGCCGGCCCGGGACACCTCGGCCACCACGTCGCGGCAGTGGCTGAAGGCGAAGATCGGGAACTCGATACCCAGCGTCTCGCAGATCTCGGTGCGCATCGGCGGCAACCTCCTAGGACGGGAACACGACGGTGGCGAGGGCGTCGGCCCGGCGGTCGAGCCGCCCCGGGTCGTCGCCCATGAGCAGGGCTTCGAGGAACACGGCCAGCAGCTGGCCGGACACGACGGCGGTGGCGGCCGACCGGTCGTCGCCCAGCTCGGGGAACAGGTCGCCGAGCCAGCGGTCGACGGCCCCCTCCAGCAGGGCGGACAGCCGCCGGGCCTCGGCCAGGGCCACGGCGTCGCCGCGCACGCTCTCGCCGATGAGCAGGCGCCACACCAGCAGCTCGCCCAGCGAGCGGGTGGCGAGAGCGACGAAGAACTGCCGGCAGCGGTCCCGCGGCGGCAAGCCCGGGTCGACCGGCAGGGACACGGTGCGGAGGCCCTCGTCATAGTGGCGCTCGGCCACGATGGCGCCCAGCAGCTCGGACTTCGACCCGACGTAGTGGTACAGCGTGGCGATGTTGAGGCCACAGGCCGCCGCCAGCTGGCGCATGGTCATGCCCTCGACGCCGTGGGTGGCGATGAGGTCGAGCGCCGCGCTGAGGATCCGGGCTCGCTGCCCCGACGCCTGGGGGCCCGACGTGGCGGTCTGCACGGCCGGGACCCTATCAATCAAGCGCTTGATCGGGTACAAACGGCCCATGCTCTTCCCGATGCGCGTCATGCCCGGGATCGAGAACGGGTCCGTGACCCTGGCCTTTCGGCGGTGGCGCAGGCCGGCCGCCCGACCCGGCGGACGCCAGCGCACGGCCGCGGGCGAGCTGACCATCGACGCCGTCGACCCCGTGGAGCTCGACGCCATCACCGAGGACGAGGCCCGGCGGGCGGGGCACGCCGACCTCGCCGACCTCCGGGCCGAGCTGGCTCGCCACCCCGAGGGGACCCTCTATCGCGTCGCCTTCCACCGGGCGGGCGACGACCCCCGCGTCGCCTTGCGGGAGCACGCCGACCTGAGCCCGGACGACCTGGCTGCGCTCGCCGCCCGGCTCGACCGCATCGACCGGGCCCGCCGCGCCGGCCCCTGGACCCGGGAGGTGCTGGAGCTGGTGGCCGAGCGGCCGGCCGTGCGGGCGCCGGAACTGGCGCTCAAGCTGGGCCGGGAGACGCTGGCGTTCAAGCGGGACGTGCGCACGCTCAAGGAGCTGGGCCTGACCGAGAGCCTGGAGACCGGCTACCGCCTGTCACCCCGCGGCGAGGTGCTCCTCGATTATCTCCGGTCCGGCTCGGGCTAACGCCCGAACATCGCCAGCCACTCGGCCTCGGACCGGGGCTTGAACACGAAGTTCCACTGCCGGGTCTCGCCCATCGTCGCCGACGGCTCGGCCGAGTACAGGTGCCCGGGGAACAGCACGGCGTCGTCCGGCACCTTGACCAGCTTCTGCGTCAGGCTCTCGTACAGCAGGGCGGGGTCGCCGCCCGGCAGGTCGGTCCGGCCGCATCCCTCCAGGAACAGCGTGTCGCCCGACACCAGGTAGCGCCCGTCGACGAAGAAGCACTGGCTGCCAGGCGTGTGCCCCGGCGTGTGGATCAGCTCGACGTCGATCCCGCCGACCGTCACCACGTCGCCGCTGGCGTGGGTGACGAGATCGCCCTCGCCCACGTTCGTCACCCGCCGCACCCACGGCGCCTCGTCGGCTTGGACGTGGATCGGCACCGGCGCCGTCGCCAGCAGGCGCTCGACGCCCTCGATGCGCAGGCCCATCATGTCCCCGCCCACGTGGTCGGGGTGGTAGTGGGTGACGAGCGCGCCGGTCACCCGCATGCCGTCGGCCGCGGCCACGTCGAGCACGCCCGCCACGTCGTAGGCAGGGTCGACCACCAGCGCGTCGCGGGTCTCGCGGTCGCCGATCAGGTAGACGAAGTTGACCATCTGGCGGGCGACCGGGTCGGCGCGGGCGACGTCGCGCCCGGCCAGGAGCTGGCGGAAGTAGAGGCGGTCGGTGCGGTCGGAGGCGTCCACCGGATCGAGGCTACCGACCGGGTCCGTGCCAAGGTGAGGCCGTGACTCCGGGCAGCGACGGGGATATCGACGCGGTGAGCCTCGACGTCGGGGGCGTGCTGGTCGTCCCCGACCACGGGGTGCTGGCCCACCACCTGGCGGCCGCGGGCGTCGACTTCGACCGGTCGGTGTTCGCCGAGGGCCACTACCGGGCGATGGCCGAGGTGGACCGGTGCCGGTCCGTCCCCGAAGTGTTCACCGACTACAACACCGGCTTCGCCCATGCCGTCGGGGTGCCGCCGGCCCAGGTCGAGGACGCCTGCGCGGTGCTGCTCCGGGAGCTGATCCCGGCGCTGTGGTCCCAGCCGCTGCCGGGCGCGCGGGAGTCCGCCCGCCGGCTGGCGGACGCCGGGGTCCGCCTCGCCGTCACCAGCAACTCGGACGGC
>Ga0075419_10000090_pt1 | contig 46564 bp, 39 predicted proteins | sample SoiMetdeltSBSDD3_FD_76900 | JGI IMG/M metagenome (GOLD analysis project Ga0075419, IMG submission 76900) | Bulk soil microbial communities from a Populus tree surrounding site in Tennessee, USA - Soil MetaG P. deltoides SBSDD3 | ecosystem: Environmental > Terrestrial > Soil > Tree plantation... | reverse complement strand
ACGCCGCGCGTACGCCCTGCGGGTACTGGGCCGGGTGCTCGAGTACGACGAGCGCAACGACGCCGGACTCGTCGAGACGCTGGAGGCGTTCATGGCCTGCGACGGGTCGTGGAGCCGGACCGCGCAGGAGCTGCACGTCCACGTGAACACCGTGCGGTACCGGATCGAGCGGGTCGAGGAGCTGACCGGGAGGGACCTCAGCCGGCTCGAGGATCGGGTCGACGTGTTCCTCGCGCTGCGCTCGCTCTGACATCCGAGCGATCTGGGCGATCACACAAATCCGGGCGGCCCGGGGAGCCTCATCGGCTCAGCAGAAGCCGGGGATCGCGTGCCAGGCCGCGCCCGGGTCGGACCCGTTCTCGCGCTGCACGGTGGCCTCGATCAGCCCGTACGGCCGGTCGGCGGCGATGAACACCTCGTTCGGGTTGTCCAGCCCGAAGGGCGACAGGTCGACGGTGAAGTGGTGCTTGTTCGGTGCGGAGAACTTGATCTCGGCGACCTCGGCGAACCGCTCCAGCACCGACTGCCCCATGCCGTACAGCGTCTGCTGCAGGGCGTAGCTGTGGATCTCGGCGAACCGTTGCAGCAGCAGCGCCCGGATCGCGTCGTACGACTTGTCCCACTCGACGTCCTGCCGCTCGTAACGCCAGCGCGCCACCAGTGAGGTCGCGAGGATCCGGTCGGTCGTCTCCGGCAGCGTCGTGTACTCGTCCTTCAGGAAGCCGTGGAACTCCGAGCCGGTGGACTTGAGCAGCACCAGGTCCTTGACCCCGGACACCACGTGCGCGGTGCGCTCCGAGCCCCGACCGTCGACGTTCACGACAGTGTTGCGGACTCCCCCGCCGGAGCGTACGAACGAGTGGTCGTGGCCGACGCCGTCGACCTGGATCCGGTCCCAGGGGTACTCGTCGATCTCGATCCGTGCGCCGGTGGCGGCCGGCGACTGGCGCAGGAAGTGGTCCGCCAAGGTCAGCGCGAAGTCCTCGATCGCACCGACACCCTCCTTCTTGGCGAACGCGAAGACGGTGTTCTTCTGCGTGTCGGTCGGCAGCACGTCCTGCTGGTCGCCGGTGACGTGCGCGTCGGCGAAATCGCCACGCAGCGACGTCGAGACGTTCAGGTCGCGGATCTGGTGCCGCGGCGCGTCGCGGTAGACCCGGACGAGCCGGTTCTCCGCCTTGCCGTACTGGTTCGGGCCCAGGACGATTCCCATTCCGGTCAGCTTCCTCGATAGGCGGAGTAGGCGAAGGGGCTCAACAGCACCGGCACGTGGTAGTGCTGAGCGGTATCCGGTGTTGCGAAGGTGAGGACCACCTCGGGGAAGAAACACGTCTGCGCGGTCGCGGCGTAGTAGGCGGCGATGTCGAAGACCAGCCGGTACGGACCCGGCCCGATCCGCGCCGGCCCGATCTCGGAGACCCGGCCGTCGTCGTCGGTGACACCGGTGCCCAGCACCGTGACGTTGCCGTCGGCAACCAGCTCGAGCCGCACCGGTACGCCGCGCGCCGGCCGGCCGAGTGTGGTGTCCAGGACGTGTGTGGTGATGGCGCTCACGGCTCGACGGCCTTCCGCAGCCGGAGCAGCGCGATCCTGCGCAGCTCGTCCGCGACCACCGCCGCCTCGGTCGCGTCGTCGTGGCCCAGCCGGGTCCGCAGCGCGCCGAGGATCTGTTCGGCGTCCAACCCGGTGGCGCAGATCAGGAAGACCCGGCCGAACCGTTCCTCGTACGCACGGTTGCCGTCCTGTAGCGCGGTCCGGGTCCGCGAGTCGGTCGCGACGCCGGACTGCTCCTCGCGCGACCAGGCCGCGTCGGTGGCCGGTCCGCCGGCGCGGTCGCCGATCCGCGGATGCGCGGCGAGCGCGCGGTCCACGTCGGCCGGTCCGAGCCGCCGGGCGGCCCGGTCGGCGGTCGCGCTCAGGTCGTCGACGGTGTCGTACGGACGCCCGGCCAGCACCGCCTCGGCCCACGCGGTGACGTCGCAGCACGCGAGCAGCTGCCCGGTCACCTCCGGCGCCGGTGCGGCGTTGAACGTCGCCAGGTCCATCACGCCTCCTCGGGTCCGACCAGCTCGCCCTGGACTCGCTCGACCAGTGCCGCCACCGCCCGCGGCCACACGCATACGCGCAGGCTACCCGCCGTACGGGCCGGCTCGCGGTCGTGCTGCGCGAGCGGCAGTTCCTGTCGCTGGGCACCGCGGGCGACGGCAGGCTCGCCGAGGTGTTCGGCGATCTCGAACAGGCCAAGCCCGTCGCCGTACTGGTGCCCGGCATGCTGATCGACCTCGACGGCCTGTCTAGGCCAGCTCGACGTCCGCCGCCGTTGCAGTGAGCACCAGCGACTGGCCCTCGACCGCGATCTGCGTCAGCTTGGCCCCGAACGGCAGCTCCGGGATCTGGATGCCCTTGCTGAGCAGCGCGTTCACCTCCTCGCGGATCTCCGACGGCACCCCCGCCGGCAGATCGTCGACCGTTGCCTTGATCCGACCGTTCTCCGTCTGTGGCCTGACCGTCGCCGACGCGTCGACGCCCTCGACCGACACCCGTGCGTGCAGCTTGCCGCCGACGATCCGCAGCTTCAGCCCGTCCACGCCACTGGTACGGGCAGCCAGCTTCGTCATCGCGTCCGGCGACAGCCGCAGCCGCAGGTCGGCCGAGGCGGCCGACACCGGCGCACTGGTGTCGCCGGTCAGCAGCTCCCGGGGCACCTGGATCTCGGTCATCTCCACCGTCAGGTCCTGGGCCGGCACCTTCGAGATGGTCGGCTGCTGCATCCTCAAGGTGATGTCGGAGAACTCGCCGCTGACCAGCTGGGGCAGGAACCCGACGCCACCGATCTCCACCGACGTCTCCGACGCGCGTACGTCGTAGCGGGCGGCCTCCTCCTCGGCGGCCGCCGCCAGCCGGTCCTCGGCGATGGACTCGGCGACCCGGTCCGCGATGAACGCCAGACAAGCCAGCAGCACCGCCGCGATGGTCAGCGACCTGAGCCATCGGCCTGGTCTCCTGGAGCTCATCAACGCCTTCCTGACGACGGCTGCCGGACGTCCGGCCAGGATAGTGCGTCGCACACCGTCGCAAACCTGTGCGGCGCGTCCCGCGGGACTCGTGTCCTTGATGATGGCGCACGACTGCTTGATCAGTCCGGCCGGTGGGTACCGACGTGACGCAGGCTACGGGTCCGGCTCCGCTGGGGCCGACTTCGTGGCCTGCGTTGACTGTGAGAGCCCCCGCGCCGAGGCCGAGGGCACTCTGACTGGAGGCAAGATGGACACCGTAAGCGTCGTCATCATCGTCGTCCTCGTGGTACTGGCGGCCGCCGCTGCGGCGATCGCGTACCGGCGGCGGCGCTCGAACCAGCTGGAGCAGCGGTTCGGCCCGGAGTACCAGCGCACGCTCGCGGAGTCCGGTGACCGCCGGGCCGCGGAGCGCGACCTCAAGCAACGCGAGAAGCGGCGGTCGAGCTTCGACGTCCAGCCGCTGTCCGGCGAGACCGCCGCGCGTTACCGCGCGGAGTGGAACACGCTGCAGCAGCGGTTCGTGGACGAGCCCGGAGAAGCCGTCGCCGAAGCCGACCGGCTGGTGGTGCGGGTGATGCGCGAGAGCGGATACCCGGTGGACGAGTTCGACCGCCGCGCCGAGGACATCTCGGTCGACCACCCCGAGGTCGCCCAGTACTACCGCGAGGCGCATCAGGTGGCGGTTGCCCAGACCAAGGGCGAGACCGACACCGAGCAGCTGCGCCAGGCCGTCACCGCGTACCGGCGGCTGGTGGACGTACTGCTGGTCGAGCACGACACCACCGGTGAGGAAGGCCGCTCGGAACCGACCGAGACGACCGAGACCACCCCGACCGAGACCACTCGGACCGAGACGAGGGAGCAGCGATGACTACACGCGAGAACGAGCCGAGGCACGACCTGGCGAACGAGCCGGACGACCGGGAGACCCGCGAACCGCTGCGTGCGGGACCCGTCGACGAGTCGCTCGACGACCAGGCGGACGCGATGCCGGCCGACCGCCGCACGGACACCTACGCCGACACGGATGCCGACTCCAGGGTCGACACGACGACCGCCGACACAGGTGCCGACTCCAGGGTCGACACGGCGACCGCCGACACGACCGCCGACACGACCGCTGACGCAACGGCTGACACGACGGCTGACGAGCAGGCTGCCCGTGACACGGTCGACGAGCGTGTCACGGCCGGCACGGCACGCGACGGCGCCGGCACCGGCGGGCCGGCCGGCGCGCTCTCGGACGACGAGCCGCTCATCCCGGGCGACACCGCAATGGACTACACGGCGCGCTGGGAGGCGATCCAGCAGGGTTTCGTCGACGACCCGCGCAGCGCGGTGACCGACGCCGACACGCTGGTCGGTGAGGTGCTGAAGAAGCTCGCGTCGACGTTCGACGACCAGCACAAGGGACTCGAGAGCCAGTGGTCCGACGGCGAGCCGTCGACGGAGGACCTGCGGTCCGCGCTGCGGCGCTACCGGGACTTCTTCGAGCGGCTGCTCCGGCTGTAGCCAGTCCTCGGACCTGTCCCAGTAATCCTGCACGGCCGGGCGAGTCACGGTAGCCCTGAAAGGGCACTATCCGGATAGGCCCGCGGATGAACCGCCTCGCCCGGCCGCTGAACGAAGGAGTACTCGATGATCGTCCTTGGCGTGATCCTGCTCGTCCTCGGCCTGCTCCTGGACGTCTCGATCCTGTGGACCATCGGTTTGATCCTTGTGGTGGTCGGTGCAGTGCTGTTCCTGCTCGGCTCCACCGGCCGGGCCGTCGGCGGCCGCAAACACTGGTACTGATCAGGCGTGTACACCAGCCCGTCGGTGGGCACACCGGTGCGTCGTGAACCACATCGGAGTTGTCTGACATGACCGGCGACGCACTGAACGCGATCCGGCAGGCTGGCGACCAGTCCACCCCGGCGCCCCGCGCGGCTGCTCGTCACCGTCGGGCTGGTCGCGTACGGCGCTGCAGGAGCTGGCCGAGAAACCGCTCGGCGGCGTGCTGCTGTGGGTCGTCGCGGTCGGGCTGTTCGCGATCGCGGTCTGGCAGCCCCTGGAGGCGATCAGCGGGCATCGCGACCGCGAGGGCAAGAAGCGGGTCGAGAAGCGGCTGTCGTCGGCGGGCCAGCGCTGCGGACGTGGCGTGAGCAGCCCGGCGGTCCCCTGCTGCTCACCGCGGTCGCGCTCGGGATCGCCTGCTTCGGCGTGTACTGCTTCGTCTGGTCCCGCAACGCCAAGGACTGAGCACGTCAGGAGCCCGTCGTCCACATAGCGGCCCAGGTCGAGCGCGAATCTGATACACTCGAACACGTGTTCGATGCCGTCACTCACCGCTTCACTGACTCCGCCTGCCCCGACGTCGTGGCCGAGCTGACCGGGCTCGTCGATCGGCTCGGTGCGCTGCCAGCGGCTGCCGACGATGCGGAGCGGATCGATCGGATCGCGGCCCTCGAGCGACTTCGAGGTGCGGTCGCGGCTGCGCAGGCACGTGAGACGACAGCCTTCGCAGCATCGCAGGTCGCAGCTCAGCGGGCGGCGGGCGTTCCGGAAGCACGGCGGGGACGCGGCGTCCCCGAGCAGATCGGGTTCGCTCGCCGGATGTCTCCGGCCGCGGCGGCGCGGCAGGTCACGTTCGCGAAGGAGTGGTCGACCGATCTGCCGGCGGTGTTCAACCAGCTGCGTGCGGGACGGATCTCGGAATGGGCTGCTCAGGTGGTCGCCCAGGAAACTCGCGATGTGCCGCGCTACGTGCGACGGTCCATCGCCGCCGACCTGGCGCCGGACCTGCCCGGCATGAGCATCCGCCAGGTTCAGGCCGCAGCCCGGCAGCTGAGCTACGCGGCCGACCCGGCCGCCGTGCTGGGCAGGGCGCGGACGGCCCGATCGGACCGGCGGGTCGGCATCCGGCCGGCACCGGACACTATGGCCGTGCTATCGGCGGTCCTGCCCGCCGAGCAAGGCGTTGCCACCTGGGCAAACCTCGACCGGCATGCCCGCGCCCTACGCGCGACCGGGGATCCCCGCTCGATCGCGCAGCTGATGGCCGACACGTTGGTCGAGCGCGTCACGGGGCAATCCACGGCATCGGCGATCCCGGTAGAGATCGGCCTGACGATCAGCGCCGACAGCCTCCTCGGCCACGACAGGGCGCCGGCTGACCTGCGCGGATACGGCCCCGTGCCGACTGACGTCGCCCTCGATCTCGCCGGGCAGGCAGCCGCTCCCACCGGGACGCCTGCTGCAGACAACACGGCCGATGCAGACGACACGGACGACGCTGCGGTGGCGGTATGGGTGCGGCGGATCGTCACTGATCCGATCGACGACACCGTTGTGCACGTTGACACCAAGCGGCGGCGGTTCGACGGCGCCCTGGCCCGGCTGATCAAGCATCGCGACCAGGTCTGCCGCGACCCGTTCTGCACGGCGCCGGTCCGGCACCTCGATCACGTCCGTCCGTACCGCGACGGGGGACCGACCAGCGCGGCCAACGGCGCCGGGCTGTGCGAGCGCGGCAACTACGTGAAGGACATGCCGGGATGGAGCCGCCGCGTGATCAGCACATCCGGCGGTACCGGCAACGCCCACCGGCAGGTGATCGAGGTGACGACACCGACCGGCCACCGCTACACCTCGACGCCACCACCCGCACTCGGACCGGGCAGCAACCGGCTCGAGCAAGACCGCCGCCGAGCGATCCGCCGCCAGGACTTCCTCCGGCGCGAGCGGCTCATCGCCAGCCTGCCGTCAGCAGGGCCGTAGCGCGCCGGACCGCATCACGCTCACCACACTCGGCCGGTCAGCGCAAGCCGTAGGCGCGCACCACGATCTGGTCGACCTTGTTGCCGGCCTTGTCCTGTGCCCTGACTCGCAGGGTCACCGCGCCCTTCCCGGACGGGACCACTGCCACCACCTTCGCACCGTGACCGAGCACCGGGACCTGCCGCCAGGTCGCGCCGTCGTCGAACGACACGTCGGCCCTGACCTGCACGCCCTGCGGTGCGGGCAGGCCCGGCTGTTGCCGCACGGTGAGCCCGAGCAGGTGCGGGACCCGGCCCAACACCCGCCCCTCCAGATCGGCCGGTACGGCGTAGTCGACCTGCAGCAGGGGCAGCACGGTCGTACCGGCCGCGCGCCTGGACCGGAACTCCCACGCGGTGGCCGAGCGGGTCCCCCACAGCCAGTCGTCGCTGGTCCGCCGCTCCGCATCCAGCTCGAGCCGGTAGGCCGCGTCGCCGGCGCCGACGGACACGTTCTGCCAGGCGCTCGGCAGCTCCTGCAGCAGTGTGCCGTCGCGGTACAGCCGGGCCGACGCGGTGTCCTCCCAGTCGATGGTGCGCTGGTAGTGGCCGGAGGAGTCGACGAACTCCGGCACCCGCAGTGCCAGCTGGTCACCGGTGCGGGTCGACACCGGGCTGCCGGGCAGGGCCGAGGTGGCCGGACGGACCACTGGGGTGAACCAGCTCTCGGTACCGGCTCGGCCCGGCTGGTACGTCCGCGGCGGATGCGTCGCGCCGAACACCGGGCCCATGTCGTTCCAGGTGTAGAAGTACGCCGCGTGCTGCTGCCACAGCGAGTCGTTCGACGAGATCCACTCCTCGCGGACCTTCGGGGTCTCGATCATCCGCTGAGCGTCGTTCCAGGAGTACTCCTGCCACGGCCTCCAGCCGAACCGCTGCTCCTTGGCCCAGTCGAACCCGCCGGTGTGGCCGTAGCGCACCTCCAGCTGCGCGGTGTTCTGCGTGGTCACCTTGTGCACGATCTTGTCCGGCACCCGGCCGCGCTCGACGTGGAACACGTCGTACAGGTACGGGCTCGACGTGGTCAGCGTGATGTCGATCGAGGTCCGGCCGGACCGCACCCGGGCGAGCAGCCGCAGCGCGTCGTCGTACGCGACCACCATCGCCGGTACCGGCAGCCGGTCCCCGACCGGTCGCCACACCGTCCAGGCGGACCAGTCGGCCGGTCGCTGGATCAGGACCGTGGCGGCACCGGCCGCGGCGGCGGCAGCGACCTGGTCCTCCTCGGACACCTCGGTGGACGGCGTGAGCAGCACCGCCTTGCCGCGCACGTCGGCGGCGGCCAGCTCGTCCGGCGTACCGCGTCCGGCGGTGACCAGGTCGAACCGGCGCCGGCCGTCCCAGGCCGGCGAGGTGTGCAGCAGGTTGATATCCAGCGGTCCGGACACGCCCTGCACCGCGGTCTGCACCATCGGCGCGACCAATTGCCAGCGGGACGAGAACTCGTACGAGCCTACGGACGGCGTCCGGGTCGGCGTGACGTTGACCTGCTGGGTGGTGCTGAACTCCATCACGCCGGCCAGGATCCGGCGGCCGTTCGCGTGCGTGCGCTGCACGTAGTAGCTCAGCACCGACTGCTGCTCGGACGGTTTCGGGGTCTCGATCCGGATCGGGGTTCCGGTCCGCATGTCAAGGTCGAGCGAGATGTCACCGGTGACGTTGAACTCCGGGTCGGTGATCAGCGTGCTCTGCTCGTCCAGCGGCGCGCCGTCCGCTCCGAGCGCGTGCAGCAGGTAGCTGCCTTCCTCGACCTGGAACGTCACCCCGGTCTCGTTGGCCCAAGGGAAGATGTGGCCCATGTAGACGGCCTCGCGGGAGTCACCGAACAGCGCGATCAGCGGGGTGGAGGTGAGCTCGCCGGCGCGGTCGCGCATCCGGAAGGTCACCTCGTGCATCCGGCCGCGCAGAGTCGCCGACACCGCGGTCCGGGTGCTGACGCCGTCCGGGCCGGTGGCGACGACCCAGCCGCCGTGCCGGCCACGCTCGAGCGAGGCGGGATCGAGCGTGACCGGTACGGCGACAGACTCGCCCGCGGGCACGGTGACCTGGTTCGAACCGACCGAGAACCCGTCCGGGTCCGGCTGTCCGTTCTCCAGGTTCGTCACCTGGACGGTCAGGTCCAGGGTGAGCGGCGTGCTGCCCGTGTTGGTGTACGTCAGCTGCCGGGTGGTCGGCCGCGCGTCCGGGATCGCCAGCGAGCCGAAGCCGAGGTTGCCGGTACCGAACACCGGCTGCGACACCGCACGGGCGACATCCACCCGGCCGGTGCCCTGCTCGTACACCTGCAGCGCCGGGTTGTGCCGCGTCGTACTGGCGATCAGGTCCTTCAGCGCCTGCGCGTCCAGGTCTGGGTGCTGCTGGGCGAGCAGCGCCGCCGCTCCCGCGACGTGCGGTGCCGCCATCGACGTACCGGACGCCGCGGTGTAGCGGTCGTCTACCGGTGTGCCCATCGCGGTGCCGGCGGCGCGGGCGGCGACGATGCCGACGCCCGGCGCGGTGACGTCCGGCTTGATCGCGTGGTCGCCGACCCGCGGGCCGCGGCTGGAGAACACGGCCAGCGACTCGTCCCGGTCCACCGCGCCGACGGTCAGCGCGGCGTCGGCCGCGCCGGGCGTGCCGACGGTCTGCTCGCCGAGCTCGCCGTCGTTGCCGGCCGACACCACGAACAGCGTGCCCGTGTCCGCGGTGATCCGGTTCACGGCCTGGCTGAGCGGATCGGTGCCGTCGGTCGCGCCACCGCCGAGGCTCATGTTGACCACCTCGGCACCGGAGGCCGCGGCCCATTCCATCCCGGCGATGATCCAGGAGTCGTAGCCGATGCCGTCGTCGTTCAGCACCTTGCCGATCAGCAGGTCCGCGCCCGGCGCGACACCCTTGCGCTGGCCGCCGGACCCGGCGCCGGTACCGGCCACGGTGGCCGCGACGTGCGTGCCGTGTCCGAAGTGGTCTACCGCGTCCGGGCTGTCGGAGAAGTTCTGCGTCGCCTCGACCTGGCCGGCCACGTCCGGGTGGTTGCCGTCGATACCGGTGTCCAGGACGGCGACGTCGATACCGGTGCCGTCGTACCCCGCCTGCCAGGCCGACGGCGCGCCGATCTGCGCGACACTGCGGTCCAGCACAGGGCGCACCCTGCCATCCAGCCAGATCTTCGCGATCCCGCCGCTCAGGGCCGACCCGTTGGCGCCTCCGACAGAGCGCCACAGTGCCGAAAGCTCGTCCTTGTCCGCGCGGACCGCCGCGCCGCCGATGCTCGGCAGCGCGCGGACCGCCGTGCCCGCGAGCGCCGTCGCGGACCGGGCGCCGCCCGCGTACTGCACGATCAGCGGCAGCGACTCGGCCGCGCCGTACCCGTCGGCGAGCAGCTCCTCGACGTCGAACAGGTCCGGGTCGAGCACGCCGGCACCGACCTGGCCGACGACGTCCTCGGGCAGCACTCGCAGCCCGCCGTCCAGCTCGAAGGTGTGGAACCGCATCCGTTCCCGTCCGGCGCCCGGCCGGACGGTGGCCGCGGACCGCCCGCTGCCGGCCGGGGTCACCTCGACCACGTCCCCGGTGATCAAGGTGATCCGCGCGGCGCGACCGCCCGGCTCACCTTGACCGGGAGTCGCCTCCGGTTCACCGGCAGCCGGTACGGCGGCCAGCACCGAGGCCAGCGAGGTCAGGGCACTGATGACGGCGATGGCGGATCGGCGTACGGCAGGACGCATGGGATGCTCCCTCTTCGCGGTGCGAGTGAGGCGCCGGTGATGGGTGGCGACGAGGGCAGTCTCATACGCCCGAGCACACCAGTCCTATGGCCATCCGAGCCGTAAACAGGACATGACGCGATCACGTCACCTCGGCACGGCGGATCGGCATCCAGGTCGGCGCCGGGTCCCCGGTCAGGAAGTCGGTGACCAACCGGGTGCACAGCTCGGGCTTCTCGTGCAGCAGCAGGTGCGAGGTCCTCGGCACGACCGCGAGCTGGCCGCCGGGTAGTGCGCGGTACATCGCCAGGGTGTGCTCCAGCGTGACGATGTCGTCGTCGGCGGCCATCACGAGCACCGGGCAGGTGACGGTGCCCAGCTCCGCCGGTGTCAGCGGCCGGTCCTCGTCAACCGAGCGGACCACCTTGGCGATCACCTCGCCGAAGTGGTCGGCACCGTCCGGCGAGACCTGGGCGTAGGCCTCGAGCAGTGGCTGAGGCGGCGGCCCGTCCAGCGAAGGCCGCAGGATCATCCCGTCCGGGTCGAAGCCGCCGCTGATCAGCACGAGCCGTTCCACCAGGTCGGGACGGCGGACCGCGACCCTGAGCGCGACCATGGCGCCGGCGCTGTACCCGGCCAGCCGGACCGGACCGCCTGCGGTCTTCTCGATGAACGTGGCGGTGTCGTCCGCGAGCGCGTCGGCCGCGAACGGGCCGGGCACATCGGGTGTGTGGCCGTGGCCGCGGCGTTCCGGTAGCAGCAGCCGGAATGTGTCCGCCAGGGCGTCCAGGTTGCCGGTGAAGTCCCGGCTGTCGGTGAAGCCACCGTGCAGCAGCACCACGGGATCACCCGTGCCGCGCTCGTCGTACCAGGTGTGCACGCCGTTCACGTCGATGTAGTCGGCCATCGTGCGTCGTTCCCTTCGCTCGGGTCGCCTTACACCAGGTACTACGGAACGGCGGCCCGGAACTCATCGCCCGAGGGCAGGCCGAACAGCGCGAAGAGCCGCTCGGCGTCCAGGTACGTGGTCTCCTCGGCGACCAGCCCGCCGGACAGCGTCAGTACGACGAGGGCGAACGGCCGGTACTGCCCGTCCGGCCCGATCGGGAGGTACTGCCCGAACGCGGGCGAGCCGTTCGCGACCGTCCGCACAACCCGGGCGCCGGCGCAGAACCGATCGGACGCGGACAGGCTGCTGCGGATGTCGTCCCGGCCGCGCAGCCACCACACGAACGGCGGCATCGACGAGATCGCGTCCTCGTGCAGCAGCGCGACCAGCGCCTTCACGTCGTACCGCTCGAAGGCGTCGCAGTACCGGTCCACCAGCCGCCGCTGCTCGTCATCGGTCATCGGGTCCGGTGCGACGGAGGGCATCGCGCCGAGAGTCGCGCGGGCACGCTGCAGCGCACTCGTGACGGACGCGACCGTGGTGTCGAGCAGCCCGGCGACCTCGGCCGCCTGCCAGCACAGCACGTCGCGCAGGATCAGCACGGCGCGCTGCCGCGGTGGCAGCCGCTGCAGCGCCGCGACGAACGCCAGCCGCACCGAGTCGCGCAGAGCGGCGTGCTCGGCCGGGTCGGCCCCGGCGGGTACGACGCGCTCGTCCGGGACGGGAAGCACCCAGGCGCTCTCCGGCAGCGGCTCCCCGATGTCCGGCCCGGGCCGCGACGGCGGAGCCAGGTCGGTCGCGCGAGCCCGGCGCTGGGCGCTGCGCAGCACGTCGAGGCAGACGTTGGTCGCGATCTTGTACAGCCAGGGCCGCAGCGGTCCGCGCTCCTCGTCGTACCGGTCCAGGTTCCGCCAGGCGCGGACCAGCGTCTCCTGCACCGCATCCTCGGCGTCGAACGGCGAGCCGAGCATCCGGTAGCAGTACCCGGTCAGCTCCACCCGGTACTGCTCCAGCCGTAGCTCGGTCTCGGCCGCGGTCATGTCGCCGACGCTACCCCGCGGGCACCCCCATCACCTCGCGGAGCACCCGCAGCACGTTCTCCCCCAGGATCTTGCGGATGTCGGGCTCGGAGAAGCCGCGCCGCACCATCGCGTCGGTGAGCTTCGGCAGGTCGGCCGGCCGCTCGATCTCAGCGTGCGTCAGCGGCCTGCCCAGTCCGGCGACCGGCCGCCAGCCGCCGAGCACCTGCTGGTAGTAGTCGTCGATGAAGTCCGGCCCCAGACCGACATGGTCCACCCCGGCGACCCCGACCAGGTGCTCGATGTGGTCCACCACCCGGTCGGCGGACGGGTCCTCGCCGTCGATGAACATCGGGATCGCCGCCGCGACCCCGATCACACCGCCCAGCTCGGCGATCCGCTTGACCTGCTCGTCACCCAGGTTGCGGTGCACGTCGACCAGCGCCAGACACGCCGAGTGGGTCGCGAGGAACGGCCGGGTCGCACGTTCCAGCACGTCCTCGACCCCGGCCAGGCCGAGGTGGCTGATGTCGAACACCACCCCGAGCCGCTCCATCTCGGTGAACACCTCGACACCTTCCGGCGTCAGCCCACCGCGGGACGAGTCGTCGAGCCCGCTGCCGTCGGCCAGGAAGGTCCGGTTCAGGTGCGCCAGCGACACCACCCGCACCCCGACCCGCTCCAGCGTGCGGATCAACGCCGGGTCCTGCCCGATCGCATGCGCACCCTCCAGCGCGATCACGAACGCGATCTTCCCGGCCGCGACCGCGGCGTCGACGTCCGCTCCGGTCAGGCAGATCGCCACCTCACCGGCGTGCTCCTCGGCCAGCTCGTAGATCCGCTCGACCAGCAGCAGCGTCCGGCGCAGCCCGCCCTCGGACTGGAACTGCTCCTCCACGCAGATCGGCAGCACCTGCACGTCCACCCCGCCGGACCGCAGCTGCGGCAGCCAGAACTCCTCGAAATGCTGCCGCTGGCCGCGCCGGTCGAAGTGGTCCACCAGCAGGATCAGGTCGTTGTGCGTGTCGACCACCACGGCATCGTCATGCAGTGCGCGCGCGTCCATCGGATCCTCTCGTCGTCGCCCGGGACGAAAGCCTAGGGACGTACGACGAGGGATCAAAGCACCGGCGTCAGGTTCGCGACCGCCTCGGCGAGGGCGTCCCGGCAGGCGAGGATCGACGGCCGCTGGGCGGTCGACCGGCGGGCCGCGGTGAACACGGTCCGGTGCGGCGCGCCGTCCAGCCCGACCAGCCGCACCGACGGCTCGCGCCGGATCCAGAGCAGGTCCGGGATCAGCGCGACCGCATTGCCGGTCTCGATCAGCGCGATCTGCGCGGTCAGGTCCGCGGTCTCGAACCGCACGTCGGGCTCGAACCCGGCCTGCCGGCAGGTCTGCTCGGCGAAGTGCCGCGACGCCGCGCCGTACGGCTCCATCACCCAGGCGAGTCCGGCGGCGTCGGCCAGCGTGCCGACGTCCGCACCGGGCGACACAGCGAGCCGGATCCGATCCCGGGTCAGCCCGACCCGGTCCAGCTCGGGGTGCCACGGCGCGGCGTGGCCCGGGTACTGCTCCGCGACCACCAGGTCGAAGTCGCGGGCGAACGTCTCCAGCAGCGCCGTCTCCGGCTCCCGCTGCGTCATCGTCACCCGCAACCGCGGATGCCGGGTCGCGAGTGTCTGCAGCATCTCCGGCATCAGTGCCAGCGCCGCGGACTGGAACACCGCGATCCGCACCGTGCCGGTGGCCTCCTGCAGCGACGCGACCACGTCGGACTCGGCCAGCTCGAGCCGCTCCAGGATCGCCGCCGTGTGCTCGACCAGGATCTCGGCCTGCGGGGTGAGCTGGACCCGCCGGCCGGCCTTGCGCAGCAGCGCGACGCCGGCCTCCTTCTCCAGCTGCGCGAGCTGCTGGGACACCGCGGACGGGCTCTGGTGCAGCGCAGCCGCGACGTCCGCGATGGTGCCGCGGACGCTCAGCTCCCGCAGCAGCCGCAGGCGTCGTACGTCGAACATCGGCCATCCCGGAACCGTAAGGAGAAGTTATGGATATCCGTCAGAAAACCACGCTTTATCTTACGCTATGCGCGGCCCACACTGGTCCCGAGGCCCCGTTGCGCCCTTCACCGCGAGCGAAGTGAGATCGTCATGCCTGTGTCCACCAAGCGGTCCGTTTCCCGGACCCTCGACAGTGTCCCCGCCGAGCATGGCGACCCCGCCGGCCTGAGCGAGCTGACCGACCTCGCCGACCAGACGATCGCGACCGTCCAGCGCTGGCTGGCCGAGTCCGCGAAGATCCGTCCGGACGCCTCGGCGGAGCGGCTCGCCGGTGTGCTCAAGGATCCGCGCGGCCTGCCGTTCACGGTCGGCTTCATCGACAACGTGATCCGGCCCGAGGACCCGAAGGTCGCCGCCCGGGCGTTCGCCGAGCTCGCGAAGGATGTGCCTTCCTTCCTGCCGGTGCACCTGCGCACGGCGATCCGGACCGGCGCCGCCGCCGGCAAGCTCGCGCCCGCCGCTGTCATCCCCGTCGTACGACGGGTGCTGCGCGGCATGGTCGGGCACCTGATCGTGGATGCCCGGCCCGCGAAGCTCGGCCGGTCGATCAAGCGGATCCGCGCACACGGCGAGCGGCTGAACGTGAACCTGCTCGGCGAGGCCGTGCTCGGCGAGCGCGAGGCGGCCCGCCGGCTCGAGGGCACGCACCGGCTGCTGGCCCGCGAAGACATCGACTACGTGTCGATCAAGGTGTCGTCGACCGTGGCGCCGCACTCGGCCTGGGCGTTCGACGAGGCGGTCGAGCACGTGGTCGAGTCGCTCACCCCGCTGTTCCGTCGCGCGGCGGCGGCGAGGCCCGCGAAGTTCATCAACCTGGACATGGAGGAGTACCGCGACCTGGACCTGACCGTCGCGGTGTTCACCGCACTGCTGGACCAGCCCGAGTTCTCCCAGCTCGAGGCCGGCATCGTGCTGCAGGCCTACCTGCCGGACGCGCTCGGCGCGATGATCCGGCTGCAGGAGTGGGCGGCCGCGCGACGGGCCCGCGGCGGCGCCGGGATCAAGGTCCGCGTGGTGAAGGGCGCCAACCTGCCGATGGAGCGGGTCGAGGCGTCGCTGCACGACTGGCCGCTCGCGACCTGGGACAGCAAGCAGGACTCGGACACCAACTACAAGCGTGTGCTCGACTACGCGCTCCACCCTGACCGGATCCGGAACATCCGGATCGGCGTGGCCGGCCACAACCTGTTCGACATCGCCTTCGCCTGGCTGCTCGCGGGCAAGCGCGGCGTCCGCGACGGCGTCGAGTTCGAGATGCTGCTCGGGATGGCGCAGGGCCAGGCCGAGGTGGTCAAGCGCGAGGTCGGCGGGTTGCTGCTCTACACCCCGGTGGTGCACCCGGCCGAGTTCGACGTGGCGATCGCCTACCTGATCCGCCGGCTCGAGGAGGGCGCCAGCCGGGAGAACTTCATGTCCGCGGTGTTCGACCTGCACGACGACAAGGCGCTGTTCGCGCGGGAGAAGGACCGGTTCCTGGCCTCCCTGGAGGCGCTGGACCGATCCGTGCCGGCGCCGAACCGGACCCAGGACCGCCGGGTCGCACCGCCTGACAAGGTGGCCGAGACCTTCCACAACGTCGCGGACACCGACCCCGCACTGCCCGCGAACGCGGCCTGGAGCCGGGAGATCCTGGCCCGGGTTCCGGTCAGTGCCGTCGGCAACGACCTGGTCGAGAGCACGACCCTGAGCACGCCCGAGCAGGTCGAGACCGTGATCGCCGGCGCGGTCGAGGCAGGTGCGAAGTGGGGCGCGCTGACCGGCCGGGAGCGCGCGGCCCACCTGCGCAAGGCCGCGGTGGTGCTGGAGCGGCGCCGGGCCGAGCTGCTCGAGGTGATGGCGGCCGAGGCCGGCAAGACACTCGACCAGGGCGATCCCGAGGTGTCCGAGGCGATCGACTTCGCGAACTACTACGCGTCGCTGGCCGAGGCGCTGGACGAGGTGGACGGTGCGGTGCACAAGCCGGTCCGGCTCACCGTGGTCACCCCGCCGTGGAACTTCCCGCTCGCGATCCCGGCCGGCTCGACGCTGTCCGCGCTGGCCGCCGGATCGGCCGTCGTGGTGAAGCCGGCGTCGCAGGCACGTCGTACCGGGTCGGTGATGGTGGACGCGTTGTGGGAGGCCGGCGTACCGCGCGACGTGCTGCGGCTGGTCCAGCTCACCGAGCACGACCTCGGCCGGCGGCTGGTGTCGGACCCGCGGGTGGACCGGCTGATCCTCACCGGCGCCTACGAGACCGCCGAGCTGTTCCGGTCGTTCCGCGATGACCTGCCGCTGCTGGCCGAGACCAGCGGCAAGAACTCGATCATCGTGACCCCCAGCGCGGACATCGACCTCGCGGTGAAGGACGTCGTGTACTCCGCGTTCGGCCATGCCGGCCAGAAGTGCTCGGCCGCCTCGCTGGTCATCCTGGTCGGGTCGGTCGGCACCTCGAAGCGGTTCCGCAACCAGCTCGTCGACGCGGTGACGTCGCTGAAGGTCGGTCTCCCGGCCGATGCGACCACGCAGATGGGTCCGATGATCGAGCCGCCGAAGGGCAAGCTGCTCAAGGCCCTCACCACCCTCGACCGAGGCGAGTCCTGGGTGGTCGAGCCGAAGCAGCTCGACGATGGCAAGCTGTGGTCCCCCGGCGTCAAGGAGGGCGTCGCGCGCGGCTCGGAGTACCACTTGGTCGAGTACTTCGGCCCGGTGCTCGGCATCATGACCGCGGACTCGCTCGAGCAGGCTGTCGAGATCCAGAACGAGGTCGCATACGGCCTCACCGCCGGGCTGCACTCACTGGACCCGGACGACCTGAAGCTCTGGCTGGACCGGGTCCAGGCCGGCAACCTGTACGTGAACCGCGGCACGACCGGCGCGATCGTGCGCCGGCAGCCGTTCGGCGGCTGGAAGAAGTCCGCGGTCGGCGCCGGCACCAAGGCCGGCGGACCGAACTACCTGGTCGGCCTCAGCGACTGGGAGCCGGCGCCGGCGACGGCGACCGCCGATATCCCGGCCGGTCCGTCGACCTTGCTGGCGGTCGCCCCGCTGGAGGGCCGCGAGTCCCTGGAGCGGGCGCTGCGCAGCGACGCCGCGGCATGGGCATCGGAGTTCGGTACCGCGAAGGACGTGTCCCAGCTCGGCGTCGAGCGCAACGTGTTCCGCTACGACCCGCACGCCGTGACGATCCGGTACGCCGCGGGATCCACCATCACCGACCTGCTGCGGGTCGCCGCCGCCGGCAGACTCAGCGGCGCACTCGTGACCATCTCGTCGTACGACGATGTGCCGGCCGCGGTCCGGAACGCGATCGACGCGCTGGGGATCACGGTCCGGGTCGAGGACGACGCGACCTGGCACGCCCGGGCAGCGTCGCTGGTCGGCGGCCGGATCCGGCTGCTCGGCGGGTCCGCCGCCGAGCTGTACGCCGCGATCGGCGGCCGCCCGGATATCGCGATCTACGCCCAGCCGGTCACCGAGGCGGGCAGGATCGAGCTGCTGCCGTTCCTGCGCGAGCAGGCCGTGAGCATCACCGCGCACCGCTTCGGCACGCCGAACCACCTGTCCGACGAGCTGATCTGACCGGTTCAACCCGGCTGCGTCAGCTCGCCATCGCGGCCACGTCACGCAGAAGGGCGCGGGCCTGGCCGATTGTCAGCCGGTCCGCCGGCTTCTTGGCCAGTAGCCCCTCCAGCACCGGACGCAGGGTGCCGGCCCGCTGGAACGGCCCGGGCGGCTCCTGAACGACCGCGACCAGCGTGCTGAACGGATCCCCTGTCCCGAACGGTGAGCGTCCCTCCGCCGCGGCGAACAGCGTCGCGCCCAGCGAGAACAGATCCGACTCGGCGCCGATGCTGTCGCCGCGCGCCCGCTCCGGCGAGATGTACGCCGGACTCCCCGCCATGCCGCCGGTCGCCATCGTCGACTCGTCATCGCGTGGCGACGCGATCCCGAAGTCGGTCAGCACCACCCGACCGTCGTCACACAGCTGCACGTTCGCCGGTTTGACGTCACCGTGCACCAGACCCGCCCCATGCACAGCATCCAGCGCGTCCAGCAGCCGCAGACCGATCGACGCGACCTCCGCGACCCGCAGTGGACCGTCCGCCACCGCAGCGCCCAACGTGCGGCCGGACAGCACCTCCATCACGATCCACGGGTCGCCGCCGTCCTCGATCAGGTCGTGCACCCGCACCACGCCGATGTGGTCCAGCCGCGCCAGCGCCCGCGCCTCACCGAGCGCGGACTGCCCCACCAGGACCTGCTTCAGCGCGACCTGCCGGTCCAGCAGCTCGTCGTCGGCGAGCCAGACCCGGCCCATGCCACCACGTCCGAGCAGGCGACGCGGCCGGTAGCGGCCGGCGATCCGCCGGCTCGCGCCCACGCGCGTCGAGCCCACGGTCGGCTCCGCCGCAACTGTTGTCATCGCCTGTCCCGCCCCCCGAAACGGACACGCCGTGCGCGTGTTACCTGTACGGACGCCGGCAGGGGCCGTACAGATACATCGGGCCGCTGGCTCCGGTCAGGTTTGACACACAGTCGCCACCGATATTCACACGGTGTCGGAGAAGACCTCCTCGCGTGCGCGGTCCAGGGCGGCGACGAGGGCTCCGCGCAGGACCGGGTTACCGGTAACGCCGGTCGGGACGACGCTCGGCCCGGTCGGGCACATCCTGGCCGCGGCCCGTTCCACACGGGACGCCAGCTCGGCGCCGCCGGCAGTGCCGACGTCGCCGCTGAGTACGACGAGGCCCGGGTCGATCACGACCGAGACGGCTGCCACCCCGATCGCGAGCCGGTGCGCGAGCTCGTCGAGGTACGCCCTGAAGCCACCGGCGACTGCCGCTCCGACCTGCTCCGAGGCCGATTCCCCGGGCACGCCGTGCCGGCCGGCTAGTTCGGCCATCGCCTCCGGGCCGACCAGCCGCTGGTACGACCCGGACGTCGGGTGCGCGACGTCGGCGGGCAACGGCTCGCCCGGAACCGGCAGCCAGCCGATCTCGCCCGCGCCGCCGAGCACACCGCGGTGCAGCCGGCCACCGAGCATGATGCCGAGACCCTGCCCGACGCCGGTCCAGAGCACCACGAAGTCGTCGTGACCGACGCCGGCGCCGTACCTGTGCTCGGCCAGTGCCACCAGGTTGACGTCGTTCTCGATCGTCACCGACTCACCAAGCCGGTCGCGCAGGCTGGCCAGCACGCCGGCGTGCCAGGCCGGCAGGTCGTAGGAGAAGCGCATGTCGCCGGTGCGCGGATCGACCATGCCCTTGGTACCGATGACGAAGGCGTGCAGCCGGGACATCTCGATTTTCGCGGTCTCGCAGGCTCGCTCGACCGCGCTCTGCACCGTGCCGATCGGGTCGTCGCCGTCCAGCGGGTCTGTCACGACCTCGACGACCACCTCACCGGTGATGTCGGCGACGCCCACCGTGGTCCGGTCCGGCAACACCTCCAGCCCGGCGACGTACGCGGTGGACGGCACCACGCCGTACAGGGCCGCGTTCGGTCCCCGGCTGCCGCCGCGCTCGCCGGTCACCTCGACCAGACCGCGCTCGACCAGCCTTGTCAGTAGCTGGGCCGCGGTCACCCGGGACAGGCCGGTGCGGTCGCCGAGCTCGGCACGGGTGAGCGGCCCGTCCGACAGCAGCAGCTCCAGCGCGGACCGGTCGTTCAGCCTGCGCAACAGCCGCGGCGTGCCTGGGTCTCGGCTCATCCCTGCCTCCATTCGTCACGATAGGCTAACGAGCCATTTCTTTAAAGAAACTTTCTTGTTAGTTTACGGTCACCGCGGCTGACCCGGTGTGACCCCTGGCCCAGCACCGCTGGGCGCACACCGGACCGCGACGAACCGGGAAGGGGATTTGCGCATGAGGAGCTGGAAGGTCACGGCAGCCGCCGCCATCGCGCTGGCCGTGGGACTGGCAGGGTGTGGTTCGGGTGACTCGGGCAGTGAGGACCCGCAGGCTGCCGCGTCGAACGCCGGACCGAAGTTCGCGGGCCAGACCCTGACGGTGTGGCGTCTGGGCGACCCGGTCGAGATCAACAAGAAGTACATGACCGACCTGAACGCCGAGTTCAAGACGCAGACCGGCGCGGACGTCAAGGTCGAATGGGTCCCGTGGCCGGACGCGCAGGCCAAGTGGACCGCCGCGGTCACCGCCGGGTCCGGGCCGGACGTCACCGAGATCGGCAACGACCAGGTCTCGGCCTGGGTCGGCCAGGGCGCCGTCGCCGACATCACCGACGCGGTCGGCGGTAACGCGGAGCTGCAGGAGATCCCGAAGAACCTCTGGGGCTACGAGACCATCGGCGACAGGATCTACGCCGTGCCGTGGGGCGGCGGAACGCGCGCCGTGCTGTACCGCAAGGACTGGTTCAAAGAGCTCGGCATCGCAGTGCCGAAGACCTGGACCGACCTGGTGGCCGCGGGCAAGAAGATCGTTGCCGCGAAGGGCGCCGACGTGGACGGCTTCGCGTTCAACGGCGGCTCGGACGCCAACATGTCGCTGTCCCCGTTCGTGTGGGGTGCCGGCGGCGACTTCGCCGTCAACGAGGGCGGCAAGTGGGTCGGCAAGCTCAACGACCCGGGCTTCAAGGAGGGCTTCCAGTTCTACACCGACCTGGTCGCCAAGGAGGGCGTGTCCCGCAAGTCCGCACTGACCCAGAACTCCGAAGAGATCGGCACCCGGTTCCAGAACAACAAGGTCGGCATGTACGTCACCGGACCGTGGGACCTGGACGGGATCAAGGAGCGCAGCAAGGGCAAGATCGGCGACGCCCAGATGGGGTTCTTCTCGATCCCGGCCAAGGACGGCAGCGGCGTCGCGCCGGCCTTCCAGGGCGGCAACGACATCGCCGTCTGGGAGGACGCGAAGAACAAGGAGCTGGCGGTGGAGTACGTGAAGCTTGCCGCCGGCAAGCAGTTCGGCACCCGGTACGCGAAGGACAACGGGCTGCTGCCGAACTACCCGGACGCGCTGGCGTCATACGCGAGCGACCCGGTGAACGCCGCGTTCGCCGAGACGTTCAAGGTGGCCAAGGGCTTCCCGGCCGACCCGCAGTGGGCCGAGGCCAACGACACCAAGGCGGTGCTGCAGAACGCCGCGCGCGCCGTCATCCAGGGCAAGAAGAGCGTCGACCAGGCGTTGGCCGACGCGAACACCGAGCTCGAGTCGATCCTCAACACCCAGTAAAGGCATGAGCCAGACGACGACCGCCGTCCGGACCGGAGCCAGCAGCTCCGGTCCGGACGGGGCCCCACCACGCCCGCCGAAGCGCCGCCGTACCGGGTGGAGCATGTCGCCCAAGGCGATCCCGTACCTGCTGATCATCCCCGGCCTGCTGGTCATCGCGGTGCTGACCTTCTACCCGCTGTACCAGGTCGTGGTGATGGCGTTCCACAAGGTCGGTCTCGCCGAGATCAGGCCCCGGAACCCGCGCCCGGCCGAGTTCGTGGGCTGGGACAACTTCCAGCAGATCTTCGCCAACCCGCAGTTCTGGTCGACACTGCGCAACACGGTGCTGTTCGCCGTGGCCGCGGTCTCGCTGACGATGGTGGTCGGCACCCTGGTCGGGATCCTGCTGAACCAGCTCGGCAGGGTGATGTCCACGGTCGTGGTGATCGGGCTGATGCTGGCCTGGGGAATGCCGCGGACCGCGGTCGCCGCGGTGTGGAAGTGGATGTTCGACCCCGAGGCGGGTGTCGTCAACTGGTCCCTGAACACGCTGCCGGACTGGCTGACCGGCATGTTGCTCGGCCGGTCGGACTGGACCGGGTACCCGTGGTTCAACGACGTGCTGCCGATCTACATCGTGCTCACCGCGATGGTGGTGTGGCAGTCGTTCCCGTTCATCGCGGTATCGGTGCTGGCCGGCCTGAAGAGCGTGCCGAGCGAGCTGCAGGAGGCCGCGAGGGTGGACGGCGCCGGCCCCTGGACCACGTGGTGGAAGATCACCTTCCCGTTGCTGAAGCCGATCTTCACCGTGCTGCTGGTGCTGTCGGTGATCTGGGACTTCAAGGTCTTCGACCAGCTGTACATCCTGATCCGGACGCTGAACCGGGACGCCGCGAACCTGTCGATCTACGCCTATACGGAGGCGTTCAGCTCGCCGCCGCGGATGGGCACCGGCGCCGCGATCGCGATCGTGCTGACCGCGATCCTGATGGTGATCACCTGCGTGTACGTCCGCCAGATCGTCAAGAACGAGGAGCTGCGATGACCCGGCGTACGCTCACCAGGATCGGCCTGAACGGGCTCGGGCTGCTCGTCTTCGTCGGCTCGGTGTTCCCCGTCTACTGGATGGTGACCACCGCGTTCAAACCGAGCAACGAGATCTTCACCACCGACTTCATCCCGTTCCCGCGTGACCCGACGCTGGAGCACGCGGACCGGGTGTTCACCACCGGCGTGGCCGGCAACTCGATCTGGGTGTACCTCGGCAACAGCCTGGTGATCGCGCTCGGCGCGGTGGTGCTGAGCGGTTTGTTCGCGCTGCTCGGCGCGACGGCGATCGCCCGGTTCCGGTTCCGGTTCCGCTCGTCGTACCTGATCCTGCTGCTGGTGCTCCAGATGATCCCTGGCGAGGCGATGGTGATCCCGCTGTACGTGATGCTGGTCCGGCTCGGGATGACCGACCAGTTGTTCGGTCTGGTGCTCGTGAACGCCGCCGCGGCGTTGCCGTTCGGGATCTGGATGCTGCGCACCTTCATCGCCGCGGTGCCGATGGAGCTCGAGGAGGCCGCCTGGATCGACGGGGCGAGCCGCTGGAAGGCGTACTGGAAGGTGGTCTTCCCGCTGGTGGCACCCGGCCTGGTGGCGACCAGCATCTTCTCGTTCATCACCGCGTGGAACGAGTTCGTGTTCGCGCTGACACTGATCCGGACGCAGAGCAAGTACACGATGCCGGTGGCGCTGAACTTCTTCATCAGCCAGCGCAGTACCGACATCGGCGCGATCATGGCAGCATCCACGCTGATGACGATTCCGGTAGTGGTGTTCTTCCTGATCGTGCAGCGCCGGCTCGTGTCCGGACTGGTCGCCGGGGCGGTCAAGGGGTGACGGCGGTCAACGGCACGGACCTGGGTCTGCGCCGGCTGGCTGCGGGCACGCTGCTGGCCGCGTTCCAGGGCACCGAGGCACCCGAGTGGGTGCTGCGCGAGCTGGACGGCGGGCTGGGCGGCGTGACGCTGTTCGGCTTCAACGTGGCCGAGCCGGCCCAGCTCGGGCGGCTGACCACGGCACTGCGGTCCGCGGGCGACCCGGTGGTCTCGCTGGACGAGGAGGGCGGCGACGTCACCCGGCTCGCGCACCAGGCGGGCAGCCCGTGCCCGGGCAACGCCGCGCTCGGGGCGGTCGACGACACCGCGCTGACCGCCGAGGTGTACCGGGCGATCGGCGCCGAGCTGATCGCCTGCGGCGTCAACCTGGACATGGCGCCGGACGCGGACGTGAATGTCGTGGCCGACAACCCGGTGATCGGGACCCGTGCCTTCGGCAACGATCCGGCGCTGGTCGCACGGCACACCGCCGCCGCGGTCCGCGGACTGCAGGCGGTCAATGTCGCCGCCTGCGTCAAGCACTTCCCCGGCCACGGCGCGACCGAGGTGGACTCGCACCTGGCGATCCCGGTCGTCGACGTCAGTCGCGAGGTGTTGTTCGAGCGCGAGCTGGAGCCGTTCCGGGCGGCGATCGACGCCGGCACCAAGGCGATCATGACCGCGCACGTGGCGGTGCCGGTGCTGACCGGCGCCACTCCCGCGACCCTCTCCCCCGCCGCGCTGACCGGGCTGCTGCGCGAGGAGCTCGGGTTCGACGGCGTGGTGGTCTCGGACGCGCTGGACATGCACGCCATCACCCGCGGCGTCGGACTCACGCACGGTGCGGTGCGGTCGCTCGCAGCGGGCTCGGACCTGCTCTGCCTCGGCCCGCTGCCGACGGCGGGCGACGTCCGGCGGATCATCGACGAGATCGTCGCGGCCGTCGGTGACGGCCGGCTGCCGGCGGCACGGCTGGAGCAGGCGGCGGCCCGGGTCGCCGGCCTGCGCGCCTGGTTCGGCTCGTTCTCCGGAACGGCCGGCGAGCGGCGCGTGGTAGGCCTGCGCGCGGCCCGTCGCGCCGTACGGCTGACCGGTGCCGTCGCCCCGCTGGTCGACCCGCTGGTGGTCGAGGTCGACACCCCGCCGAGCATCGCCGCCGGGCCGGTCCCGTGGGGGGTCGGGTCGTGGCTGCCCGAGGCCGAGGTGGTCCGGGTGGCCGCCGCGCGGGCCGACGCCAACGCCCTGCTGACGCGTGCCGGCGGCCGCTCGCTGGTGGTGGTCGTCAAGGACGCGCACCGGCACCCGGACAGCCGGGCGCTGGTGTCCGCACTGGTCCTCGCCCGTCCCGACGCCACCGTGATCGAGATGGGCCTGCCGATCTGGCAGCCGGACAGCGCGGCCTACATCGCGACATACGGCGCGGCCAGGGCGAACACTCAGGCGGCGATCGAGCTGCTGCGCTGAAGCGCCAGCCGGGCCTGGCCCGCGGTCAGCCGCCGGCCCGGCTCCTTGGCCAGCAGGCCCTCGAGCAGCGGCCGCAGCGATCCGGCGTTGACGAACGGTCCGGGCTCGTCCTGGACCACCGCGATCAGCGTGGAGAACGGGTCGCCCTTGCCGAACGGCGACCGGCCCTCGACCGCCGCGAACAAGGTGGCGCCGAGCGAGAACAGGTCGGACGCCGGGCCGACGTCGTCGCCGCGGGCACGTTCCGGGGAGATGTACGCCGGGCTGCCGGCCATGCCGCCGCTCGGCATTGTGGTCTCGTCGTCGGCGGCGTGCGCGATCCCGAAGTCGGTGAGCACGACGCGGCCGTCGTCGGTCAGCTGCACGTTGGAAGGCTTGACGTCGCAGTGCACCAGGCCGGCGGCGTGCACGGCTTCCAGTGCATCCAGCATCAGGCGCGCGATCCGGGCCACCTCGGCGACCGGCAGTGGGCCGTCGGCCAGCGCCGCGGCCAGGGTTCGCCCTGACAGCAGCTCCATCACGATCCAGGGTTCGCCGTCGTCGTCCATCACCAGGTCGTGCACCGCCACGACACCCGAGTGGTTCAGCCGGGAGGCGGCGCGCGCCTCGCTCAGCGCGCTGTCCCGGACCGCCTGCTCGTCGTCGGAGGCCATTCCGCCGAGGAAGACCTGCTTCAGCGCGACCCGGCGGTCCAGCCGCTCGTCGTGGGCCAGCCAGACCCGGCCCATACCGCCGCGCCCCACCAGGGACAGCAGCCGGTAGCGACCGGCGACCATGTGGCGCGGACCGTCGACGGTCGAGCTGGTGGTCAGCTCCGCCTCGACTGTCATCGTCATGATCGCCTGCCTCGGTCCGTGTCTTGCCCTCTACACGGACCCTGGCCGGAGCTGGTTCAGCGGCCTGGTGGATCCGGTAGTCATGACACGATCCTGCGCCTACGCGACGCGGAGCACATGAAGGAAATGCCTAGTTCGACCCCTCAGATTTCCCGGACCGGCACCTTAGGCCCGCGGCGCAGACCTCAGGCCATGGCCCAGGTACTAGGAGTTCTCGAGGGAGTTGTCGAGCGGTACCCGGGCGGTGGTGTCCAGAAGCTCCTGCTCGTCGGCGAGCCGGGCGTGCTCGACCTGCACCACGACCGAGCCGTCGTCCATCACCAGCGTCATCACGCCGTTGTCGAACCACGGCCCGTGGTCGATCCGCCAGTCCAGGCCGACGTCGCCGACCTTCGCGGCCCGGGCCAGGGCGTGCAGTCCCGCGGTGAACACCTTGGTGTCGAGCAGCCGGTTCCCCCAGCGGATGTACCGAGGTACCGGGTTCCGGAACGGCGACATGGTCAGCTGGTGCAGCGCGGTACCCGGATGCCGGGTGGCGCGCAGCCGGGCCCGCGCGAGGTAGCTGCAGTGCACGTCCCCCGACAGCATCAGCAGCGTCCGCGGTGGTTCGGGCAGCCCGACCGCCTCGGTGATCAGCTCGGTGACGTCGTCGAGCGAGGCCCGGAACGACGCCCAGTGCTCCAGGTCCATGCCCTGCCGGATCCGTTCCCCGAACTTCGCGGCTCGCCGTCCCCAGACGCCGGACGACACCGCCTCGTCCCAGCCCTCCAGATGGTGCAGCCCGGGCGCGAGCAGGAACGGCAGCGTCGAGGCCAGCATCAGGTGCTCGATGTGGTGGTCCGCCTCGAGGGTGTGCCGGCGCACCCAGGCCCACTCGTGACTGTCCACCATCGCCCGCTCGGACGGGTCCAGGTGCCGCGAGCAGCGCGAGTCGATCGCGACCAGCCGGATCCCGCGGGCCTTGGTGCCCAGGTCGCGGTAGAAGCTCCACCGGGTCGAAGCAGGGTCCTCGTCCGCCGTCCAGGCGAAGTCGTCCAGGTACTTCGACCGCTCGGCGTCGTCGGGCAGCGACAGCATCGCGGCGTACGTGGGGTCCTTCTCGAGCTGCTCGGGCGCCAGGTTGCCGACGTGCTGGTAGACCCAGTACGACGCGTACGCGCCGACCACGCGGTCCCGCCACCACGGCTCCGACGTCACCCAGCGGCGCCAGCTCAGCGAGGTGTTCCAGTCGTCGCGCAGGTCGTGGTCGTCCAGCAGCATGGCCAGCGGCACGGTGGAGAACAGCCAGCGCACCGCGGGTGGCGTCCAGGAGTCGTCGTACAGCCAGGTGTACTCCTCGTAGTTCCCGATCTCGTCCTCGACCTCGGAGCCCTCCCGGCCGCCGTGCGCCGCGCGCAGCTTGTCCAGCACCACCTCGGACGGATCGTCGGCGTACATCTGGTCACCGAGCAGCAGCAGCGCGTCCGGCCAGTGCATACGGTCCTGCCCGGCCATCCGCTCCGCGAGCGCGACCAGGGCGTCCGGTCCGAACTGCTTCCAGCCCTTGTCGTCGAACGGTGCGGACCGCCGGCAGGACCCGAACGCGAACCGGAACGTGCCGCCCTCCGGCGCCGGTGTGCGGATCACGCTCGGGCCGAAGGTGTCCGCGACCTCGGCGACCGGCCAGACCGCTGTGCCGTCCAGACTGACGCCGTACTCGGTCTCGGTGCCGGGTTCGAGGTTCTCGACCAGCACCAGCGCGTAGTGGTGACCGTGCACCGACCACGTCCGGGCGCGGTGCCCGAGCACCTCCACCTCGCACGGCCGGTCTGTCTCCACCCAGACGGTCGCGCGGGTGTCGTCGACGTACCGCAGCAGCGGTCCGAGTCGCAACCGCGGGTCCTGCTTCTCCTGCATCCGGAAACGGTACGCGGTGACGCCGATCGCGGCCATACCTACCTCGCGACCTACTGCGCGACCTACTGCGCCGACCTACATGCTGTGCGGGGTCGGAGCTGACATGACGCACCGCGATGATGGGTAGCGCCACGTCGAGGAGCTGACCGGATGGACTGGTTCGCCGCGGAGGACTACGAGCTGGGTCGCACGCTGTTCCAGCGCGGCCTGGCGGTGGTCTACGTGGTCGCGTTCCTGTCCGCGGCCAACCAGTTCCGGGCGTTGCTCGGCAGCGGTGGGCTGCTGCCGATCCCCGCGTTCGTCCGGCGGATGCCGTTCTGGGACGCGCCGAGCCTGTTCCAGCTCCACTACTCGGACCGGTTGTTCGCCGCCGTCGCCTGGTCCGGGGTGGTCGTCGCGGCGGCGGTCGCGCTCGGCCTGGCCGACCTGGTGCCGTGGCCGGCGGCGATGCTGGTCTGGCTGATGCTGTGGCTGGCGTACCTGTCGATCGTGAACGTCGGCCAGCGCTGGTACGGGTTCGGCTGGGAGTCGCTGCTGCTCGAGGCCGGGTTCCTCGCGGCCTTCCTCGGCGACGACGACGTCGCTCCCCCGCTGCTGGTGCTGATCCTGCTGCGCTGGCTGCTGTTCCGGCTCGAGTTCGGCGCCGGGATGATCAAGATCCGTGGCGACAACTGCTGGCGGAACCTGACCTGCCTGTACTACCACCATGAGACCCAGCCGATGCCCGGCCCGCTGAGCTGGTGGTTCCACCGCCTGCCGAGGCCGCTGCACCGCGTCGAGGTGGCCGCCAACCACATCACCCAGCTGGTGGTGCCGTTCGGGCTGTTCGCGCCGCAACCTGTGGCCGGCGTCTGTGCCGCGGTGATGATCGTGACCCAGCTCTGGCTCGTTGCCAGCGGCAACTTCGCCTGGCTGAACTGGCTCGCCATCGTGCTCGCGGTCTCGGTACTGCCGGACGGGTTCTGGGGCGTCGACGATACCGCGGTGAACACCGCCGGCAGCACCCCGGCGGTGTTCACCGGCCTGGTGCTGGCGGTGACGGCGCTGATGCTGGTGCTGAGCTGGTGGCCGGCGCGGAACCTGGTCTCCCGGTCGCAGCTGATGAACGCGTCGTTCAACCGGTTCCACCTCGGCAACACCTACGGCGCGTTCGGCTCGGTCACCCGGGTCCGGCACGAGGTGGTGCTGGAGGGCACCGCCGACGTCACGCTCGGGCCGGATACACAGTGGCGGGAGTACGAGTTCAAGGGCAAGCCCGGCGACGTACGCCGGCTGCCGCGGCAGTTCGCGCCGTACCACCTGCGGCTGGACTGGCTGATGTGGTTCGCCGCACTGTCCCGCCAGTACGCCGACCGCTGGTTCCTCGCCCTGGTCGGCAAGCTGCTGGTGAACGACCGGGCGGTGCTCGGGCTGCTGCGGCACAACCCGTTCCCGGAAGCGCCGCCGGTCTACGTCCGGGCCCGGATGTACCGGTACCGCTTCACCACCCGGGCCGAGCGACGCGAGACGGGCGCCTGGTGGCACCGGACCGACGTCGGCGAGTACCTGCCACCCGCGCGCTCGCCGGACGGGTGAGGCGCAAGCGGCTCGTCAGGGCCTGAGGGCGGAGCGGAGGCGGTCGAGAACAGACGCGTCCTCGATCGTGGAGGGGACGTGCTCGGGGACGCCGTCGGCGATCTCGCGCATCGTCTTGCGCAGGATCTTGCCGGACCGGGTCTTCGGCAGGCCGTCGACCACCCGGACGTCCTTCAGCGCGGCGACCGCGCCGATCTGGTCGCGCACCATCGCCACCAGCTCGGCGCTCACCTCGTCGTGGTCGGCGTCCACGCCGGCCTTCAGCACCACGAACCCGCGCGGCACCTGGCCTTTCAGCGGGTCCGCCGCACCGATCACCGCGCACTCCGCGACCGCCGGGTGCTGCGCGATCACCGCCTCCATCGAGCCGGTGGACAGCCGGTGCCCGGCCACATTGATGACATCGTCGGTGCGGCCCATCACGTACAGGTAGCCGTCCTCGTCGACGAACCCGCCGTCGCCGGTCAGGTAGTGCCCGTCGAACACCGACAGGTACGACGCGACGTACCGCTCGTCGTCCTGCCACAGCGTCGGCAGCGTGCCGGGTGGCAGCGGCAGCCGCACGCAGATCGCCCCTTCGTTGCCCGGAGCAACTTCCTTGCCGGTCTCGTCCAGCACCCGGACGTCGTACCCGGGAACGGGCACCGACGGCGATCCGGCCTTGATCGGCAGCGGTTCCAGCCCCCGCGGGTTCGCCGCGATCGGCCAGCCGGTCTCGGTCTGCCACCAGTTGTCCACGACCGGGATACCGAGCGTCTCGCTCGCCCACTCGTAGGTGTTCGGGTCCAGCCGCTCGCCGGCCAGGAACAGGTTGCGCAGGCTGCCGATGTCGTACTGCTTCAGCAGTGTCGCGTTCGGGTCCTCCTTCTTGATCGCGCGGAACGCGGTCGGTGCGGTGAACAGCCCCTGCACCCGGTGGTCGGCGATCACCCGCCAGAACGCGCCGGCGTCCGGCGTACCGACCGGCTTGCCCTCGTACAGCACAGTGGTCGCGCCAGTGATCAGCGGCGCGTAGACGATGTACGAGTGCCCGACCACCCAGCCGACGTCGGACGCCGCCCACCAGACCTGGCCCGGCTGGATGTCGTACACGTTCGCGAGCGACCACGCCATCGCCACCGCGTGCCCGCCGTTGTCGCGGACGATCCCCTTCGGCTTACCGGTCGTGCCAGAGGTGTAGAGCACGTACAGGGGGTCGGTGGCGGCGACCTTCGCACAGGTCGCGGGCGCGGACGCGCCGGCCTTCATCGCCGTCGCCCAGTCGATGTCGCGGCCCTCGGTCATCGCCGCCTCGGCCTGCGGCCGCTGCAGGACCACGCACGTCTGCGGGCTGTGCCCGGCCAGCTCGATCGCCTTGTCCAGGAGGGGTTTGTACTCGACGGTGCGGCCCGGCTCGATTCCGCAGGAGGCGCTGACCACCACCTTCGGCTGCGCGTCGTCGATCCGCACCGCGAGCTCGTTCGCGGCGAACCCGCCGAACACGACCGAGTGCACCGCGCCGATCCGGGCGCACGCGAGCATCGCGATGACGGCTTCCGGGACCATCGGCAGGTAGATCAGCACCCGGTCGCCCTTGCCGACACCGAGCTGGTCGAGCGCGCCGGCGAACGCGGCCACCTGCTCGAGCAGCTCGGCGTAGGTGTACGTGCGCTTCGTACCGGTCACCGGGCTGTCGTAGATCAGCGCGGCCTGGTCGGCACGGCCCGCGACGACGTGCCGGTCCAGCGCGTTGAAGCACGTGTTCAGCACGCCGTCGGGGTACCAGCGGTAGAACGGCGGCCGGCTGTCGTCCAGCGCCCGCTGCGGAGCGGTGAACCAGTCGACCAGGCCGGCCTGGGCCGACCAGAACCGTTCCGGATCGGACAGGCTCTCCTCGAACGCCTCGCGATAGCTGGTCATGGCCCTACCCTCGCACGACTCGGGAGGCTCAGAGGTGCTCGAGACTGTCGGCGGTCAGCGTGATCACGGCGCCGACCAGCTCGCGCCGGCAGGCGACCGCGTGACCGGTGCAGGCGAGGAACGCCCCGCCCTCGGCGTCCACCACCCGGTACGCGACCGGTTCGTTGCAGATGACGCTCGGCGCGGTCACCGGCTGGTGGCAGGACAGCACCCGGCAGCCGGCCTCGGGTCCGGTGCTCGTCAGGGTGATGCCGTGATCCGGGCAGACGCCCCAGCCGACCGCGCAGGTGCCGCTCCCGGTCGCCATCGCGCGGACCAGCTCACCGGCGACCTTCTCCAGCTCCTCGGCCGCACGGCGGCACGCCTCGGCCGCGGACTGCAGCGGCTGCCAGTACCGGCCCGAGTCCAGGTCCACGCTGCCGAGCAGTCCCTGGTTGGCGGCATCGATACCGTCCGCAACCACGGCGGCGGCCGCTGCCAGCTGTCCGAGCCGGCCAGGATTGGGCACGCCGTCGTCGACCGGGACGGCCACCATGTGCTCCGTGGTGACCACTTCCGGGTTGTCGGCGTCCTCATGGCCGTTGCGGCGGGCGGTCCGCTTGGCTCGAATCATCCAGTTCTCCCCCAATGAACACTGTCAGCGGGATGTTGTCATGTCAGACACGCTGCGGCCAGCGCGGGCGGCGTGTATCACATACGGCTACAGGCGCAGTTGCGGAGTGCGACGAGTTCCTAGAACGCGTGTTCGACTGCGGTGTAGAGTAGGGCCTCATGATGCAGGGTTCGCTGTTCGACGTCTCCGATGACATCGGCCTCCTGCCGCTCCGGTCGGCCCGCCGTACGACGCTCGGCGACGGTGCCTGGATCGACCTACGGCCGGGCTGGCTGACCGGCGCCGACACCGTGTTCGACCGGCTTGTCGATCACGTACCGTGGCGGGCCGAGCGGCGGCAGATGTACGACCGGGTGGTCGACGTGCCGCGGCTGGTCTGCTTCTACGACGAGGACGACCCGCTGCCGCTCCCGGTGCTCGACGCCGCCCGCTCCGCCCTCAGCGACCACTACGGCGAGGAGCTCGGCGAGCCGTTCCGCACGGCGGGCCTGTGCTACTACCGCGACGGCCGGGACAGCGTCGCCTGGCACGGCGACACGATCGGCCGCGGTAGCACCGAGGACACCATGGTCGCGATCATCTCGGTCGGCGCGCCGCGGGCGCTGGCGCTCCGTCCGCGCGGCGGAGGCGGCCGCACCGTGCGGCACGTGCTCGGACACGGCGATCTGATCGTGATGGGCGGCTCCTGCCAGCGCACCTGGGAGCACGCCGTGCCGAAGGCGACCGGGTTCGTCGGACCGCGGATCAGCATCCAGTTCCGGCCGCGCGGGGTCCGGTAGCCGGAGGTCGGTGGCTCGTTGCGCCCGGCGTGGCAGGTTCGTGCCGGGCCATCACCCATTCCCGGAAGTTTCTGGCATAATTCCCGCCGCTGCGCCATCTGGGGCGCACGGGGGATTCACAGAAATGGTGGGGGCTCCGCCTGATGTTCATACGTCTTGTCGCCCTGTCCGCTCTCGTCGGCTCGACCCTGGTCCCGGCGACCGCGACCTCGGCACTGCCCGCGGAACCGCCCGGCCCGGCGGACCTGAAGGTGAAACAGCTGCCGAGACCCGAACGGCAGCCCGCGAAGGCCGCGTCGTACGACCCGCACACGGTGCTGGTGAGGTTCAAGCCCGGCGCCTCGGCAGCCGCCCGCGACGCTGCTCTGCGGTCTCGCAGCGCGACAAAGGTGCGCACGATCGGCGGCTACGTGAAGGTCCGTACCCTGGGGTCCGCGACCGACCTCCTGCGTCGTCTGAAGACCGACGCGACGGTCGAGACGGCGACGCTGGACTATGCCCGGACGAAGGCAGCCGTGCCGAACGACCCCGGCTACACGGCCGGCTACCAGCGCAACCTCGACGTCGTGCGGCTTCCGGCGGCTTGGGATGTGACCAAGGGCTCGACGTCCCAGGTGATCGCCGTGCTCGACACCGGAGTCGACGTCAGTCATGAGGACCTGGTCGGCCGCACGGTCGCTGGGTTCAACGTGATCGACGGCGACGCGAACGTGGCGGACATCGACGGCCACGGAACGATGGTCGCCGGGATCGCGGCGGCCAATACGAATAACGGCAAGGGAATCGCCGGCGCGGCCTGGACGGGCAGGATCATGCCGGTCCGGGTCTTCGCCACACCGGACAGTGCCTTCGACTCCGACATCGCGACAGGTGTCCGATGGGCCGCGGACCATGGTGCGTCGATCATCAACCTCTCGCTGGGCGGGCCGGGTGAGGCACCGCTGATCCAGGATGCGATCACCTACGCGACCGGCTTGGGATCCCTTGTCGTCGTCGCGGCCGGCAACTCCGGCGCCACCGAGCCGAACTATCCCGCCGCCTACCCGGAGGTGCTGGCGGTCGGCGCGACCGACAACGCAGGCCGGCTGACGGATTTCAGCACCTCGGGCGACTGGGTGGACGTAGCCGCGCCGGGCTTCGACATCACCTCGCCGTACTTCGACCCGGCGACTCCCGCGATCCACGACTACTACGCCACCGGGAGCGGAACCTCGTTCTCCGCGCCGCTCGTCGCAGGCATCGCCGCCTTGGTGCGGACACAGTCCCCGTCGCTCAGGCCAGACCAGGTCCTGCAGCGTTTGAAGCAGAGCACCCGGGATGCCGGGGTCCGCGGCATCGACCCGTTCTACGGCCACGGGTTCCTCGACGCCTACACCGCGCTCGGCGGCGCACGGATCGCCGACCTGTCCGGTCCGGCGGCGGATCACAACGACACACCTGCCAGAGCGACCGCACTGACCAGCACAGCCACCGGAACGATCACCTCCGCCGGCGACGTCGACTGGTACAGCGTCAGCAGCGCCTCGGCGCGGGCTGTGCGGGTGACCGCCACACCGGAGCCGTTCGACCCGCTGTTGTCGCAGAACAACGATCCTGTGATCGACGTCTACGACGCCGACCTGCGTTCACTCAAGCATGTCGACGACTTCCTCTTCGGGCCGGAGACACTCGACGCGTCGCTACCTTCCGGCACGAGCTACGTCGCCGTACGCAACTTCAACGGTTCGTCGGACAGCCGCCCGTACACGGTCACAGTCGCGGCGATCGGGTCGGCGACGAACGATCCCAAGACGGACGTCTGGGTGCGGGACGTGTCGCCGGAGAACATCGGCCTGCAGAACTCACTGGCAGGGGGCCCGACCGTCACGTTCCCGCGGCAGCTCGAGCCCGCGTCGGTCACCGACTCCACGGTGCAACTGGTGGACGGCCGGACCGGTCAGCCCGTGCCGGCCGGCGTGACCTATGACGCGGCAGCCAGGCAGGCCACCATCACACCGACCGCGCCGCTGGCGGACCTGGCGCCGTACCGGATCATGGTCGGCGCGGTCCAGGAACTCGGCGGTGCGACCAACACGGCGCCGGTATCGACCACATTCCGAGCGGACGTACTGCCGGCTGCCGCCGCCGGGTTCGACGCGACCGGGTGGTGGAACTCGGCCACCCTGCGCTGGAGCCTGCCGTCGCTGAACGACTTCAACCAGGTCATCGTGCGGCGCTCCACCGGCGGTGCTCCCCCGGCCTCGCCGACCGAGGGCGTCGCGGTCTACACCGGCACCGGGACGTCCGCGACGGCGAGCGGCCTCGGCTGGGGTGTGACGTACGTCTTCCGGATCTGGGTCAAGGACAGGGCGGGCCAGCTCAGCCCGCCGGCCGAGACCCGGCTGGGCGGTAGCCGGACCGGGCTCGCAGTCTCGACCACCGCGCTGACGTACGGCGGTTCGGTGACGTTGAAGGGCCGGCTGCTCAAGGCTGACGGCACCGGCGCGATCGCCGGCGCGCCGCTGCGGCTGTACGCGCGCCAGAAGGGCACGGCGAGCTGGCGGCTGCTGCGGACCGCGACCACGGACAGCGCCGGCTGGGCCTCGTTCGTGTACAAGCCGTCGTTCGGGAACGACTTCCAGTGGCGCTGGTACAGCGGCTCGCCGGACCTGATCGGCTCCGGCAGCAACATCGCCGGTGTCGGCGTCCGCCCGGTGGTGTCGGCGTACGTCTCTCGCACGACGCTCCCGCTCGGCGGCACGGTCAGCATCTCCGGTGGCGTCAGCCCGAACCACATCGGCCAGGCCGTGGTGCTGCAGCGGTACCTGGGCAGCAACCGCTGGGGCAACGTCTCCTCGGCGAAGCTGTCGTCCGCCAGCATCTACAAGTTCACGCTGAAGCCGGCGGCGCGCGGGTCGTACAGCTACCGCGTCGTTCGCGCGGCGGACGCCGACCACCTGGTGGGGGTCAGCCCGACCCGCAGCTTCCGGGTGAGCTGAGGTCTACGCGGCCTTCCGACCGGGTCGCACCTGTTGCGACCCGGCCGGCGTCACCGCGTGGACGCCGAGCAGCCGTACGCCGAGCCGGTCGCAGACCCGGACCGCCACGGTGAGCCACAGCCGGTCGGCGGCGGTCGCCCGCGGCGTACCCGGTCTGGCGACGGCGAGCAGCAGGCCGAGGTCGGCGCGCAGCGTGGCCGCGGCCGACACGAACGCGTGCAGCAGTCGCTCGGCCTCGTCCTCACGGCACTGCACGGGCAGGTCGTCGACCACGATCGGCTGCGCGACACGGTCCTCGCCGTCACAGAGCAGCAGGTAGAGCGCGCCGGCTTCGCGGCTCGCCGCACTGACGAAGAGATCGAGCACGTCGTCGAGGAGGGCCGGGTCGGTCACCGGCCTCTCGGACCAGTCATCTGGGAGATCTTCGAAGCTCATGCCCTGCAGCCTGTCGTGATCAGCTCGATGCCCGGTGCGGGTTGTCCACAGTCTGTGAAGAACTGACCGACGACACGCCGGGGTGATGGGGTCAGCGGCCGACGAGAGCGCGCAGGAGGGTGTGGAGGCGGTCCAGGGCGGCGGGGATTCGGGGTTGCGGGATGAGGCCATAGCCGAGGGCCAGGCCGTTCAGCGGCTGCGGGCCGAAGGAGTAGCGGGAGAGCGTCTCCAGCGCGATGCCGGCGGCGCCCGCCTCGTCGGCGAGGTGGTCGGCGTCCACCCGCGTGAACGCCGCCAGATGCAGCCAGGCAGCGGACGGGACCGGCGTGAGGTACTCGGACAGGTCGGTAGTCAGCGCGTCCAGGATCAGCGCGCGGCGGGCGGCGTACTCGCGGGCGGCCTTGCGGATGTGCCGGGCCAGCAGACCCTCGTCGATCAGCCGCGCCAGCGCCGCCTGGTTGGTCAGCTCGCTGTGCCAGTCGGTCAGCTGCTTGGCCGCCAGCAGCGCCGGCTGCAAGGATGCCGGCGCGACCAGGAACCCGAGCCGCAGCCGCGGCAGCAGCGTCTTCGAGAACGACCCGACGTAGATCACCCGGCCGCCGCTGTCGAGTGACTGCAGCGGTTCCAGCGGGCGGTCGGAGAACCGGAACTCGCTGTCGTAGTCGTCCTCCACCACCACCGCACCGCGCCGGTCGGCCCAGGCCAGCAGCGCGGTACGGCGGGCCAGCGACATCGGCGTTCCGAGCGGGAACTGGTGCGACGGGGTCACGTACACCAGCGCGGCATCGTCCGGGAGCGCCTCGACCACCAGGCCCTCGTCGTCCACCGGTACGCCGCTCACCCGGGCGCCCTGCGAGGCGAACAGGTTCCGCGCCGGCGGGTACCCGGGCTCCTCGACCGCGACCCGCCGGCCTGGCTCGACCAGCACCCGGCCGATCAGGTCCAGCGCCTGCTGCGCGCCGCTGGTCACCAGCACGTCGTCGGCGCCGGTGCGCACCGACCGGGACACGCCGATGTAGCGCGCGATCGCCTCCCGCAGGGCCGGATGCCCGGCCGGTCCGCTGTACGCGGTGGTCCGCAGCGCCGAGGCACGCAGCTCGCGCACCACCAGCCGCCGCCAGGTCTGCAAAGGGAACAGGTCGGGGTCCGGCAGCCCGATCCGGAAGTCGTACGGTGACGTCTGCTGCTCCATCGTTGCTGGTGGCAACGACTTCCAGAGACTGCGCGGTTGTACGCCGAGCCCCGCCGGCGCGGTCCGCACCCGGAGGCGGGTCAGCGGCTCGGTGCTGACGAACGTGCCGGCGCCGACCTTCCCGACCAGGAACCCTTCCGCGGTCAGCCGCTCGTAGGCGGTCGCGACCGTGTTCCGCGACACCTCGAGCTGCTGGGCGAGCTCGCGGCTCGGCGGCAGCCGCTCACCGGCCCGCAGCCGGCCGTCCAGGATCGCGTCGAGCAGCTGCCGGTAGATCCGCGCGGCCAGGTCGCCCCGACCGGCGAGTGTCACCTGCACGTCCATGACGGGAGGCTACATTGGCCCAAACAGTCTTGACTAGATTGGCGCTTCTGTCGGTCCAATATCGGTCCTACCGTCGTCCTATGACGACCTCATCCCGCACCCAGCGCCCCGCCTCCCGGCTGCTCGCCGGCGCTCAGCTGACCAGCTCGATCGGCGACGGCGCGTTCCTGGTCACCTCGGCGCTGTTCTTCACCCACGTGGTCGGCCTGTCCGCCACCCAGGTCGGGCTCGCACTGACCATCGGCTGGGCGACCGGACTCCTGGCCGGCGTCCCGCTCGGACACCTCGCCGACCGGCGCGGGCCGCGTGGCGTCGCGATCGCGCTGGCGGTCAGCACCGCGGTCGCGGTCGGGTCGTTCCTGGTGGTGCGGTCGTTCCCGGTCTTCCTCGCCGCGGTCGTCCTCTACACCGTCTCGCAGACCGGCCTCGCCGCCGCCCGGCAGGCGCTGCTCGCCGGCCTGGTCGCGCCGGCCGAGCGGACCCGGACCCGCGCACACCTGCAGTCCACCGCCAACGCCGGGCTCGCGATCGGCGCCATGCTGGGCGGTCTCGCGCTGTACGTCGACACCCCCGCCGCGTACCTGACCGTCTTCGCGCTCGACGCGGCCGGCTTCCTGGTCGGCGCGACGCTGCTGCGCCGGCTGCCCGTCGTACCGCGGGTGCTCAAGGTCGCCGGCGAGCCGGCGCTGGCCGTGCTGCGCGACCGCCCGTACGCCGTGATCGCGCTGCTCAACACCGTGATGCTGCTGTACATGCCGCTGCTCAGCCTCGTCGTGCCGCTGTGGATCGTCGAGCGGACCGAGGCGCCGGGCTGGATGGTCGCCGCGATGCTGGTGCTGAACACGGTCAGCGTGGTGTTGTTCCAGGTCCGGATCGCCCGCCGGGTCACCGGGCTGCGAACCGCGACCCGGCTGGTCCGGTACGCGGGTGCGCTGATGATGGCGTCCTGCGCGGTGTTCGCGCTCTCGTCCGGCGGCTCGGCCTGGACTGCGGCAGTGGTGCTGCTGGCCGCGGCGGCGCTGCAGGTGGTCGGCGAGATGATGCTCGCCTCGGGCGCCTGGGAGATCAGCTTCGGGCTGGCACCGGCCGACAAGCAGGGACAGTACCAGGGCTTCTTCGGCACCGGTACGGCGATCGCCCGGATGGCCGGCCCGCTCCTCCTCACCACCCTGGTCCTCGGTCTGGGCACCGCCGGCTGGCTCATCCTCGGCGCTCTCTTCCTCGCCGCCGCCTGCGCCTTCACCCCCGCCGTCCGGTACGCCACCCGCCCCACCACCCCCCGCGCGACCGCCATCCCCCACCCGGCACTAGCAGCCTGACCCTCCCTTCCTGCCGTTCGGATCTGAGGATGCGGACTAGAGGAACTGGGAGAGGGTGTGGATGAGCAGGCCGGCCAGGCCGCCGACGACGGTGCCGTTGATGCGGATGAACTGGAGGTCCCGGCCGACGTGCAGCTCGATCCGCTCGGCGGCCTCGCGACCGTCCCAGCGTTCGATCGTGTCCGAGATGACCGAGACGATCTCTGCGCCGTACGTGCGGACCACGTAGCCGACCGCCTCCGCGGCGCGGGCGTCGACCCGGTTCCGCAGTCCGGCGTCCTCCTCGAGCCGCCGGCCGAGATCGGTGAGTGCCTCCCGGGCCCGGGCACGGAACGGGCCGTCCGGGTCGCCGACCGCGTCGATCAGCGCGGTGCGGACCGAGTCCCAGACCGCGGTCAGGCTCGGCCCGACGTCGGGGTGGCTGAGCATCCGGCGCTTGAAGTTCTCGAACCGCTGCATCACCGCGGGGTCGTCCTGCAGGTCGCGGGCGAACTGGACCAGCAGGTCGTCGATCGCGCGCCGGGCGGCGTGGTCCGGGTTGTCGCGGACGTCGCCGAGCCAGGCCAGCGCCTCCCGGTGGATCCGGTCGATCACGAGCATGTCGACCCAGCGCGGCGACCAGCGCGGGGCACGCGGGCCGACCACTTCCGCGACCACGTCGCGGTTGTCCCGCAGCCAGCCGTACCCCTCGCCGATAGCCAGGTCGAGCAGTGCATGGTGCGCGCCATCGTCGACCACGGAACGCAGCAGGTGCCCGGCGATCGGGCTGAGCGGCTCGTCGGCGAACCGCGGCAGCAGCGAGCGCTCGATGAAGGCGGTGACGTCGTCGTCGCGGACCATCGGCAGCACCTTGCCGACGGTGTCCGAGACCACCTCGACGACCCGCTCGGCATGGTTGCCGGACCGCAGCCACTCGCCGGCCCGGCGCGACACCTCCGCGGTGCGCATCTTCTCGGCGACGACGTGCTCGGCGAGGAAGTTCTGGCTGACGAACTCCTCCAGGCTCTCGGCCAGGCTGTCCTTGCGGGTAGGCACGATCGCGGTGTGCGGGATCGGCAGGCCGAGCGGCCGGCGGAACAGCGCGGTGACCGCGAACCAGTCCGCCAGCGCGCCGACCATCGCCGCCTCCGCGGCGGCGTTCAGGTAGCCCCATCCGCCGTCGCGGTGCAGCGTTGCGACGTACACGGCGGCCGCGAACAGCAGCAGCGAGAGCGCCACCGTGCGCATCTGCCGCAGGCCTCGGCGCCGGACCAGGTCGGGAGCGCTCAGCGCGATCGTTGCCATGTCCTCGATCTTGCCCTGTTACCGTCAATGACGCCGGTCAACGACATGGGAGGGCATCCGAGTGGACGTGGTCGAGGTCACCAGCGAGGAGCAGCTGCGGGAGCTGATCGGCACGCCGTTGCCGCGTACGGCGAACAAGGCCCGGGCGACCTTGCACCCGCTGGACAAGGACTGGCTGGCGGCGGCGCCGTTCTGCATGATCGCGACCTCGGCCGCGGACGGCAGCTGCGACGTGTCCCCGAAGGGCGACCCGGCGGGCTTCACCCTGGTGCTCGACGACAGCACGATCGCGATCCCGGAGCGCCCCGGCAACAAGCGCGCGGACGGGTTCCGCAACATCCTGAGCAACCCGCACGTCGGCCTGCTGTACATCCTGCCCGGCCGCTCCGACACGCTGCGGATCAACGGCCGGGCCCGGATCGTCGCGGACGCGCCGTGGTTCGACCAGATGGTGGTCAAGGGTCACCGCCCGCAGCTCGCGCTGCTGGTCGAGATCGACGAGATCTTCCACCACTGCTCGAAGGCGTTCCTGCGTTCGGCGCTGTGGAAGCAGGAGACCTGGAACACCGGCGCGGTTGCGTCCCGGGCGCTGATCGCGAAGGCACTGGAGCGGCCGGACGAGACGATCGAGGAGCTCGAGGAGTACTACGGCGCGAAGTACCTGGAGAAGCTCTACAAGGCCTGACCGCTTGGCGTTGTCATGAGACACATGCGACCATGTGTCTCATGACCTCCGCACCCAGCGTCGTACCCGATGATCCGGTGCTCGAGGCCGCCCGGACCGCGTTCCTGCGGGACGGGTGGATCGACATGCGGGCGCTCGCGACCGAAGCGGGTGTCGGCCGGGCGACGCTGTACCGCCGGGCCGGGAGCCGCGACCAGGTGCTCGCCGAGGTGCTGTGGCAGCTGGCCGCGGAGTCGCTCGAGCGGTCGAGGCGTACGGCGTCCGGCCGCGGCGTCGACCGGGTGGTCGCGACCCTGCACGGCGTGATGCACGAGATCGTCACCGCCCCGGCACTGCAGGCCTTCCTCGATCGCGACCCGGAGAGCGCGCTGCGCGTCCTCACCTCCCGCGCCGGCGGCGTGCAGGACCGGATCGTCACCGCGGTGCGGGAGCTGGTCACCGATGAGCTCCGGCCGCCGCGCGGGATCGACCCGGAGGCGCTCGCGTACGCCGTGGTACGGGTCGCCGAGTCGTTCTGCTACGCCGACGTGCTCACCGGGCAGCGGCCGGACATCGACACCGCCGCGCTGATCATCCGCCGGCTGCTGTCCGACGGGGCCTGAGATGACCGTCAGCTACACCGCACCGGACTCGCGCTGGGCCGACCTGAACGGCCCGGTGCACTACGTCGACCACGGCGGGCCCGCCGGCGGACCGCTGATCGTCTGCGTGCACGGCCTCGGCGGCTCGCTGGTGAACTGGGCCGCGCTCGCCCCGAGGCTCACCGGTACGGCGCGGGTGCTGGCGGTCGACCTGGCCGGGTTCGGCCGGACCCGGCTGCTCGGCCGGTCGGCGAGCGTCACAGCGAACAGGCGGCTGCTGCACCGGTTCCTGACCGAGGTGGTGGGAAAGCCCGCGATCCTGGTCGGCAACTCGATGGGCGGGCTGATCACCTCGCTGCAGTTCGGCACTCACCCGGAGACCGTTTCCGGTGCGGTCCTGATCGACCCGGCGCTGCCGGTGGTGCTCGGCAGCCGGCCGGATCCGGTGGTGTCCGCGATGTTCGCGGCGTACGCGATTCCGCCGCTGGGCCGGGCCGCGCTGCGTGCACGCAAGCGCGGTGGTCCCGAGCAGGCCGCGATGGACGTGCTCCGGCTGTGCTGTGTGGACCCCGGCCGGATTCCGCCAGAGGTGGTGCGGCAGCACCTGGCCATGGCCCGGACCCGCTACGGGTACACCGACGCGGACGCGGCACTGGTGGACGCGGCCCGGTCGCTGATGTGGGTGCTGGCCCGCCGCGGCCGGCACCTGCAGCGGCTCAACTCGTACCGCGGTCCAGTGCTGCTGCTGCACGGCGACCGGGACCGGCTCGTCCCGCTGGCGGCCGCACGGGCCGTCGCGAGAGCGAACCCGGCCTGGCGGTTCGAGGTCGCGCACGGCGTCGGCCACGTGCCGCAGCTCGAGGTGCCGGACTGGACCGCTGGCCACATCCTCGACTGGCTCGCCACCGAGTGGGAGACACGATGAAGCAGCTCACCGGACTCGACGGCGCGTTCCTCGCGATGGAGACGCACGCGGTGTTCGGGCACGTCGGCAGTGTCTGCGTGCTGGACCCGAAGACGGCCCCGGAGGAGGTCACGCTCGACTACCTCATCAGGGCGATCGAGGAACGGCTGCCGCTGGTGCCGCTGTTCCGGCGCCGGCTGGCCGAGGTACCGCTCGGGCTGGACCAGGCCTGGTGGATCGACGACCCGGACTTCGACATCGAGTTCCACGTCCGTGAGCTGGCGCTGCCGAAGCCCGGCTCGGACCGGCAGCTCGCCGACCAGGTCGCGCGGCTGCACGCCCGCCCGCTGGACCGGACCCGGCCGCTGTGGGAGCTGTACCTGATCTCCGGGCTGCCGGACGGACACGTCGCGATCTACAACAAGATCCACCATGCGGCGGTCGACGGCGTCTCCGGCGGCGACATCCTGAGCACTCTGCTCGACCTCACCCCGGAGGGCCGGACGGTCCCGGCGACCGAACCGTTCACCGGGGAGCGGCCGCCGAGCGCGTTGGACCTGCTCGGCCGCAGCGTGCTGTCCGCGCTCCGCCAGCCCGCGCACGCGCTGCGGGTCGCCGGCCGGGTCGCGTGGTCCGCACCCGGTACGGCCGTGGCGTTCCGCAGTCTGCTGCCACGACCGGTTGCACAGCTGCTGTTCGGCGAACCGCGCAACCCGCTGCTGCCCGGCGCCCGGCTACGCGCACCGCGGACGCCGTTCAACGGGCCGGTCACCCCGCACCGCCGCTGGGCCTTCGCAGAGCTTCCGCTCGCCGAGGTCAAGGCGGTACGGCGCGCGACCGGCCTGACCGTGAACGACGTGGTGATGGCGCTGTGCGCGGGTGCGGTGCGGCGCTGGCTGCTGGACCAGGGCGCACTGCCGGAGGCACCGCTGGTCGCCGCCGTACCGGTGTCGATCCGGACCGAGGACCAGCGCGGGACAATGGGCAACCAGGTCTCGATGATGCTGGCGGCGTTGCCGACCCAGGTCGCGGATCCGGCCGAACGTCTCGCCGCCGCACACCACGGGATGGCCGCGGCCAAGGAGCAGCACGACGCGATCCCGGCCCGGCTGCTCGCCGACGTCACCCAGTTCGCGATGCCGGTCCTGGCGAACCAGGCCTGGCGACTGTCCGCCCGGCTTCGGCTGTTCGAGCGCGCCTCGCCGTACAACCTGATCATCTCGAACGTGCCCGGGCCGGACGTGCCGCTGTACCTGGCCGGCGCGGAGCTGCTCGCGTACTACCCCGTGTCGGCGATCTTCGACGGCAATGGGCTGAACATCACCGTGATGAGCTACCGCGGCACGATGTACTTCGGCCTGGTCGCGTGCCGCGAGCTGGTGCCGGACCTGGACCGGCTCGCCGGGTACCTGCGCACCGAGCTCGATGCGCTGTCGTCGCTCTAGTCGGTGGCGAAGTCGCCCAGTACGTCACTCAGGGCCGCGATGCCGTCCTCGATCACGGCCGGCGGGTTCGCGGCGTACCCGAGCACCAGTCCCGGCCGGTAGCCGCGCTGGCTGTGCCAGGACAGCGGCTGCACCTTGACCCCGACGGCCAGCGCCGCGGTCGCGAGGTGGGTGTCGTCCAGGTCCCGGTCGAACGTCACCATCAGGTGCAGGCCCGCGGCGGCGCCGTGCACCGTTGCCTCGGGCAACCTTGTCCGGATCGCCCGGATCATCGCGTCGCGGCGGCGGACGTGCCGGCGACGCAGGAAGCGCAGGTGCCGCTCAAGCTCACCGGACCCCATCAGCTCGGCCAGCACCAGCTGCGGCAGCGCGGCGTTGCCGAGGTCGGCGTTCCGTTTCGCCGCGACCATCGCGCCGGCGTACCGCGACGGCACCAGCACCCAGCCGACCCGCAGCGCCGGCGCGAGCAGCTTCGAGACGCTGCCGGTGTAGCAGACCTGTTCCGGCAGCACCGACCGCAGCGCGGGGACCGGCGGCCGGTCGTACCGGTGCTCGGCGTCGTAGTCGTCCTCGATCACCAGCCCGCCCTCGGAGGCCCAGCGCATCAGCCGGCGCCGCCGGTCGCCGTCCAGCACGACTCCGGTCGGGAACTGGTGTGCCGGGGTCAGCATCACCGCCCGGGCGTCGGCGTCGTACAGCTCGTCGACGCACAGCCCGCCCTCGTCGACCGGCACCGGCGGCGTGCGCAGTGCGTGGTTCCGCAGGTGCTGGCGGACGCCGAGCGAGCCCGGGTCCTCCACCGCGACCGCGTCGATGCCGTCCGCCCGCAGTACCTGGGCCAGCAGCCCGAGTGCCTGCGAGACACCCGCCACCACGACCACCTCGGCCGGGTGCACCCGGATCCCGCGGTTGCGGGCCAGCCAGTGCGACACCGCGCCGCGCAGCGCGGGTGTGCCGCGCGGGTCGCCGTACCCGAAGTCCGCAGGCGCCAGCCGGTCCAGTACGGCGCGCTCGGCGCGCAGCCAGGCCGAGCGCGGGAACGCGGCAAGGTCGGGCATGCCGGGCGACAGGTCGATCCGGGCCGGTGCCGCGCGGACGTTGTCGAAGACGGCCAGGTCCGCCGGGTCGCCGAACACGCTGGTTGCCGCGGGCAACGGCCCGTGCCTCGCGGGCGGTGTCGCGGGCGGTGTCGCGGCCGGCGCGGCGACGACGGTGGTGCCGGCGCGACCACGACCCGCGAGGTGGCCGTCCTCGACCAGCCGCTGGTACGCCTCGGTCACCACGCCCCGCGACACCCGCAGCTCCGCGGCGAGTACCCGGGTCGCGGGCAGTCTGCTCCCCACCGGCAGCCGCCCGTCGGCGATCGCCAGCCGGAGCTGCCCGGCGAGCCAGGCGGACCGGCCGCGGACCGGGGCGTCGTCGATGTCCAGCTGCAGGAAGTCCGATCCTGCCGATATGGACCTGCTGCCGGCGTCCGGTATGGACCTTCTCACCGGACCATTGTGACCCCAGAGTGGATCCATGAGCATCGCGTTCCTGGTCACCACGCTCGCCGTCGTAGCCACCCCCGGCACCGGTGTCATCTACACGCTGTCCGCCGGGCTTTCCCACGGTCGCCGAGCGAGCCTGGTCGCCGCGTTCGGCTGCACGCTCGGCATCGTCCCGCACATCGCGGCGACCGTCACCGGACTGGCAGCGCTGATGCACACCAGCGCGGTGGCGTTCCAGGTGCTCAAGTACGCCGGCGTCGCCTACCTTCTGTACATGGCGTGGGCAACGCTGCGCGACCGGGACGCGATCACGGTCCCGGTCGGCGAAGCGCCCCGGACCGCTCGCTCGGTGATCGTGTCCGCGGTGCTGGTGAACCTGCTCAACCCGAAGCTCACCATCTTCTTCGTGGCGTTCCTGCCACAGTTCGTCGACACCGCCGCACCGCTGCCGATGCTGCAGCTCAGCGCCGTGTTCATGCTGCTCACGTTCGTGGTGTTCGCCGGGTACGGCGTCTGCGCCGCGGCCGTCCGCGAGCACGTGATCACCCGGCCACGGGTGATCACCTGGATGCGGCGGTCGTTCGCCGCCTCGTTCGTCGCGCTCGGCGCCCGGCTCGCGGCGGCGGACCAGTGATGCGGTTCCAGCACGCTCCGGAGATCTGGTCCGGCTACCCCGAGCTGGTCGCCGGCGTGGTGCACGCGACCGGGATCCGTAAGGACGCCGAGTTCGACCTCGAACCCTTCACCGCGGTGGCGGCCGAGCGGCTCGCGGGCCGGACCGAGTCCGAGCTCGAGGAGATCCAGGCCTGGCGGCGCGCCTTCTCCCGGATGGGTCTGAAGCCGACCCAGTACCGGTGCGCCGCGGAGTCGCTGCTGCGGCGCTTCCGCAAGGACGGCGCGCTGCCGCGGATCCACCCGGTGATCGACCTCTGCAACGCGGTCTCCCTCGCGTACGCCATCCCGGTCGCCGTCCTCGACCTGGACCAGATCGCGGGCGACCTGGAGGTCCGGCCGGCGACCGGCGACGAGAGCTACCTGACGTTCGCGGGTACCACCGAGCACCCGGAACCAGGCGAGGTGATCTTCGCCGACGACGCCGGCCGCGCCCACGCCCGCCGCTGGACCAACCGCCAGAGCGGCGCGTCCGCCGTCCGCGATACCACAAGCAACGTGCTGATCGTCGCCGAAGCCCTCCACCCCTCCGCGCCGGTCGACCTCCCCCGCCTTCTCGCCACGCTGACGCACACGATGGCCACTCCACCCGCAATCCTCCTCACCGCCACCTCCCCCTCCGCGACGCTCCCCGCCCCCTGATCGATCGTCCGTCAGTCCGGCGCCGGCGCGACCGACGAACGATGGAAAAGGGGTGCCGGTTGTCGGTGGGGT